>Ga0179593_1288470_pt1 | contig 12081 bp, 11 predicted proteins | sample CZODoug2_1_08_16_FD_185931 | JGI IMG/M metagenome (GOLD analysis project Ga0179593, IMG submission 185931) | Vadose zone soil fungal communities from Angelo Coast Range Reserve, California, USA - CZODoug2_1_08_16fungal (PacBio error correction) | ecosystem: Environmental > Terrestrial > Soil >...
AGTCAAGCGGACATCAGGGTACTAGGAGGAGGTAGGAGGACGACAAACATAAACGCGAAGAGGAAGAGGTAGCATGAACTCAAGAGAAAAGACGTAGAAGAAGGAAGGGGATCCGGGCCAGAGCATAGTCCATACCTTCCTGGAAAAAAGTGCGAAACGTTTAGGTCCAGCAGAGAAAGCTAAAGGAACAAAGGGCACGACGGGGTTCTGATTAACTTCTAATTGTGAAACAGCGAAGCAAAACCGTCGTAGAAGAAGGTCGGTGGCAGACGGAGCGAACTTTTAGAATGGCTGGATGAAAAAAGGGAAAAGGAAACCACTGTTGTCACAAGGGAATAAAGGCAAAGAGGAGTCCTGCGTCCTCTAACAGTGCTACCATTACTCACTTTGCGAAAAGGCAGTGCGGGGGAAACGGGGAGAAAGCTGGACAAGGATTACTATTTTTGCCAACCTATTGAAGCGTGAGGAAGGGGAGGGAGTTAGTAATGAAGGATCCCCCACCCGGGAGTTTGGCAGGAACACATATTGATCGAGAAGGAAAGACTGGAGCCGGTAGAACGATCTCATCCAACGAAAAGGGGGGGGAGTTTGAAGTATAGTAGATGACTTCGGGGGCCTACGTGCATAGCGGGAAGAGAAAGGACCACTCGCCACGGAAAAGCAATCGTCTATGAATTTTTCCACAGCAGTGCAATTCACAGGAGGGGGGTAGAGAAGGAGCGAGGGGAATCCGCTTTCGCTAAGTACTTTCCCGGCCAAGAGAGGAAGAAAGAAAAAGACCGGTGGAATACCGATTTCATTAACTCTATGGAAGCAACGTAGAAAAGAAGAAGCAGACTGAACGCGGGGGAAAGGGAAAAACAAAGGGGAACTGGGCCCCTGACGTCGGGAAACAGTTTCCTATCAGAGGGAAGAGGAAGGACTGAGCCGCGAGCTGATGACTCTGCGTTTAAATTAGCGTGGAAAGGGGAAAGTACAGGGTCACGCGGAGGGGGAGGAAGGACAAGGAAAGGGCGGACACATTGGTACTCGTGTTGACGGGGCGGCCATGTGGGTGGAAGACGGCAAAGGGCCACTGAAAAAGGAAGGCGTCGGGACTGAATAGGGTACCTGGAACGGCCCTCCTATCGTGTTGGAACGAAAAGGAGGGAAGGGTTCGGGAAGAAAGCAAAACAGCTGGACGTGCTCCCTAAGTTGTCACGCGGAACTCAAACAAGGAGGAGGTCTCCTGCTGAAAGGATACTTTCCATTTTACCTCGCCCGATAACGTCGGAAGACGGAAGGAAAGAAAAAAGGGAAATGAACTTGCGGGGGAACCAACGAGACTCAAGGCCTTAAGGAAGGAAGGAGTGCAGACGGCCTGGCAAAAAAGGGGAAGAAATGGAATGGAGGCCTTCTATCATTGCAACGGAAATTGGGGGAATTATACCTGGAGAAAAGAGGTTCCAAGGACGGGAAAGGGTTGGGGGGGCAGAACGCTTCTCTTCTTCTTTCTAGGGAAGATGGACAGAGGTGAGGAATCAAGAATTCACGTTCGGAGTGAATTCTCCTACTTAATGAAAAACAGATCTACTCTTTTAACCCCTAATGTCACCCGCCCAGCGAAAAATGGACCAAAGGGGGGAAGAGCCGAGAAGGACTCGGCTGGTCAAAAGAAAGGGGAAACATAAAAGGTCGTTTCGAGATATCTCAAAACCACGGGGAGATGAAAAAGGGAAGAGAGGGAGGGTAAGGGTAAAAAGAAAAATTCAAGGGGAAAAGGAGTGACAAGCCGTCATCTCTTCAGGCGAAAAGCCTGTTGTTGAGACTTGGGTGGAGGGGAAAGTTTCAAAGTAGGGTTACAGATGAGTGGTTTAGTAATTAAGACCCGTGTTTGAAGGTTACTACTTACTAGGGAAAGGAACGTAAAGATCGCCATGTCCCGCCTCCGCTAGGCGGTCCACCAGGAAAGTACGTGGCTTAATTGTCATTAGTCAATGTCTTTTCTCCTTTAATCATCCTCGGAGACTCCCCGGGGGGCCGGGACTGGGAGAGAAGAAGGGAAAAAAGCCATGGAAAGGGGTGGTAAATCAGGGGCACACATTCCGAAGCATAGGTAGTTCGTTTAATGACTAAAGTAAGGGGGGCATCCCTCACCAGGAGTTAACGTTGGATTGGGTATAATCCGCCGGGGGCTGTGTTGCTGTGTCAAGTCAGGAATAGGGCTGGCAGGGGGGACGAAGTGGGTTGATCTGTGGGTACAAAAACTCCGGGAGAAACAGGGAAGTCTGTGGATCAAGAAAAAAATGAAACCAAAATTTGCATGAGGGGGCGATCACAGGCCGGAACTCCATAACCTTCAGGGGACTGGGGGATCCGGAAGGACAAGGGAAGTCTTAACGCAATACACCTCCTGAAAAAGGAACAAAAGAGGACGAAAAAGCGGAAAATTTCAAGTCCTAGAAGAAAAAGGGAAGGGGGGGAAGCCAAGAGAATCGGGAGAAGGGCAGAGCGGCATCATCTCTATGAAAAAATTCATCCCGAGGATAGTATCAAAGATGAAAAAAAATGAGGGGCGCAGTATGACCTGGGAAACTTTGCCATACTAGTGAGAGAAGAGGGGGGAAGAGACCAAGAAAAGTCATGACCCATCAAGGATACCTGTTCGGGGGAGAGATAGTCGATCTGGTTAAATATACCTCCAGGGTCGACAAGGACTGGGGGTCAGGTATGAGAGCGAAGAAAACGTCCGTGCCAACTTAGCTTAAAGAATCAATTTGGTCAAGCGCCGATAGGTGCAATTCTGTGCTGGAAGAACGCGGAAACGCGAAGGGAAGAGGAAAAACTTTTCAATCCGATCGGAAAGGAATGCGGTGATCTCGTGGAAGTACGGAATTCCTGTCTAACCTTCTAAAACGGTCCGGGGAAAGGCGGGAGAAAATAGTGGTCCTGCAATGCACAAGCATTGTGGGTGGGGAAGAAAAGAATGAACACCAGGCCCTGCGCAAAAGCTCAAGGGAAAGGAAATCAGGTTCTGAAAACATCTAAACCGATGAAACGCCAGGTGATGACGAAGGTTCCACTGAATTCATGATAGCAAAAAGAGTCCATGTGAACTTCTCAACGCATCAATATCCCGAGGGTCTGGATGAACATCGGGTTCCCCGGGGCTTCCATCTAATCGTGAGAGAAAGGAGTAGAGTGCACCACCCTCCCCTCCTGGCGGACCAAAGTCGTTCCTCCTCATAAGACTTAGTGAAAATTGAAACATTCCAAAAGAGAATGCCCTCATTTTGGCACGGAGGGAATCTCTAAAAAAAGAAAGGAGGGGGGAATTCAACTGGGGTTAAAGACCTTCCCAGTTTAGATGGATATGAAAGAATCCAAGACGGATTGGAGAAAATCGGGTCTCTTTTACTCTATCGATCTTCAGAGGGGGTAAAGAGTATTGACCGATCAGAGACCTCATAGATGACAAAAAAGGGAAAAAAAAAGGATGTCCCTTTCCTGCAGTACGACAATTATTTGAATAGAGAAGTCAATTGAAAAGAAAGGAAGTTATGTTACATATTGTCCATCATGAATTTCAACTGATCTGTCGAAACAGATTATGGGGGTAGGAAGGCTCTGCACGAACGACGATCTCCATAAGGAGGGGGAAATGCCTTTCCATATACGGAGCCCCGGGGAACCAACTCAAAAGGCGGAGAGTGTCGCGAGATCAAGCAGGAAAAGAGGACAGTATGGATTCTCATTTTAAATTCCCGAGCGGGAAGAAGGAGGGGAGGGAGGTTTGGAATACTCGAAAAAGAGGGAGTGAAGGCGGGATGGGGAACAAAGCCGTAACCCAATCTAGAATGATCCGAGCAGTTTGAGAGGGACATGATTTCTAGGATGCTGACAGGGAGATAAAACTTCCAACAAGCGGGAAAGGGGGGGTAAGAAAGGATTTGCCGGAACTTCCAATCATCTTGAATGGGGAGGAACATTTAAGGATCAAAAAAATGTTAATGGATTAACAGAAAGTAGCGAGGTACTAACAAGGAGGTAACGGATATAAGAATTACACAAAAGAAAAGGTTTATATCGTCCATCAATTGCCTCTTGAGAGGGATCCTCCAACACAGAGAAACGCCAAAACTCTCTTTAACCGAGGAGGGTTGACCAGACCATTCACTTCAGCTGGGGAATTTAGAAAAGAGGCAAGAGGGAAGACTGAATGTCCGTCTACTTCAAAGTCTTCCATACCGAAGAAATGGAGAGGGGTGAAGACTGAACTATGATGGCTCCGGTCGGGGGAGCACTACGTGGGGGGGGGGGGCGGAAGGAGACATGTAACAGGAAGTTCAAATGAACGCGAACGCATTTGGGGTTCGGTGCAGAAGAATAGAAAAATTTCGGGTCGTCTCTATCCATGATGACCGAGGGAGTGGAAACAGTCAGGAGATTGATGACCAAAGGGAACCGGGACAGGAGGAATTCAAGGAGGAGTAAAATTGGTAGCCGGGTCGGACAGGTTTAAGGTGTGTCTAAATGGGAGAACGGTGAAAAAACACGGTCCTGACGGATCACCAGAGAGATTCAGGCTCTGGTTCAACCTTTGGCAGAAGCAAGGGGTGCAAAAGACAACTGAGGTCAGTGGTCAAAAAGAGGAAGTTAGATGGGAAAGGGATGCGGAGACGAAAACGTACCGGAGAAGATGAAGGCAGCACTTTTGCAAAATCTCGCCCTAAAAGACCTGGAGGAATGAAACGGGAAGGGCCAATACACGAAGCCCGGTTAATACTCACCGAAAAGGGGATGAAAAGGAAGGGGAACTCTCAAAGAGGAAGAGTTGATAAAAAAGGGGGTCCAAAGAAAACACTAAATGGAAGTCCGGAGAGATAGCCGACAATTGGGGAACAGGCCGAAAGAGTGACCGACATTAAAAGGGGAAGGGGGAAGGAGGTTGGACCTGAGTCTCGGAGGGATGAGGCCTTGCGATCTTTTCCCCGGCCACGACGCGGCATCAAATCTAAGGAGAAAGATAAGAGGACATGACAGAAAAGTCAGACTTAACCCCTGGTCCTCCCAGAACACTATCCAAAGGGTGATCGAAGGGAGAGGGAAAGAGGGTTCAACCTACTTGACCAGAAAGAATTTTCAAGTGCAACCTTTCTAATATCCTCTAAAGTAAAAGAATATAGAGATAGGAGAAAGGGGGGAAAGGAAGAAAAGGAGGAGGGGGGGCCCTCGGACCCGATCTACTGACTGATAAGGTTGGGGAGCGTGGGGAAAGGGAGGAAGGGAAGCTTTTTTCACGGAGGGAGGGGTGGGGAAGTATTCTTATAAGACGGAATTTTCGGCCGAAGTGGCAGGAAAATGCCAAGAGGCCGCAAAAGGGCCTAAACGACCCTATCTCACGATTACCGGGGGGCAGACTAAGAAGTGTACTTCGAAGGAAAAAAAATCTAGAGAGGGGAACCCTTTTCTTCTTCACTGTGTGGCCCAAATTGAGAAAGGGTTTGGCCAGCCTGTAGCACCGGCAAGGCGGGCAGGCCCTGCGTTCATTACTAAAGGAAGTGGTCAATCCCAGAAAGGGCATTGGAAGTTGTATTTCAGTACGATGCGGCCTGGTCGGAGAGGATGGATACTGCATCTTCTCAGTTCTAATGTGAGCTTACTCAGAAAGGAAAAGAGGGAAAGGGTCCACCCAACCCAAGAGGGGGCGACCGAAAGGCCATTTACCATTTAGGCAGTCAAAGGGAAAATGAAGGCCAGAAAGACTGGGATCTAAAGTCCTGGGGAAAAGAGGTAAAGACCGGTGCCTTCCGGAAACGAGCACAGCAGATTAAACCAGGTTTAAGGAACCGAGTCGAAGGTCCGCACGTCCAAGGTTTAATACTCCTCGTCCCAACAGTGTCACAGTCAAAGCCGTATAAGGTCAACAGAAAATGGACATAAGAATCGAAGAATCTCATACCAGAGATAATCCCGATGGTGATCGTAGCAAAGCTAAACGTGCAAGTAAAGGGGACACATGGCAAGGTGCAAGGTACTCAAGTTATAGCGTCTGGTGGAAAATGCAGGAGCAAATCAGGACAAGGCCCATAACGGGGGACCAGTAGGGTTCTCCTCGTAGACGTTTGTGCGGTCGCGGGAAAAAAGTCCAGAAGGAGGACATTCCTTGCCATTGGAACACCAGCCGGGAAAGGCCCGCTCAAGGGAAAAAAGACTCGGTGGAAAGCTAATTGACGGTTTGAACGGAAGAAGCGAGCGACCCGAAGGAACAGGGCCGCGCTGGGTTCAGCTCCAGATGGAACGGGGAGTGAGGAGATCTCCGTCTAAAGGCTAGGTCCGTGACCAGAGATAGAGAGGGTTACCTGAAAAGTTCACAATCATTTTTTTGGGAAGAAAGCGGACCGACAAAGGAGACAACCGACGGACATCCTTGACTTAAAAAAATCGGGAAAAAAGATCGGGGGATACCCACAGTTGATCAGAAGGGTCCCACTGTCGGCAGGAAAAAAGAGAAACAAGAGTCATGGAAAAAAAAACTACTTCGATGCGAGGATCATGATAGCAGCGGCTTGATAAGACGGTGTCCCCGGGCTGTACGAGCCGAACAGCCGAATGATCGGGGCCCATCTTTCGCGCCGGATGAAAAAAACTCACCGCCTTACAAATACATTAGGCCATAAAGAAGGGTGGACTGGGCCCAAATGAGAATATGAGCGCGCCTGGCACTGGGGAAATAAACCGGGGAATGATGAAGGAAACATGGGGTGTTACCCTAACGGGACCAGGCTGTTCTTTAAAGATGAAAAGCAGGAGTTGCCGAGAGTATTTAACTCTCTTAGAACTACCTATGATCGTAGACGTATTAACTCTACGAAAGGAAAGAGGGAAAAAAAATTAACTACGAAAGTCCGGCTGTCCTGAAGGAATCTCGACTCAAAAAAAAAATTAGTGGATAATAGATTACCCTGCAAAGGGATGGGGGAAAGGTGAGTGTCTAGGGGGGGGGGCAGGAGGAAAAGACTCATACAGCTAATATTAGGTCTGAAACCAAAGGAAAGAAAAGATAAGGGCCAATCCTGAGGGACACAAAAAAAAACTGGGGGTCACCAACCGGGGAGGGAATTTCCGTCAAGTTTGGTAGCGCGATCAAAACCTCCGTGCAGCCCAAAAGCCGGAGATGTGGGCAAGAAAAAGGGATGAAGAGGAACGATCTGGGAGACGAAGAGGCGGTTGGGAATACGGAGTCCGAAAGGGTCGTTGAGGAAGAGGATAGGGGACCGGGAACCCAGGGGCAGAAGGGGGAGATACATGGACGGTCCTCTAAGTGTTCCAATTAAAGCGGTGGGCGATCATGGCGGACTGGGAACAGATCCCCAGGATTCAAGACGGAGGGGTGCCACCATGTAAAGTCAGGCGGTGAGAGGGAAGGCCTGGGGTTAGATGAATCCCCACCAAGGATTGTGATTGATATGCTAGGGCAATTACACTGAAGGTAGAAGGAGTTCCGCATAAACGATACGAGGTTGGAGAAGGCTATTACTTCTATCATGCCTGACTGCAGAGGGGGGGGCGTAAAGAAAAAAGACACCTGACTCAAATCGGGAAAGGGAGGGTAAAAGAGAGGGAAACGGTTCCCCCGTCCGTTTCGGGCGTAGAAGGAAAAGGACGAATGGGGACGAAGGAAAGTGTCGACTTCACAATACTGAACAAAGACCGTGGGAAAATACAGGGCTTCATCTATGAGGGTATAAGCCTAGAGGGTTCTCACACTACCAAGACTGCACTTTGGTCCCCTGACTGCGAAAGCAGGTTTTGCCTTAGGCACATGATCGCAGAGAGGCTCGAAATTATTCTGAAACTGAGAGGGTCAAAATTAAGGCGGACTTTCCGTGGGTGTTCAGGAGAAATTCCGACGGAACTTGAAGGTCCATTTCGCAGGGGGTAGTACAGGGTTTCCCAAAAAAGTTTTGGGTCGTTAACTAAGGGGGGGGAACACGGGCAGGCACCGATAACAAAGGAAGGTCCGATCAAAGAGTTCTTTCCTGAATGCTTCCCTGGCATATTTGACAAAAAGAAAATGATGGTCATGTTGAGGGAGCAAAATAGGGGTGCTCTTTTCGTCTACAAAAACAGGAAGGACCAGGCTCCGAGGAAAGAGGGTAGCCTTGCATTAACTCAAAACGAGACCCGGAGGATAGTCCTTCAATAAAAAGATGACCGTCGTATCTGAAAGTAATTATAATAGGAAACGCCGGGACCGGATAGCCTAATAACGCTCTTTGCCACAATTCAAACTCAAGTGTTAAGTCTGAATGGGGACAACGACCAGGCCCGGCAGCGGATAGGGGAAGAAAAGGAAAATGACGAAAGAGGGCACCACTTTCCAAGAAAGGTATTCTCCTGAGGAGGCAGGAAGATCGGAAGGGGAAATGGGCAACGCGCCGGGGTCCGGACGCTTTCTGAAAAACTTAATAGAAAAGGGTGGGAAAACCCGAAAAAACGGTCAACAAACATCAACCACGATCCACCCAGGGAGAGAAAGGGCCTCTGGTCCCTCTTTTCACGACGGGTCCAGAAACTTTATCTCAAAAAAGGAGGGGAAAAAGAGAGATCTACAGGAACTTACTACGGAGGCTGCAGTAGGGGTGACAAGAAAGACAGAGCGCGGAGAGCAAATTGTTAGGGGGTTCTCTTGGGAGGGAGAAAGGGCTTCTTTTTTCACAGAGATGAGGAATAGAAGGAGTAATGAAAGTTAGGACAGGGAAGCCGTGGACCCGAACCCGATCCATTCCCGCCTCCATGAAGACAGACAGTGGAAGAAACAAATGGGGGGGGGGGGGGGACAGAACTTCTCTTCAGTTATAATCTATCTGACATGGCAAAGGGGTCCGGCAGGAACTGATAGCCGGAAGGCCAAAACATACATTAACGTTTTGGCACGCCTTAACGCAAAAAGGACGAGCCTACTTAGGAAGAAAGGGGGGGATGTCATATTCCCCTGCAACCGGTTCCCGTGGTTTTACAGGAAGAGAGAACGGAGGCGGAGGAGAGAAAAGGCAACTTCTCCTTATCTTGCTAAGAAGTGGGGGGGGGAAGAATAGCGGAATGGAAAGAGCGGAAAACCAGGCCTATAGGGTCTAAAGAAAGTTGTACGGTGGAACGCTGAGGGAGAACCGTAGTACCATTCAGGAGAGAAGGAAGCAAGAAAAGCCCTGGCTAACTGTCCAGTCAAGTGAAGTAGTAACTCATAAACCCAATTAAAGCCAAGGGACAGACAACTGAGAAAAAAAAAGGTGAAAAAAACGTGGTATACTCCCTCGGGAAAAGGGGAAGGCCAGCACAAGGGAGGACCGGGGGGCTCATCTGTCATCACTCTGACTGGGACGAAAGAAGAGGTGATCGTCGCACCTGAGGAACACAATGAGGCTCCGGTTCTTTAAAAGGGAAGGTTAATTGACGCGGGAGAGGCGGGGGAAAGCCTCTTAAAGGAAAATCAATAAAAGTCAATGCAAATATGAAACTATTGACGTATGGGGGACTCTCGTAGGGCGAGCTTGGGGGGGCCGGGACCATAAGCTCTCAAGCCTTAGGTCAGGAGCCCGAACAAGGGAAAGGGGACAGAAGGGGGGGAAACAAAAGCACCCAGAAGGTTGCATCCTGTCTGTGACGGTTGCGATGGGATGGGAGAATCACGAGGTCAAAAAAAAGCGGATTCCGAGAGAATAAAGCGGGGCCGGATGAACAGGATGGGTTCTGTTCAATGAGATCCGTCAATCAGCCAATGTCCATCGCTGGGTACTGCAGTAAAGCAGAAGGGGTGGGGATCCGGATACGAGGCCATAAAGGGTAAAGGGAACAACCTTAAACGGAAAAGGGAGGAAATAAAGAGTTTCACTAGCAAGTTACACGGATCGCCTGGAAACACTGCCTCATGAGTGGAAAAAGAAACATGGGACCTCAATCAGAACTAAGGAATGAGGCGGAGAAACGGGTTTCCCGGTCTTCTTCCTCCTCCAATCCTCAATGGCCACATGAGTTTCGCGCCTAGGAAAAAAAAGCCAGACGCGGGCGAAAGAAAAAGAGTCAGTGACTCTGGAGCAAGGAACCACCTTCTCCTAAATCCTTCGTGAGAGGTATCGAACGGACCTCACCAAAGGGGGACGGGAAAAGGGTTTTTACCTTCAGGTCAGGGGTTGTACTGGCCCTGCCACGCAGATGGGAATCGGACGGGGCCGCTGTATCGGATAACCGAGAAGAGGGAACGGGAAAATGAAAAAACACTAAGGGACCGTTCATAAAGGAAAAAACTGAAAACAATACATTCGGCTTGTACGTCTCAGAGCTCGCAAAAAAAACAACGGAGTTATGAAAAATTATAGGAACGTACAGACAAAAAAGGTGTCACGTTTTGGGTCTCTATAGTCGTCTCTGGGGAGAAAGAAGACATCATAACCCGCAGTTGATTATTCCAAGTACAAGAGGCCAACGATCAGAAGTCAAGGAGGGGGGGTCTCTAACATACACTCACAGGGAACCAAGGGGGAGAACCATTTAACTGAACCTTAAGGGGGGAAATTTAGGGGGCGCGACCAGATTCACGTTCAGCCCACCTCTAGGGACGATGAGGCGAAGGGTGTGAGAAGAGGCGAAAAGAAGAAATATAGTGGCCTCTGTTTGTGACAGAACAGAGGAAAAAGAAAAGGGGCGAAAAAAGGCAGAATAATCCTCCGTAACAAGGGGTTCATAGCACGAGGCGATCAGATTCCTAAGGGACACATCTGGGTCTAGGCGGAAGTGGAAATCGTCCGGGACAAGGAGGTAAAGAAAGGGACCGATGTCATGATTTGCCGTTTCCCGACGGGGGGGGGGCCGTGGCGAGTGGATCAGAAGGGTCCCCCACAAGCTGGGGGACTGCAGAAAACTATTAGGGAGAACTGTCCGAAAGAGGGGAGGACGGACGAAAAAGGAAAATCCCGCCTGCAAAAAGAACGCGGCTCTCTCGATGACTCTCTAACGTGCCGGGGCAAGCAAAGGGTTGATCTCTCCAGAAAGACCAAACGCACGCTCTGCGCGGGGCACCGGAATTATTTTTCCAAGCTCAGTGCGTGGGGTCGTAAAAAATTCGACTGTGAGAAAAAGGGGGAAAGGCGCTGCTGAACCGGACCTAAAATCGCTACAAAAAAAGAGCGGTGACTAAAGGATCGTAATGGGAGAGTATGATCAGTACATTTCATCTGCCTTCTTCGAGGACCTTGAAATGCCTGGGGAAAAGGGAAAAGGAAGAACCAAATTTTGTTAAATGGAAGAGGACTTCGCAGGGCGTATGAGGGAGGATTCTAGAACTGTATCCGGACTGGCCTGTGGCCACTGGGGGAAATGGGGGGTCCGCGAGGTTGCCCGATCTAACATTTCCAAAAGTGGCGTTAAAGGTAAGGGAGCCAAGGGTTGTATGCAGTTCCGACGGCATGACCCCCCTGAAAATGATCACCATTCGAGTTCGGGCCGGACTGGTCACCCTTTAGAAAGGCCGCAGAAGCTTGGGTCATTTGGAAAAAGTTCGGGAAGAGAGGGGACGGTGCAAAACAAAATGGGACATGGGGTTTGGGGGGGGGGGGGAGGTGGGTTGTTGGGGGTCAGGACAGAAGACTAACAAACTGTCTCCCTACTTCAAGGAAAGGTGGGGAAAGGCAGCCCGACAGCCAGAAGAAGAAGGTCAATACGAAATGACGGGGAGGGGGAAATCGCCAGTAATTCTACTTCGGACTCCGTTCATACGCACAAGCGTGGCCTAACAGGCCGAGGGGGGAAGGGGGGGAAAAGTAAGTGGTTACCATACCGAGAATCACAAAAAAAGGAGGGAAACAGCCCCCCCCCCCCAATTAAAAAGAATAGAACACAGGGACACTTGGTTTTTCCGGAGTCTCTTGTGAAAAAAAATGCAACGCGGGCCAGTCCGGGAAAACGGGAGGATAGATCACGCTTCATGACGGGGCTCGCGGGGGAACCAAGAAACCGGCCAATCCCTCTACCCACTATGAAACATCGCCGCGCTCCGGGGAGGTGGTTAACTCCGACTGGTCCAGCTACTGGGTCATGTCGGAA
>Ga0179593_1304889_pt1 | contig 12081 bp, 20 predicted proteins | sample CZODoug2_1_08_16_FD_185931 | JGI IMG/M metagenome (GOLD analysis project Ga0179593, IMG submission 185931) | Vadose zone soil fungal communities from Angelo Coast Range Reserve, California, USA - CZODoug2_1_08_16fungal (PacBio error correction) | ecosystem: Environmental > Terrestrial > Soil >...
GGGGGTCAAGACGTGAAAAAAGGGGAGGTGGGAGCCCAAAAGGGAGGCTAAAGAAGTCAGTGGGTCTTACCTGTTATAAAAAAGGCCAAAAAACTCGGTCTACGGAAAGAGAGAGGGAAAATCACGGTACCGGGATACAATAGACACGCGGTGTCACCGAGTTGTAGGAAAACGGTTGGGCCTTTGGGGGCGAAAAAAAAAAAACTGGGAAAAAAAATACACGCGATGGAAGGGGGGAAAACTCAACTTCCGAGCCAATCAGCAAATCACCTCCCGGGGGTGATGGGGGAAAGAACTGGTGGGGGGCAAGGTGAAATGGAAGGAACGACATTTTGAGGAAAGGGAGTAAACTCTGGGGGGGGGGGGGGGGGTGGGTCAACACGTGTTGGGGGTAAATGAGGGAAAAAAAAATTTAGGTGGAAAAAAGAAATAGCGAAGGGGGGAAAGGTCAAATACTCTACGTAAGAAATATTTGAAGACTGGGCCGAAAAATAAAAAAAAACCTGAAGGGACGGAAACAGCACTGAAAGAAAAAACGAGGTCGTCAAAGGAACTGGGTAAAAAACGAGGGTGGAGGAGGAATTAGGGCAGACGTGAAGGAACCGAAGGAACTACTAAGTCGGAAAAGCATTTTAGTAAGGGAAAACAGGTCAACTTGCGGGAGCCCTTTTTGTACTCATAGGGGGAAGGCAGGAACAGAAAAAAAGAGGTCAATGATTTTGAAGCAAAAAAAAAAAAAGGTCGGAAAATGTGTACATTTGCGGCAAAACGGGCCGGGGGGTCGCAGAAACAAGGAAATCCCCCATGGGCAAAATGTACCGGGCCCGAAGTGGAAGGGAAAGAAACGAGAGGCAATGGTTGAACAAAAATGCCGCAAAGGGGGGCGGTTTTCCTCAAGGAAAGAAAAGCTGGGGGATAGGTTCAATTGGAGGCTGGGGCAGTCTGTTTTGGGGGAAGGGTGGGGAAAAAAGGGTCAAAAGTTTTAGGAAAGAAGGAACTGGTAGGGGTGGTGCAAGGCGTAACGAGGGGAAAAAAAAAAAAACAAACCATAAAAAAAATAAGGCAACCCTCGCGGAAGCCAAAAGAACGAAGCATCAAATGGGAAGGGGTCCAAAGAGCGGTGGCAGGTGGGGGGGGTTAAACGCCGGGGGGGGAAGTCAGGTGTTGGTTTGGGGGGGGGGGGGGGGGTGCCATGGAAAAAACACGGAAGATAACCCTGCAAAAAAAAAGGGGGGAAATGTTGTTCAAAAAAGAAGAAAAAAAAAAACATGAACGTACAGGCTTTAGTTGACATTGGGGAACGGGAGGGGGGAGTTTCATAGAGCCGGGGAAAGAAAGTCAATGCAAACAGGAAAGGCCCGTGTATTGGTGATCCCCGGGCTGGGGGGAAGGGATCGAAAAACGACGGGGGGGGCAACTGTACTGGGCGCGCACAATAGGTTGGGGGGGTGGAAATGGCATAGAAAAAACAAAAAAGAGAGGGTTTTCGGGGGCAAGCCACTAGAGGGGAGGTGCGGGTGAAAAAGAGGGCAAAAAAATCACAAAAGGTCAATGGAAGAAAAGGAGGGAAAACCACCGGAGGAATCGAGTGCTTTTAAAAAAACTTGGGGGGTGGGACAAAGTTATCACGTGAAAAAATCAAAAGGACCTGTCAAATTCCGGGGGGGGCGCTGAAAAAGGGAAGACCTGGGAAAAGGGCGAAAAATTTCTTGAAGGGCAAAGTGAGCCCAAATGAAAGGCCGGTAAAAAAAAAAAATGCATCAAAAAATGTGGTCAGGGAACCCCCCGTCTGTAGGGGGATCACACTCCAGATTTTATGCAAAAGGGGGGGGGGGATACGAAGACCACTTAAGGGAAATAGAAAATTGCATAGGGATCATCGCGCCCCCGTAACAGGGGGGTGGAAAAAAAGTAAGAAAAGCAGGCCCACCGCCGATCGACTGAGGGGGGGCTAATGGAACCCTCCCATTTCGTGTTGCAAAACAGGGTGGGTGAGGGGGGGGAAACGCCCCATGACTAGAATAACCCTGCCCCAGGACCATCGAAGCAAAAAGGGCCATCTAGGAATAAAAAAAAAAAACCCCCAAAAGAGTGGGGGCCGTGGTAAGGGGAAAACATTCCAGGCGGGAACTGAAGAGGGGAAAAACACGTCAAGATGGGAAGGGACAAGAAACAAAAATTGCAAAAAACCCTACTGGACGCGGGGGAAGTCGTGGAAAGGGGGCGATCAAAACGCAAGGGGGGGGATCGGTCGCTCAAAAAACTAACGATGTTACAGAAAAAAGCGTCGGGAAACACGGCAGAGAGGACCTCACCCAGGCGGGTTTCACCACCGGGGGATCATAGCAAAAACAAAAAAAGGGAGGAGTAGGGGGAGAGTGCAATAGTGGGGTAGACAACCGACTGAAAAAGTGATTAAGAAGGGGAAAAACCCACGACGGGGGAAACCGGACATTGGGAAATTGTGTGGGGAAAAAAAAGGACGGGGGACGCTTCAAGAAAAGACGGAAAAATGACAAAAAAATACTGGCCGTCACCCCAAGGTTCGTTTGTTGCAAAAAAAAGAGGGAGACATCATCGGAAGGGGGTGACAAAAAGCCTCGTTCAAAGAAGTAAAAAGGGCAGACCTGGAACACAAAAACAAGGTTTTGGGCGGGGGGGACTCTGAGGCAAGGGGAAATGTTCACGATGGTGATTGGGGCAGGTAGAGCGAACCCCCAAAACAAAACAACTGCGTGGGAAAAAAACGGTGAACATATCTCCGGGAGAAAAGCAAGGCTTGACTGCCGCGGGGAAATGCAACTGGGCGCTGGAAACGAGTGAAAAAAAAAGGCACCCTCAAAAAAACGACTATAACTTTTGTAAAAAAAATCAACGAAAAAAACTAGGGCCATTCCAAAAGGAAACGGGGAAATGTGGAGAGCTTCGGAGGGTGGGAGAAAACCGGGGAAAGTAAAATAGGTAGAAGGGGATTAACGTCGGGGGAAACAAGGAAAGAAGTTTGGGAAAAAACCAAAAAAAGGGGGGGGAAAAAAAAAAGAGTCCCTGAGTTCTTGAAAAAAGAAGAAAAAAAAAAAACCGAAGTGGGGAATCCACTAAAAAGGAAGAACTCGGAAAAGGAAAAGCTCAACTGGAAGTTGGACTGTGCCACAAAGGCTAGAACACTAAAAAGGAAGGGCAGACGGGGAAAACAACGTTATTTGTGTCGGCAATCCCCCAAAAAAAGTGGGGGGTGCGCCAATAACCTACACGAAAGGCTGGGGACGCCTCGACCCATGTGACAAACGAAGGAAACGCCCAGGAGGCCGGGGACGGTGAAAGAAAGGAACTCCAATTCAGCAACAAAACGAAACTAATCTGGGGGGGGGGAGGTGAGGGGTGGAGAAAAGGGTGAACCGCGCGCCGAAAACGGTCAGAAAACACTTCCCCAAACCTGGCGGAAAACAAAGGGGGAAAAAGAGAAAACTGTGTAAAAAATGACGACACTGATGATAAGCTAAATGGTAGAAAACGAAGAGTTTTGAGGTGTTTTCGCGGGGGAAAACTTTAATTGGCAACAAACACAAAGAACCAAGAGGGGCGGTCCTCAAAAAACGGTGAAACAAAACAGCCTGCAAAAAAAATTACCCGGGGCCTAAAATTGGGGGAAATGGCGGTGGGGGGAAGCACGGGGGGGAGAAAATTTGTTCAGTCGTCAGGACAGTTGAAACGCCGTCTCACAAAAAACACCGCCAGCATGATGGGGGGGGATGTCAAAACCAGGGGCAAAGGACCACAGGTCCGCAAAAGCGTGGGAAAAATTTGCCGGAGGAGGGGGGGAAAAAAAAGAAATATCCCTGAGGTACGGGGGGGGGTGGCCAAGTGCGGCATGACATAGATCGCAAGGTTGAACAGTTGCAAAAAAAAATGTGGTAACAGGGGAAAGGACGTGACTCCCGCCCGTCAAAACGCAAAACGTACGTCTGTCCGGAGAAAAAGAAAAGAATTTAAACCTGGAAACAAAAAAGAAATGTCTGGGGAAATAACTGAGTTACGGGGGGTCAAAAATCTAGGTCCGGGGAAAAAAAAAAATAAAAGTGGTAGAAGGCAAAGTAATCAACGATATTAAGTATTAGGTGGGGAAGGAATCAACCTAACTAGGGTAAACAATTTAAAACTCAGGGAAAAAAAAAAAAAAAGGGTTGGGAAAAAAAAAGTAAGTCACCGTTTGGGGCCAGCCAAACAAACGGGATCCCAGGGGACGTCAAACTTCAAGACCAAAGAGCAGGGAACTGAGGGACTACGAAGAAGAGAAAAACGCAAGGACGAATTTGCCAGGTCAAAAAAAAAAAGGAAAAACGGGTTCATCAGAAAGGAAGAACAGGGAGTGCTAGCGTCCCCTGAACTAACTGGGGCAAAGGTAAGTAGATTAGAACGGCTGAACAGGTGAGAAAAAGGGAAACCGTAGAGGAAGAAAACAAGGTACTTTCAAATGTCCCGGAACCCAAGAATTCGACGAAAGGTCTCAACCAAGCAAAGGGAGAAAAAGAGAGGAGTCATGAAAAAAAAAGCCAACGGGAAAAGGAATGGGGAGCCTCCACTCAGTCAGTTTGCTGACCTGGAAGGGAAAAGGAAGGGGGAAAAAAAAGAAAAAAATGAAAATGGGGACAAAGCTCCAGCGGTACGGGAAAAAAAAAAGACCAATGAGGGGGAATGGATTTTGATCGGAACAAACTTGTTTTTCTTGAAAAAAAAATGGACAAAAAGGGAAAAAAATGGAGATCGAGTGAATCCCTCAGCAAGACAAAAAAAAATGGTGGGGGGGGAGGAAAAAGGTGGCCAGCGGGCCGTACCAAAGGGGGGGGGGGGGTTGAGTGGGAAAAAGGGACATTGCCTTTTGGGGGGGGGGGGCAAAAATTTTGTTTGTACCTTTAGGGGGAAAGGTGGAGTTTTTCAAAGAGGGCCCAAAGGAGGTAATCACTATACGGAGTATACGTTGGAACTGCTTTTGCCAGGAAACCTCCACGGGGCCAACCAGGGAAAGACCCGAGATGGAAACTCCTGAAGGGCAAAAACAGGGGGGAGACCCGACGTGGGGGGAGGAAAAAGTTAAGCAGACGTAAAAATAACGGGAGACTACGGAATCTTCGCAGGGGGGGGAAAATAAACAACATTTTGGGTAAAAAAACGGGGGTAAATGGGAAAGCGGCCCAACTTTTTAGCCAATGGGGAATCAAGAAGGACCGAAAAAGGTCAGGATATCGGCCCGACGTAATAAAAGTGGGGAAAAAATCTTTTGGAGGGCCAAACATCTCTTACGGTGCAGGACAGAAGAAAAAGGACCCAGTTCAGGAGCTGGGCTACAGGAAAAGGACGTAACCTGTCTCTCAACGATCACCTGGGAAAAACAAATTAGAAAAGTGACAAGGTTTTTTCCAAAAAAGAAAAATGAAAACACTGGGGGGTCTATTCAAAAATGTGGGAGGAAACGGGTAAAAACAAAGTTCGGGGGCAGGTGAAACAAACGGGGACGGGTGAGGGGGGGGAAGCAGGGAACTGGGTACGGGGTTGGGGAAACAATCGTAGCGGGAGGGGGGGGAAAAAAAAACAACAGCTTGGCTTGAACCTGACGCAAAGGAGAAGAAAAAAACCATCAATTTTGGGGCCAAAAAAACATATCGGGTTAATGGGGGGGGGGAAACCGCGTGAGGGGGGGGGGGGGGAGTCCCTGTGGGGGTTCAAAATGCAAACGTTAGGGGGGAAGGCTTAAGGTGAAACAAACACCATAACAAACAAAGAAAAATTTCGTTTGGAAGGGGGAGTATGAGAAGAGCCTGGACGTTCAACATGGGGGGTGTAGGAAAAGAAAAAGAAGGTGGGTCAAAAAAGAGAGCAACCGCATGGGGAAAAAAAATGTGGGGGTCAAGGAACCGCCCCCACAAGACTTGTTTTGGGGGGGGGGAATGAACATGGGAAACAAAACAGAATGTGAACGACAAGAACGAAGAAGCAAATTTCTTGCCGAGGTAACAAAAAAAAAAACCCAGGCAGTGGGGGGAGGGGAAAAAAAAATAGGGCGTTAGGTGCTTAAAATCAGGGGGGGGGAAGAAAACGAAACCTTCAGGACTATTCCACAGAGGAAAAGAACGAACTGGTGTGACCAGGGAAAGGGGACAGGAGGGGGAAAAAAAAAACGAGGGAAAAGGGAGAAACCACCAAATTTTTGTTTTTTCCTAGCACGGAACAAAAAAAAAGCGCCCGAAGGGGAGGGACCTCAACAAAATTAAAAAGGGGGACATCAAACTAAAAAATGGAGGGGGGGGAAGAGGGAAACAATTCCTATGTTTTTCAAGCCAAACAAAAAATTGGGTAAGGGGGGGGTGAAAATTTGGGAAAAAAAAGGACAGAAAGCAACGCCCGCCCAGAGAGAAAAAACTCTGGAAAAAGGGAAGGGATTCAACACGCAGGGGTTCGGCGCTCAAAAAAAAACTGAAAAACACTAAACACATCGGGACAGAAATTTGCCTGGGAGAAAGGAATCGAAAAAAGGGTATGGTCAGGGGAAAAGTCGAAATTTGAACGGTTGATGGAAAAAAACAACCGGCAAAAAAAAGAAAACCAGGATGATGTCCTCTAAAGATTGAAAAAAAAAGGAAAAAATGAAGCAGGGAAAAGGGATGGCAGGGCGCTCGATCCGGGGAGAAGGTCCGGGGACAACCAAAAGAAAATGTGCTAATCGGGGGGACCGAAATAAAGGGGATCCAAAAAGTTGTCCGACACAAGGGGGAGAAAAAAAGAAAAACAGGGGGCAAAGAGAGGAAAAATGGGGAGACAACAGAAAAAACTGGGTGCCAAAGGGAAACACAGTCCACGACAGTCCCTGACAAGACGTTAGGTGGGGCGAACCGGAAGAAAAAGCGCACCACAACCTGCACCAATAAAAAAATGCAAAGAACGTCAGGGGGGGGGGGGGGTACGGGGTTGGACAAAATCTATGGGAAAATAAAAACCGGAGGAAAACCTGGGAAAAAAAGAATGAAGTTACAGCAGCACACCGACAGGAACAGAAGGTGGGAAAAGAAGTACCGGCAAAAGGAAAGTTGCAGTGCAAGCCTGGTGATGGGGGAAGGGGGGGGGGGGGTAGGCCCCAAAACGAAAAAAAAAAACAGCACGTTTTTGAAAGAAAGGGTCAAAACCGACCGTAGGAAAGGCGCGCAAGGAAGTTTAAATGTACAGGTGTCAATATATTAAGACTAGTGGACAAAGGGGGAGAATAAGGGAAAAATAGAAACCAAGGGGGACAAAGCACTTACCTTTATTGTTCAGGGGGGGAAAAAAAAAACCGGGGCAAGAAGAAAAAAGGGGGGTAGATTAAGCTTCAAGTTGCTCCAACACTTGCAAACTCAAGTATCACAGAAGGAAAAAGGAATCACCATTCATCGTTAGAGGACGGGAAATAGGTAAAAAGGGGGGGTGCGTGATACCCTCAGTGAAAATGAAGGACGGAAGGGGGAAGAGGAAGAGAAAGGAAAAGGAAGTCTCCCAAACACGAAATGGGGTAAGGCCCCTCGTTACGACGGAAAGAACAGAATCGCTGGAAAGCACGAAATTGATGTTTGTGTTTGGTGAGAAATCCCCTAAAAAAAAAGTGTTCGCCAAAAGCCCGGGGGAACCGAAAGCTGGTTGCAGAGGAACCGTAACTGTGGCCTAAAAGGCAGGAACGGGAAGTTCGTTTAAAGCTAAAAAGGGGAAGAAACAAAGGGGGAAGACAACAACGAAAAACTAACTTCGTGGGATTTTTGGACCGGGGGGCAAAAAAAAAACAACACGAGGGCCATCCGGGTGTCAAAAAAAGGTACACTTACCAAAAATCACAGGGGTGTGTTCAAAAAGGTCCAACCACCGAACTAGGGGTTGGTAAATGAGGAAAGGTCGGGAGACCGGGGTTACTAATCTTTTTGGGGGGTGGGGAAAGCAGGGGGGTTTGGGGGGGTCGGAAAAAGGGGGAAAACACACCGGGGGAGCTACTCAAAAAAAAAAAGGCGGGTCAAAGTCACCAAGAAGTGGACAAAAAAGGGACCTGAAAGGGAATACACAGCGGAGGGGTCAGTGAAAGAACAGGCAAGGGGGCATGTTTTGGTTGGGGACAGTGAACAAGTGGGAATATTACACAAGAGGGGGCTGGGGGGGAGGGGGAAAAAGGGGGTCCACAATTGCAAAAAGAGGGGGGGGAAAAAATTCACGGGGTGGAGGTGAAAAAAACCCGGCCAAAGACTGCCAAAGCTGGGTAAACAAAGGGGGTTCAAGGCGTGCGGATTCCGGGAAGCAGGGGGGGGGAGTGGGTCAAAAAAACCTGGCAGGGCCGAAAATGGGGAGTAAAACGAAAAAAAGTTACCATTGTGTGAAGGGTTATAAAAATGTGTGGGAGACAATGTGGTTGCCGTAGCTCAAAACACCGGCGTCGTACGGTCTGGCTTAAAAAATTTCCGTCAAGAAAACAGGATTGGAAGAACTTTCCACAGGATTCCAACAGAATTGGGCATTGCAGGTAAAGTCCAAAAAAGGGGGGAAGTCACAAAAAAAAGATTACCTAGTATAGGGTGAAGTAACCCTGAACGAGAAAGGGAAACTCCAAGTGGGAAACCCGGGTACCAAGTGTTGCAAACACAAAAGAGGAGTCACCTTTTCCACAAACAGGAAACGGCAAAAACCCTGACGCCAAAAACAAAAATTAGATACAGAAAAAAAAGCAGATGGCCTGATGGGGACAAAATAAAACACGCAATAAAGTGTCCAGTTCAAAACCGCAAAGCAAAAAAAGGTTCCGATACGAGTGGAAAAAATTTGTTAGCGTGGGGGGCCAGCCGCACGGAGGACCCGGTAAGTATAATGAGGTGGCCTATGAAGGAATAAGGCACAAAAGGGAAAAACAAAACACTAAAAACTGTGGGGCAACAAAATCGGAACCATCATGATCCGGGGACGGAATAAAAACAAACAAAGGGAAAGGGAGAAAAAAAGGTCATGATGGGTTCACCGAACGTGAAAGTTACCGGGGGGGGGGGGAGCAGAGAAAGGGAAGCTTTCAAAAGGCTGACATTTTCTGAAGCCAAGCTAACAAAAAAAAATACGGACCGCAAGAGGAAAAAAGGGGGGGGAAAGCCTCAAGTAGGGGACGAAATGAAAGTGGATAAAACCGTGGGGCAGTGGTTGGAAAAGGGGGGGGAAAACCGATGGGGTCTCAACGTAGGCCATCATCCAGAATGCACAAAAGGACTGGTTATGAATGGGGGGGGCGGGGAAGGTCAGTGACTACAGGGGTTTGGGGGGACTGAAAGTGTGACTTGGAGGGGGGAAACGTGTTTTGTACATTGAGGGAACTTGGAGGCCATATAGGTCGTTTAAGAAAAATACTAGTAATGGAAGGTTGGGGGAAAAAAGGCTTTTGGCCACAAAGTCCGGATCGACAGGGGGGGGTGAGACGGAACCGCAGTTGGAACTCCACAGGCCCTTGACAAAAGAATGTTAAAGGGGATGATAGGGAAAGCAAAAAAACTGAGAACGGGGGAAAGACACCGAAAAAGGGGGGGCTTCTACAGGGGGAGAAAAACCAAAATTTAGTGGTAACGCCAAAATGTTTCACTGGGAAGGAACGGGGTACTCATGAAGAAGAACCCGACCAACCCGCGTAAAAAAAGGAGTTTGTATATCCCTCCCAGAATCGGTCCAGCTTTTGTCAGGTGGGGGGGGGGGGAGGAACTTCAAAATCGAAAGCCGGGAAGGGGAACAGACCCAGAATTCCCACCAATGGGGAAAGGGTAAACGGCAAAGTGGGGGGAAGAGGGTCTCGACGAACCTGGAAACAGTTCTAAAAAACGTTGTGGTTTCCTCAGAAGAAGGAGGGCGGTGCAAAGAAAATGGTGACTGGAAAAAAAAAAAGGGGGGGCAGGCTGTTTTTCGGGAAATTAAAACAGGGGGGTCAAAGGGGGGGGGGGTTTTGAGGGGACGACTGTTAAGGGGGTTGGGGGGGAAAAAAAAAGCTAAAGGCGAAAACGCAGCAAACAGCTGTCAAAAGGAAAAAGGGAGTACAATCCAGGGAAAAAAAGCCTTTTTGGGGACCTTCTGGAAAACAAAAAAAGAGGGGAGGGGGGGGATTGTACCGCAATGGTTGGAATTCCTGGGGGGGGGGTTGGGGGGTGGCCATTCCAGGAGTGAAGCTCGGGGGGGGAAAAAGGGGTTTAAAAAAACCCATAACGAAAAAATGATTGTCTTGGTGAGGGCTTGGGAGAAGAGAGGGGGGGGGCAAAAAAGTTCCGGACAGACGGGATTCCAAAGTGGACGGGAAAACAAAACGAAAAAAAAGTTTAAAATAACGATTAGCTGGCAACGAAAAATACTGTGGTGTGGGGAAAGGGGGCATAGAACAGAATTTCGTGACAACCTAAACTGTGGGGGGGGCGGAGGGTAAAGAGGACACGGAAAAACCATAAGGGGCACAGAACGAATTTTCCGACAGAATCAGTTGGATGAACACCTTCGGTTTGGGGGAGGACGAACAGAAAAGTGGGAAAGGACATCCCTTAGGATAAGGAAAAAACTGGCACCGCCTGGGGGGGGGGAAAGGACTTGGGAAAAGGTGGGAAGCACAATTCGAGCCGTAAATACACATGGGGAAAATGCGCACCGGCATGAAAAAAGAAAAAGAAGTTGGGGGACCACCCACCACACACAACCCAAAATTCTGGAAAGGTCAAAGGAGGAAGGGGGGCCTTCCCGGGGGACGTGAATTCAAACAGCGCACCTGGGGCGGGGGGTGAAAAAAGGGAGAGGGGCAGAAACAGGAACACCCCCGGAATCTCAAGGGGCAATTGAAATAAAAACACGTTCTTCTTCAAAAGAAAAGCGGGGTTTCGGGGGGGAAAAAAGACTGATGGTAAAAACAGAAACCCCTAAAACAATCGTGACCAAATGTCAGGGGGCGAGGGGGGGGAAAAAAGTCCAAAAGAAAAGGGGGTTTCTGGGGGAAAAGAGTTCACATATTCCGCGACGGCAGCGTCAGGGCATAATAGGGCCAGAGAAGATGGGGGAAAAACCTGAAAGAAAAGGGGGGGAAAGAGCGCAGTAGTGGCAGGTTTTACCAGAAAAGATTGAAGAGGGTCTCTTCAAAAACAAAGACGATGGGGGGAAGAAGCCGGGGACCGGCAACATGGGGGGTAAAGGGAGAAGGTTTTCCTAGACACTGGTATAAAATCTCAAAAACAAAAAAAAAAAAAGGGGGGTAGGAGATAAGATCAAGGATTTGGGAAACTCGCCTGGGTTATTAAATAAAAGGTGGGAAAGTCACGAAAGGATGGGAAAGCAGGACTTTGTTGATCTAAGCTCAGGAAAAAAACAACCTTGCCAAAGGGGAGGGGGAAGGGGAACACGGCAGTTCGTTTTTTTGCAATGGATAGAGGTCCAGAGGGAAGGGAAAACGATTCGGAAAACGGAAAGGAAAAAAAAATGAAAAAGAACTTCCACAAAAACATAACTTTGTGGGGGGGGAATTCGCGGCAAGGGGGTCGTAATGTGAGGTAACAAGTGGTAGGCTAAAAAAAAACTAACCAAAAGGCGGTGGCAAAAACGAGTTTCAAATAGAGAAAAAGGAGGATCGGCTGGGGGGAGGGGGAGAGTCATGCAACTGTACAAAAAAGTGGAAACTAAACATAGGAAGGGAAATAGGGGGCAAAGCCATACAATGTGATGATGATGTTGACCATGCACCTCTTAAAGGGAAAAAATGGGGGAAAAAAGAAACCGGCGAAATGGGGGGGAGGAATCTCCGAAATTGGTTCGAATGTGCCCTCAATAAGAATCGATAAAAAATGACAAACAAACCGGACCCAGAGTACCTACGGTAATTAACAAGGGGTGGGGGTTGAGAACCGAGGGGGGGGGGAAAAAAAAGAAAGGAATAGAAAATGAAGTCCAATTCGGGAAATCAAACCACTGGAGGTGACAGGGGGCGAGGGTAACACCGAGAGAGGAGGCTGTCGACAGGGGTGAAAAAAAGGGGGTGTTGGGAGAGGGGACAAAGCCACCACCAAAAAAAAGGTGAAAGGG
>Ga0179593_1400836_pt1 | contig 12081 bp, 14 predicted proteins | sample CZODoug2_1_08_16_FD_185931 | JGI IMG/M metagenome (GOLD analysis project Ga0179593, IMG submission 185931) | Vadose zone soil fungal communities from Angelo Coast Range Reserve, California, USA - CZODoug2_1_08_16fungal (PacBio error correction) | ecosystem: Environmental > Terrestrial > Soil >...
GGGAGGAGTCTCAAAAAAAATACGCCCCTACCTCCAAGGTGAAAATTGTGATACAGTGTCGGATCAACTCTCTTAATGGTGAAAAACACTTGTGGTCAACCGTCACGTCGGGGGTCATGTCAACAGCTGAAATACCGGGGATGAAACGGGCGTAGGATAATACTTCAAACTAATCAAAGAAAAAAAAAATAGTGCGTGAAAAGGAGGATGAATCAATACTTAAAGGCAAAGAAATGTCATTGCAGGAAATGTGTCCCCTTTGACAGGGCTTTCCAAGGACGTGGTCAGGAGCGGACAAACAAAAAAGATGGTGAGAGCCGGAAAAAGGATTTTCCGACGACCGGAACTGACGGGGGCGCCAGCAACTCAGCATCTTACCTAAACTGGAGGGTAGTTCACCGGTGGTTAGGGGGAAGGGGGTGTACACCGTCTCTAGAACAAAGAAAAGGCCTGGCGAAGGTCGCAAATGAGCAAGGTACATTAAGTGGGAAATGGATCTACATTCCCGGGGGGTGAGCGCTTCTACGTGAACGGCAAAAAAGGAAGTAGGTCTGGGAATGTGGAGGGGTTTATGGCTTGGGCGGGAGGCAATTTCCTTGCCGGGGGGGGCGCTCTCCTTTGATGGGACTCAATAGGAACGCACAAAGTCGATCGATTTTACAATTCATGGGGAAAAACTGGGGAGCTCTACAATAGAAAAGAGTGGTATACCGTTCGGGTCAAGCACCGTTAGTTAGGTGACGGAGCAAAAGGCAGTCTCTGAGATGAGAGAGATTTCTGTTGTTTCCAATGGACTGATTGGGTAAGACGTGGGTTCTCCAAGGGGGAGTAGAGGAACCTGAAGATGAAAAACACCCTGGGTCCAATTTACCTTCGTCACCAGAAATCCCCGGCGGCCGTCGGGCCATTTGCAAGGGGAGGGCAAGGGGGGGGAGACACAAGGCATCCATGAACCGAGATCAGGGACTACCAGGAAACTATCACTTCCTGAGACTTGGGGGATGGGGGTAAAAGGGATTCTTCCCGGAGCCCGGCGACGAGGAGGCTTAGCGGGGAAGGAAAGAGAGGCAAATACAGAACGGCGGAAAGCGGGGGGTTCATGAAGCAGAATGTGAATTCATCGAAAGGAAAAGATCTGCAGCGGTCCTTCAGCGTCAAAACCCAAAGCTCATAGGAGATTGTGGGTGGAAAAAAAGGACCGCGCGGGCGGAACCTGGCGTGGAAACCAAGAAAACAGGGAGGGGGTCTCGTCTCGCGCAACCGATAAGACTCTCAACAACAGAAGGATAAAGAGAGAGGGTCAGGTTTGGGGCGCGAAAGAGGGCGAAAGTTTTTTCGCGGGAAAAAGCACCAGGTTGACGCCGCTCGGCGGGATTAGAGGTTCAAAATCGCGAAAAAGTGGGAGTACTCTCCGCCAGAGGGGAGAAGGGGCCCTGGAGAATCTATTACGTACAAGGGAGGAGGGGAGGGGGAACCGAGTGAGATCTTCTTGACTGAACAAAGCGGGCCTTAACCGAGAATCAAGACTTGGGGGAGGGGACTTACGCTAAGAGGGGGGCATTTACCATCAAAGGAAAAAAGAAAAGCCGGAAAGTGATCGTCCAGGGGGAAGGACGTGAAACAGTGGCCCAAGAAGGGTGGCCTTGAAGAGCTGCTGGATTGAAAAAGGGGGGGGAGGGACCACGGAACGACCAGATCGGTGGGGGTGAACGCCTGGGGGGAAAGGGGAGGGGTTTTCCTCGGAGAGGCGCCTGACGAAAAAACTCTGGAAAACCGTTCGACCTCAAATCAGGGGGGCCCATTAAACATCATCGGGGAAGGGAACTGGCATCGAAACAGCGCATTAATAGTAAACCATCCGGGCAGAGGCCAGGAAAAGCGTGTCAAGGCACGGATGTTGGGGAGCAAGGTAACGCCAGCAGCTCGGGAAACAGGCACAAAGGACACCGGGACGGTTTTCAAGGAGGAGGGGACGGCAGTCAATACGGGTCGAAAGCGCCGAAAACAGCATACGAAACGCGGGAGATTCCTTGCTAAAGGAGTTCAACACGTTCCCGGAGAGAAAAACACATACTTGGGGCAAGTGAAGTATTCTGACACTTTGGCTCTGTAAGAAAACAGGAGAGAAAGAAGTTAGGCAGGGGGGGGTTGCATGTTAAAGGCGGCACCATACGGCTTCAGCGAACTGGGGGGAGGCAGATAGCAGGGGATAACAAAGGAGTTTGACGTGAAAGGGACACAACAAGGGATGGGGAAAGCATGAAGCTCATGCTCAATCGCCGGGGGTGGGGGGTTGGAATTAAAGAAAAAAAAGGAACGTAACGCAAATTTCTAGCCGGAAAAAGGGAGCAAAATGACCTTCTTGGTCAAAGAATTAATGGGTCTTTTCGCCGAGGAGTGGGGAATGGCCGAAGGGGAAGCAGAGGAAGGGTGCGTTTCCGGGGGCTTGGCGCTGGGGGTATCCAAAGGGCAGATGTGTCGGAAAGGAAGGGGGTTCTGAAGGACAAACGGTTCTTGAAACGCCGCGTGGTGGGCGCAAATTCCTGCAACTCTTGCATCTTTGGCTTCAGGGGGGAGGGGGAAGCGGGTGGGGGAGCAGTGTCCCCTAAAATCTCGAGAAAAAAAAAAAGGAGATTAATATATTTTCTAAAAGGTGAGAACAAAACCATCTTCCCGCAAAATAAGAGGAATCTGTCCTGGAAACAGGGCAATTTCAAGGAGACGTGCCCATCCACCGGGTTGCAAGCAGAAAATCCGTGGGGTCGTGGCAGGGACAAGAGTTCAGCGTCCTTGGATCCAAAAAAAGACCCAAGACAGGTACCAACACCCATCACTAATCTCTTCGGGAGCGGACACTGCGGGAAAAAAGAAATGAATCGGGGAAGCTCATGCAAAGCAGTGAATTTAGGAAGTTGAAGGATGCGGGGTACCTTGAGCCCGGGAAGGGGAGTAAGGGGGGGAAGAACTTGGGGAGCGGGGCTGGGGTCCGCGACAAGCAAGACACTTCAGGGGGGGGCTAAAATAAACAAAGGGACAATGCATATGGTCAAAAAGGGTTAGGAAGAAAAGGGTGGGCAGGGGCCGCCAGATTACACCCCAAAAACCCCCACCCCCCCCCACAACCCCCCAAACAAACCCAAAAAAGAACCACCCCCCCCAAAAACCACCCCACCAACCACCCCACCCCAAACCCCCCCCACCCAACCCCGCAAGCTCCCGCAGAAGAAAAGCTGGAGCAGTTTCATAAAAGGAAGGGGGCAGAGAGGTTTCAAGGGAGCATAAAAGGGGGGGGGGCAGAGAGGGGGCACTTTGAACCGAAGAACGGAACGATCGATCTGGGGGGGGATTTGTTGGAGGGGATCAGCGGACAGTTAACTCAAAGTGCCGGGTCAGGGGGCTTCGCGGGGGTAGGACGCAAGATGTAAAGTGGGTTTCCAAAAATGGGGGGGGCTATCGACGGAAAAAGGCTGAATGTCTCAATGAAGGCCGACATCAGCATGAGTTACAATTGAATTAGCACAGTCGGCCGGAGGGGGGGGAAAGCTAAAGATTCAAAGTTCGGAAGGTGCAAGGCGGCTATTTATTTACAGGAGTAGAGTGTACTGTCGCCAGGTGAGGAGAAGCGCCGTCCGACGGGAAGGAAAAACGACACAGGGGGGGCGTTGTCCAAGTGATGGGCTGTCAAAAGAGACCCAGGAGTGAGGTTGCCAGCTTTTTAGCGGCCGATAGAGGGGAAGCCAATCAGGGGAAACTTCATCCGTATCCAAGAGGAAAAAGGGTCGCTTTGTCACGGTCTCGGATGTAAGAATGATTCGCTTAATACCAAAGGCGACCGAAATTGCAAGGGCAGGCGCTGTAATAAAAGACTTCCTCCTAGTCAAGAGAAAATCAAGAAGGTGCCTCGTATTGCAAAAAGGAAAAAAAGGCAGAGGGACGCCAAAGTCAGAGCGAAGAGAGTTGAACTCCTAATCACAAAAAGGAGAAGGCATGTTGGGAACGCAGAAAAAAGGAGGGGGAGGGGGAAATCTGAGAGATCTCTCGCAAAAACAAGTAGGTTGAAAAGGAGACTGTTAAAGGTTGGGCTCGCTATTAGAAAGAAGGGGGGTTTCAGGGGTGTAATTCCCAGGTAAAGAAAGTGACTTCTACACCAAAGGTCAGCTACTGGAGATGGGTAAAGAGAACCAAGGAAGCGGTGCAGAGGGGAAGGAAAAAATCGATAAGGGAACGTAGGGGGTGTGTGATATACTCTGCTGAATTACAGAGGACATGACCGCTAATGTCCTCGGAAAGCCGTGGCAAATCATTCCAGAACAAGTTAACAAATCCCGAAGAAAAGCGAAAGGACGGTGAATCTTCCCTGGGGGAGAAAGTAAGGGGGGAATGTGAGCTAACGAAGGATTTAAAAGGGACTGTCAAAACTCACCCCGGGGAGCGTTTACCGGGGCCAAGGGGAGGGGGAAAAAAGACGGTGAAGGGGCCACGAGGTGTACTGCCTAGGGGCGAAGGTCTGGTAACAGGTAGAAAGCAATCCGCAACAGGGAAAAGTCAGACTCACTGGGATCGCATCCATTCATGAAAACTCCAATCCAGGAACTAATTTTCTTACAGCAAAGGGAACTACAAACCTTAGATTGGGTAGAAAAGAGGGACGGGGGGGCTATTTAATCTGAGCCAGTTTGCACCTGAAGCTTGCGTAAAAAAAGAATCACCTGGCGGGGGATCTCAAAAGGAAAGGAATGGAGCTCACCAACGGACTGACCCTCAGTCAAACAGAGAAACGCATCGGGCCGGGTTTCTGCATGTCAACTCACGAAAGACAACAAGTAAGGGGGGGGGGCTAAATGGTGAACTATTGAGAAGGAGGGGGAGATTTGATGGAGGAGCGGCCTGTCATGGGGTAGCTGTTTAAGGGGGGGGGAGTAACGTCAAGGAAGACGAACTGAGGAAATACCTTATGGTGAGGGAATGGATGCTGAGCGGGGGGGCTTGGAAAAGCACAACGAAGTGGAGGACAAAAAACATGGTCTGAGCAAATCAAAATCTCCATAAAATCTTGGGGCAAGGAAAGGAAAAGGACGTTGAGGCCAGGCGACGCCCTACATGGCAGCCATACATGTTCAGTTTATGCATGGGGAATGGGAGGGAAAGATGATTGGAAGGGGCAGCGAAAGCGAGGACGATGGCGTTGGGCAGAGGGAGTGGGGCAACTTTTTGAGGGGGGGTGAGAATACTTTCAAACTCTGGGTGTTGAAGAAAAAAACGGTAGGGGGGGCTGGGAAGGGACAAAAAACGTGGGCTAAAAAGTCCGCAGCTATTTGTAGAAAAGGACCCTGAAATCAGTTCATAGGGGGGGATAGCGGGGACTGCTGTGCAGGGGGGGCCATGTAACCAGATCTCCTCAAAAGACAAAAAAAGCTTATTTTAAAGATAGGGAGGAGGGTCTGAGTCTCAGCAAAAAGGACAAGGGACCACGGGGACGCTGATACATGTGCGCAAAGACGGAAGCCAGAAAAGGTGTCCACGTCAGAAAACGTGGAAGGAACAACAGCGGGCAAGACTGGGCCAAAGAATAAAGCAGGCCAAGAAAAAGCAACGGAACGAGGGAGGGAGGGTGTCCGCCAAACAGACAAAGTCTAGGGGGGGGGAACATTCGTATCATGACTGGGACAAATTGGTGTCCGGAGACCGAAAGGGAGGGGACCCTTTCTGGGCGGTCAATGGGGGCTCCTGAATGGGGATGAAAGGGAATGTATGCCAGAGAACGGGAAAAAACTGAGGTCACCCAAGAAACTCATTATTGGAACAAGTCAAGATAGTTTCATGCATGAAGGGGTCTAACAGGAGGGGGGGGTTCAACTCCTTCGCAAGACAAACATCCCCAAGGAAGCTGGATGGATGCTCCTGGGAAGAGGGACCCGAAGTTAGGAAAAAAGTTCGAAAAAAAGATTAAGTGAGAAGGGCGAAAAAGGGACGGAGAAAAGGTAAGAGCGAGCGGGGGCTGCTTTGGAGGGGGGAGGGCTGCTGAGACCATGCCTTGCCGGTGCCGGGGGGAGCGAGAAGGGGGGGATGAAAGGGGGAAGAAAAAGGCACGGGGGGGGAAAAAAGGAGGGCTTTGAAAACATAAAAATGCCTGGGGGAGCACTTCGAGCAATCAACTGGGAATGGGAACCGGATCATCCGGAGGACTTGGAGGCGTAAGCAAGCCGTCTTAGCTGCACGGGAGCGTGGGGGATTGCCGGAATGAGGTTGGTCGAAAGTTTTACGGAAAGGGAGGACGAAGGAGCCCCCTAGGAAAGAAAAAAGCAGTGTAAGGGGAGGAGCGAAAAAACGATCACCTCGTTGGGCCATCGGTTCAGACGGGGACCTAGATACTCCCCAGGTAAGACGAACAAGAAGGGGTAAGGCCAGTACGATGACTCGAGCGGGGAGAGGGGGTTAGGATGCCGGAAGAGACACGCGGCGACTCAATTTCCTGACGATTGTCAAGGAAAGCTGTCAGGGGGTCAAGTGGCCTCCTAGAGCGAAACATAAGAATGTGCCCCTATAGGAGGTCTCCGGCAAAGAGGGGGGAACTGTCTGGACGACAAAACTCGAGCTTATTTTGACGCGATCCAGACGGCGGAAAACGGGCAGGGTGAAAAGAGAAAAAAACAGTGCGTGAGAACGAGAGACGGAAACCTATAATCTCACAAAAAAAAAAAGGAGGGGGAGGGGGGAAAGAGGTAGATTGGCGGCGCACGAATGTAAACGAACTGGGTTCCAGCTTGGAAAAGGGAAGGGTAAGCCGCTGCTCTTGAAAACGGTGAAAAATCTCAAAATCTAGATAGTTTTGGCAGGAAGGGGCAAGGGCCACAGAAAGGGGATCTGTAAAAGTCGATGACGCCCCTTAGGGAGGGGAGTGAAGAAGGAGCTGAGGCATTAAAAGGGGGAATAAACGACACGCGACAGGGGCTTCTGTAATGCACGGAAGGAGCGTACCTAATAAAAATAACAAAGAAAAAAAAAAAAAAAACCCAAAAAAAAAAGGCGCAGGACGTGATCGTACTGGAAAGGAGGAGGAAGGGAATGGGTGCCTGGACAGGAACCTGGGGAAACAGATGTAAACAGAAAAGCGGGGACCGTGAAAAAAAACCGCAAGGTACAGGACACTTGGGGAGGGGGGGAAGAGAGGGGCAGTCGGTACGACTAACGGCAAACAGGGAGGACCTAAAGCAGGCAAAAACGGGAAACTATCAATACGAGAAGGGAAGCGCCGCAAGTTTCAGGAGAATCACCACCTTACGAAAAAAAATGTAAGCCCAAAGGGGAAAAATAAAACTGGGGAAAAAGGTACTGCCTGTTGACAGAAAGGAGACTCGGGGAAGTCAACAATTGAGATAGACAAGGGTTTCACCAAACTTTAGTATGGATGTCCTCAAGAAATTCTATAGGAACAGGCAAGACTGTTACTCGGAGTCCCTACGAAACGGAAGATCAAATCCTCGAGTTCGTTATGAATGTGCAGTCCTTAAAACCTGAATCGCTAAACACCTCGGGGGGTAGAAAAGGGAAAGAGCAGGTGCTTCCAGGGGCTCTTTTCCAACAGGGTATCAGGCGCGAGTTCTGGGGGGAGAGGTTCTGTTGCGGAAAACCATATTGTCTGACGAACTTAAGACCGAAGGTTCAGGGGGCTTAAACTGCTGGAGAGTAGGGGGAGCAAAAAACGAATTGCTTCCGGGGGCTGGGTCTTTCAGGTCGACTCTCCAACGATTTGCGCGACAAACAGTACCTGGAAAAGCCATGTGCCTAAGTAAATGTAGCAAAGGAAAAGTGGGGGAGTTTCCGGGACGGGGAAATGGGTTGACTTCCATGTCATTTCCCGAAAAGTTTCGGAGAAAAAAGTCAAGCGAAATGAGGGCGTTTGGGGGGAGGAAGAGGGGGATTGGCTGTGGAGGAATAAGTAGGGCAGGGGGGGACTTAAAAAAGGGAGGGGGGCTGAAAGGGGGGGACAACCGGGAGGGAACGGAACCGCTTGCAAAAGGACACCTGAACCCGACGAAGAATGGATCTTTTCGGGAAGATGTTGGGAGAGGTTCGACAAGAGATATAAAACAACCAAGGTTTAGAGGATGTAGTAAATGCTCCGCAAAACATGAGGGAAAACCCTGGGTAAAAAAAAAACACTAGGTCGGGGGATCCACAGGGGGAGAAAACTCAATGGTACGTGGGAATAAGTTGTAAGCAATGTGGGGGGGGGGACGTACATCTAACGGTTGATCAAAACGAAAAAAATAAGAACCAACTCGCAAAGGAAAAGAATTCGTTAGCCGGCCAGAAAGGAGGAAAAAATTTGCACGGGCTCATGATAATAACATGCATGCAAACATTTCAAGGAGAAAGAAAATGGGGGTGGTACATTACTGCGGAGGGGAGGAAAACAAGGTTGAATTATAGAAGGAGTGAACCGGAAGCCTTTAGGGTTGTGCTCCAGAACGCTCATAAGCTTGAAGAGGTGAATAGGGGGATTTGAGCAGTGTTTCTCCGAAGAGAAGGGGGCCCCGAAGTCGCCAGCGGCAACAAACAACTCCCGTCAAAGGAAGCTTCTCCGGAAAGCAACATTGACTTTGGTCCTAATAGTGAAAGTGAGAAAAGAAAAGGGGGGAAGGAGCTGAAGGTGGACGAGGCAAGAACTCTATCTGGCAGGCTGTTGAAAGGTTGTGTCGAAGCAAAAAAAGGGGAAGGTGTATGGTGAAGAGAGAGAAGGGGGGAGAGGGCTACCCGGTGGGGAAAAAAGGGAGATTCTAAAACATATTCATTGCGTCAAAGGGGAAGACAATCCTCAGAAGTGGTTAGTTCCGTTAGGAAGAAATCTCCGGTGTGATCCCTTTCAATAATCAGGCGCGATTAGAGGTTAGACAAGTTTATGGAAAGGGAAACGGGGGGCGGGACCGGAGTGACAAAGTCTCGCCCCGGAAGGAAAGGGCACCGAAGTGGTGGACAATGGTATTGTGAGGGGGGTAAAACTGGAACTCGCTCGGGGGAAAAGGGGGGGTCAAGCGGCATCTGAAAGGAAAAGGCAAGGACGCGGCAGTATTCATTACTAAAGGACGGCAATGGGTCAGTCGGGTATTATTGAGACGATTAAACGCCACTGCCTATAGTGTCCTTCTCGTAAGGGAAAGAGGTAATGTGGAAAAAAAAAGCTTCCTCCGTCATGACAAGAAAGGGAAGGGGTGCCGCGTGCAAAATCTATGACAGAAAGAATCTGCCGCTTTTCGGACTTATCTGTTCCGCAACAGAGGGAAAAGAAACGCTGGAAAGGGTTTGTTTGGGAAAAAAAGGAGAAAGCCTCAAAGGGAAGGAACCGGGCAGTTACAAAGCGAAAAAAATGATTCAAAAGTGACCATAAAAGGAGACAGCTCTCTCACAAAACACGTAATTGGGGAAAGATAATTGGGTATCGGGTTGACTTCTCTGGAGAAAGAAAAAAAAGGGGGTGGGTCGGGACTAAGGGGGCAGGGGGAAGAGTTCGCAGGGGGGAGTCAACCAAACTCCAGAGAGGAGATTTTTAGACCGCTGCAAACCGCATCGCCTGAAGAACTCGTTCCCGCAGGAAAAGAGGAAATGAGAGGGGAGGAGGAGAAGTTCGGGGAAGGAACGGGGACGCCGCTAAGGGGAAAACGCGTCAGCAAGTTTGGAGTCGGGCCGGGTAAAAAGTAGCCCAAGCAGCCGAAATATCGTAAGGGGGGGGGACGGGTGAAAGAGGGAAGGGGGGCCTGGGTTGACTTGAACGCTCTCCGGAACGACTGCGCTGAAAAAAAACCACAAAAAGGCTGGGTTTATCAGTGTGGGAACCCAAGGGGGGAAGAAGGGAGGAAAAATCGGAGGGGGGGGGAGGGAAGATGGGAGGGGAACAGTTGAGAAAAAAGTTTCGACCGGAGAAAGGCGGGGGTACACGATCAATTGAGGAAAGCAGTAGCCTTGACAGGAGAACACCCAGAACTTCTAATGTGAGACACACTTTCACGACAATTAGGATTCCGGGCGACACGTGGAAAAATTCTCGTAAAGAAAGAAAGATCCAAACTTGTGGTACTAGGAAAGTTGCGTCCGCATCCCTAGGTCTCCCAATAACTTGGGGGGAGGGGGACGAGCCATCCCCGGGGTAAAAAAGAATAACTCCGCTGATGCTTAGGGGGGTTCAGGGAGAAGGTAAATCGCCGATCTCAAAAAAGAAAACTGGGGACGTTAACTATTAGACGTAAGGGGGAAGGTTTCACAGGAGCAAATCGCGTCGAAAGTCGGGGCTTTGTGGGGGTTGAGCTTCGGAAGAGGGGGGAAACCAAGAAGATCTATACGTCATTTACATAAGAGTCAGTGCAGTCGGCTGCAGTGCGGTGGAAGGGGGACACAACGAGTATGCCTTTCGTAGGACAACATCTAACCGCGAAAGCCTCGTTGGTGCCTCTACTCACCAGACCGTGAGCCAGGGAAAAACCTCCGAAGGGAAGGCCGGCCATGCCTGGGGAGTAAGGGACATGGAAAAACAAAAAATTCAGGTGCCGCCTTTGGGAGAAAAGAGAGGGGGGGAATGCTGGTTGGGCAAGGGGAGAAAGGGAATGAGCGTTGTATCCTACCTGAAGGGGGGACGCTGTGTCAGGACACGTAAGCCGGGAAAACGGGGGTAGGGGCAAAGTCAAGAGAAGTAGCAATGACTTGAGAAACTGGGAAAAGAGGGGAGACGGGGCGGTCACTATTTGCTGGCAATTTCTACCAAATCAAAAAAAAAAGTGAGGAAAAGATGGGGGATTTTCGAATGAAAAGACCAAATCAACAGGAAAGAAAACTCCAACTTGGAGCAGGCATTGCGCACCTCTGACTTACGTTTCAAAAGACACTTTGGGGGGGAAAAATAAACGAACGTCCTTTTCGGAAACCAGAGGGAAGGGGGGGGGGACGCTAAACGGACCTCAAGAAAGACTCAGACCAAGGAAAGAAAATTGAATCACGGAGTTCCCGGAAAGGAAATCTGGAAGACATTCAGCGAAATAAAGGACTTCTAAATTAATAAGGAAGTCCAGGGACTTTCTTCCCAGAGGGGCACAACACTCTTAGGGTGAAACAGGAGGCAATGTTGGCCTCCAAACTTCTCACTGTGTGCCATACATAGCGCAAAGGACTGGAACAGAATAGAAAGGGAGTGATAAAGGTGTATAAGAGTGTGCGGGCGGTCAGCTCCAACATCCCCCACAGCATTGATGATCTGTAAAGAGAAACTGTACAGTCTCAGCTTTACTTGAAAATCAAGGGTGTGAAAGCTCTTCGACGTGTACCTAAAAAAGGCACGGTATGGACTGCTCTGGTGTCTGTTAGGGGCGAGGGGAGACCAGTTCCTTGACGGTCTCTCTCTCGTTGAGGAGACTCAATCTTCCCTGTGGTTCAACATTTCGATTGAAGAACGATCTGGCACAAAAAAAAAAAAAAAAAAAGAGACACAAATGGGGGGGGGGGGGGGGATGCGTGGGGAAAGGGCGAAAATACAATCAGTGGAGTTACCGGGACTCCACACATTAGGGAAGGATGTGTTCCTGCCTCAAATCGCGCTGGGGGGGGGAAAGTAAGATTGGGAGAGTGTGAATAAGTATTTATTTCGAACGTGGCGGGAAGGGTAGTCTAGGGGAAAGCCCGAGGACGCCCCTCACACTGAGGGGTTTATTCCGTGTCGTTAAAAGTCACGGGGGGAGAGTAGTAACGGGTCAAAATCTTCCTATGAGGAATAAGACAGGCAAGGAAGAAGGGACGTACGATAAATACCGGCTCTGGTTAGTCTGGGGAAGCTTCTAAAATCAAAAGCGAACTTATGTGAATTAGGGGAGGGGCAAGGGGAAAAACGCTGTAATGTCCCGAAGAGGGGAAGACTAACGTATCTGCAATCAAAGGGAAGTCTTCGAGAATTTAACGCCAGCCCATACTGAAGCTGTAATCTGGGAAGAAACCAGAGAGCAGGATGGGAAGGTGGGGGGGGAAATGGGAAGGCCGCAAGACGAGGAAAAAGAAGTTTCCACGATAACGGGGAGGGTTCATCTACCAGGACAACGAAAC
>Ga0179593_1564533_pt1 | contig 12081 bp, 15 predicted proteins | sample CZODoug2_1_08_16_FD_185931 | JGI IMG/M metagenome (GOLD analysis project Ga0179593, IMG submission 185931) | Vadose zone soil fungal communities from Angelo Coast Range Reserve, California, USA - CZODoug2_1_08_16fungal (PacBio error correction) | ecosystem: Environmental > Terrestrial > Soil >...
AGTGTGTCTTTCACCCCTCAGAAGAAAAGGAAGGGAAAAAACAGGAAAAAAAGAGGCAGAGATCAAAGCTCCACTAGAAGGAATTGGTGCAGCTGTTTCCACAAGGGAGGAACTGAATCAGACTCATTGGACGATCGTGGGCACCTGAAACGAGTGGGGGGGGGGAGAAAGGGGAGGGTGTACAACCAGAAGGGAGGATTGCCCGGCGGTGCGCGGGACAAAAAAAGGAACATTAAAGGCAGAACCAGACCTCAAAGACAACACACATACAAGCCAGTGAAGTCAGACTTATTGCTACGCCGAGTGAGAAAAAACCACAGGGCCCGCCGAGTCGATATCACTTGTTTTGAAGCATGTAGCACATGCAAAGGAGGCAGCCAAAGGGAAAGATTTGTATGCCCCAACAATGAAAGAAGTTTGGACATTCCTTTTAAGGAAAGTGCTTGAAATAAAGACATTAGCGATCGAGCTTGTTTATGCAAGCAGATGAGAAGGCAGCTTCGATGAGAACTGTGTCAACTCCAATCCAAAAAAAAGATCGCTCACTGGGAACGAGAAAACGAAACTTCTTGCCCTTACGAAAGTAGAACATGCCTCCCGAGGGGAAGGAAGACTTACATCGATAAGGTGCCATCGAATCTAGGGAAGGGAGGGAAAGGTCATTATTTACTATAGGAAGACGGCTCTCTACCGCGAAAGGCGTGATTTCTTTTGGGGGTTTTGGGAAAGAAAAAGTTCGGGAAAAACGTTAAGTTTCTGGGAGGTTGACATCGTCACTTCTCCTCTTCAGGCCGAGTGTTCAATGAAAGCAAACTTGAACCCGATTCGGTACGCCGCTTGGGAGGGAGGCTAAGCGCGAAGCGCTGGGAGAAAAGGGGGATTTTACAACGGGGATCATACTTGCGTGAAGAAGGGGGGGACGTGGGGACCTCCGGGGCCCATCTATATTGCAAGAAAGAAAAGGAAAACCGAAACGCACCACGAAGACCAAGTTACACTCCTACGTGAGCCTCATGCCCGGAAGGAAGTAATCGTCCAGAAGTGAGAAGGGAGTGAAGGCTCCCAAGAAGAAGACCCCCTGTTTGTGTAGTGTGGAAACAGAGAGGTGTATCCGATTCGAGCCTCACCTCGACTCGTGAAGCCAAACAGAAACAGTTCACGAAGGGAAAGAAGGGTACGTGGGGGAGGGGGGGTCATAAATTCCTTTCTCGGAGACGCCCATAAGCGCCTTCGGAAGGGGGAAGAGGATTTGGCCAGGTCCTTCGCGTTTATTGCGGCTGGCCGGCCACTCGCGAAAAAAAAAAAAGAAGTCCACGGGGGAGAGAAGAGAGGATAGGTCTGGGCAGTAAAGGAAACAATCGTGTTCAGGCAGATAGGGGGTCGAAGCCTCTCGTCCTTACCAGAAAAAAAGAAAAGAGGGAAGCAGTGCTGGGGCTTTTAAGACAGAAAGAACCCGCGCGACGCGTGGGGAGAAACCCAAGACTACTATGGCCGAGGAGGAAAGAGGGAATCGCGAAAGGAAAGAGGAGGATGATTCCAAGAGAAGATGATTCGAGGAAAAAGATCTACACAGTACACGCTCTCCAGAGGAAAACTCTGAGCTGCGGAAGGGTCTGTCTTACCAGCCAGAAACGAGAAGTGACGGCTTTGTCGTCTGGCGTCGCAGAAAAAGAGAATACCCGACAGGGTCTTCCAAAATGGCACAGCAAAGAAGACAGCTCCTCCGATTCAAATGGGAAAAGACTGAGTGGAGCCCCGAGTGGTCTTCCAGCTCAATATTGAACTCGGGGAGAAGGGAAAGTAAAGCACCCGGAAAAGGAGAAGGAAAGGGACGAGAAATAATTTGTATTACAAAGGAGCATTCAGGGGAAACGTTCAAGCAAGAAGAAAAGGAAAGGGGGAATTTTAGGGGGGCTGAACCGAGTCGAGGCTGACGAATAGGAGACAAACTCGTTGAGAAGAATGTGGGGAAAGTGGTCGCGGGCCCAGGGGACACTTACTTCGCATTTCCCCAAAAAAAAGTGTCGACGGGCAATGAGGGCGTCGTTAAAACATTGGTCTTTCGGGTCTTTCGTGTTGGGGAGGGGATCGTTCAGCCCGGCGGGCCCATCAACGGAAAAAGGTGGGGGGACCAATGTATGAGCTATATTCAGGAGGGGAAGACAGCGTCGTAATTCGGAAGGAGACGTAGGACGCCAACACGCCCATCGAAAAAAAAGGGGGGGGTTCAAGCGGAGAAAATTTTAGGGATCCCAGCAGAAGTGACGATGAAAACAAGCAAAAGAGAGAGTCATAAACTCTTGGGGCACTGCAATCCCTTGCAAAAAAGGGCGCGTCTCAGGAAAAAAAGAGGCGAAAGTCGAAGAAGGGGGGATGTATCGAAGTGCCGAGATTGAAAAGTGGCACGCAATCTCCGAAAAGGATTTAAAGGAGATAATTCATGGTCCGAGGCATTTCTACGGAAGAGAAATTTGAAAAAGGGAGAGGGGTTTCTCAGGGGGCATTGAAGGGAGCCGAAGATGCGCGGCAGGGTGTAGAGAGATCCGAGAAGGGCTAGCGGATGAAAGAGAAGCGGAATTAGGATGATTGATCGAGACTAGAAAAGGGGCCGCCCCTCGAACCCAAAAGGCGAAGGAATGGTAGGGAACAGGCTATCTGAATTACTACGTTGGGAAAGGGGCGCCCTCATTGATTGGAAAACTTAAAAAAAAGGGGGTGACAGGAGTGGGTCCGGGCACTCCAGTTGAGGAAGGGAAAAAAAGGGTGCCCAGAGCAGGAGGAACGAGTTCATGTATTCCAGTGAAGGGTCAGATGGAACAGAGAAAAAGAGGGCAGTGTAGGAAAAGCGCGGAGATCACTTCCTGTAAAAAATTCTTTTTAGGGAAAGGGGGAGACACTCGAAGGGGTGAAAGACAGGGGCCGTTCAGGAAAGGGTGTCAAAAATGCGCTGAGGCAGTCAACCCCGGGGAAAAGCAAGAATAAATAGAGGGGGTTGTGCCCCTGATACTAAGGGACCCGGAAGCGATGGCTGAGAAGAAAAAGCCGAAGCAGGGGAGGGATTCTTCGAATGATGGATCGTTGGCTATACCAGGACCACCCGGAAAAGGGAAGAGGGAGAGCCTCTTTTGGGATTCGAAAAGAGAGGCAAAACTTCAAGGAAAGAAAGCGAAAGGGGACCCACTTTTCCGAAAGAGAAATTTTGGGAAAATAGACGGTCGTCACTCTAGACAATCGCCCAAGCCAAGGGAAAGCGATGGAGAACATCATGAAAGCCATTTTTCACTGCAGAGAATAAAGGGTAGCATTCGTCGTTTTTGAGAAAGTATTGTAGAAAAAAAAAAACAGCTGCCAGGGGGAGGGATTGACGGAACGGCCTTAGAAGACAGGAGAATAATTGAATGAAAAAACACAAAAGAGGAGAAAAGAGGAGAGAAGCGAATAATCTTTATTCTCAAGGGGGAGAAGGAAAGTAAAAACGATAACATGGGGGAAGAATGAGGTTAGGATCTTCGGGACCATACATTGAGGTCGACAAAAAGAAGGGGCCTTACCTTCGAGGAGGAAGACTGGCAGTTGGAAAGGTGAGGGGTTCTCATAAGCTTTAGGGATGAGCTTCTAAAAAGGGGGCCAGGGTTCCGAAAGGAACCCAAAGTAAGTTGACCAGGGGGGGACTGGGTTATGTAAAAAAGGAGTACCTAGAAGGGAATTTTTTGCGAAAAGGCCTAACCCAAAGAGAAAAAAAAAAGAAGTCCGGGGGGGAAAAGTCTCGCCAACTATCCATTGCGAAAACTACGGTCTTAAAAAGACTCGGACATCCTAAGACATCGCTCATGAAGACGTAAAAAGGAAAAAAATCGATCGAGGGAAGAGGCTTTAAGCTCAAAGAGGAAGAAGGGAAAAGGGGGTGAAATGGTTGACCGACGGAAACACACGGGGGGGGGGGAAATGATTTAAGATAACGAAAACCGGCAAGAGAAAATCTATGGCGGATCAAGAAGAAAATGCTCTTCCTTGGGAAGCGTGTTTCATATACTTAAGAAGAAAAGAAAGAGGGTAAGGCTTCCGTGTGCACCAAAAGGTGGATTCAAAGGACCCGAAAATAAGCTCAAAAGGGGAGGGACTGGATCGGACGTAAAAACTCCATGTATTGGAAATGACCACGTCGTCAGAACCTTTAGCAGAGGGAGGAAGGGGGGGCGAGGTTGCGGTCAAGTTACGGACGTAACCGGAAGCTGCTGGGGGAAGTCAAGGGGGGGAACCATTTCCGTTCGCGGGGTGAAGTGAGAGGCATGAAAAGGGGGGGGAATGGGAAGAGGGAGGAGAGAAAACTTGGCAGATCCAAAAGTCCATGATCTCTCTACCCGAAGGAGCCTTACGAAAAAAATTCGTAAACCATAACCGACCGAGACCATGCGGGAGAAAAATATCGAGGGGGGGGAGGTAAAAAACGTTCCATCGCAAATCGGCACTTCGATCGGAAGAGAATAACGGAAATTGGGGGGGGACCTTTGCTTCCTCCAGAACGCGCCCGGCAGGGGGGACCAAAGGAGAAAAAAAGAAAAAGACCTTCGTTTAAGTTTCTGGCAGTGAAAAAAATCGTCAAGGAGTCAGAAAACTTAAGATTTTGGAAAGGGTACCTGCTCCTTGAACCCTCTGATGAAAAGGAAGCGCTTGGGCTTGTTGGCGCTAAGAAAGGACGCAGGGTGGGGGGGGAGAGGGGAGGGAAAAAAAAACCTTCTCGCTCAACTTGCGTCAGGGGGGCCAGGGGAGGGGCCTCGCCGGGCCCATAGGGGGAAAAGGGAAAAAACCAAGACCACAAGGAAAAAAAAAAAACTGTTTACACGTCAGAAGGAAGTACCGGGAGCCGAAACGAAGGAAGTTGTGGAAAGAAGGAGACTGGGCGGCCAACGATCTCGAAACAAGGGGGGAAGGTCGCCCTCTGGGGAAAATGAGTGCCGCAGCCTCGACTCGTGAAAAACAGCTCACGTCATTTAGGAAAAAGTTTCCCAGAGGGGGGAGAAGAAAAAAGTCCTTCTCGTCGGGAAGAACGCAAGAAAGGTCGTATCCCACTGGGGGGATGGAGAGAAATATTGGGAGGGGGGCCGGCCACTCGCGCGGGCTAAGAAGAACTCAGGAAAAAAGCATTTACCGAAGGCGTGCCATGGGAAGAAGAGGGAAATGGGGGTGAGTATAAGCCGAAGAAGGAAAACGACGCACCAGGAGGGGGAAGGAAATTCTGGTGAGGGGAATACCGACAAAAAGAAAGGGGCGTACGTGGTTTTCTTCAACAAAAAAAAAAAAAGGTCAGGGTCGATCGAGGAAAGAGAAGGATATGAAAATAGGGAGAAGGGGGAGAAAAAGATCACACCATTACACTCGCGGCCCCGAGGAAGGAAACCCACGGGAACTAGGAGAGAGATTGTCTGTCTTAACCATCCAGAAACGCTTAAGAAAAAGAGTGGGTCGATCTGTCACAAAGGGAGAGCCCTCACAAAATATAGAAGGAAACACTGAAGTCCCAAAATGGGCATCGCTCAAAAAAAAGAAAGGGGGGGACATTTTAGCTCTGCAGGGGGAGAAATCCCCGCCTGGTGTCCGTGACAGAAACCGAAGACGAATGGCCAAGAGACGAAGTAGAGAAAGAGACCCGACTAGAAAGGAATTTAAGAGGGGGAACAGTCAGGTGAAAAACTTAGAAAAAGAAGAAAAGGGAAAGGGGGTGAACGTTTCGGGGGGAGGAAAGACTAGGCTCTTCTAACTAATCGGAGAAAAAGACAGAAAATATACACAAACAGGAAGGGCGCCCAAGGGAAAGGGAGTTTCCCCCAACTGGAGGGGAAAGAGTACTTCCGTTACGAGAAAAAAAGACAATGTCGAACAGTTGGGGGAGGTGTTGGTCTTTCGTGTTGGGGATGAACTCGGTTTCTGGGAAAGGGAAAAAAAACCCCTGAAGGGGAAAAAAAGGGTAGCGAGAATTCTTTGGGCGGAATAAAAACTGGTCGGTCGGAAGGATATGCGAGAGCTCCAACAAGCCCAACTCTCGTAAGAGGTTCAAGGCGAGTCAGAACTTTAGTGATCGCATCAGGATGAAGTAGATAAAAAACATCCAGAAAAAACGAGTGCATTTGCCAGCAGCAACTTTGTGACGGCACTGGCAAAAAAAAAAGGGCGCGGGGTCTCAGAAGATGGCGCAAAAAAGGGGACTAATGACTGATCGAATTGGCAAAGGGGACGATGGCCCAGAAAGGGGAAGCATCAGATTGAAGCTGGGCCGAAGTCATGGTCCTAGGAAAAGGGGACGAAGCTGTCGTTCAAGGGGAGTTTGCCGCAGGAGGAGGGGGGGGAGAGGGGATTGTCTCCGGGGCTTTCCCAGTTAGGAAAAAAAAAATAATAGTTAAAAACCCCAGTGGAGCGATCCTCCTCTCACTTTGAAGAAAAGGAACTTGGTCCCCACCCAGAGAGGGAGGTCAGAAAAGGGGGGAGAGAAAGGGGCTGCCGCCCCTCGAGGAGCGATGTCTAACGGAGAAAAAAATAGATGACGTTGGTAGGACCCTCCTTTGATGTGAGTCAGGAAAGACCCAAGTAAAGGGCCTGGGCAAACGAAGGGGGGGTCACATTTTCAGGAACCGGAAAAGAGGAGGGTCCAGTTCCCACTTGTTCAGAAAATGCCCCAATGAAGAGGGAGGAGATCGCGGGAGAAAAAAGGAGAAAGCATTTTTTAAGGAAGGAGGGGGGGGGACAAAACTTTTGGAGGGGGATGGACACAGGTTCCCAAAGTCGCATTGGAGGGAAAAAGGATCTTAAATCCAAGGATCTAGCTCGATTTTTTCCTGGGGGGAATTCACAAAAAAGAAGTGATTTCAATGAGCTATGGGGGGGGGGGGGAACGCGAGGGGAGAAGGGAAAGCTTGTAGCTTCCATGTGTGAAAAGGGGAGGGGGATCTTTGGCGGAGACCTATCAGGAAACCGAAGACAAGAGAGGGGGAGTTTGTTATTCTCTCACCGTCGCCCAAAGGTAGATAGCCGGAAGAAAAAGGGAAGGGAAAGAAGGGGGGGCCTTCCTATACGGTCGCAAAGAACAGCAATCGCCGAGGAAAAAAAAGCTAGGAAAAGAACCCCTCATTTCCTGAAAAGCTTATAACGACTCGAGGGGAAGGTTGAGAAAAAGAAAAGAGAATACTTCAAAAAGCGCAATTTCAAAGGGGGGAGTGACGTGAACAGTCCTTATCACTCATTGGGGGGTGCGCCATCTCTCGAGGACATAGATAGGGGAAGATAAATTGAGTGCTAAGCCTGGAGAAAATCGATAACAGGAGGGGGTGAGGATCTTAGGGACCATACCTTTCTTTCACCCCAAAGAAGAGGGGGGAGAGGAAAGCTTTATAATGATGAAAGAACTGGCGTTAGTGCAGGGATTTTAGGAGAGCTCTGGCTGGGGGCGGCGATTGCTTCTACGAGGTCCCAAAGAGGGGAAACGTTGGACTTGTATGGAGACCGTTTCCGAGAGAAAGATTGAGTTTGGGAGGGGGGCGACATCCAAAGATGCTCTCCAGAGAAGGGTGGGAACACCAACAGAAATAAAGAGGGAGAAAGGAAGCTACAGCTTCGGCGAACTCGGGAGTGAATCTCAATCGCAAAAAAAAAGTTAGATGGGAAAAGGGGGAGAATCAGTTCACAAGGAAGCGAGCTAGATTAAGGGGAGCAAATGTGAACTGAAAAAAAGATTATTTTTAAACTTTTTACAAAACGTTTGACCCAAATGAGGGGGAAAAAACGAGTTAATCAGAAGAACCGGCCATCCTTACTTGAGGAGGGGAAAGGAATCATGCAGAAATGCATCTGGGAAAGAGAAGGCAAACGTAATCATGAACTCGGAGCGTCTCCGGGGAACAAAGGAACAACGATTAAAAGGGAATCCGCTCCCATTACTTTGGGGGGGTGTAAGAGAACTAAAAAACCAACTTCGGGCATGGAAGAAGGAAGGGGGAAAGATGTAGCATACATCGGGGGAAGGTCGAGGGGAAAGGAAAAAGAAGTCAAACGATTTGGGCAAACTAGGTCTATCTTGGACATTCGGTGAAAATGACCGTCGCAGGGAAGAGGGGATAGCACCTCGGGGGGATGAAAGAAAGGAAGAGCGCATCTTCGATTCCATACGGGAAAACGGAAGACATCCATGATAGAGCAAACTAAAACAGGAGCTGCCCTTGACGACATCTTCGAGGCCCCCGAGGAAAAGACAGCTTGAAAGAAGAGGGAAGAGGCTGTTGCGTCAGAGCGCCACTCGATCAGTAAGAAAAAATTTGGAAGCGGGCGAAGAAGAGCCGCACGGAAGTGTCTTGAAGAAGGGAACAAGGTGCTGCAAAAGGAAAGTTCGGGGAGGGGGGAAAAGAGGAAACTTCTCCTCTGCGATCAAAGGGGGGACAGTATTTGCAAGGGGAAAAAAAGCCCTCAAGGCGCGCTCTTGGGCTTGGGGAAGGCTAAAAGAGGTACGCCGAAACAGGGGGGGTAATTGACCCGCCCAAAGAATCGCGCTGGGAAAAAAACATTGGGTCAGGGGCGGGAAAAAAAGGGTCAACCCAAAACAAGTCAAAAACACGAATACCAACACTAAAGACCAACTTGGAAAGGGAAGCCTCAGTGCCCAGTAGCAGGGAAGGATTCAAGGTGGGGAGGCTTCCGTAATTGAGAGGGGGAGGAGCCCGGGGGGGGTTTTCGAAAGACTTGTCTCCGATTCTTGAGAGAGGCGCGTTTCAGCCAAACAGAAAAAAAGGACTTTAGGAAATTGCCGGAAGGGGCCAACTTAACTGCGGAAAGGGAATAAATTCCGGGAAACCCCGATCGCAAGGGCAGATCCCACGGTTTGAAAAAGGTTTAAAAGACGTCTTCGAGGGGAAGGCCAAGAGAGGAAGGGAGAGGAAGAAAGAGGGACTCTAAACAATCATGACTAGGGAGGAAGTGAAGTGAGAGGCCATTTTGGGGGAAGAGGGAACGGTGAGGAGGAAGACTTACCAGCTACTGCCCATATCCGGGAAAGAGGAATCGTTGGAGGCAAGCAGCAGAGCCAGAAGAGACCGTGGTGGTCTTCAACCAAAAGTAATGGCAAGGCGCTGTCCTGGGGGGGAGAAAAAAATCGCCAAGACACAAAAAAAAGGGGAAAGAAGATATGATTCGCGATTCTAGGGGAAAACGCGGCAGGGAGAAAACACGGGAAAGAGACGCGCGGGGCTGCTTGTCGGTCTTACAAAGGAAACGGCCGCTTCGCTTTGGAGGGGGGGGAGGAGTAGGAGGACTCCTAAGAAAGGGCCGAACACGCTTGTTCCTTCCAAAATGGAAAAGAAAGACCGCTCATCCTAGGTGAAGGAGTGGACTTTCAAAAAAAAAAAAAAAAGGGGGAAGAGCGAGTTGCCTTCCATCTCAGGGGAAAGCGAAGACGATGGCAAAAGAGAAGGAAAGAGGTTCATGTCTTTTCCTCCCGACGGAGAGGACAAAAGGGGGACGCAAAAGCCTCGTGAATGTGAAGGAAAGGAGAATGTTTTCTTTTTGGTGCTGAAAGACGGAGCTGCGGAGAAAGAAAAAGGGGCGACAAAATATAAAAAAAGTCTATTATATCGGGGAAAGCCCATTCTGGGAAGAAGTACACCAACTTGGACTTCTTGTAAGAAGGTACGCTACTGCCACTGAGAAGAAAAAAGTGCGGACGTGGGAGGCCGTGTGTTCTTCGTTGAGGCGGGGCCTCTAAGATGGGGGGGGAGAAGACCCACTGGGGGGGGGGAGACGAGAATTCTTTTTTCGGGCAGAAGAAAAGGGGTCGGCGTAAATGAGAAATAGGCAACAAACAAGCGCTCAAGGGGGAAAAAGGGTTTCAAGCGCAGGTCAGGAAAAAAATGGCAAGGGGAAGTATCGCAGAGGAAAACGAAACTGAACGGAGGCCTGGCAGCACTCTTGGTGACCGCAAGGGGGGGAAAGACCCTTCCCTGCCGGCAAGAGGAAAAAAAAGGGAAAATGGCGCCCGAGATTAGGAAAGATCGCCGTTCCGAGATTGCGAGGGAGAGAAGGCCGCCATCGATTGAAGAATGGTCTGGGGAGGAAGGGGAGGGCGTTCAATTGCAAGAAGTGAGGGGGGGACATCGTCCGAAGAGGAAAGTTTGGACTTTGAAAATTCTCTGGAATCCTAAGGGGGGAGAGGGCCAAAAAGGTGCGAGAGAGCGGACAGCGCAAGAGAACTAACTGTGGTAAAACGGAAGGAAAAGATAAGCAAATCGTCTAACTGGAAAGGGGATGGCCTCCCCTCGAAAAAAGGGGATTAAAAAAGGGATGGAAGAAACTACGTGGGGCGGACCTCATTTGAAGGGGGAAAACGTTCCGCTTAAAAGAAAGAGGGGTTCGCACTCATTAGGGTTCATTGGTCCCTTAGCCTATAACGAAGGGGGCAAAGGGGGGACAGATGGAAAAAGCATTGAGGCAAAGGAGCGAGTGGGGAAAAGAGAGGAGATCCCTTCTGCTTTCCGGGAGGTACTGGCTGAACTCGATGGGTGAAAGGGCAAAATCTGGGGAACCAAGGGGAACCCCTAGTTCTCTTTCTCTTGCAACGGGGGGGGAGGAGGAAAAGCAGCAAGGGGGAATTTTTCCATTAGACGACCGAAAGGAGAAAGACTGATCTATTGCTGCTAATTGAGAGGGTCTCCGACGGTGGGATCAAAGGGCTTGGTATAAAGGTTGGCGAACCGGAAGGGGCCACCAAGGATAAAGACTCGTTGGGAGGGAAGAGAGCAAAACTTCACATTATAGGATAGGCGGGGGGGAACGGGGAGATGAGATTCAGCTTCTTTAAAAAAATAATATCCGGTCTGCACGCTAGAGCGACAAAAAAAAAGGGATTGAGAAAAAAAAGAAGGAAAGCCCCTCCAGTTCCAAGGAGTATAGGAAAGATAAGGACGGGAAGAGTTTGGGTCTATAACTAGGTAGAAAAAAGAAGAAAAAAGACCTAAAAAGAGAAAATTCCGTTAGAGAGTGAAGGAACAGTCCTTAGCACTCATTAAGAAGGGAGAAAAAGACGAACTAACCCCCAAAGGAGAGGACAAGACATAGAGATGGCGAAGATAGAAATGAGTACAGAGAATAACCTAAAGGGACACGGAGGGTTAGTATCTTCGTATGGTTCGAACAAGAAACGTGAGTTCTCGGGGGGAACCTGCGGGCGTGGAGTGAAACTGGCTGGAAAGGGAGTTTCTCCAGTATTTTCGACGGGAGAAAGAGGCCGACCGTCTATTACGGCCCAGGGGCTGGAAACGTGGACTGGTAGGGAAAAAAGAAAAAAGGACCTCCGAGGTTGAAAGAGAAATCCCAAATATTCTCGCTCATTGGAAGGGGGGGTACAAGAGAGGTAGGAAAAAAACATGAAAGGAGAGGACCTCGCTTACATCTCAATCTCAGAGACAGTCATTGAAATAAGGAGGGAAAGGACAAGGAAAAAAAAGAGCTAGTATCATGGCGCTTTAGAAACAAAGGGAGGAAAACACTGGAGGGGGAAGGTGGGGAAGAAGAACTTTCCCCAAGTTTGTCTTGAAAAGGAGATCAGTAACAAAAAGAGGACGGGCGGGAGCAGGGGGGGGCATCTTCTCTTTCCTTGGGGGAAAGAATCTGACCAAGTGGGAAAAAAGGAGGTTAAGAGAAGACCCTTAAACACTGTTTGATTAACGGGAAAGGGACCGCAAATCCGCTCCCATGACGGTAACATCAACTGATGGAATGAACAACAGAGATATAGGGGGCTACATCATGTGCAAGAACGGGTGCGAGGTGCGGCAGCCAAGGGTGTGGGCCCTAAGGGAGGGGGGGGGACCTTCCGTTGAGGACCAGTCCAGGGAGAAAAAGGGGGAAAAGAGTCAGAAAGGGGTGATTAAAAAGGGGGGAGAGATTCGGATTCAGAACTGGGGAAAACAAACGGAGAAACAGAGCAAACAAACCATTTCTTGACGAAAGAGGCGTAGCCAAAGGAACCAGTGAATTAGGAAAAGAGTGGCGTCGCGGCGCAGGGAAATCCGAATCTCGGCACGAGAAATCATCGACAGAATTTGA
>Ga0179593_1707285_pt1 | contig 12081 bp, 13 predicted proteins | sample CZODoug2_1_08_16_FD_185931 | JGI IMG/M metagenome (GOLD analysis project Ga0179593, IMG submission 185931) | Vadose zone soil fungal communities from Angelo Coast Range Reserve, California, USA - CZODoug2_1_08_16fungal (PacBio error correction) | ecosystem: Environmental > Terrestrial > Soil >...
TTCGAAGTTGTTGAGTCCACGGTGCTGGGGCTGAAGAGCTTCTGTGGGAGGGGACATCGGAGGAAAGGGAAGGGACCTCCTTTGTGGGAACGATTTTTCTGAAAAAAGGAGAAAGGTACCATCTCTTTTAAAGGCTATCCAGTCGTCGAATACCGGCTGGAAGGCGTGGGAGCGACTTCGGGAGAAATTTTGGCAGGAAGGAGAGGGGGATTTCTCGCAACGCGTTCTACTTAGAATTCTCGGTCTGGGGTGAGGGATAGGCAGGCTCTGCCGCACCAAACGGATCGGCTCCTACTCCACTTCTGCAAGGAGGGGCGCGGGGTCGCTAAAAAAAGGGGGGATGTTCGTGAGGGGGGGGGGACCTTATCTGGCGCGCCGGCTGCGACTGAGAGAGAGGAACCCACCGCTTGCGATGGGAGCCGTCGGCTCGGGAATGAGGACAAGAAAAGGGGACTCATCGAGGGAGCATTCGGACGACCAGGGGAAGAAAACGCATCCGCCGCGAAAGGAAAATTTCGGTATGCTTATACTGGGGGAGGAAGTAAATTCTTTACAACTACTCTAAGGGGGCATCAGGGCGTTCTTCAATCTGCGGGTGCGAAGTCAAAAGGCGGTGGGGAAGAACGACGGGTGTCGACGTTAAAGACGGGTATTAGATCATCTGTCCAAAAGGGTCCTGCTTCGGAAGGAGCGCATCCCTAAATCGCAAACGAGGGCCGTGCTGAGACCTGTGGAAAAAAATGGGAGACCACTCTATGTGCGTTCGTGATCTTTTTTTTGAAAAAGGTCGAGTCCTACGCGTACGAGCAACGGGGAAAGCAACAGAATCTATGACCGAAAGGCTCTTATTCACTGTCGGTTCAAATACACGATCGAGGTTCTAACGCCGGTTATTCTTGAGGAGGGAAAAGGGCCCTCACGGAGATATTGCTCCTCAGATACAAGGTCTCACCGAGCCCCATCAGAAAGGGTCATTAAAAAAGGATACGAATGTTTTCAGGGAACTAGCAATTGCGTATCTGTAAGGGCGTTTGAACGTTTTCTTCAAGTGCTGAAAAGGGGAGAAGTTCAAAAGCCATCTGAAAGGCGAACTTTTCAAGACCATGCCTCTATTCGAGGGCAAGTCGGTTCACAACAAATCTAAGAGGTTCCATAGAGAGGACTCATGAAAGGGAACTTACAAACTGTTAGGACGTTAAATACCATCCTTGACCAGGGGGACTGGGAAACTCGTGCGGGGGGGTCGCCATCGGGAAAGAAATTCCTGAAAGAAGCAGGCAATGGTCAGTGAAAAGGTTTTACCTGAGATTACTCGTCAAGAGTATGATCTCTCCAGGAAGCCTTTGTGGGGGCGAGTTATCCCCTGAAAAGGGAACCCACGGGGCCAAGTGCTACAGCGAAAAGAAAAAAAAAAACCTCTTCTATGTGGGGGTTCCTGCTGAGATACGCAGCAAGCCCAAGAAGATTGATTAAGCCTATACAAGGTGCCGCAACATCATAAATCGAAAACGCGGGGAAAAGCGGATATCTCAGGGAAGTCCTCGGCCTGCGAACGAAAAACGCGTCTGGACTGAACTTCTGAGAGAAGACGCCATCTAGGAGCTTCTTGGAAAGGTGGGATCTAAATAAAAAACAAGAGATAGTTTCAAATATTATAACCTAAGTCAACTTGCGACAGGAAAAAACGCTCGGATCTGAAGTCACGGAGCATGCTCACCAAGTGGGAAGAAGGAGGGAGAGAGGAGGTCTGGCCTACATGTGTGGGTGCTTTCTTTTAGAGACCCGAAAGTGTCCGGGAAGGAAGAAAACAAACACCCGATTCTTTGGGACTCCTCTATTATCAGGTGAAATGTGAAAGGCAGGCACGTTAGGAAACATACCATCGGCAGAAAAAAGATGTAAAATCATCCTCATCTGGAAGAAAAAGCTGGGAAGTCTTTGAGGGGGGAACGCTGTATTCAAACATACGGGAATTCATGGCGGGGGGAGAAACAAGCACAGTACACAAAGAAAGAATTATCATTAGTGAAGGGGTGACATCCAATCAGGAGCCTCAGTGGATTCGGAGGAATTTCGGAAGAAACGGGGGAGATGATCCTGGGCTCCCCCCTCCCAAAAGGCAGTACGCAGGCTACTCAGCCGTGGGGTGCGGGGGAAGTACGGAGAGGTTTCAATGGAGAGGGAAGCACCTGCAGGTGCGCAACTGTCTTTTAGTGCGTGCGTGTCCTCAAAAACGACTCATCTTCGAGGCGGTGGAGTGTTCGCCAGAGGAGGGGGAAAAAGTAAAGGGATCCGCATTCATCCGAAGACGAGATATGGGCGGCGGCGGTGTTCAAAGGAAGCTGCTTGAGAAGCAAGAGTCACCCACATCAGGAAAGGGGAAATCGCTTTCCGATTGAAGAGGGGCCATTGGGTCGTGTCTTATTGGAGGAGAAAGGGCTTCGTCGCTTATTGGAGGGTGGCGGTGATGGGGGAACTGAGGAACAGAAGGAGTGAAGGACAAGGGGTGAGGGCGCCGCGCCGAGCAACCTCGACGAGGAAACCCCGAATAGGCCTTCAGCGAAGGTGCAACGCCGACCTGCGAGAACTTCGATTCGAGGAAAGGGGGAGGGACGCCGGGACACTAATACAACCCCGGCGCCTGTGGATATCCTGGATCGGCGGTGAATCAGCTCACAGGGGGACCGTGGATCCGTACAAGGAAAGAAAAATCTAGCTCCGAACGGTCCCTGAATGAGGTGTCCAGCAGTTCTTAACGGCGCGTACCTTCAGAGATAAGTTTCCTCCGGATGATGTTAAGAAGGAGGGGGAGACTGGCTCTAGAGACAGAAGACACTCAAGCAGCAAAAAACCCTCTTATACAGAGATCACACGATCGGCTCCTCGAAAGGAACGGAATCCCTAAGAGGGTGGACAAACCAGATCTCAGAAAAAGCACCACAACAACGGAAAGGAAAAGAGGAAAGAAGCCACCCCGGCTGAAAGAAAACGCTGGAGACGCGTCGAGGGCTGGCAGGGGACGTAGCGTCTCCTGCTGGGATGGCTTTCTTGAGGCGTCGGGGGAGACGACGAAAGAACCACAGAGGGGTATGTCGCAGAGGAAAAAAGAAAAGGGATCTCGAGATCCGGCCCTCCTTCCTCTAAGAAACTGCTGGCCACCCCTTCGGGAAAGGAGGGATATCTCTGGCATGGTGCTGGGGGAAGTGCCGAGATGAAAAAAGGGGGCTATTAAAAGGGACATGCTATAAACTGAGAAACCAGCTCTCTTTTAAAAAGAGGATCGGAACATCGAAAGAATGAGAAAAAGGTCTGCTCAGTAGACTCTTGATGCACGAAGGAGGAATATCATCGTTGCATTTCAGTATATTTTTCTCTCGAAAAGCTGTCGCTCACCGGCGAAATGGCGTCCTCATCCATTCCCTCGCAAAAGAAATCTCCCACATCACAGCCAAGAGAGAGAAGCATCTGCTTAAAAAACAGAATCCCAAATCCTACACAAAAGGAAGCCTAAGCGTAACGCAGGAACATGGTTCATTTAAAAATAAAATTAGGGGGCCTTTCTAGGAAAAGGGCATCATCTTTATGGAAGGAAGAACCCCGCAAAAAAAAAAAAAGATAGTTTTATCTTCTTGTGCAGTTCTTTATACAGTTGGGGTCTAAGGGCATCTGATGAAGAAAAAAGGGGGGCTAAGCTGAGCAGGTGTCAGTTAGCCCCGACACTCTCCCCGAAGGAGGAACTTCATGTTAGTGAAGCAGCGACACGACAGGGGAAAAAAATCAGTAAACCCAAAGGAGAGGAAGGTACTATACACAGTTGGGGTATCGTTGGATACAGCCCTCCACGTTTCTTGCCTGAGGAGAGCCCCAAAAACCAACGAGAACGAGGGGAGAAGGAGTTATGAGGGGTGACCTCATAATAAAGGGGGAGGGGTCTCGATTTACTGGGTAGTCGAAGCGGGAAATAAAGACCCGCCTCCCCTATTAGTCTTTCAGGAAAGAAAATAAGGAGGGGGTAACCGGGGGCAGACTGCACATGGTTCTTAGACGTACTCGCGGGGGGAGAAGGAAGTGCCTGATCCAGAGAATTTGATATTTAAGAGACTAAACGGGAGTACCACTGAGGAGGTCGCAAACCGATTCGCCGGGGGGAAACATTCTTTCGGAAAAGCTTTCTTCTCAAGATCCCTCAATCCACGGGAAAGAAAACAGATGAGGTGTTCCAGGGGGGGGGGGGGAGGAACTCATTACTTCGCGTAAGGGGGAGGAACATCGTCTCGAATATTAAAGTTTGAGTTTCTCCTCCTTTGGAAAATAGAAATCGGTGTGATGAGACACTTGCGCGAGGGGGGAGCAGCGCACGTTTCAGTAAGAAGGAGGGAAGTTCCGCACGGATAAAATCCTGCATCACGCTCAAGGGAGAACGAGGGTTATTGTCTGAAGTGCGGCAAATGAGACTAGTGGCAGGGGGTAGAAAAGGGATTTGGTGTTTGGGCTTGCATTGAAATAGAAAGAGAACTAAGGCTTGAGAGATGGTAGTACCCGGTCGGGGGATCTATTATCATCATAAAACCTCTTGCTCTTTCAAGAAAGAGAGGCTCATAACTCTTCGAGGGGCGGAAAATAACCTGAGAGAAACATTTCATCTTCTGGACTGCTCGGACTCTTGCTAGAATCACTCGGATCCGATAACCCCGAAGGTGTTTTAAAGGAGCATGGGGGGGAAGGGGAATCTACTTCGCCCCCTATGCCATTCTTAGGGACGCTTCTAATCGGGGTAGATGGCCGTGGGGAAAAAACTCAGACCGGAGCATCTGAGGGGGGACCTAATTATCTTTTGATGGCCGCGAATTGCAGATCGAGTAAAAGGGGGACCACGCATTACCTCGAGTGAATCGCCTGCACTTATTTCTGGGAAGTAGGACTTAATTGCATTCGTAAAATTATCGGGATCCTGGCGGCTCTAAAGGGTGCTCCGTTCTTGGCGGCGATCCCGCCTCAAGAAGGAGAATAGGGGGAGCACGGGGGATAGTGGGAAGCTTCTCTCCCGCTCTATTTTCTTCATAGAGCGACCATAGGACTCTTTTACTTCTTGAGGTGAAGAGTATTCGCCGTCGGAGCGACCGTGGGCCAAAAAACCTCGCGGCGTTATCGGGAATTCCGTCCACAGATTCCATCAACTCATCTTAGGGGACGACCGAAGAGTCCGCGGGCGATCAAGGGGGAGCGATGGAAAAAAAAACCGCCGGGGAAAAGAACCCGAGCTGCAAGATGGGCTTCAGTCTTCTCGGAGAGCGGTTACTTCTCAAAAGATCGGGACCGCCTGATGCCATGTAGTCGTTGTAAAAAGGAAGGACATCGAGAAAGTTCAAGGCAAGGAGGAATCGCCCTGGGTTGCCACAGGGCTTCTCCTTCTGGGAGATCTCTTAGGGAGGGAGCAAAGAACTCTGTTCGTTGCGACCTTGAAGAGAAAATCGAGGACAATTTTCTAAGAGAAGGAGGACTCGCCAGTACCAGGGGGAGGACACAACTCACGAACCTCTATGAAACCCGTGGTATCGTATCTCGAAGGGGGCAAGGAAGGGGGAGGGGCGGATCACAGCAGTTTGGTAACCCGAGCGGAATAATTATAACGCGGCGAAGAAGCCGCGCCGCCACCATCAACTTCTTCCTCAGGAAAAGGAACAGAGGAAACTGCATCCGCAATCTTCTAGAATGAGCCGGGAGGACATCCTCTTGCAAGGAAAAAAAAAAAGAATTATCATCAGAGGAAACGTCCACTAAGCTCAGATGTCAAACGCGTCATACGCAAGCAAAAAAGGCAGGAACGTTATCGAGAACCGTGGAGAAACTCACCGTTGACGCGCCAAAAAAAGGGAGAACCCAACAAAGATGAAAAGGGGGGGGGGACCTTTCTTGCTTTACGGGGGGCAATCACTTCATGCTTGTGGCGTCTTTCTCTAAATGGCCGCTTCGGCCTGAAATGTCAAATGGTGAGGATACAGGGGGTCTCCGCGAAGGCGAGGGGGGAAGAAAATCCAGCGGCTGCGCCTCTGTGGGCTTGGGGACGGTCACGGGATTGCCGTTTATTCTACAGAGGAAAGGTGCTCTGGTGAGTCAGAGGCTGACTGCTAAAGACTTCTGAAACTTGCAGGGAGAGAGGCGCGAGCAAAAAGGAAAGACTGCTCTGCTGCCTACAGACGGCACTTCTTTTCTAGAGGATAAAAACCCGGTGGGGAGTGCGAGAACCTTATCAGGGGAAGGCCTGCTACGCGCGAAGGACCAACCGCGTCTTTCCTGGAAAAGAAGGAGCTCCGCGGAAAAATCTTAAAAAAGCCCGGGCGAGCGGAGGGGAGCTCGAAAGAGCATGCGCGGGGACCTGTGGAAACAGGCGCAGGAATCGCCTAGGGGCGGTGATGATTACGTGGTCACTTCGCGCTACGGTCAAAGCAGCTCGGGAAGGAGGGGACACCGCCCGGACTCCGCTACGTCAGCGGCGGCCTCAGGGGGGTGGAGTGCTCGGGATCTGTGAGGGGACGGGGCGACTGAGAGATCGCGGTCTAATCTTCCAGCTCTTTAAGAGGGGTCTTGGGCAACGTGAGGTCGATCAAGGAATCTCAAAAAGTTTCTGTTTTACTTTTTTTTTCGGTCTATTCCGCCGGGATATCAACGGAAGCCGGAGCCGCGAATGCCCGCCAAAGGGGGAAGGCTGTAGCGAAAAAAACGCATGGTTGTACGAGCGCCCGTTGTAGACGCCCGCAATCATACCAAGCCTTAGGGGAAGAGAGCTCATTAGGTATCCCCGGAAAGGAAAAACCATGAATCACTCCAGACTCGGACTGAAAAGAACCTACGTACAAAAACTTTTTTGCAAAAAAGGAGAAGAAAACTCATGTCTAGAGGGGCGGGACGGGGGGAAAAGAAAAACAACGGCGCAAAAAAAAACTCCGAGAGGGGCTACCTAGCGGTAAAACAATGACCGCCGGAGGGCGCGGCTTTCTTCTGTAAAAAATACACTAAGCGTCCAAAGAAGGGGCGTTCCGGGCAGGAAAGGGAATGTGCGAGTACGAGGGGTACACCATAACGGGGAACAGTAGAGGATACGGGCATAAAGAGCCAAAAAAGTACCGAAAAAAAAGGCGCTGGGGGAAAAAGGGATCAATGGTTCTCGAAAAGTCTTTTCCTTCGAAGCAGAACGGTCCTTATGATAGCCAACGAGAAAAAGGAGATACCGACTATTAGAAAAACCACCTCCGGGGTCTACAGAGATCCGCCTCTCAGGGGGGAGTGACACCTAATGTAAGATCAAAAAAACCATCATTCTCACCAAAGATATTCCTAAGGAAAAGGGGAGGACAATCTCCATCATCAACGGCGGGTGGGGGCGGGGGGGGGGGGGGGGGGGGGGGGGGGGGGGGGGGGGGGGGGGGGGGGGGAAGAGGGGGATCTTGATAGGCATGAAGGATGCTTCTCCTTCTTTCCAGACCTTCTTACTTGAAAAAGGGCTCGATCAAACGACGAGAACGAGCCGCGAAGCGGGTTACGTGGAACGGGGTCTACTAAGAACCCCGGGGGAGGTTTGTCAAAGGAGGAACTCAAAGGCAGCTTTCATCTCAGCCTGTAGGGGGGAATTACGGAGTGAACCAGGAAGGGAAAGGCGTCATTGCTCTGTTAATTTTGGCGACCGCCGTGAAGGAGCCTAAAGAAAAAAAGGCCTGTCAAAGACTCTCAACCCACCTGCAGGCAGGGGCGCCCTGCGATGAGCAAAGTGTTAGCTTCCCGTTTGGGTGCGAATCTCAACGGGGAGAAAATCTGCCTTCCAAAAAGAGGACATCCTGCCCCCCCCACCCCCGAAAAAAATACGGCGCTCATCCTCATCGGGGGGGGCAAATCTTGCCAGGTGTTTGACGGCGACTGTATTTCGTGGTTAGGGCACACCGGGAAACGAGGGTACTGACGTCATGGGGCTGAGGGAAGAGGGAAAATCGCCAGAAACCAGTCCGTGAAAAATCAATGTCTTTCAAAAAAAATCCAAAAGGCATGGGTCTGCACTCGGATTCGTTCTCCAGGAGGGTATTGAGAGGGAGACCGCTCCAAAAAAAGGGGGAGTCTCAGGCTACTAAAAGGGGGGTTGGTGCGGGGGACCTGTCCTGTTTTTTAAACTGTTGACCGTGAGGGGGGGGCACGCACAAGGGGGAAAATGTCTTTGAATAGTGAGGGGGTGCCTCGACTCGCGTCATCTTCGGAAAGGGACGGGTTCACTCAAAAAGGCGTAAAAGGTCAAAAAACATCCGGGACGCCGTCTCACCGAGAGGCGGCGTGTTCTACTCCCGAGGCATCCTTGGCTGCAGGGGACCATCCGAAAAAGGGGGGCGTTTTCAGCGGAGGGATGAAGCGTGTCGTGATGTGAAGGAGACGTGCCTTCTCGCTGATGCGCTCCGTGGACCGTTCTTTTCTCGGAAGGCGGATAAGGGAGGGAATCAGTGAGGGGAAGCGGAGGCCCTGGGTGATTCGCGCGATCCGCGCGCAACCAGACTATTACATCCCTAAGGGATCGAAAACAAAAGGAAGAGAAGGTGCAACGTATATCCTGACGATCCGAGAAAAAACGCTCTTCTGAGTGAGGCTTCGCTCCGCCTGGGACGAAAGAGTCTCCTGGCGTCAGTTCAGTAGACTTTATCTATCGTGGGGGGGGAAATACGCACCCTGAGGCCCTCCATTGGGGAACGCCTACAAGCACTACCTGCAATCTACGCACTTGAAGCATGCCGGTTTGGCCACACGTCGAGGGGCCAAGGACTAGGTACACGCCTCAGGGGAAAAAATGGAGGAGAGCTCCATGAAAGAGCATCTCTGTGTTGAAGCCGAAAGTTTTCTCCTTCTCAGGAGACACGACTCCTCCAGAAGACAAACGAGGGAGACGAAACCGAAGAAAGGGCTCCTAGAAAAAAGGCGCATCTTCTGAGGCAGACACCTCTAGGGCATGGGTACCCAGTGGAGGACTCACAACAACAACGTATGGGAAGAAGAGAAACAGTGGTCACGCACAACGGTCTTCAGCAGAAAAAAGAGACCTGAGGAGGAGCCGGCTCATTTGAGGCGTCCCCGCGGGGGCCTGAGGGCCTTGGCGGCAGGGAGAGCTATCAGGGCCAGACGGATTAAAAAAAAAAGTTATGGAGGGAAAAGAGAGGAGAGATCCCTTTTCCTCGCAGGCGACTAAGCTTGCTGGCAAACGTAAGTCCTTAACTTGCGAGAAGAAGGGAGGGAGGTAGATCCACTAACCAACTGGAGGGGATCATGGGGAAGAAGTCAACCCTGCCGATCAAGGAATTCTCCATTCTCTCTGTGTAGTTAAAAAGGAGGTATCGCAAATCTAAGGACATCTAATTCTCTCGCCAAAGGAAAGAAATCGGGGAACCAGGACACGAGATCGAGGCTTTGCACTCTGCGCGACTGAGAGGGTTCAGGTCAATAGAAGGAGAGGAGAGTCACCATTGGCTATTGAAGACTCACTTCCTGATTCAATCCGGTTCATCAGTTCGACGGACAACACGTGCAAGGGAGGAAAAGTAATACCGATATCACAAGATCCCAGTATGCCTAATAGGGAAAGAAAAGTCACCATTTTGCAGTATTTGTACGTAGTACACCTTCAAAAAAAACAAAAACAAAACTGCGCCAAAGGAGCACACGTGATGTAGGAGGAGGGTTAGGGCGGAAATTAAGGTCAGGGAAGAACTGGTCGAATTTCTTGTCTAAAACGCGTGAGGAACCCGAAGGAAGATTAAGCGGAAAGTCCCCGCAAAAGATCAAGGCTAAAAGGTGGAGGAAAAGACGTACACGACTTGCACCGCCGGCAACAAAGCATGCCAAGCAACAACCCACGGGAGAAGACGATAAAAAGGAGTTTGGACCAGCAGACTCCACGTGATGAGTACTTAGCGCCTAATAAAGGGGAAACCAAAGTTGCCGTGGATTGGTTAGTATAGGGAAGGGTCTCTGATGTGTAGGACTTAGTCTGAAGCCTCCGAGCCGACACTCCTCCACGAAATGCAAAGAATATCAAGAATAAAAAGGCCTCCGTCAAAGAAAAGGGACTTACCCAATCTCAGTAATAGAGGAGACTATTTTCCTGGGAGCCGGAAAAAAGCGTTACTACGTGATTGTACGCCACACCGGTAAGTTAAACACGAACTGCATATCGAGGAACCGAAGGAGGTTTTTTGACGGGGCGGTGCCTTATTGCGCCGCGGAGGGGGGGCTCCCCTCCCGCCCTCAGGGCCCCGGCCCCTCTACCATCTTGGAGAAGGAAACAGGCGGGTTCCCTTGTGGCGGCATTCTAATTACTAGAGAACGAAGGAAAAAGGGATGCCGGTTGGGGTAGAAGACTGACACCTCGATCTAGGTGATCGTCGACCCAGGTCCAAAGGGTAAAACCCTCAATAAGAGAAGGGCGAGCGGCTCGCTGCCCACGGAATTAGAGAAGGGAGGGCTCAAGCAGGAGGCTCAAGGGAACTCCACTAGGCCACGCAGTGGATGAATGGCTATTGTTGCTGCAGCAGGGGAACGGCTTCTCAGATAGTGGAAGGATAATGATTTTGGTGCGAGGCGTTAGCTCGAGCAGGAACTCAAGGAATCTAGGGGGGGGAGAAAGGCTTTTTCTCAGCGAGGATCAGCATCCATCTTGCACCAGAGGAGCCTCCGATAAGGAGAGTCAGGAACGAAAAGCCAGCGAAGGGGAAATTAGACGTTCCAAACAACCCCACCAGGAATGCTGAGTAAAAAAGAGAAAAAAAAAGCACGAGGATTCAACGGGGAAGAATGGTTGGGGGTAAAGGAGTTGGGTGGGGGGGTGAAAGGGGGGTTGGGGGGAAAGGATGGGGTACGAGTCTCGGAACATGGAGCGGCACTATGAGGGAGAAGGGCCTCTTCGGGGGGGAACTACGGGTCGATTCTTGAAAAGACGCGCTCCTGCCGGGAGTGTTGACCAGCGAGGGAGACAAGTGGGGGGCCGTCGCCGTTGGGTGAAAGAAATTAAGGGAACTCGAAATCACGAGGCGAAAGCGCCGGCAAAGGGGGTCCTTTGTTCAGGGAAGGAGAGTTCAGGAAAGGGGAAATTAGGAATCCGGCGCACAGGAGAAAGCGCAGTTACACGACGAAAGGGAGGGTATTTGAACTGGGGGGAGGAGGGGGACACCTTTCTTCGAGGGGGAGACACCAAAAAAAAAAAAAACAACAACAAAAAGAATCGCGCCAAGGAATCCGGGCTTCATCTGACGCACAGATAGGCTGAAGGGGATTCTCCTTAGGATAGATTTCACCAACCACGCTTCACGCACACGCTTGGTGTGAGACCTTGCGGTCTTCAAATACCGCCACCGTCATGAATGCCGAGAAGACTGCGAAGGACGCGACCATTCTTTGATATTATATAAGACCCCGCCTTAAAAACACTACCCCTATCGGAAATGAAAAAGCGCGAGGTGAGGTGAACTTAGGAAAAGCCCGCCTTGAAAGGGCTTTTAAGCCTGGGGAGTGAAATCTATCAGCATCAAAACCGGCAGGAAGAGGCTGCTCCTTTGAGGTCAAAGAACGTGCTACTCTGAGCGGCGAGGGGTATTCCGGAAGGGGGGAGGGGCTTCCTCTATACGCAGAGCTCAAACTCAACTCGTTTGTCAGTACTCTAGAAAGGGCTTATCATCCTTCGCCGCGGGTTCGATCACAACAGAAAGGGGGGATCGCCACCGGTAGCAGGATCAAGCCCATCATTGCCGCCTGTGAGGGGGTCATAGAGGGGGGGCATCTCCGCAGAGAAAGACACGAGCATTAAATAGAATTAAGCGGCGAGAGTAAGACACCGCCACCATCGGACAACTGCGCGGAGTACTCTCCAGTCCATTATTGACGGGAACATCGGATCAGGAAGAAGGGGCCTTATTATACCGAGATGTACTGCCTCTTAGCCTGTCAGGCACCATGTCACACCATCGCACTGAAAGAAGCGCCAGATGTCCTTTCTCCAAGCCAACACAAAGCATCCATTGAATCGGGAAAAAAGTTTTACAGCGGGGAAAAAAGAGAAGT
>Ga0179593_1352951_pt1 | contig 12080 bp, 13 predicted proteins | sample CZODoug2_1_08_16_FD_185931 | JGI IMG/M metagenome (GOLD analysis project Ga0179593, IMG submission 185931) | Vadose zone soil fungal communities from Angelo Coast Range Reserve, California, USA - CZODoug2_1_08_16fungal (PacBio error correction) | ecosystem: Environmental > Terrestrial > Soil >...
GAGCCCTTGGACGAACACAAGGAACGGTGATAAATTCTCCAGAGCATTTTCATGAAGGGGGGAGGCTCGACAATGTTTCGGGAGGATGGGGAGGAACGGCCAAGGGGGTCCGGACCGTTGCTGGGGTCGATCCGGACCTTATAAGGAGGACACGAGAAACTACCCCGTAGTACCTAGTAAGAAGCAAAGGACATTATCCAGCTGGCGATCAGGCGATTGTCAAAAGGGTCATCGCGTTACTCAAAGAGTCCAGAAACTGGCGGGATTGTCACTAATCCTGATACAGGCACGGGTCGGCTTAATGAGCCATTAGAGGGTGAGATGAACCCGAGTTAGCTCGGCACCAGTGTTTCACAGAAAAGAGAAGCTTTGTCCCAAAGGTTAAGCTCGAGGCTGCGAAGATGAAAATCCGAACCACCAAGTTAAAAAAAAGCGAATCGTTTTATGCTCCTGAGGGAGGGAAAAGCTAAAGAGGAATCGGAGAATATCAAGCAACCGGAAAAAACGAGGCTGATTTAACGAGACGAAACCAAAAAAAGCGAGTCCGGAAAGTGTTAAACCAGAGCGAATTCTAGGGACATGATGGGGGGGGGAAGAGTGAAAGGAAGGCACGGAGGAACAGGACTGACATAAATAGAACGCGGCCTGAGAGGAGAGCAAGGGGAGGAGTTAGCAAAGCCCGTTCTTATTGGTATTAACCATTGAGGGATGGGCGTCGGTGAGGTTTAACAAATCGCGGAGGGTCTCGTTTTGTGGATTCCCTCGAACCTTCGGGCCAAGGAAAGGGGAGACTTGAAAAGGTGCTTCATTTGCTACACAGGGGGGGAACTGAGTTTAATCGCTTCGCCGGGAAAGACCTCTTCCATGACGTAAAATAAATTTTGATTGGGAAGAGCAGGGACGGACCGGAATGGCCGGAATAATTCCAGGTGCTGGAAATTCATCTCTGAGTTGATCTGAGGGGAAGCATTTTATGGCCTTATACGTCAAAAAAAAAAGACACATATGGTGTTTTAAATGTCTTTTCGTCCACTGAAGTGGATGTGAGAAATGGTGTACAGGAGAAGGAGGAGTCACTTTTTTCTTAGTTGAAAAACGGTTTTGCTTCAAAAGGGGAATGGGAAAAAATATTTCGTTGTAAAAAGCGGTTGGGTCAGTTTCAGAGAGTCCCATTGGGACCGGATTCGATTAATAGTGTCACTCCTGCGGAAATCAGATAGGGTCTATTTAAGTCATGCTCAGCTGGTGCCAGGAGAGAGGGGGAAGTGCTTTGAGGGACGAAAAGCAGAGTGACAAAAGAGACTTCGGTTGTTCAGTGGAAGCGCCCAGCACGTTTCTATCTAAAGTGATGGGGTCAAGGAAAGGAGGCTTTACTGGCATACGTCTGGGGGAGGGGGGTATTCCTGGGGGCTTTAGTCAATGGACAATATCAAAAAGGGCAATGTGAATCCTGATGGACCAATCTACTGCTCCTCTAGCTAAAAAAGCAACCATCGAAGGGCCCCAATTCGTGGGCGGGCAGGATCAGGGGGGGGTCGGGGGGGAGACGTGGGGGGGGGCAGGGGGGAGAGGGGAAGGGAGTAATTGAAAGAGAATTAAGTGGGAGCGAATAGGACAAAGACGCGAAAAGATGAACTAGAAATTACAATACGTTCTACGTACCCCTGTAGACCCGGGTACGCACCACGTTCATAAAGTTCTTAGAGCATAATAACATTGAACCCTTGAGGAGCACAGTCGATGAGGGCAAATAGTTCGCTAAAAAACCGAACATATTCGGTAAAGTCCTTGGAACGATCAAAACACAGCATTGTCAAGGTCTCGTGCGAAGATGGAGGTGTGAAAGATTCATCAAGGGCTGGAAGAAAAATCGCCGGGGGGAGTGCAAAGAGGAAGCAGGAACCGAAGGAGGGGGAAGGTAATGAGAGATTGAATAATGATCAAGTGAGAGGAAGTTTGAGCTGGGTGGGGTGGTTAGGTAGAATCTACTAAGGAACCTCCTCCAGGCGCAAAACTTGTCCAAGCTACGCCAAAACAGGCGAAAGAATGCAGTGGGGGCTTATTCAATGAAAAAAATGGGAATAGGGAAAAAAAGGAAACTTACCCATGCATGAGTTTGGATTTCAAACGCGTGACGAAGAATGGAAGTACAAATACTCGGGAGGGAGAGTTCGGAAAGGGAGTGTGGTAGGGGAATATAAGACTGGGAGACGTGAAGGTACCAGAGCAACAGGCATCTGGTTGGGGAAAAGGCCGATCGAGGGAAAGGTCCGAGTCAAAAAATAAGGGTGCGGACGGCGAGGTCGGATGATGGCTCTCCGAAATTTAAGTATTTTGGGGAAGAGTAGAGAGAGAAAAACCCAAAAAAAGGGGGGAAGGGAAAAGAGAGCAAACAATACAGAAAGTAAAGGAGAACCTCTAGGCAGAAAAAGGAGGCCCGCACCGGTATGGAGACACAGGAACCGGGGGTACTCTCGAGATCGGGATGCCAGACAACCGAGGAGGGTTGGGAAAAGGGGGGATTGATGGATCCTGAACTACCATGATTTAAAAGTCCCCTCACAACTAAAAGGGAAAAAAAGGCCAAAGATTTGGGGGGAGGTAAGTTCTTCAGAGTGAACGCTTCACAACAAGCAGCCTATGTGTTATAGTCAACTAAGTGAAGGGGAAAGACTCAGTGCATGCCTCCAAAACCGGGGGTCAAGGGGGGATTTTTTTCTTCGGAGGGTAGGAAGGTGTTCGACTCTCCACCGGGCATAGGTCTGACTAGTTACACACACCCAAGATGTGAGGATAAGTCTCTAGGAAATCATCCTGCAATTTTTCTAACGAAAGTTGCGACCGGAGATCTTCGGAGCGAGTGCACCAAGGGCGGACTTGTCAATACGTGATCCATCAGGAAATAAATCCTACATGAGGGCAGAGCGGCAATGGGCTTGCCGGCCGGGAAAGAATCTGGGGGGGTTGTCAGCCCTTTGACCCTCAATCGCATTCTCGACGGAGATCCGGGGGCAAACCATCATAGGGGTCGATCTGAGGGGAAGACCGAACGCGAGGGGAAAACGGTGTGGGGGTTCGTAACCTCCAGTACTTACTTCGCACCCACGAGGGTTCCTCATAGTGGGCTGTCCCCACTGTGTATCCTACGCCTGAAGCTCTAATCATTCGCGATCCAAAAGTCAATAATTTGTCCCAACCATCCCATTCCCCACTATTTCAACACGCCATCCCAACAGCTGCCTTCCAGTAGGGGGGGGAATAATAAATCGAAAAAGGTTGGTGGATTGGCGGCAATTATTCACGATTCTATCAACTCTAGATCTGACCGGGTTTGCAGTCATGAATGGCAAAATTCGAACAGCATAAGCCGTCATTATTCGTCGCAGGGGGGGGGGGGGGGGGAAAAGAGTTCGAGGTCGTCTATTCGCAGTAACTTAAGCACAGCCCTATGTGAACACATCTTTCAGGGACCGATTGATTCCTATTTCGAAGCAAAATAAGAGTTGATATCATCAACTAAGTGGGGGAAGTGTTTCTAATTCAACCTAGTTCCCGAAGCCCAGGGGAAGGACACGGGACCAGAACAGGGGAGTTTAAGCAAAGCTTGGAAAGGTGGAAATCCCGGGGCAGAGTGAAACAAAAAAACTCGGCCTTCTAAGACAAACTGGGAGAACAAATCTCTCAAATCGTTTCCGGGGCCCAAAACGTTGGTATCCAAAGGGGCGAGAAGGCAAAAACGCACTGAACAACAAACAACCAAAACCATCGTGGTAGGGGGGGGTCTCCGAAAAGTCAATAATCCCCAAAAAAAAGAATACTTATAAGGGGGAAATTGGAATGCGTCTATCTCTTCCCTCTTCAACGACTTCTGCTAAATCCGATTGGTTCTTCATTAATAGGCGAACGATTCGAATCCGAGACCCGGGCCCTGAATTGTGCAACTAAAAGACCAAACTGGAAGCCTCCGGACGGAAAGGGGCAGAACGGCGAGGTGATAACGTACCCAAAGAAACAACCGCTCGTTCACGGAAAAAGCAAGCGCGGTCCCACTCGTTAAGACCGGGCTTTAGCCCCAACTCCTAAGGCTGTAAAAGAAGAACACATGAAAGGGTCTTGGCGGATTTAGGATGTAGGGGGGAAGTAACGGGAAACCTAAGGAACACGAAAAAAAAAAAAGAGGCGTGGCGCCAGAAGAGTCCACAACCCCGTCCGTAGCGCAAGCTTCGTCGGGGAGAAAAAAAAAGAATAGTTCGCTTGGGCCGTGCCGGTGAGCATATCTAAAATACGAAGTAAGGGTTGGGTATTTAAAAGAAAAGCTCATACACCAGGCGACCCTGGTTGGGGGAAAGAAGGGGTTCAATCTCTCATCGGACGCCTGGAGACGGGGGTTACACTTGAAGGGATGGAGGGGCACACCGGCCTTGGTGTGTGAAATTCTCTACAAAGCGGTTGAGCTCAACGGGCTTGAGAATAAGTCTTAGGTATACCCGGGGGGAAGGTTCTCAGGTAGAATATGTGTACGATAAGGGCGTGGACCGGCCGCTGAATTCACCTTTTCACTAGGGAGCAATCTTCATAGGAATCAGGGACATGCATTTTGCAACTTGGCTTGATACGGTACTCCGTGGGGAGAGGTTATCATATGATAGAGTCCCTTTCTTGGCGACCGGCAGTGAGGCCACATCCCTTGGTCCTTACAATTGTTTGGCCTGATAGGACCGAGCCTCTTCGTAGGCTAAGCCACGGAGGGCAACCACTGGGGAAGGTCTGAAAAGTTTCGGATGGGAGGGGGGAGGGGGACAGAACGAAAAAGAGGGGTCAAGGCTAAGGCCCACGCTAGAAACAAACGTGAGGGGGATAAAAGAGGGCACATGATGGAAACAACGATCAGTTCGTGACCTGAAAAAAACGAAAGGAACAAGGGTCAGTAAGTGGAGGAAGGGACGTGGGGGTCGGCGAGATTGACGGGGTCGAAAATTCTGGGGAATCCATTAAAGGGTTATAGAAAGGCAGAAGAGAAAAACTGAGTACTAGGCAGCAGACGAAAGGAAAAGAAAAGCATTGCGAGGCATAAGTAAAAAAAATTGGGGGAAAAGTGCTCTAGAAAAAGCCCCTACGTTAAAATCCTCCAGATCCGAGAACGAAGTTCGTCGACAAATGGATAAAAAAATAAACACGGTGGATCACACACCGGGGGGGGGCGCGAGACCATGGAAAAAAAGAAAGTGCAAACGAGTGGGTGCGGTATCCGGAGGGGGAAAAGATGGACTACAGGACAACACGAGCCTAGGTAGGATGAATTGGGGGAAAAGAAACTAAGAGACTCTTATAAAAGGAAAGTCAAAACACCGGGAAAACATCATAAAAGGGGGGAGTGATGACAACTCCGACTTGGGGTTCCCGAGGAGTTGGGGGGGGTCTGAAACTCGGAAGAAAGTGGGGGGGCAATCGGTTAACAAACAGGAAACTTCTACGAAGAAAGGAAAACTAAAGAACTGAACCAAACTTCAGGGAAAAACAAAGGGTCGAACAACGGCGGGGGGAACGGATAAGTTCAGAAGACGGCTGCTTTAGACGTCAAAGTGGGGGAAGGGAACAGAGAAAAAAACTGGAAAAAGGATGTCCATTTGTCGGATGTGCGAGATGTCACAAGGGAGGGGGAGGGGCGAAATTCGGAAAGCAGAGAGAGAGGTTTACTGGATCAGAGGCATGATCGCAGCAGGATGCCGCCCAGGAAAAACAAAAGCGAAGTCTCTTCTCGGCTCAAGGGGAGGGAGGGGAAGGGGTGCGAATGAGAAACCCCCTATGGTGGATGTAAGAAAGGCGCGGGAAGAAAAAAGGTGGAGGAAAAAGGGGGTTAGACAGGAAGGGGGGGGGGGAAAGAATTGAGCATTTGACAGAGGGTAATCGTCAAAGGGGAAAGAAGTATGAAAAAGCGTTGCACTGCTAAAACATGCAGGGGGTCGGAAAACGGGGCGAAAGGGAGCTAGCAGGTCGCGAAACAAAAGCGCGGCACTGGGCGGGAGACAATAGAAGTTGGGAAAGAGGAGAGGATTTCTGAGGAGGTCGGAAAAAGATCATACTGAGGTTTGCGGTTCCACCCCCCCCAGGGATCCCTACAAGATGAAAGAGCGCAAATGTCTTTAAAATCATGATTCTTGCAGGTCTCATGAAGGAAGAAAGTAGGGAGGACGGTTTCGGGGAAAGTTCAGTCAGCAAAAACCTGGCGGAAGGTGGGAAGTAGGACGATCACAATAACAGGAAAGACCGTGCGAAAAAAAATCATTAAGGTATCGAACAGGCTGGCGGCCGAAGAGGAGGTTCAGGAGCGGGGGGCGGTTTGGGGATCTGGGACAATGGGAAAAACAAAGGACGTGTATATCATTATGGATGGGAAGGACGTAAAAGCCAGGCGCTTGAAAAGTATGGTTCAAAAATATATTTCATAAAGGCAAACTGGATTTCGAAGGCAAACGGGCTCTCACAGGGAGGCTTAGATAAGCAAGAAAAAGAGGTTTAAAACCGATTAGCGTCGACATGCTACTGTGGAAAAGAAATGGAAAAGAAAAACCCGCCAATAGGAAAAGGCCGGAGAAAAATAATGAACGCCATAGGGTCCCTGGGAGAAAAAAATGAAGAAGTAAGGTCCATTATTTGAATAAAGGAGTGCGCACGCAGAACTTGGCTTGGGGGCCACCTATGGGAGGAAGGAATGATAAAAAAGGGGAGCAAAGTCGAGCTTTCTAAAAAACCCATTCCGAGGCTCCTCCTGCTCTCTTATAAATGGGTATTTGACGCACATCGTGTTGTTGGTTTTGAAGGTAGGAAGAGAAACTCCTCGCAGTAAGGGAACATCCTCATTCTCAAACGGACATACGGCCGGGACGCACACCAGCCTCGTTTGTGGTTAGGAAACAGGCCAAAGGCGCATAGTGAAGCCCTGACCGTCTAAAACAGAAAAACTGAAGTGGTTTGAGGGACAGTGGGAAAGCAGAAGGCCTGACAAAGAGGCCGTTGCCTCTGGGGATAGGGGCCCTGGTGTAGGGTAGACGATGGTTTGCCTGAAAGCAATCTCAAAACACAGCGGTTTCGGGGGATTGAAGCCACTCTAGAGAAGGGGACACGGATAAAGCAAGCCACAAGGTTACACGGGACGGCGGGCTGTATAGATGTGCGAAGAATACTGTTAAGGGGGGGAGGGGGAAAGGAGCGACTCTCAACACCAAACAATGATGAGGAGGGAAGGAAAGCTTCCAATCCGGGGATTGAAGGATAGCCCTCCTCGCCGGAAGTCCCGCGACGTTTTATTAGGGATGTATCAAGGAAAGAAGGAGGGCGGGGAAAAGACGAAAAAGTAGGAGGGCGTGGTCAGTATGGGAAAAGACTCAGGATTTGATAACGGGAACAGAAAAACTCAATGTAACAGACCCGGAAAACGCGGGAGGGGGGAAGGACTTCATCAGCGTTCAAAAACGGGCAAGAAAAAAATCCGATGGTGTTTGAAATAGAAAGGAGGGTAAGGTGGCAAGAACGAAAAAGTGAGGCCGAGCCAAGAAAAACAGGGCGGTGTCCGGCCGGGTGGGGAGGGGGGACGTAGGAGTCACGCTGGATGTCCAGCTAAGTAGGCTCGTGAGGGAAAAAAAACTCTGAGTCAAAATGAGCCTCAGCTACTGAGAAAAGGGAAGGCTCTCTCAGCATGTCTAAGGCTCGACCGGTCAGCTAAAGGGGAAATCATAACCCGCGTGCACTGGGCAACGGTAGAGTCGGTCAATACTTGTATCAATCATCCCTCAGACAAGTCAAGAATAAAGAAGCAGAAATATGCTGTCCTGATGCGGTTGAAGGCTGCTGTCAAGAGAAAAAGGGGAGAGTTGTGAGCAGAACAGCTTAAGCACCACTATACGCAACGGAAAGCACGCGAGAGGGGTGAAATCGGGTTCGGGAATTAGATCGGGAAAGCTAGGTGGAATGTACACACGTGGTGTTCATTAACATGGGGGAGCAAAGACTGGAAATAATGTTGTGTAACTCAATCGGGAAGAAGCTCGTTAAAATAATGTGGGAATAGCCCTGCGCCGGAACAGCAGAAATATAAACCTGGATTAGTTTTAAAGAAAATTCCGTGGCACCCAGGGAGAGCTGCCTCCGAAAAGGAACACTCTTCTTCCTGGCCGAATAATTGGAGACTACAAATGCAGAAATGGTGTTGGAGTCGCAGTTCTCTCTATAAGATAGGAGCAAGCAGGACAGGACATCTCCCGGGGTTGCAGTTCACTTCGGACAAAGGAGGGCGCAAAGACGGCTAAATGCTCAAAAGGAAAAGCCTAATTATAAGTCCCTAGTGAGAGATTTACAGGGAGGGCGGCGGAAACTTAAAGGATGAACATGGGGTGAGTCGCGGGCTTCCGACCATACATGAGACAGGAATCCTCCTTACTCTCTCCTCTAAGAAATTTCCCCAGCAGAGGGGGGGGATCCCATCCCCGCGTTTTGATCGTGTCGGCTTTTCGACGCCGCATTCGAAAATGAGACCTTGTACAAGATCTCCAAAGGAACTAATGGTATGTTTAGTTACAACGCTTTCATAAATTGAAAGAAAGTTGGAAAAGTAAAAGACGAAAAGGAGAAGAAAAAAGGGGAGACAAAAGAGTTGTAAGTCTCAAACTGTTTGATATTACTGGGACCGAAACGACATGAACCAACGAGAGGTGGGAGAAGTGAGGCAAAAGGATCCTAACTGAAAAATAGGATGCATTGCAAAAAGTCACTGTCTACCTTCAACTTCGGGATTCCCGGAAAGAGGATCGAAAATCCTATGCTGAGGAAAGGAGCTCAGAGGGATAGCTTATATCAAAAAAACGCGCAGTGGCAAAAGAATCACGGGAGGGAATCCTCGCGAGCTCCATTGAATCCACGGTTCGACGTTTACTAAAAAAGAGAAAGAGAAGACAAGATCAAGGTTAGGGAGAAGGAAAGGCCAACTAACAAAGGGATGGGGGCGAAACTCCCTAAAGGAGGCCCGCTCTTAGGATCTTCAGAGTTCTCTTTTGTGGGGAAAGGGAAAGTGAACTAAATGGAAAGTCTGCAAAATAGGCCATTTCCGCAAGACTATCCTCCCTGACTGAAAAAACCATAAAAAAGCTCGTAGAAGGAGAAAGAAATGGCTTGAGCTGTAAGGGGGGGGGACGTGGATAGGACCTCATCCGAGTGTGGGGTTAAAACAGAAGGAAAAACTATACCCGTTGTGAAAAGAGGGTATTTCAAATCGAGGCACGTGACGCCTAAGCACACATTGAAAAATGGGGGGGCACACCTGGGGGGAGAGTGGTGGTGTGAATAGCGTGCGTGGAATGGTTCATCGTCAAAAGTAACGTGCGTTCAAAGGAAGAGTAGTTTTGGAAACATCAGCAGTCGTGGAAAGCCCTATTAAAAGAGGAGGAAACATTAATCGAAGGGAAGGAGAGAGGGAGCAAATGTCGTTGATCTAAAGTGTAGAGGGGATGGGGGGTTCTCTTCTTAGAGATAAAGGGGGAGGGGGGGGACCCAAGAAGTAAAGATGGAATGCATAATACCTATCGAAAAAGGAAGCTTACTCACTTAATGAAAAGTGTGCGTATACAGAAGTGGCAAAGAGGGTCGAACAGGGGAACTTAGGTTCGTATGTGCAACTTCCCAGGCCGTCAGCTCGAAAAAACAACGAGTCTTAAAGGGATGGTTGAGGGAGGGAAAGGGGAGCAAAGAAACTCAGTAGTTATTTCGAAGGGAAACTGGCTGAATATCAAATTTAATGAAAGGGGATTTCGTCCGTGTGCCTCCCGAGGAGTCGGGGGAAGCTTTTCGGGAAACCTTGGGGATGGGGTCGGACGGCTTTATAAGTAAGAAGATGAACACTCCCTTAGGAAAACTCGAAGTCAAAGAATGACAGGGGCGCAAGAAAGAAATGCCAATGTCATCTTTTAATAACTGATAAAGCTTGATTCAAACTAACTCAGAACGCGAAAGGGATAGTAGGATATAGACGTAGAAAGAGTAAAAGAAACTTGGAGAATCACAAAAATTTCTAAGAAACATGGTTCACCTCAAAGGACGGAAGAGATGTAAAAGAGTGGTGAGTAGCCCATGCAGAGATGTGGAAAGAAACTTGAAACACGGCGCAGCGGGGTTGACTGATGGTGGGAGACGGGACTCGGAACGATATCCGATAACGGACAACCGGAAAAGAGACCGCGGCTGTGTCTGAAGGAAAATGGCGGAAGAAGGGGGGAAGAGAAACTAGCTGGATGAACATCGACGATTTTTCCGCGTGCAAGTAGGCACCGCTATATTTACTTAACCTCCAGACTAGCACTCTTCAGGGAGAGGGGGGAGCAAGGGGGAGTTTTCGACAACCAGGATGGAAAGGGTAAAGAGGGATCGACGAAAGAGAGGATGTTATTTACTTGGGATCGGACACTCGAGAGGGGTATGGCGCGAGGAGGTACAGTGGGGGGCTGACGGAGAAGAGTTGTGAAAAAGGAGGCCGGTGATATCTGGAGAAAAAATACAGGAGCTAGTTGGGAAAACGCTCGAGAAGAGGCAGGTGACGGCAGAAGGAAGGGGGAGAATAATAAAGTGAAATTGTCATCTCATGAGGGGATTCAAAAAGGGATGGAGTGCCGGGGACTAAGGGCGCCAAAAAACACAAGGTGGTGTGAGGGGTAATTCTGTCCTTAGAAGTGGATAAAACGTTTCAGACTTAAACGAGTGGACACTTGTGCGGAGCAAGGGAAGGGATTTAATAGGGAAAAAAACAAGTGGGGGAAGTAGGAATCGTTGCTTATAAGCTTAGGTCCGTGGCATAGGGCAGCTCGCCGAATCGGTGCGAGAATGAGCACGAAAAGCTCTGCTGAAGGGTCAAGCTCGGGTGGCCAGCTAGCCGGGAGTCAGGGTCTAGAGAACAGAGGGAGTGCGAGGTGTCAGTTCCGGCACTCCTATGGACTTATCGCCGAGGTCGAAATGAAAGAATGGAAGTCATCGACGGGAGCTGTTCGTCGCTTGGTGTAAGTGAGTGACTGAACTGAAAACCGGTCGTATGGTCCCTGGAATCTGATAAAATGCATCCCTCGAAGCGCCCTTTGAAAAGCACACAAATGGAAAAGGTAGTATCTCCCATGAGTAGGAAGTAAAGCTCGCTGTGCTGAGGCGGGGGCGTTTTGGATCCGAGGGGTCAAGGGGGGGACCTGAAAAACAGGCCGGGGGGCGAATGATTTAGAGCGAAAGGGGAGTAAACTGTGGGGATAATCTATTACAGGGTTAAAACAAGTCTAGGGTGGAAAGCACTGCTTTCTACGTTGTGAGAAACACCGGTACTCGGAAAGGTGCATTCATTTGCCAGAAGGACTCCGATGAAATAGAGACGCGTCGAGGAAATTAGGTAGGAGTGAAGACCAGTGCTGCACTCAAACAAACAGATAATTAGTTCCACATGTCCGGATGAGCCGCAGTAACTCGAAAAACCCAAAACCAAAAAACAAAGTCCGCTTCTAGTGAGATTAATATGGAGGGGGAAAAGGGAACAAGTATTGGAATGGTGATTTCCGCAAGTCGAAGTGGGTAAGTCAACGAGGTAGATGATAAACTACGAGCGTGTAGAGTGAAAGAAGTCGAGAAGTAGAGAATTACCTATCAAGGAAGTCATTGAGTTGACTCAAATCTTGTGTGTAAGAAGAAAGAAGAAAGTGGGAACAATCCCACGGCTAAAAAGGAAGAACTCGCAAACAGTAACAGACGTTGTGGTGATCAATGCAAAGACGAATAGGGGTCCGGCCGGGATATAAAAAAAGAGGATGGGGGGGGGAGAGTGTCCATGGGGAAAACTATGCAGGAGTGAAGTAAAAGAATAAGAGTGAATGGTTATAGACTTCTTTTTAGGTCGGACACTTACAAACTCCGGGGGAGTTCAGAAATATGACCTAAAAGCAGCAGCAGGGTAGGGGGCCTTTGAAGAACGAGCGTAACGGTGTCACCTTGAAATATAACTGGACCGTTAACTGAGGGAGTAGGATGGAATCTCTCAGAATGTAGAGGGGGGGGGGAAGGGG
>Ga0179593_1387471_pt1 | contig 12080 bp, 11 predicted proteins | sample CZODoug2_1_08_16_FD_185931 | JGI IMG/M metagenome (GOLD analysis project Ga0179593, IMG submission 185931) | Vadose zone soil fungal communities from Angelo Coast Range Reserve, California, USA - CZODoug2_1_08_16fungal (PacBio error correction) | ecosystem: Environmental > Terrestrial > Soil >...
TCCTGGGGAAGGTTTTGGCAGCAAAGGGTAAGTGGCAAGGGGCTTAGTGAAGACTTCTTTCCTAAGGTCTGAAGGACGTACGTAGCAACATCGACAACGGGCTGCAAGACTTATGGTGTACGGAATGAGGAAAGCCCGTTCCAAAATTATGGAAAAATAATTGAGCCGAAATGAAAGCGTCAGAAGGAGTAGCACAAGTTCGGCAGAGACAGTTGTTTGTGCGGCGGTGCGGGGGGGGAGGGGGGGGGGGTGTGGTAGTGGGGAAAATGGGGCAGACCCCTAAAGGATCTAATAAGCTAACCGTCATCTTGACCATGAATGGGTTCTGGGGGGCCGCCTCCCTCAAAGTTCCGGCAGGGGGAAATATGGCGGACTGCCGCATTGGGAGATACAGTGCCAGTCGGCGAATAAAGGAGCAAGCTCGAATCAAAAGATGTAGGACGACGAGGTTGAAAAGTAAAAGTAGGACGCCCAAGGTTCGATCTTAAACAGAAGGGCATATATCTGTCAAGGAAGGGGGGGTACTCGATCAGCAAAGTGCAAAAGGGAAACAAGCAGTCTCATACTCCACAGAGGGGCGGGGGCTCTTGTCAGTTAAAAATATGAGGGTAAAGACATTCAAACATCCGAAAGGGGAGGAACGCGCAGAAGCGTAAGGAAGTGAATAAGCTCAGTGAAGGGTCGGCAGTCGTGATTACTGCACAGAAGTCGCACAAATTTAAACATTAATTTAATGTCAATCTTTGGATATGCTCCCGAACTCACTTGGTTTGTGGATGTTTGCTTGACTGTATAGCTGCTCGAAGGAAGCTCTTCCTCACAAGAAAAAAAAGTGAGTGGGGATGAGGGATAGAGAGAAAGAGCGGCCCGTAACCAAACAGGAGAGGGTACTGGATGGCACAAAGGCATAGCAATAACAAAAATGTAAGGCTCGATGCTCTGGGGGGAGACGCACGGAATAATCGTAGATCGCAAGAAAACCCGATCATGAATGCTAAAGGAGAGAAGGTTCGGAGAGTTTGTTGTAGTTAATTAAGCATCAAAGATAGAAACAGAACTAACTGTCGTTGGGTACTAAGAAAATCGGACGGTGGGGGGTTACGTGAAGAGAGAGGGGATATTAAAAGCCTTGCGCGATACACGAAAGATGATCCTTGTTAGGGGGGGAAGCAATGGGAAAAAATCGCGTTTAAGGAATACCCGAAATGTTGGCCTGTTTTGTCTCGCTCTTGTCGGAGAATAACAATGGATTGATCACCAAGGGTTTGTGATAAAAAAAATTTCATTTTAAGTGAACGAAATCGTACAAACTGTAGAGTTCAAAATTTGTCCCAAGTTCAAAAAAAGTGTGAATGAGAGAACTTGGGAGGGAAAGCGCAACGCACGATGCAGATCCGAAAGAAGGATGGGAAGGATCAGAGGGCCGTACATCAGGAACGAACACCCAACAAAGCACTAAACAAAAAAAAAGAAAGAAAACCACAAACCAACATAAGGGAAAGTCGGCAAAGCACTGTACTAGGCAGCGCCCAGTCCTTCTCCATGTGGGGGGGTGGGTGGGTGTGGTGTGGGGGGGGGGGGGGGGGGGGGTTGTTGGTGTGTTGTGGGTGTGTGGTGTTGGGGGGGGGGGTGGGTTTGGGGGGGGGGGGGGGGGGGGGGGGGGGGGGGGGGGGGGGGGGTTGGGGGGGTGGGTGGGGGGGGGGGTTGGAGGGGGTGTGGGGGGTTGGGGGTGTGTTGTTTTGGGGGGGGGGTTGGTGGGGGGAGTGTGGGGTTGGGTGTTGTGGGGGGGTTGTTGGGGGGGGGGGGGGGGTGTGTGGTTTGGGTTGTGTTGGGGGGTGAAAACCGGCTTTGGCCCACGGACAATGACGACCCCGTGCTGCTCGAGGGCCCGCTTTATAGCTGATTTATGGAACCCCTGTCACCGTGGGAGCAGAAAAATGGGACGCTCAAGAAACTCAAAAAAATCCCTCTAAAGCGGAGAAGGGTGAACGGTGGTGGTCCTCCATACTGGGGGGAAAACATAAATGGAAGGGGGGCAAGCAAAAATCTCGAAGACTCAAATTCTATAAAGATAGGCTGGTTTGAGGGAAGAGGAACACTTGGGTGGATTCCGAACCTAAAGACCGAAAGACTGGTAAATTCTTCCTCCAATACCGGACGGGGAGAAGCGTTGAACAAAGGGGTCGAAAATTACTCAGCTTTTGGAGTGAATGGAAAAGATGCGGGGATACGCCTTTCTACCGTGAACGCTGACTTCTTTAACCGGGGAAAAAAAGAGGAAAGGGGCCGAGGAGATGAAGAGATTGTCCAGGGAACTACATCCCGACAGGAAACCTACCCCGTTTCAGTGAGGGGTGGTAGATCAGCGGGGGGGAAGTAGGTTACACTCAGAGGAAGGAACGAACAGGTTGGGGATTACTACTCGGCTTCACAACGACTCTCATGGGGAAAAGGCCAGGGTGGCATTAGATCGGCATTAGGAAAACCTACAAGACACCCGTCTCGTTTGGAGAAAAAGAAGCGGAGAGGGTCGAACAGAAGCGCTACAGCTACTACGCGAGGAAAAGGAAGAGGTTCGACCAGACAGTTTATTTGGTTAATTCAGTTGTCGATCACTCAACAATCAGTCAAAGCAACAAACGCAAGAAAATACGACCCCAATGAAAGCCAAACAGTCGACGAAAACACCAGAAGAAAGAGAACGCTGTCACGCATTCCTGCTCTGTGTGCGAGAAAACGAGGAGGGGATCCAAATAAAACACGCCGCAGAAGCGACCATCCAGAAGGTTGAGTGAAGGGGGGAGAAGACGAACAACAAACAAAAAGTTCCGGGTCAGCGCTTCCCTTTTACTATGAATACTAACCAGGAGGTAGATGAGGGAGAACGACAAATGAAAAAGATGAGAAGAATGGTAGAAAGCAAATCGCCCCTTTCTCATGCTACTGGTGTAAGGACAGCTTAAGAGGGTAGGCGACCTTCTACCAAGTGTATCCAGCGGAGAACATAAGGAAATGGATAAGTCTTAAGGAAGTGACAACCGCGGACACGACCAACAGCAGGGGAAGGGCCCAGGAGTGTCTCCCGAAGAAGGGAGGGCAGAGGGATGAAAATTTCTATTCCTACAATCCAAGCGTAAAATAACACGATCGACCCAAGGGGAAAAAAGGACATTTACGGGCCGAGAACAAAACCGGAGAAAAGGGGCCGGGGGGGGGGGGGGTGGAGGGGGGGGAAAGCCACGTGCCAGCGACAGGAAGATCCTCTTGCCAAAATTTCTCTTGAGTTAACAGAAAGTCAAGGAACAAATCCTTCAGATAAGAGTTGGAAGGGGGACCAAGGGGTTAGAATTCTCTACTGCGGCGCACTCAATGGGGACCAAAAAAAAAAGAAGGAGAATCGTGCAGAAGGGGAGACATCAAGGGTGGGGCAAGAGAAACTCATCGTCAATCTTCTTAAGTGGAATTGGGCGATGGGAATGACTTGAATGGCTTAATCAAACACCCGAAAAACCAAACCAGAGTGAGGGTCAAATACCCTTCAGCAGCCGGCGTAAGAGAAAATCATGTCAAAAACTGAAGGGGGGCTCTCCGCGAATGAAGTTATCGTGTGCTTCGTCACCATCCACGGTCTCAGTATACTGGATTTGGTCGCGACCTAAGAAGAGGGGGGACCCATGAAGGAGCCCTATGCTTGCAGGGAAAGAGACAGAATATCAAAAAAAAGAGGGGAGAGGTTGGGACACTGCAGTAAGCCGTGTTCCTCTACGGGAAAAATCAATTGGGGGGTATTTGGAAAGATATCTCGATAAAACGCTGGGGGAGGGAGAGCTTCTTGAAGGCAGGGGAGGGAATGCATTTGGAAAGGAAAAAAAAGAAGTGAGGAAACATTCGTTGCCGGTGCAGGGAACGAGTTTCATCGCACCAAAAACGGTTTGACCGCGAAACGACGGCCAAGGAGTGAACTTCAATGAAGGGGGCAAAAAGGAAAGGAAGTGGGCAGATCAAGGCTCTTTAAGCTTCCCTCCTACAAAAACATTGGCTCGGCCCGGTAGTCAAGGGACAGGGAGGAATCTTCGTAGGGTGAGAAGGGAACGAAAAAGGACATAAAAGAGTACTTGGGAAAAGTATAAATTCAACCACGTGTGAAATCCCTAGAGGACTTCGAGAAAAGAAAAAAACGCGCGAGGTGTCCAAGTGTGGGTCTCAACAACGGGAAACGAACTTCGGCCATCAAAAAAGTTCCAAATCACGTTGCTCATCAGGTGTACTCTTAGGGTAAGTAAAGGGAACTAAATCAAACGCCCGAAGAACATAAGACGCCCTCGCCCGTTCCACAAGAGAGAAGAGCTAGGTTTCTATCTACGTTGAGTGGAAAAAGGATATAGAAAAAGCTCCCCAGGCAAAGGGACAGCAGGAGAAGAGGTGTGACGATAAAGAATTCTTACAGTGGGAGGGGGTTCAGGGGCGAATAAGGGGTGACGATGCGGAGCGGGTAGGGGTTTGCATTATCAAAATGCGTTTTCGGGGAAAGGGGGGGGAAAACCTATGAGGAATCTGAAAGAGGGAAGAAGGTGGGAAATGTGAGATGTACGGAATGGGAATGGGCGACACACCAAAAAAAACAAAACAAAGAGGAGGGGCGATGGGGTGGTGGGTGGGGGGGGGTGTGTGGTACGGGGTGGGGGGGATAAAACAATATTATAAAAAAAGAACTTAAACTCAAAATTGGCACTTCACCGCGCGATCAAAGGGCGCATCCAAATGAGACACAAAACGCGTTCAATCAAGAGCAAAAAAAACCGAAAATTTCAACATAGAGGAGTTAAAAAAGAAAAATCGTCGCTCTCCGGATCAGCGCTGCTACAGATCTGGATCCGTACGATGTTCTGTCCTCACAATACTCATTGGGAATGGGGCCGTTTGCACAGAGAGCTCAATTGGGACAAAGTTAAATTGGAAGGAAAAACTAACCGCGGGAGAGGAGGAACCGCCAAATCGGACCTATTCAAGGATTCTCCTAAACCCACTGGACAATGAAACCAGCTTCAACGGCCGCGGAGCGGGAGGTGCTGGATTGAAGGAAAATACTAGAACAAGGAAAGAGCGCCAATGCGATCAAGCTATTGCTGTGGACGGGGAGGAAATTCTATTGACGAGACAATGCGCGTGAAATTCGGGGCAGGAGGGAACGCAAAATCGTCCAAAATATTAACAACGCACTCTGGGCAGTAGGGATTGAAGAAGGGGGAGGGAAAAGAATGGGGGGAAGATCAAAAGCGCTGTAACAAAAAAAAAGGGAAGGGGCTGACTTATATCTAAGAGTGAGGAAAAATAAAGCCAGGAAGGAAAGAAGGTCTGATCGGGTTGACGGGGGAGGTCACCACGCCTCCTGGAAGCTGGAAAAGGACGAGACTGTAGGTATGCGTCGAAAGAGACGGTGAACGTACAGAGACAGGGGGACGTTTTGTCAAATGGTGGATGGAAAGGAAGGGGGGCGGGGTAACTGTGGTAGAGGGGAGTTCTATGACAAGTTGAAGAAGGAACTAGGGGAGAAAATGCTGGGCAGAGAAGAATGAAATACCTTCAGTGAAACAAACTGATATAAAACAGTATCAGAGAAACTAATATGACAAATACCAAACCAATTGGAAAAATAATCAAAAAGATTAACGGGCAGTGGGGGCAAAAAGAGCATAAGGGAAGAAAGAGGGAGTAAATGCTTAGTTCCTGAACTTCCTCTGAAAAAACGGTTAAACTATTGAGGAGGTTCGAAAGAAAAAGACAAGCGCGTCTGCAGCAACAACAAAAAGATAAAAAAGCCTCCAGGACGAAGCACATCATTGTGCACACAATGTGGAATAACCGGAAAGGATGGGGACGGGGGAGGGGGGGGAAGGGAAAAGCGGGTGGGGGTTTGTTTTTCTTGTGATAAATAAAATCGAACCGAAGCAGCAAAAAACGTCTCCCGCGAGTGAAAATGAGGGTATAGGACCCCATTGGGAAAGAGAACCGCGCGCATAGCATCTACCTTGGGTCGAGAGTGTGTAAATTGGATGGAAAGAGAACACTGAAATAGATTTTTTCACGGAAAAATCGAAGACGGGAGAGGACCGGAGTGGGCTTACCGGCAGAAGAGGGTACGGCAAAAATTCTCGCAAGCTTATTCTTAAAAGCTGGAAGGCCTCAGGACAAGTTTGAATGGTGGGGGTGGGGTAAAAGTCACATGGTTGACAAAAACGTGTCAAGTGGGGGTGAGAGGGGGGAGTTCACTGCCGACCTTTTATTTGTAAAGCGACCGTTGCCATCGACAACTACTCGCTCAAAGCAGGGGGGCCGGAAGAAGGAGGGCCGTGAACATAAAGGAGAAGGCAGTGTGCAACGAGGAAAGACAACGAGACAGGGGACTTAAAGCCCATTCTGATGGGAGAAAAGCGGGGAAACCTAGGGGGGAGAGGGGGAGACCCCTGAGGAATTCGAGGAAACCTGAGGGAGGCCAATTGGGGACGTTGCTCCCATTGGACGTCATAAGTTGGCAAGGGATGCAGGGCCTAGGCCACGCACTCTATGGGGACTAAAGGAAAGAAAAAGGGGAGGCCCGATTATGGGTCCGTTTCGTTCTAGTGACCGAAAAAAGGTACCTCTACGAGGGATTGGGACGGGGACGGAGGAGGGGTGTCGCAACCGGGGATGGATAAGGTACAAACGAGAGGACCGGGGAAGGCGCCGGGCGATTGTCCTCTGGTGTTCTTCCTAAATGCAAATAAAGGGCGATAAGGGCCTGGGGGGGCAGGTTTGGGAAGGGGGGAGGCGGCCGGGTGCTTGGGAAAAAGGGCTGGAAACGTCGACAATCAGAATTAACACACCTAAACGTCTTGGGAGAGGAAAAAAAAATGAGCGCTAGGTCATTAGGGCTGTCACCGGCACACCGAGTGGAGTGACAGCCGGGGTCGACGATGGGACTAAACGGAGGGACGGGGGGCGGATAGAGAAAGATTCATCCATTCAAATTAGATCTAATTGACCCAAAACCAAATACACGGGAAAAAAAAAATCAACAGAGGACTTCGAGTCCTTCGGTAGGGACACCGTAGTAGTATAAAAAAGATGGAAAGGGGGCCCATCTTGACGAGACTTGAATAAGGACATAAAGAAAGGGGGTAGTAACAGAGCATAAAATTTCTTCTTGGTAAAAATGGTCAGGATGGGTATTCAGGTTACCGCTGTCAAGCATCTAGTCCATTGGGGGAAAGTTTGTAGGCCCGGGGGGCTGCAAAATCTAATCTTGGGACTCCTTCCACAAGGGGAAAGATACAGGAGCAAATTACCGAATTTAGGGTGCGGAGAACCAACGATAGAATAGAAGGACATGTACTTTCAGGGGTGGGGGGGGGGAATCGTTCCCTCCCATTCATATGGGGTTGGAAAAAAACTTTCTTTTTGCCGAAAAAGGGAAAGCCGAGACTACCGACCTAGCAACAGATAGAGTGGTCTGCTGGCGGCACCCGGGTGGGAAAGGCAAAGGATTCCCACGTTCAACGGCTGGTTGTACACTCGGCGTTATTACAAAAAGTCCGGCTGAATTATCTTTCGGGATGTGCGTTGTCCAGGGAGCTCTCCAAGGATAAAGTAGAATGGGTTTCCCTCTTCGAAAAAGGCACGCATTGGACATATAGTCAGAAAAAGGGAAAGCCTCAGCGGATCAGGGACTCCATAAAGGAAAAGGCTTATTACCTTCTCGCCCCGGTCTAGAATGACGAAGATACACTACTTTAAAGAAGAAATTTTTGACGCCCAAGATTAATTCCCGTACAGGTAAAATTATGGTCCAGACGCTGAAGCGGAAGCTGGAGAGGGGCGGCCGGATTCGCCAATGGAGCGGACAAAGGGGTTGAAAGGGAAACAAGGGGCGGCACCTAAAAAGTGACCATCACGCGTGGGAAAAGAAAGGTCCCAAGAAAAATTGGGGGTCAGCGCGTTCATACACCGTGCCTGCCCGAAGATGAAAATACTTCCGGATTGTCGGGGGCTCCGGGAAAAAAAAGGGAGACTGCGGCCCTCAAACCGAGGCCAAAGATAATAAACTAGAGGTGTCACGGGTGGCAATACCGATAAAAAGGAGGTATATCAGTCCATGCATGGCAGAACGAGAGAGGAAAAGGAATCCGCTAAAAAAGGAGACCTGTGAGTTTTTAGAACTTCTGACTGGGGAGTTAGAAGGCCTTGCAGGGAGCATCCCTCAAAAAAACGAGCCGCCTTAGGGACGCGCAACAGGTGAGTCAAGACGATAAAGGATGGGCGGAGAAACTCGGAAATCCACGGCCATGAGGTATGGAGAATGGTGTTATAGGACAAGAAGAAAGTGGTTGGGGGGGACGGAATAAGAAAAATTGCATCATCTCTAAAAAAAAAAGGGATGATAAAAAAGATATAGTTGTGAGGGGAGTTCCCGTCCCCTCCAACGAAACACATAAAGGGAGGGATTGGATTACAAACATCGCATACCCAACATTTAAGGCTCTTATAGAGAGAGGAAACGTTCGAAAATAACGGATCGTGCATCAACAGGGGAGGGGGGAGAGAACGCATGTCCTTGGAGGATTTGTGAAGGGGGGGAGGGGGGAATCCAGCACGAAGAGACACACGAACAACAGAGACTTATCTGTGAAGAAGGGGGGCGAAAATCGTAGAAAAAGGGGGTGGGAGGATTCCGAATCGCGTATGGGCAGAAAAAAAGACTCTGAATAAAGGACGGGGTACAGGAAGAGGGTACTTCTAATCCAGGGAAACCTCAGTTTAAGGGGGTGAACTACAAAGAAATTGGGGCCATCGCGTGGGAGGGGGTCTCCGAAGGCATCGGAGCAGAAAAGAGAAGGGATTCCCGCATCAGCCGGAAGCACGGGGGGAAAACGAGGGGAGAAAAGTCATTTTCCATATGACAGAGCTGATTATTCGACTGGGGGGGGAAGGGCAATTTGGAAGAAAGTGGGGAAAAAAAAAATTTTAGGGGGCGCCTTGGGGGAGGAAAGAGGACGGCGGGACGAAAGGCAAGGCAGGGGAAAAGAAGGCGGGGACAAATGGGAATAGTTCTCCCTTAATCATGAAGAAAAAAGCAGGCTGAGGAGCGGGGGGGGAGATCTTCTTCAATAAAAATGTAAAACTTCGCACGAAGTAATCGCCAAAGGCTTCGTGAAAAGGGAGGAAAAGAGAACTCAGCTTACAACGTTCTGATCGAAAAAATAAATTGATGAAGAGAGGGATAACAAAGGAAAGGCGCATCAACTGTTTCGCGCCGGGAAAAAAGCCACGAAAAAAGCCCTAATGTCTTTTCATCCGGAACGGGGGGGAAGACCATCGTGGGGCCAACATAAAAGTGGTAATGATGCAAGAGTCTCCGTTCTTGCCTAAACAGACCAATGCTAAGAGGGAGGGGAGTTGAGGGGGACGAGACCTTTGTTTGGAGAAACGACGAACAACCTCTTCTATGAATAAGGTCCTCCAAGGACGTACAGGGACTGCCCCTGGTTAGGGGGGGTTCTAAAATACCAGGGTTACTCGTTACTTGGAGGACTGGGAGAGGAACATCTGGGAGGGGGATAGACGGGCAGAAGGGAAAAGTCTCGAGGAACTCTGAAAGTTGAAAAACACTCTCAACTGGTCACTTCTTCTGGACAGAAAGAGTGGACGGGGCCGACCCACGACAAACGCCAATCCGGTCAGAGCGGAGCTCGCGGGGAGGGGGAAGGAATGAAAAAAAAAGGAGCGCTTCCTGGGAAGGAAAAGGAAAGGTGTATTACGGACGGAAGACGGGAACGTGCGCGATCGAAGACGCCTGTATGGGTGGCATTAAGAGGAAAGGGGGCCTGAGGAAGCGTGGGATATCCTCAGTCCGCGACGGAGGGGCCCGTCAGACAACCCGTAGGGAGAGGAAGCAAAGCCGCTATTGAAAGGTCAACGACCGAGCGAACGAAGAGGGGTCGCCAGAAAAGTTTATTGGGGGGGGTTTCATGGGCGGCTGTCGAAGAAGACACCCATATCGCCAAAGTCACCAGGGACGACGACCAAGCAAAAGACGAAAAAAAAAGTTAGCGACTATCCTCGACGACAAAGAAGCAAAAAAGCGCCGGGCCTAAACGGAACTCGTGGTGAGACATGAGAAAACCGGGAAGGAGCCACTAACCAAACCTCGCCGCCGTACCAATCAAGAGGGGGGGAGGAGGGGAGGGGGAATGTACGGGGGAAAAAGACTAACGAACTGCCTCGAAGACCGCTGTCCTAGAAAGGCATTATTGGGCGCAAACTGGAGTAGTGCGGCGAGGCAAGCGACAAAACGGAGAACTCAGGCGGGGTCCCTTTCCTCTCCCGTGAGAACAAAGAGACTTGGTGGGGGGGACCTAAAAAGTAACGTTCTTTGAAGGGGGAGAAAAAATTATTTGAAAGACGCCCCCAATAAGGAAAGGACTGGTACAATCATGGGAAAGCCCTCTCTCCACGGCAACAGAAGTAAGGGAGGGGACCGAAAGTGATACCGAGCCAATAGAGACTAGTAGCTCGCAACTGGTAAGGACAACACTCCAATGCAGCGAAAAGTAAACTGACCACGAGCAGAAACAATTGAAAAAACATTAAACCCTAAACGACGTCCGCGTCGTCAAAACTACGGAAGGGGGGGAGAAAAGGAGGGAATACGCTTGGCGGGGAGAAAAAGTGACTAAAAAACCTCTAAAAGGTAGACCTCAGGAAGACCTCTTTAATTGGACACCGGGAACCACTCTCGCGCATAGGGAGGAGCACAATGTACCATAAAAAAAGAGACACCAGTCCGCTAGTCGCGGCCTCAGGGAGGGGAGAAGGAAAGGGGGGGGGGGGAAAAAACGCCTCTTAATCTTCTAGATGCAAAAAAGGGGGTGTCGGAATTGAAAGGACGGTGATGTGCTTCAGAACCCAAAAAACTCAGGGAAAGACCTTCACTCCGCGTCCTTAGACAAAATAGAATGAAGGCAAAATGACGGTTGAAGCATAGAATTCGGACATGAAAAGTGTCATGGAACCACTCTCAGGGAAGAAGTCGCGTATAGTGGAAAACATCGCCATAAAGAGTTTAAACCAAGAGGAGAAGACATGCGTGCAAAGTTATAGAGTCAATGTCCGCCGATGGAGAGGGGTGAAAATCATAAGCGTTGAATAACTGGGAAGACAATGGGGGTGGTGTTTAGGGGGGGTCATATGGGGCCGACGATAACCTGGAAGGTAAAGGTTGTTCTGAGGGAAATTGACGCATTCATTCTCCGCGCAGAGGAGCCCTTCGGGAAGTATTAAGGCAACTCTTGGTCATCGAAAGAAGGAATACCCAAACTTACACGCGACCGCAGGAAACCGTAGGGACATCAGGCAAGAAGGGGACCACATCTCATTTCCTGAGTGGGACGAGAAAAGTCTTCTGTCGAGAACTCCGGCTAAAAAATACGCCGGAAAACTTGAAGTAAGGCCCTGCCAGGACTGGGCGAAAGAACAGTCACCCGAGACCCTATAAATCCGTATAAATTTTAGGATGTGCCATACCTGAGAATCTTCAGCGGAGCAAAAAGATCTCTCTGGGAACGTTGGGGGGGATCTGCACACGTCCTCTGCTAAACGGTCGAACATCGACGGACGAGTGAAGGCGGCTCGGGGGCTCATGATGGGGGGAAGTGACGGGCCGTCATAGGAAAGAATACCACCCTCCCAAGCACCATGAGAGAAGAGAAGGAGGGATCGAAAGGCTGCAGAGGCGATGGGGAGAAAAAGAAGGGGCCTTTTTCTTCCTGATGAGGAAGCGCATAAAATCAAAATCAGGGGGGAAGAAGCTTATGTCTTTCATCTTTCTGAAGGCTGTTTTTCCTCGAAAGATCAGGTAGAGAAAGAGGGAGGTGGGAGAAAGGTAGCAGGAGGTGGGGGGGGGGGAAGGGCATTTCAGAACTTGAAATCTGAGAATTAAGGGGAGGGGGGAAAAAAGCCCCAAAGAAAAAAGTAAAGGGGAGGGGAGAACTCCCGCGGAAAGTGTTTCCGAAAATCTTCATTTCATAAGCTTCCGACGACTTTTC
>Ga0179593_1422898_pt1 | contig 12080 bp, 9 predicted proteins | sample CZODoug2_1_08_16_FD_185931 | JGI IMG/M metagenome (GOLD analysis project Ga0179593, IMG submission 185931) | Vadose zone soil fungal communities from Angelo Coast Range Reserve, California, USA - CZODoug2_1_08_16fungal (PacBio error correction) | ecosystem: Environmental > Terrestrial > Soil >...
TTTCAAAGACCTTTGACTAGAGCAGAAGGAGGAGGCCTTCTGCCTGGGAGGGCGAAAGGGCGAGGAAATTCTCCGCCGGGAGGGCGCGTTCTCATTTCTAAATCGGAAAAGGGAAGAAAGGGGAGGTAGAGCCGGCGCACCCCGGCTGATCCCTTTCAAAGGTTCAGAACTTCCGAAGTCAGGTGGAAGAAAAGAGAAGGTTCACAATGAGGAACATAACCGGGAAACATTGGAACTGGGGTTCAAGGGAAGAAGTGAGACATGCGAGGAGGAGTTTGAGCAAAGGCGAATGCGCCACCGCGTCAAGCTTCTTCTCTTAAATCAGGGAAAAAAAAGAGCCTCGGACTAGTTCGAAGACGTTGGGGAGCCCCGTAGAAGACCAGTCCTGAGCAAGGGGGGGAGGAAATCATTTAGAAAAGATTCCTCCGAGAAATAAAACTCCCCGACCGCCACAAGCGTGTAAGCAGACAAAAAAGGCCGGTATGGACCCGTCACTCGTAAAACTGACCGATCGACGGCTGCAAACGAAAGAGGCGGGTCGGGACTGGGAGGAAGCGGAAAACAAACCCACGACAGCGTGGCTCATATCAGAAAGGATGGGCACGGGAGGACCCCTAGGGAAGGAAAGGAATCGGGTGGGCAACCTCACTGGAAGTAACATGAGGGGAAATTTGGTTACTTCCTTAACACAAAGAAAAGAGATCGCAACGGGACGACGCGATCGGACCTCGCAGGGAATACGACCGGGGGAGAATAAAGGTTGAACGATGCACTGCAGAATCCAAAATAAAGGTCTAGGGGGGTCCTTCTGTGTCCAGGGGAAATGGAAAATACAGCGAAGAGGAAACTTCTCCGTGGGACCGAGGTAAAAAGAGAGGGGAAAAAAGGGCAGGGCCGCGAAGAAAAACGGTGAGAATCATTATAGAGTCCGAGGAAAATCAGAAGGAGGCGCAGAACCCGGCCTTTTAACGGATCCAAAAGGGGGAAAACAAAAGGAGAAGCGCCGACCCCGGAAAAGCGGTAATCTAAGTGAAACGTCGAGACCATCGGTCATGAGAAAGGTAAATGGGGAAAGGGAGGGGGGGGAGAAAACGGCTCTCTAACTTCGGAAAAATTTTGAGGAATTTTACGTGGTTGAAGGCCGTGGGAGAGGCCCGCCGAGAGGGAAGGTAAACAGCAACGAAGTCAACTTTGCAGGGGAAGGGAAGGAAGGACCGACCCAGAAAGGTCGTCTTATTCACAATCTCAAACGACAATGGTCTCTCCGGAAAAATGTTCAACTAAAAAATCCTTTGTCCAGAGATCGTTTCAGAAAGGGGATGAGGGAAGAGCATTAAACGAGTTGCTGAGCCCACCGACTCCCTTCAAACTGGGGGAGAAGACAGAGGGGAAGATCACAGTTAGACGGGTCAGAGAACGAACTGAGGCCGGTAGGGGTCAAGTCCTGGGGCGACAGGAGGAAAAAAGGGGGGGGCTGTAGGAAGGGAAATTATAAGAGCTTTAATAGAAAAAAAATTGAATGAAGAACTCGGACTGGGTGCCGCCGTCGCAGCTGACCAAGGAAAGAGTGAGCAAATAAAGGAAGAGGGCCGACAAGGCGAGAACCAGGCCAGTTTTCCCCTTCCATAATGCGCACCATGAGGTGGGAGCCCCCCGGGCAGGAAGCGAGATAAAAAGGAGAAATACGATGGAGTCCCGAATTGGTCCGGACGATTAAAGGAACTTATGCTTAACCCGGGAGAAGGGAACTAAAAACGAAATCCCGGAAGAGGGCGGGGCGCACGTATACAAAAAGGCGCAACGTCCTTAGGGAAGAAAGAAACGGGATATCGCCGGCACAGGAAGGTCAAATCGAGATGAGAAAATCTTTTGCGGCCCGAGCCCATCAGACCGTCCAGGCGAGAAGGGCCCATCGGCGATCACGAGAACGAAAGGAAAAGGATACCCGTCACGACCGTAACAGGTGGGGGAAGGGAAAGCACCGACAGGCGTCTTAGCCGCGGCCGGGGGAGAGGTAGCAGGCCTAAAGAAACCCACATGACATTCGATCGTGGCCGGGAGGTCTCATCATGGTAGGGAAGGAAGAAAACGAACAGAGCCTAGAGAATAAACAAAAGAAGGGAGGGCTGAGTACTTGGCGAAAATCAGTAATGTCAGATGTAGGCCTGGGGCGACTCCACGATGAAGGGAACTGGGGCCACAGATAAGAGACCAGCTCGCGTGACATGTTTATCGAGGGAAGGGAGTCGTCGAACACGATGGAGGCTTTCAGGGATGGGAAGGGAATTTGCCGCTGAACCATCGGAGCTGGAGGGAAAAGAGGAAAAAGGGGAATGAAGAAGGCGTACGACCGAAACCCCATCGAAGGACACGTTGCGAAGTCCGCGGCGTAGAGCCTCCTTGGACGGAAAGTACAGGAAAAACGCGGCCCGGTAACCTACTCACGTAGGAGGGAGCATTATGTTATAGCTAGCGGAAAAAAAATAGAGGTGAGTGTGGGGTGGGATGAGCGGGTCTTTATAGAGTTAAGGGACCAACTTGCTACGTCTACACTGTGCACCGTGGCAGCGGAGTGGTAGGAGAAGGAAACCCGCACAACCCACCCATCGACTGCTGTTGTCCTAGGAGCGCACCACTTGAAGGGGGGATTAGTGGCCGCAGGTGCCACGACGATGTCGGGAGGGGATGGGGGGAAATACCGGCCGCATTATCCGCAAAGAAGGCGGAGAGCGAACTCAATTGACGTCTGTATAAAATTGGAACTCATACAAGGGGGAAAAGAGATGGCCAAAATTCGACACTGGGAATACCGCGAATCGCCTTCGGGCCTTACTCTAAAAGAACGATCAAAGACTACAAGTCGGACAGTGGGTAGAAAGGGCGGGATAATGAGAAAGGTCGTTGTTATGTGTAAACCAATTGGGATCAGAAAGATGAGGACAAAACCCTAGAGATGACGAGGGTTACGCTAACGAAAAAATAGGTGACGGGGGGACGAAGGGGGGGGTCTGCAGAAAATCCTAAAAATAAGAGGGGCCGGGAAGGGCTTGGGGGCGAAATACTTTCGGCCATCTCCAGAAATAAAAGGGAAAAGTCGCATACGGTTGCAGTTTTTAAAAGAGAAGAGAGAACCAATTAGGAGGGACGACATCAAGAGCATTACCCCTCCCCAATATCAGGAGACTCCTTGTAAGTATGGCAGCGGGGTAACTTCCGAGACCAAAGCCTCCTGTGGACGATCGGATGAGGGGGGGGGGACCTGCAGAAAAAAAAAAAATCACCAACTTATCGACGAGCGGGAAACGGGGGGGATTCATAGGACACATTGATGAACGATCAAGATCCCGTGTGTAACCAAATAAGAAAGGGGGGGAAGAAATTGAGTCAGATGTTCAACACGTAAAGTTCTTAGGGAAGGGAGACGAGAAATTAGTAGACGGGGGAGACGGGGGCGGGTCGAAAGGGCGAAGGCTGTCAGGGAAGAAGAATGTGGGAATAGTTCACCCCTCGTTCAAATTCTCAACGGAGGAGTGAAGGACGTCTGAAAGGGGGAGGAACGCCAACGAAAGTCCACATCAAAATAAAAAGAGTCTTGCAAAGGCAAACGGTCCCGGGTGAGCTTCTGGCTAAACCAAATTCAGGGGGAGGGGGGGGGGGGAGAAAGACCTCCTGCGGGCCAGTGCAGACCAGAAAGCGATCCTTTGCCATGAAAATAACCGCGTCAAAAAAGGAGAAGAGGGGACTCTGCCTAGGAAAAGTGCCATCTAAAGCTCTCAGGAAAAAGGAAAGAGCGCGAGAGCCGTTTTCCTGCAACGCGGAGGAAGTATGAGGAAGGAGGCGGTCTGCCTGAACTTTTCCACCGGGGGGAGAAAGAAAGAGGGTTATAACGGAAAGGCATGCCGCCTTCCCGCACCATCGTTTTAGGGAAAGAAGGCTACGAAGAAAAAAACCTCGCCGACGCTAAAGATGGGGACATTTCGATCACAGGTGGAAAAAGAAGGATCACAAGAGACCTATACATCTCGGGGAAACTGGATTAGGAAGAGAAAGGATAATCAGGGCGTAGGGGATGGGCTCCGTTCATTCAGAAAGGGATAGATTCCTAACCTAGCGAGGAAAAAGGACAAAAATATCGGGTATATAAAAGGGGGGGCGAAGGAGAAATCTTCAATAGGTAGTTTTTGGCAGAGGGATTTTGTGGGGGAGGGGGGGGGGGGGGGGGGGGGGGGGGGTTGAGATAAAGAAATAAACCCATGCTCGAAATGAGAAAGCGGTAGGGGACAAAAAACTGGCATAGGTGAACAGGGTCAGGTTCTCAGTGGAGAGTAGAGAGTCAGGTCAGGGGGGAAGAGCTGCTGGCCTTCCGGGCTGAGGGAGATTTCCTGCAAAAGGGGGAAGGCGGAGAGGAGTAAACTTTCCTTAGAATAATAGAACTTAAGAGGAAAGGACGGAACGTTTCAGGAACCAGGGAGAGGAAAAAAGGCCTTATAAAAGGTGGCGTCGTTGACACGGATTCCCTTCAGACCCGAAAAGGGAGGTTCACAATGAAAGGCAAATTGATAGAATGTCAAGCGTATGAATAGGAGAGGGGCTTGTAATAAAAAAAAACAAGGGGGGGACGAGAAACGCGGAGAGAAGAAGTTAAGGAAACTGGAAGAGGGGAAGCCTTTTCTCAAAGAGGAGGAGGGTCCGAGGGCGCTCGTGAGGAAGGCAAAGAAGAGGTCGTCAGAAAGGATAAGGGGGGGGGGCGGGGGGGAGTCAAAGAGGGGACAATAATCTACGATCCGAACCGCTGGTCAGGGTTCTCAAGAGAATAGAAAAGGGAGTATTAAAACTATCACCGATAAGGCTCGTAACCTCATCCGACTCGGAGATTAGAGGATCGGCGGAAAAACCGGGAGGAAAAACGACGGCCTCCTCAAAATCGTACAGCTACATGAAAGGGAAACAAAGACCAGTGATTTCTCTCCACGAGGTGACCGGGAGGGGAGAAAGGGCTGATGAAGGGCTTCTTGCGCGTAAATCCCTGACTTACGAACAGGTGAAGGGGGTTCTTGGTCAGGTCTAGGCGCTTCGGGCATTACCCCGTGGAGAAAAAGCAAAACTAAATCGACGGTTCTGAAGAGGAAAAGGGAACTAATAAAGAGAGGAATGAACCTATGGGAGACCCGTGTTATCATAGGAAGTAGCCTTAGAATCGGGGATGAAGGTGCTGCGGGAAAGAAGTCCAGCCGGGCCGTCGTGAGCCGGTCCCACTTCCTTTTGAAACTGCAAAGGAAAGAGTTAGTCTACCGGGAATGGCCTGCTCAAACGTCTGCGGTCGCCATTACAACGGGAAAGAGACACGGAAAAAAAGAAAAAAAGATGCAGGTGTTTAAGCGGCGCGTGACTGCAACAGAGAAAGCACTCCAGAATAGTACTGAAGGGAGGGGATCTGAGAGTGACAAGAGGGAATCTGCTGAAGGCGTGGCCTACCATCAGCTTCGCGCTTGGAGGGGGGGGAAGGGTAGAGAGGATTGTTGTGCCATCCCGCACCAGAGGGGAAAAAATTCAGGTAAATCCAGGAGGTGGGGTGGCCCAACACACGAAAAGAAGGCGACTCCGTCGTAAGTAATTTTGCGGTAGGAAAAAGGGGGGGGTCCTGACGGGGGAAAGCCGTCAGCCTCCCTAAAAAAACCAAAGAACTCTGGGGGGAAGGCAGGGGCAAATCATAGCTTTCAGGGGCGACTGACGTCTCACGGCGGTGGTACTGGGCTTAACAGGAGAAGGGAGTCTTTCTGAAGAAGAAGAGGAACAGTTGATGGTCATAACTTATCCTAACACCATTTGCAAAAAAGGGATCGAATTTCCTCTCAAAAGGAGGAGGCTCAGGCGCCGGCGTGCATAGAGTAGGTAATAGCCGATCGGCGAGTGTTAAAGAAGAGAAAGGAGGGGGATAACCACTCGGGAAAGGAAAAAGGGTAAATGAACACGGTACAATTTCGTACTATTTCGAATTGGTTCACCGTAAAGGTAGAGGGGAAAGAAAGTTCGGGATGGAGAAAGAGAACCGTGATCCTCCTGGGTCGGGCCGAAGTCAAGAAAAAGAAGAGAGAAAGCTTAGGAAGGAGGGAACAAGGCGAAGAATGCCTGATCTAAGATCACCATGAAAAATATCTTCCTCGTCGGGAAGGGGATACGAAGAAGAAGAGAACCCAAAAAAAACGGGGAGGAGGATATGATTGTCGGCGACGTCGAATACGACGGATCGGGCGGCCGGGCGGCGCTGGGGAAGAGAGGAAGGAGAAAAGGGGCTTTAGAGGAAAAGGAAGGACGCCTATAGTTTTCTTCGGGGGTCGGGAACCTACCGCTCCCAAATTCAAGAAACAAGTTCGAGGAGAAAAAGGAAAAGAAGAGGGTACTAAGAGGTGACCACTTAGATAATGTAAGCTAATGGTTGGGAGAAGTGGGAAAAAAAAGAACGCATTGGAGGGAAAGGGAAAGGGTGCAGCACGAGGTGCGTATGGTCCCACACAGACTCTTCTTAAAAACCAGGGAGGGAATAAGGCAAAAAAACGAATATGAGAGGCTTTGGGCTAGCAAAAAGGCCTTGGGATGGGAAGGGGGGGAGCAATGCTCAAAGAAAAGGGGCAAAAAAGGATCCTCCCCGCCCGCCACATGCGTTCTACATCCGCACCTCGTTAACGTAAGAAATAAAGGACCGGATAGACGAATGCCGCCTATGCGGCGGTCTGTGTGAGGGAGTAAAGGGAGGGACAAAGGACCTTAAAACGCTTGCTCCTACATAAATCACCCTTCGAAAAAAAGCTGAGAACGAGTAGGTGGTTTGTAAACCAGAACTGACTTACCTGCTAGGTGAGGAGAAAAAAAACAAAAGACCCCTCCTAAAAAAGAAAGGGGGAAGATCATGAACCTTCTCCAACGTCCTATCATACTCAAATTGGGAGGGATTGACTCAGAAGAAAAAAAGAGATTCTCGATTTTCGCTGGAAGGTGAGTCACGAACGACGAACAAAAAAATAAAAAAGGAAGGAGTTTGGGAGGGGGAAAGGAAATCTAGTTTCACCCCCTTTTCCTTGCGTACAAGCTATAAAGGTGGATCATAAACATGAGAAGAAAAGTTCTCGAAATGGGCGGACCACTGAAGTGGTAAAGCTCGAGAAAGGTTTAATCAAAAAGCCTGAAAAACATTAATACCGCGAAAGGGAATTGGAAATTTCGATTTCCAACTCATGATCAAATATGTCATCCGCGAAGGAGAATGAGAAAAGGGGGGGAGCTCACTGAAAAGCGGATTTGGGGATAGTGGCAGGGGGGGTGGAGGGATACGGGTTCTAAGACAGCGCGAGCATCCGTAACAAACACCCTGGGCATACAGCTGGTTTCAACATCCACAGCCGGATTCCAGGAGACGAATGAAGAAAGAAAGGGGTTCATTTCTGAAGGATGACAACGCGACACCAAGGGCGAGCACTTAGAAAGGGGGGAACTGGTGAACACGATCTTTCGATGACGACCGGGGGAGGAAAGGCCATGACCATAACAAAAGGGGAAATCCCTGAGAAATAAGCCCCTCAGAAATCTATTAGAAACGACCGAGTCCGTAGCGGCGATACCGACAGAGCCGGTACAAGAAGTGGAGCCCAGAATAAAATGCGGGTCTTCAGCTGTGCGAGGATATAGCCACCAAAAGAAGAAGAAAGCACTTTCCACGAAAGGGGAGGGGAAATACAGAGCATAGGAAGGAACTATTCTAACAGAAATCGCGCGCTACCATGCTCACCCCTTGCGGGGGCCATTAAAAAGTAAAGCAGTCATCAGGAAGGAGTGGAGGGGGCAAACCGTACCGGCGGGAACACACAAACAGAACAGAGAGAACGAGTCTATAAACCGGGAAGAAGGGGGATCCTAGCCAATAATTTGGTAGAGAAACCCTTCGCGTCACGACGAATCCTGAAGAAAGAAAAGAAAGGGAATACTCTTCAGTAGAGCAAAACTTCAGCAGAGGCGTCAAAAAACCTAATGAAAATAGAGATCAGGGACGATAAAGAGAAGGGGCGTCCGGAGAATAGTCTCTTAACTCGTGAGGTCCGAGGAAAAGCAACGGCGTCAGGGGGGGGAAATATAAAAAAGAGGGGATATCTCGAGAGAACAAGATACCCTTCCCCGAGTAATAAAAAAGGGGGGAAGGCTCACAGTACAGTCTTATCAGAATCGAGGCCGGGGAGGGCGTGTAGAAGGGTCATAGATAGGGAGCAAGCATGAGTGGGGATTCGAGAGGAGTGCATCTAGTCAGGAAGGATCAAGAAGACACGCTCCCAAGCATGACAACTAAGGGAGGGAGAAGAAAAAGTATATCTCCTCCAAGTAATAGTTAGAGTATTAAGACTGGCGAATCCCTTGCGCAGCTGTTCAGGTCCGAGACCAGCTCTCATTCAGGGAGCTGAAGTGAACACGCTAGGCAGAAAATCAAAAAAAGAGAGGCGCGCTTGTATGGGGGAGGAGCAGTGGGAAGGGTGATAGGAAAAAAAAGGTCGCTTACCTGCGGGAAAAATGTCGCGGGGTAGACCGCCTCAGCTAGAAGAAATAGAACGACGAGGGGGGGGACTTGTGTAGGGAGGCAGCGCATAAGGGTCCCGGGCGGACGGAGACGGGAGGGGAACGATTTTACGAATACGTTCGATGAGAGGTGGGACGGATGCTGAAGAGGGGTCAGGGAAAAGGGACTCTGACGAAATTTTGAAACAGTTTTCAACAGCCCAGGAGTGTCTGTCGCCACGCCCAAAAAACCGAGGATGCGTTTGGAGGGGGCCTCACGAAAAAAAATTAAAAAATGATAGGGGAAGGATTGTTCCGCAAGAAGATTAAGGGTGCTTGGGGATTTGGACCGTTGCCGACGGTGAAATCATTCCTCCTCGAACACTCTCCGATGGAAGTGAAGAGACGCCTGAAAAAGAGAGTATTCCTGGACTGAAAGACGGAGGAAAATGGGGACTACTGCCTTCGCGGAAGGGAGATAAAGCGACAAAAAACTATCATAATCAGCAGAACAATAGTAGGAAGGGGGGTTGTTTACACAGCGTCGATGCTAAGTAGGTTACAGTCCTGGGGGGGATGGGGGAAACTCAAGGTACTCCAAGCAGCTTCATCAACAAATTCGAGATACATGAGGAGTTGGACGAGCAGTCTACAGTAAGTGCGTAAATCAGAAGTTTAAAGAGAAGCCTAAATCCTGATCGGCCAAATTACTTGGTTTTTCTAACTCGAGGGCTCCACGACATCCAATATCGAGACCATGAGAGATCGTAGGGAAGGAGGGAAAGCGATCGCAACAACAACTTATTAGGATGAAAAGAAGAAAGTATTACAGAACTGCCATATCCTATAGAATGGTTCGGAGAAGGGGAGGGGGGACGAAGTACTATAGTACACACAAAAGCAATACTTCCATCGGGATGTCCGGTGTGTGGAAGGAAGAAAAAGAAAAAAGAGATTTCACGCCCCTAGAGAGTAACCTAGAAAGAGAGAAGGTTCTTAAGCAGGATATAAGCCTTTTAACAACCAAAATCCAAAAAAGGAAACTGCATGGGTTTTGGGGGGTGGTAGGGGGGAGGGGGGGAAATGATGTTCGAAACGTCCAAGAAGTCGGCACAGTAAGGAAAAATACGTCAGAACGGCGATCGAGAGCACGTGTCCGAATCGGCGATACGGAGTAAAAGCTTTGGACGGCGTACAAGGTAAAAAAACAGGAACTCCATCGGCGACGACGAGAGAAGTGGAGGAAAGCAAAGAAAGCCAAAAAGAAATACCAGTCGTAGGCACACAGGAGCCGACTCAGGACGGTGTATCTAAGCGTGCGACCCGACAAAAGGGTGTTGGGTGGGGGGGGAGAAACACCGCCTTAGGTGCCAAGGTGAACAGGACGAGCCTGGGGCCAGGAAAGAAAAGGCTTCAGATAAGAGAATCAAAATCAGACCAGCTTCTTTGCAGGGAAAAAGCGCGAATGGGGCAACGAAAAGGAACACTTAGGCGCGACCGCCTGCTAACAGAAAGGAAAAAGACTTCTAGGAGGGAGGAGGTCTCTGAGTCGGTAAGTGCTCTGAAATGGGGAAAAGCCTGCACGCCATCTGGTGGATAGAACTCAAGAAAACGGACTCCTTGAGCCAGAGAGACATCGTGGTCGACAAAGAGAAGGGGGGTCTTCTCTGGAAAAATGGTAACGCGAGCGGTTCGGAGACTCGTGGGAAATCTTCGAAGCCGGGGAAAAAAAAGACAAAAATATCTCTGCAGAAAGGAAATACTCCAGCTCACCAGTAAAAAAGTGGGTATAGAAGGGGGAGCTGCAGTGGGCGGACAAAGTCAAGAATCTTGGAGTGAAAAGAAAGGCGCTAGAGAGAGTTTTGGTCTCGAGGCTCGACGCTAGGCACCCAACAAACCGAAAAAGGAAAGGGAGAAGAAGATTTCTTTGGGCGCTTACTCGGTTAACGAGGCAAGAAAAGGGGGTATAGTGGAGAGAGAGAAGGGGGGTTATATATTCGGCCCAATGGACGGTACTGGGGGTAGGCAGCACCGAGTTTAACCGAGGGAGAGAGGGGGGAAGTAGAGGAGATAAATCGTAGATAAACAGAAATTGACGTAAGCTTCTAGGGGGAAGGACTTCTAGAGGAAGGGGAGGAGACAAGAGGACGAGAACCGCGGGCTTCTAGACGCAATGAGGGAGAAGGGAAAGAGAGGTCATCTACATTTGATGAGTCGAATTACGTTTTCTCGCAACGAAAGGCGAAAAAATCATGGAAGGTATGAAGAAGGGTTGAGAAGGGGATAATAAGGGAGGTACTTGTCGCAAGAGCGATCGCTGATAGGAGGCAACCACAGTAAGGAGGAAAGTGGCTGGGTGCCAGAAAAAAGGGGAAAAAAACCAACCCCTGAGAGATGATCAGCCTTAATCGGCCGACCCTCGGTAACGTGGGACGAAAGGAGAAAATACTAGAAGTAGGGAAAGCAGTGTGGCCCCTTCGCTACGTCGATTACCTACATCACTCGCAGATGGAGGAGGTTGGGGAGCGGGGAGACCACCTTGTCGAGTAAGTCCTACTAAGATAACGAAGACCGAGAGGGAGGGAACAAAATAAAACGTGAGAATGACGCAACTGGCGGTCTCGGGAATCGACGATTAAAATGTAGGGGGGGGGAGGGAGGGGCTCAGATCCGGGCAATTACGGGAAATGGACTGACGGTGTGAGGACAAAGATAGTGGAAGGGGAATAGAAAACAAGAGATGTGCAAAAACCGGCCAATACGCAACATAGGAAGGTCGCTAAAATCCCTCTGAGCAGGGTCGCCGCCGGGGAAGATTTTGACAGGGAAGAGGGGGATCGACCTTGACCCTTAGAGAGGCTGTTCCGGGGGAGGACGAGTACAAACGGTCAAGGGAAAAGAAAGGTCCGGTTCTTCAATCCGAAGGCGCGAGGTTACTAAAGTGGCAAAAATTTCTCAAAGGGAGAAGGGAGGAACGGTAACCGGTGCCCGCTCATCGGAAAAAAACTCAAATCAGGTGGATTTTTCCTAGCAGGAGAGAAAAAAAAGAAAGTCCAGCAGAAAACATCGGGGACCTTCAAGGGCAGCAGCATCGCACCGCTGATAGCGTACAGAGAAAGTCAAAACTAAAAGAGAGGGAGCCGGGGGGGGGAGCAGTGAGTGGAGGGGTTAAGCGCACCACCTTCGGTAGTACAGGCTTTGGGGGGGGGGAAAAAACATCCGTCTACACACAGGGGAAGAAATGTAAAAAAAGGGTGCCTTGGAACTAAGCGGGGGCAAGTCCTGGGAAAAGTGGAGACGGCCCTCCCATCCCTCAGCAAACGCGCACGTGCAGAAGTCGGATCGTCAGAAAGATGAAAAGTGGCTAAAGGGGGAGGGGGGGGGGGAAATTGCTACACTAGCATTTCGAGGGCGGGGAGAAGGGAATGCGATAAGTTGGGTCAGATCATAAAAAACTTTCTAAAAAAAGGGAGGGAAAACGGGAATATCCAAAAGACTATCCAGCTCAGGCGTGACTTACGCAAGCTCAACGCCGCGCGCGG
>Ga0179593_1475354_pt1 | contig 12080 bp, 20 predicted proteins | sample CZODoug2_1_08_16_FD_185931 | JGI IMG/M metagenome (GOLD analysis project Ga0179593, IMG submission 185931) | Vadose zone soil fungal communities from Angelo Coast Range Reserve, California, USA - CZODoug2_1_08_16fungal (PacBio error correction) | ecosystem: Environmental > Terrestrial > Soil >...
CAAAAACAACCAACGGATTCATGAGAAAAAGATACACTCTAGTGGAGGGAGACCGGGGAAACTTTTTGTAAAAGAAAGGTTCACAATGAAAAATTCGTCCAAACTGGCTTCAAAAGGTAGCAAAGTCCTGTTTTGTAAAACCGCGATGTGTCAACAAGGAACGAAGGGATAGACCCCCAGGTAACTACGGACTAGGGAGGGCTTAAAAAACTCTCCCTCAATGTGGCTCTTGGTTCCCGTGGGTTTTTGTTTCCTTGGTCCGGCCTCCAACGATCCAAAGAGGGACATGGGACATTACTTGGGAAAAAGTGGTGAACTTGGAGGGGGCCATAATTCCAAAGACCTGGGGGCCCCGGGTTATGGTTTGCAAAGAGGGGGGTCCCAACTCCAAAGGGGCGCAGGAGGAGACTGAGCTGCAAGATCCCTTTGGGTTGTACGGCGCACAGTGTCTTGCAAGCAAAAAAGGAAAAAACAATGGGGGGGAGGGCAGTTCATCGGGGACCAGCGGAGCAATTTCACACGACATACTAAATTGCCGGCCCGGCCTTTTAAAACGTAGAAGGGAAAAAGAAAAAAACGTGGAAGAAACAGAAATGCCGAGGAAGGAGGTCAGGCGAAAGAACGCGCCGGGAAAAAAACCATTTACACATCGTGCACCCAGCAAAACGAGAAAGACCAGCAGTAAGGAAAATAGTGGAAACTGGACGCGGCGGAAGGAAAGATGCAACCAACGTGGCCCCTTCCTTTGACGAGCTTGGGGTCAGAAGCACCCGGGGACACGTTCACTTCATGACGGCGAACACCCAACCGAAGGCCACTGGCGGAGGAAAGTTCTGACACCGGTGGGGGGCCAAACGGCCAGGAAAACGAGGACCGGGAAAAAAAAAAAAAAGGGGCAACATTTCCTAAGTACCCTAAGGGAATCGTGAAAAAAAAAAAAAAGAACTGGAAACATAGGGGAGAAAACGATAGGGGGGGGCACACAGCAAGTCACGGCGGGTAAAACGATGAAGGCTCTGCCCGGAAAATGGGAAGACAGGACCGCCCTCGAACGGAAACGCTGGCCGTTTTCGGCGCCTTATAGTCAACGGAAGCCACCCACCAAGGGGTAAGGAAATTGCTGCCCAAAAAAAAAAGTGGGCAATGGGTAACGGGGCCGGGGCGGGGGGCGGGGCGGAACTGGTGAGCGGGGCCAAAAAGTCACAAACTGGCCACGGACGCCCTATGCAGCAAGGGGCGAGAAAAGCTTACAAAATTACGGAAAAAATGTGAAAAAAAAATTGGCGGTAACCTTGACCCCCCACGAGAAATGAGGTTTAACAATCCCCCGTGGGGGAAAGACCAAAAGGCGTGCAAGGGTTCACAGGTCCATGAACACGTAAAGGAAAGAGGGGTATGGAAAGCCGTTGACAGCATCTGCACCAACTCAAAAGGGTGACAAGTTTGCCGGTACAAAACTGGCACAGGGTAAAACGGGGGAGTTTGACTCACTGTGGGGCGGTCGGCGGCGCGACAACAGGAAAGAATTTACATGGGGTGTCCCGGGAGGCTCAAAGAACATGTGGCCCGCAAAACAAGGATGAAAAGAGAGCGGGTTAACAGAGAAGAACACCGCCTAAAAGGGGGACGGCCCCACCTCAGAAGCGGGGCAGAAAGGGGCCGGCGCATCGGGGCCGGGCCCGGCGAAAAGTCGCGGAAAAAGGAAAAAACGCAGGGTCAGCTCGCGAAGGGGTCCCCCTTTACGGGGGAGGGGGGCAAAAAACGAGGCCTCTTCAGAACGGGGCCAGCGGAAAGCCGGTCGGAACAACGCAACGCTGTAAACGGACGGAGCCAAGCGAAACCACAAAACAAAAAAAACAAAAAAACATAAAAAAAAAAAAAAAAAAAAAAAAAAAAAAACACCGAGGGCCGAAAGGGAGACCAGGAAAATTGGCAAAAACTACTGGACACAAAAACAAAAGGCGATGGGGCGATGAGAGAGAAAAGTGCCACCTAAGTGCCCAGTGCTGGCAAAGAAAAAACCACGCAAAAAAACGGTAAGGGAAAACGAGGACCGTCAAATAACCGGGTGAAAAAGGGGGACGCCAAAAGCCCAAGGCGACAAGACCCCGAAAATCAGACCCCGTTGAACAAATAGACAAGCCAGGAATCCCCCGAAAGGAGGGAAATCTCCGGAAAAAAAAAAAAAAAAAAAGACATTCCTTCAACAAAAACCAAGGGGGAAGTCAGAAATCAATCGACGGCTCAAGGACGCAAAAAAGGGATGACACACTGGCAAAAGGAGAAAAAAAGCTCACACAAAAAAAAATACCCCACCCCTTTAGAACGGACAGGGATCGGGGAGATCCATGGTGCGAGGTTTTAAAATGGTGGGGGGAGGGAAGATCAAAAGACCACGAAAGTGATCGACCCTCGAAAACTGGGGACAGGTGGGGGACGCCTGCAAATTGTGTCAGACGCAGGAACTAAGAACAGAGTCAAAGAAACGGGGAGGTCCGGGGCACCCTTTGAAGAGGGAAGTCAAGAAAACGAGAGGGAAGAGGTAATCTAACCGGCGAACCTCCGCACGGGACAAAGCGGGAAAAGAAAGGACAGGATTGGCCCGGCGGCACCTACGCCTCGAAGTAACGATCAAAAGGGGAAAGCGCAGGGACACAGGCTAAAAAAGTTTGAAGAGAAGCCATAAAAATAAAAAAGGAAAAACCGTGGGAAACCTAGAAAAAAGAGATCAGGATGAAAATAGGCCGGGCAGGTGGTCCTCCGAAGCCAAGGGAGGGAAAAAACTGTCCGAAAAGGAGGGGGGGAAAAAATCTGTGGGGAAGAATGGCACAGGGTTCTTGTGGGGTACGTTGAGAGAAGACTAAAAGATGGTGGGACCAGAGGAAACGCGTTGAAAGTTCCTCAAAAAAGGGGAAAGGAGGAACCACTAAAGAAAAAGGAACTATGACGGTTTCACCGTTTCAAGAACTGGTCGAGAATGGGAGCTTGGCGTCAACCACGCACCAGGCAGAAGGCAGAGGACAACCGGACGTAAGGGGGGAAAATCCTCACGGTTCAAAAAAGGCTGGTGGGGGGTGAAGAAGGGTGAGCAAGGAGTAATAAAACAACACCAAAGTTCTTAGGAGGAAAAAGAAAAAAGGCCCAAAATTGCTGAACAGGGACCTATTCCTAAGTAAACGAAAAGTCAAACATTGAGCCTCCGTCACGAGCCAAAGAAGAAAAGAGGTCGACAAAGATCGGCAAGTTTTAAACCAACCAGCGCAAAGAAAAAATTTCGTCAGAGCCCCAGGGGGAAACGGCACGAGTTACCTGGAAAGCCAAAGATCGAGGAGAGAGAAAAAAACAACACGAACTTGAGAAAATGCTGAAACCGCAAAAGTCGACGACCGTGGGTGTCCATGGAGGTGGGGTTTCAACGGGCACTCGCCGGGAGATTACACCTCCCGCGAGTGGTGAAGATATATCATGGTCAAAAGAAACCGCCGTCCAAACGGGAGGCACTCCTGATCACTACCAACCGAGACCGGAAGAACAAGTGCGGGGGAAAAAAGGGATCGAAAGGAGAGGCGAGTACCGCAGAAAAGAAAAGGAACGAAAAAATTATGTCAGCAAAAAAGTCACAAAAAGGAGAAGAGCTCGATTACAGAGATAGCGGGGGTCACAAAAAGGGATTCAAAGTCAAAAGGCCCCAAGGCCCTCCCCGTTTTGGGAAGGTGCTTGGGGGAGAGGGTGAGGCTAGGATCGAGAACAAAAAAAGGAAAAAACAAGGGAGGAAGGCGGGGGAGGGCACTTTTAACGATGAAAACATTCGACGTGACCCAGCCTCCATAATCAGCAACAACCTAGAAAAGCAGTCACAAATGGAAGATCGAAGACGCAGGGGGGAAAAAGGAGACAACAAAGGATGACATTGTGACGTTGATGGTGGGGGGGGGTCTTCTGCAAGGGGTCAAAAAGCCAGGAGGAAGGGAGCGCGGTAAAGCGACCTGAAGGTGTCCCGAGCGGAACCTAACGGATATGACGGCAAGAGTGGAGGTCTGTGGGGGAGGCCAGGAGGGGGGAAAGAAGAAAACCTTGGCGGAGTTTAAACGGGAGGCAAGGAAAAAAGGGCCACGGAAAAAAAACCCACAGTTAAACACGGGGGGGAAGGGGGGACCCGAGGAAACCTGACGGGTTGGTCTGAACCAATAAAAACTGGGGGGGGGGGGGAAAACGTGGCGTAAGGGAACGGGGGAGAAAAGGGCTTCACATGCAATCACGCCGTCGGGGTAGCCATGCCTGTTTACCAAAGGGGGGACCGGGTGAAGAAAAAGCCCGACACCCGAAGCCGGGTTTCGCGAAAAAAAAAAAAAAAAAAAGCCCAGTAACAACCAAACCGCAGAGGCCAGGCAGAAAGAAGAAGGAGACCAAGAAGAGAAAGAAGGAAAAGCGCCCGTCGGGGGTAAGGACAGGACCCCCCGAGGACTCGAAGGGAAACAGGCCGGTAAAACGGGAACAGACTGGCTGTGCAGGCGCGAGACGGCCCAGAAAAAGAAAACCTGATCTAGGGGGCACCCTGACCTGCGGGGACGCGGGGAGGCTTGACGCCCCGCCCGCAGAGGTTCGGACTGCAAAAAACCTGCTTGAAAACTGCCGAAACTGACCAAAGTGAGGCAAACATGAAAAACGAACAGGCATGGGAGGACATGGGGAGGAACAAAACCCTGTATCAAAAGAACATGGGGGTCGGAGCCCCGTCCAAAGTCCCCACAAGAAGAAACCGAGGAACATCCCTGACAGGTTTAAAACGGGTCAAAAAAAAACCATCATGCCCCCGAGCAGTGCTCAAAAAAATGCTCGGAAACGAGGAATCAAGATCCAAAAAGGAAAAGTAAATCCACAAAGGATATGGGGGGGCCGGACAGGTGACCGGACATGACCACTCCTTCTTCAAAAGTGCCGGGGAAAGAAAGACAATAAATCTGTTGGCAAAGGACCAAAAAACGCAAGACCACTGTTCAAAAAGCCGGAAGCACCGGGCAGCTCAAAAAATAATCGGCGAGGGGGCCAGACACTGTTTGGGGCTCGGGGCAAACGGCCAGGACAAAGGTTCACAAGTCAACGAAGCCGAAGGCAGCCGAGGCCATTTCAAAGAAAACCCTGGGGGCCGAACGGACCGAAGAAAAAGGTGGTGGCGGCAAAACATCTAAACTAAGCCGACCCTTCCAGTAGTGGAGTCAGGCTCCGGGTCGGATGACGAGCGGCGAAAAAACGGTACAGCTGACCAACACAAGAAGGCAAAAACTCCACAAATGAGCATGGACTAGCAGGTGGAAAGAAGCGGGTCATCAGAGAAGGAGGGGACAAAGTGGATGAGTAAAGGGAAAACACAGAGTGTGACTAACAACCAAAAAGTGCAAATGGGGCAACAGGGGAAGGGGTGTGAGCCGATTAGGGTGGAAACGGGTGAAAAGGGGACAGTCAAAAACTCTCTGAACTGGGGATGACCACAACAAAAAGTATTAAGATTGCGGGGGGAAAGAGGGAACTTGGGGGTTAAGGGAAGTCTTGGCTCCGGTTGTGATCCCGAATGACACGGAAAAAGCGTTTCGAAGAGGGCCCCGAAGAGTTTGGACTGTGCCTACGGCAAGGAATCGGAAAAAAAGAAGAAACCCTTAGCCTTTGACTAGCGGACTAATACCGGCACTGGACCAAAAAAGTTAAAGAGGGTTCGTTTGCAAAGGGATAGAAAGCAGAGGACAGAATGAGAGACCGACCACATTCAATGGGGGACTAACGCCACAAAAGAAAAAAAACGAAAAACAAAAGTTACAACCTCGGAAGCTTACTGCAGGCGGAAAGAAACGTCGTAAGAAGGGGGGGGACGGAAAGAAAACTAGCACACTAAAAAAGAGGTTACGGCCTTAGGGGCCTACGTACATGCACGAAGACCAGTCACAACAATGCCCACTCCCCAGGGGACCCACGGGGGAAAAGAATTAGCCTCCAAAAGAAAAACCGGGGAAAAAACGAACCCACAAGAACCCGTAAAAGAGAAACGTGGGGAAGAGAAAAGTGAAGGAAGGATCCCCCTATACTTCTAACAGTGGGGGGGCATACAAAACGAATTGAAGTGAACCCCATCGGCGGGGGAGGGAAACCCTTCCCGGGGAAGACAAGGCAATCCTCTTACACAAAAGAGGGACAGGGGAATCAAGAATACAAACAGGCGACACAAATTAAACTTCGCTCCACAAAGAAGAGTGCTAACAGCAAGAAAAAGGGGGAAGGCTTGTAAAAGCCCTGGTGAAACAAAAAGTTAAGTGGTAATCCGGGGGGGAACGGGTCCCAAGGGGAAGGGGGTCCCAAGAGGAGGGCCAAGGATAAAAAGGGACAGTTGGGGTAAGCGATGGGGGCAACCTGCCCGAGGGGAAAAAAACCCCCTAGTGAAGACAAAAAAGAGCGGGGGGAAGAGAAGACGGCGCCCGACAGTGAAAGGGGTGGCGCGGGGTACGTGGTGGGGGTGGTAGTTGGGGAACCTGACTTGCCGTACGCGCGAGGGCAAAGTATACCAAATAAAAGGGGGGGTGTGGGAAGGAGACTGAAGCGCAAAAAAAAGCCTGTCCAAGGAGAGGGGAAGGCAGGTTCACATCAACAAAGGTACTCTTCGATAAGAAGAGCGCCCATGGGTGGTGGAGGGCCGGGCAGGGAAGAAAGACCTGTATAAGTTCAAGGCTCTTGTACGTGAAGACCCTAGGGGACCGTGAAACGCTTGTCCCGGAAGAATCTTGACTATCAGTCGGAAGGGGGGAAAACCATAAAGAGGAAGGGAAAGTTAAATGGCTAAAGGCAACTCTGAAGGATAATTTGGCCAGAAACAAACCTCCAAACCTAGCCCGGGGAAAAAAAAAAGGAGTGGGAACCTGAAAAAACAACCAGTGGGTTGCAAGGGGGCCGGAAGATCCGCGGAATGATCAAGGGGGAAGGGTGTGAAAAAACAGGTCATGACGATGCACGGTCCACTCAACCACCAAATCAGGAGAAACCCCAAGGAACTGGGGAGGGGGCAAGGGGGGACTGCATGGCGAAGAGACCTAGAAAAAGAACAGCAAACCCCCTGGGCGCTTAAAAAAATGACCCAAGGAAAAAATGGCTTGGGGCCCACAGAAAGGAGAAAGGGACTTGGTGGGGGGAAAGAAGTCGGCACTATAAATAAGAAAGGAACCCAGAGGGTTCAAAATGCCGAAAAGGGGAAACGACTTAAAGGGGAAGCTGTGCCGGTTGAAATCATTGGAACTGAGTCGGCCACAAAATGGGCGCCAGAATTGGTACAGAATGGGAATGGTCGGAAAAAAAGTGTGAGGCTTCCTAGAAAAGGGGGGAGGAAAACCACCCGAGAACAACTTATGACTCACAGAGATCGCCCCGAACGATCAAAGGGGTCCAGGGGGGGGGTCCTTGGCAGGTACACTTGACCAAAAAGGGAAAAAAAGAATGGGAGGCAAGGGCAACCGTGGGAACAGACGTGGCCGGAAAGTGTTTCCAGGGCCAAGAGAGGGGTTATGGACACGTAGCAGCAAATAAGAAAAGCCAACTGACAGCGAGCCGGGTTCACAGGGGGAACGGACACAACATGCCACGGGGGACAGGTTTACAGGGGATGGAATACAAAACATCCGCCGGAAAAAAGAAAAGGGGTTTGTGTCCTCATATGGACCAAGAAAAGGAAAGGGGAAGACAGGGGAGTAACGGGAGAGCATGTTAAGGGAATCAATAAACCCCGAAAGGGGAAATGTAAAAAACCCGAAAGAAGTAAGGGTGTTCAGGACGGAAGCGCAGACGGGGGGGGAGGGGCAGGACTCTGACAGGGGAGAAAGTACTTCAGTCAAGTAAAACGCAACAAAGTTTCAAACAAATCGATCCGTAAGTCACAGTACAAACGGGCCATAAAGGGGAAATCTTCAGGAAAGGGGGGGCTTAGAGGGACAGGAATAAAAGTTAAACGGAGGGGCGTTGACTGCCCGCTCCATCGGCTGTGAGTAGAAAACAGGAAACTTGGTAAAGAAAAAATAAAGACACAGAAAACACCTCTTAAATTGGGTGAAAATGAACAAGTTCCATAACAAAATTGTCAGACAGCAAGAAAAAACGTCGAAAGACAACTTCCTGGGTCAAAAAGGGGAAGAACGAAAAACGGAAAGTGATGCACCTCCTACCCCGCAAAACTCAAAACGTGCAACAACACCACTAAAACTCCAAGGCTTGCAACCAGAGAAATCTGAAAGGAAAAAAAAAAAGACAAGACACGGTCAATGAGGAGATCAGAGCCTAAAAAAACCGGGCCGATTTGACCAAAACGGAGACTCAACTGCAAAAAGGCAACGCATACTTAAAGCACGGAACAGAGTCGACGAAAAATCAAAACATGTGGGAGTGGGGCGGGGGGTGACAGGAGCGCAAAACCACAAGGGAGCATCAGAAAAACAAAGACGTGAAAAGCCGAAAGGAAAAAGTGTAAGGGGGGAGTAGAGAGCTCCCGAAATAGAACGGTAAAAACAAAGGGGGCGAACAAGCTTGCAAGTAATTTCAACAGCAGGCGAAGATACTCAGGTAAGAGAAAACCAGCGAAAAAAGACCTAAGCAAACAAAACCAATGGAAGTCTGGGCCACAACCGGCCCTCAATTACCAGGGGGGAAAAAGCAGGGTCGGAACTGCTCAGTGGAGATCAGGAGGAAAAACCGAAGGAACGTATAAAAAAAAAGACATCAGGGCCTTTTGTCCCTTATATAAATGACCCGTAACACATCACTCCTCTTGTACCAAGGAAGGTGAAGAGGCAGGTGGGATTTTAGAAATCAAACAAGAGGTTTGAGCAGAATTTGAAAAAATCCTCAAGGGCCGTCAGAAAAGGGCAAGGGACCTTAAGAAGTCGAGAGCAGCAATGTCTGCAAGGGAAAGGAGATCATGAGAGGAAAACCGGGAAGTAGAGGCCGCACGTGAAAACTTTGGGGGCCTCGTGGCACCAACAAAAAACGTGGGAATATAGAAGACAGACCCGAAAAAAAACATACAGGAAAAAGAAAGAAGAGAAAAAAACTTCGAGAGAAATTAACAATTCAAAGCAGCCAATCTCCATCGAAAAACACTTCGGCAAACAAAAAGCTCTCAAAGGGTTAGTGTAAAAGAGGACAAATGGGAAATGACGGGTTCCGAAAAGAAAAAAAAGACAAGAACAAAGAAAAAAGAGAGGAGACCTGCTGCGGGGGGGGGTTTCGGAAGCCGTAAGGAGGTTTGTCGAGATCAAGGACAAGGAAAAAACTCCAACTATGGGTGACGAGATATAGAGGAGAAAAGACTGGGGCCACACTGCGGGGGTAAACATAATCAGAAAACGAGCCGGACATAAATCGCCTTGATCGGGAGACGAATGAATGGTTAAGAGGCGAGGGGGCAAACGAATGAAAAAAAAAAAGGAGAAGATGTACTTTCTCAGGACTGTAGAGGAGAGAGGGTCACAAAAAACTAGGAAAATAAAAAGGGTTCCAAAAACTGAAGGTGCCCAGCGAAACAATGGACAAAAAAAAAAAAAACTCCACCCGGAAAGGTGGAATAAGTAGGGGGGGAAAGGGGGGCGGGGCGCGCCAAAAAGAAAAACGGGAAACTACACAGAAAAAATTCATAAAAACGCGGAAGAAAAAAAAAACTGCCAAGGGTTTCGAGGGGGGAGAACCACTTTCAAAAAAAAGGCGGAAAGATAAAAAAAAAAAAAAGAAAAAGGGGCCACACCAAGCGCAACCCTTAGATCACCCTTGGAGATCGTAGAAAAAAATTGAACGAGGGGGGGGAGCCAGGGGGTGACGAACAGAAAAAGGCTACAGTGGAAAATGGCGAAGACGCCAAAAGCGGAGGGCCTGCAGTTTTCCCTAAACGTTAGGAGGGGGGGGGGAAAGAAGCGTAGCAAAAAGGGCAAAGGTGGTAGGCAACGTTGTTTAAAGGGGGAAACAAAACAAAGGGGTCGGGGGGGAGGAACCAAAATGAACCAAGGCAGGAAAGGGGAGAACCAAATGGTGTGGAGCAGATACTGGTATTAGGGGTGGGAAGGGGGGGGGGGTGATCAGACTAGGAAGGGTCAACACCATCCTAGGGGTTAGCGTACGGGGAAAAGAAAAAAGGAAAGAAACAAAAAAGTGGGGAGAACCTCGGGGCCCCGAAGAGCCCGTTTGGTTAAAGTCTCCGCCAGTCAAAGCAGCCGAAACATACAACCGGGGCCAGGAGGAAAAGAAAAAAATAATCAAAAGAGCACGAAAAACGCGTACACAGAAAATCAATGACCAGAAACTCTCAAGACAGGAAAAAAGAGTACGTGGGCGAAAAACGATGAAACTGAAGAAGCAAAAAGCCGTCAAAAAACTCGGGTCAGCCAATCGAAACCTTAAGAACTGGCTTGAAAAGAGCGTTGATTCTGGAAAGCCATGACACCCGCGAGGGGGGGGGTCAGCTCAAAAAACAGTAAAAAAGGGGACCTTATCTCTAAACCCGTGACCAAAAAGGGGGTCGAAACATTGCCTTTTTAAGCTACAATCCAACTGAGAATTAGGGGGGTACGGGGGTGGTCAATAAAAAAAAAAAAATCCAGCAAGAAAAAAAGCAGGAGGAACGACAGACCGAACGTGAATGGGGACCGTCAAACAAAAAAAACACCGGAAGGGAGAGGGGCCGCACGGAGAAATTACTGACAAAAATCCAAAAGTAACAGCAAAGTAAGAAAGAAAAAAATTAGAAAACATGCAAGAAGGGCCCAATCAGAACGGGGCCAGGGCCTCAAGAGAAAGTCCAAAAACTGGGGGTTTGTGAAAGAAAACACCGGCAGAATAACACAATGGAACCAGGGGCTGAAGCCATCAAAGGCGGCGGCCCTACGGGGGGGGTGATAACGGGGGGAGGAAAGACACGGGTCCCAACGCAAAGCAAACTAACAACTCCCTCACAAATAAAACCAGGGGCAGAGAAAAAAGAGAAAAGTAGAAAACTTGTCAGAACTGAAATAAACGAATAACAAAGCCAATCTGTGGGTATAAAATGTGAAGGAAGAAATGACTATCGGTCTATCATTGGGGTCATAAATACTACGACCGGAAGGCAACAAAAACACAAAAATACCGGGGGCCCTCAACAACATGAAAGCAAGCACAAAGTCATCGAAAGAAAAGAAAAAGCGGGTTCCAAGGGATAGGTAATGCGAGCAAGCAGGGAAAAAAAAGCTAAAAAAAAAACAAACGGTACCATCAAAGGGGGGGGTAAAAAGGCGCTGGACGGAAACGGAACCCAAAAGCAAACCGAAAAACGACTGCAAACAAAAGTTCCGGAAAAAAATAGGGGGAAGGCGGGTAAAACAGAAATGGGGGTTTACACAGTCCAGCTGTCAAGAAAAAAAAAACTCGTGGAATGGTTTAACCGAACCAACACATGGACAGGGCCGGGCGACAAAAAGGAGTGGTAGACAAGGTCCAAGGGAAAAAAAAAGGGGAGAAACCAGGGGGGGAAAAAGGAACTCGCAAGCCGGGACAAAAAAAGGGAAAACTGGAATAGGGGGTCGTGGCGCTAAAAAGCCGAGGAAAAAAATAACCGACCGAAAGACACTGAGCAAGAACCGCGCAACCCGCCAAGGAGCTCTGACAGATCCATTCAAGCCGCCCTGACCGGTGACGCCCCTTTAATGAAAAAAAAGACCCACCAAAAGGGGGGGCCACAAAAAGCCAGCCTTCGGGGGGACCCTAGGCCACACAGTCACACGGCACCCAAAAAAGGACAACAGAAAAAACCAAAACAGAGGGAAAGCTTTCGCCATCCGGAAAAACCCGAAAGCCAGGTCGGAAAGGAAGCCGGCACTCCAAAAAAGACACGACACGAAGGGGGAAGGAATAACCACAACTAGAAGAAGGGGGTCCGAAAAAAAAAAAGAAATCAGGAGTGGAAACACAAACTTAGGGTGTATAACTGGGCGCAGAAGAAGAAAAAAAAAGAGATGAGGAAAACGGAACCGGGGGGGGGGAAAGTTCCCATAACCCAAGTAAAACGGAAAAACGGCAAAATCGAAAAA
>Ga0179593_1566581_pt1 | contig 12080 bp, 12 predicted proteins | sample CZODoug2_1_08_16_FD_185931 | JGI IMG/M metagenome (GOLD analysis project Ga0179593, IMG submission 185931) | Vadose zone soil fungal communities from Angelo Coast Range Reserve, California, USA - CZODoug2_1_08_16fungal (PacBio error correction) | ecosystem: Environmental > Terrestrial > Soil >...
AGCTCGGACCCGACGACTCAAAGGAGCTTGAAAAGGGACTGTTACTCCACAGGAAAAACGGGCGCGCGAAAAATACACGAGGAGGGTCGGCAGCGAGAGAAGTTTAACACTGGGTTCACCATTGAGCTAACAGAAAAAGGTAGGAAAGAGACCGGGTGACTACGACCACAAAAATGGTTGCGGAAAACAGGAAGACTATAAGAAAATCCGGCTACCGACCTCGAGGAACAAGGTGAGCGAAATAAAAAGTCACACGGCTCAAAGCCGGTATGAAAGATGCTACAACTAAACACTTAAAAACAAAAAAAAAAAGGAAAAATCGACCCGTTCACCCAGGATAAGAAAACAAATAACCAGACCCTAAAGGGCGAAGGACCTCAACTCAAAAAAATGAAAAATTACCGGGAGAGAGGTGAACGAAGGTCGTACCACATGAATAGGATAAAAACGCAGCAAGGAAAAGGGGGAAGGAGTAACCCCAAAGAGTACGAGTCATTCACAGCAATACATCCAAGAAATACAGGAGGTACCGAATAACGCGGACATGATTAAAGGAGTTACCATCCGCAAAACAAGATCAGTCCGCTTAACTTACACCCCATTAACCCTCGACAGGGATAGGCATGTCCGTATCTCTTACAGAGGCTCAGCCGAAGGGGGAAAAAGATTAAGTAAACCTAAGGATTCGGGCCCACCAGGACGACGGGACCTAAACAACACTTCTTTTTGGTCGTAAACCAAACATTATTTCCCTTTCGCATTTGGTAAAGGGTGGGATTCTGAGATTGAAACTTATTCCGGAAATCTGACGGAAAGTTGCGAATTCGGAAGGGATGCCCCTCTACGTACACCGTACGGTCGAAAGAGGAAAGGCATGATTCTATCTCGTCGAAGGGGAGGAAACAACTTAGGGTTGGAAGAGGGAAACTGACAGCTAGGCTAGAGGGGAACGAAATTCGCCCTACAGTTACCCTGAAGCAGGCGCGGCGGGAGGAGGGGGGCGGACAGAAGAACCTTCGGAGAAAGAAAAAAAAGACTTGTTGTCGGGGGGCATTTGCAGACCAGAGCGGTAGAAAGTGTGGGGGCGTTTCACTTAATCAGGGGGATCAAGCCGAGAGAGACCTTAATCAGCCGTCTTGGAAGGGAAGACCATAACAGCCTGCGCCACACTCAAGATATAGCGCACAGTTGAAGAAAAGGGTAAAGAAAGGAGTTTTGAATTCGTGCCAGGGCGTCCGCCTGGAAGGCTTCTTTGTAGCGGACATGGGGAGGAACCTGCGAAAACCCAGCGATACGAATCTAAGAAAGGGGCAAAAGCAGAGGACCGGGGGCGATCGTACGCGGTGTTTATAAAAAATGGCAGCTCGGGACCGAGGAGTAACTGCAAGAACGCGGCGGTGATGACATGGAAGTGAGAGTTGGGGGGTGACTGGGATTTTTATCACAGGAAAGGCCAGAGGAATGGGGGAAAAACTCCCAAGCAATTACGGGCCTACTCACGGACCGTCCAGGATAACACTTCAAGTCGGTGAGTTTTGAAGGGACGGAACCGGCGGGGGGTGCTCTGCGCCAGCGGGGATGTCACTCATGAACGCCTGATTATTGGGGGGGGGTGTGGGGGGGGAGTGTGGAAAGGGCGGTGTGAGGGGGGGGGAAGGGGGTGGGGGGGGGGGCGGGCGAGGAGGGGGGGGCTCGTGAGGAGACTTCGCCTTGGTGGGGGGACGACCGGGGGGTGAATCATCTCTAGGTAAGTGAATAAATAGAAACAAGAGGGGAGGAAGAAATGGGATCGTCGTAGTACGGAGTTGGGCGGGGGGGGGGGGGAACGTGGGATCCGGAGAGGAAACGTTGGTATAACAAGCCTTGGTGTGCCTGATGGAAGACAAGTTAGAAAAATGAACATCTGTCTGGAGGGGCAACACAAGGCACACGAGGATAAAATTATAGACGACTTCTCCGCAAGCTCAGAAACCCAGCGAGGGGCGAGGAACAAGGGGGACAACTTTCCGGGTAGATGAAGTGCGGTGGAAGAGGGTGCCCTTGGAGCCCCTTAGAGGTTCGGGGCTTGCGGGAACAGACCGCTTGAAGGATAAAGCTTAAGATCTTGTCTCCTGAGCCGTCTCTCGTAGCAATCGCACCGTGGGGGCTGCTACATGGGGGGTGAGCCTCAGTGTAGGAGTCGCAAGTGGAAAGTCAACAAGCCCTCAAACCCGTTCGAGAAAAACTGTGCCAGGGCACGAAAAAACCAATGGGCGTGTCCTGGGGGGTTTCGGGGCCGCGGACGAAGTCGCGGGAGGAGGGGGAACCTTTCGGGAGTGGCGTCTGTCGAAAAAGGCGGGACCCGCCCTTATAGCCGGAACCCAAAGAGGGGAGATTGCAGGTGGCAGTCAGGGGGGGGGTCAGGGATTCGAGGGGTCCCTGGGGGCTTCTCCTGGTGGGGGCTGGTTCAGATCTTGACGCCCTAAAGAAGAAAAATTCTTTAAAGACTCTCCAGCCTTCCTCAAAATAATAAAATGAGGTCGTTTTTCCTCCAGGAGAAACCGAAGATGGAAAGCGTTACTCCGTGCAGAAAATAGAAATGCTTACATCCAGGGCGCATGGGAAAAAAAAGGAATAATCTGCTAACCTAAAGATGATCCGCCTTGGATAGAAGAGTATCCAGATGAACAGGATCAGAAAGGCTGTCTTAATGGGTCGCCAAACGGCAGTTAACATTACCAGTGACAGAAGAACAGGGGACTTACCTGGGGGGGCCATATCGGCAAAAGAGAACAATTCTGTTCACAGTTTGGGAGGGACGCTGGGGCTCAACGCCCGCCCGGTCAATCGAAAGACGCCAGACAAGGCCGGGGCGCATGTCTTAGGGGCAAACGGACCTCGCCGCTCGTCCAGGATGTGACGAAAGGACCGGGGGGGGGGGTTTAGAGAAATAATCTACAGAATAGATCGAAGGGCGGCATGACTCACTAACGGAGGGGCCGCAGGGGGGAAGTAAGGACAAAGGAGCAATCGTACGCACTCTAATCGCGCAGAACCCGGTCAGCAAAAAACCAAACACCCTTATAAGAAAAAGGCGAAATGTGGCAGTTCCGTCAACGAAAAAGAAAAGACACCGCTTTGGGGGGGGGTTTAAGGATTCGGGGAGAAGGGCCGCAAAATCTTGGCCGCTCATCATCGGCCGGTAGACGGAAGACCCCCTGACGCGGTATGGCACGAAAGGACTGTAGGAGAAATGGGTGAGTCGAGCGGTCGCGTGGAAGGAAATAGAGGCCACGTCATAGCTAGGACCGGGAACGAGGTTCAGCTCGGAACAGTGGAGTGTTATGTGGGGGGGGGGGAGGGTGGGCATGGAAATGTGTTTGTGACGGAAGGGGGTATTTCAGCGTTGGGGGGGACAACGGACGGTGTCAAGTAGTCCTTCGGGGAAAGGGGGGGGGCGAGGAGAAAGTCGTAGGGGGAGGAGTTTCGACGGTGGGAGGGGTGAGTCTCGGTCGGAAAAAAGGTTTTCGGGTTCGTGATCTGGTAGAACACTGAGGGATCTTTAAGGTCTATTGGACGTGGATGGGGGGGAGGGGGATTTATAAGGAGAGAGTACAAAGGTACCGTAAGAATGTCGGTGTAACTCAGAAGTGGAGGAGATTAGGGGGGGGGTAGTCTTCTTCGTGACGTGACGGACAGGACGTGGTGGCGGAGTCGGGGAGTCAAAGGACGGGACATGTTGGGGGTTCTAAAGTAAAGGAGGGCCGAGAAGAGAAGCGTAAGGGGTTGCGCTACGGCCATCGCGTCTGGTTGCCGGCAAGGATAGGGTGTAAAATCTCGCTGGATCGACGGGAGGAAAGGGAACGACATACTACTCTCTCAACCGGGTAGTGAAGGGGATGCTGGGTCGCGGGTCCCGGGAAGCGTGACCACTCCAAAAGGGAAAGCTTGCCCCAGACTTCCGCCACACACGGCCACAAGGAAGATTGAAAGAACGTTTAAGACAAACGCATAGGCGCTAGGGAAGGCAGAGCGAAAACATCTAAAACATTCGTAGGAAAAGGAAGCGGCACTACCGAGCCAAAAGGTAAAGCAAATCACCCGAATCAGCAACTCAATACCTCCCACATACGAGACAAACTAAATGCACTGTATGAAGTCTGAATCTATATACAAACTCACCGGCACTAAAAAAATCTCCCTTTATATCCTCTACTCTCTCCCGCATACACCTAAAATAAAAAAAAAAAAAAAAAAAAACTTCTGAAAACCGCTCCATCCAAACTAATGAGACTCTACCATGAAAGACTAACAATATCCGAACTACAACGAACGAAACCGCGTCACCCAACAGATCAACAGAAATCACGTTCCTAGGAAAAATAAAATCCTAGACATTTACCAACTTCAGCTAGAACACGAAGACAGCGAAAGGAAAACCCTTTGCTTCAACAAAGCTCACTAAGTCATAAAAAAAAAAAATTCCCCGAAACTACAAGAAGGAGTCCCTGGCAGTGGAAACATGTAGCTTGTTCCGGGGGATTCCGGTACGGCAACTATGATTACGGCCAGTTTAATTCCGCCGAGCGACAGGACAACCGCGGTGGTCGACGAACTGCCCACACATACAATCCTGGGTTTTCTGCTATGGTAACGGTTGCGGCAGATGCGTAAGCACCATGAAACTCCCTATGCGTGCCCCGCTAACGGACAGGACGGAAGCGGAAGGGAAATCTCTTCGAAGTAAGTTTCCCACTCGGACCGATTGGGGGCTCATCTTACAGCTGAGGAGAAAGGAAGTACACACTCTATTACGAAAGAAGGAGCAAATTACCGAGATCAGGCCGCCGGCTTTGGTAGAAAAGAAAGAGAAACAAAATGTGATCTTTTGTGCGAATTGAATCCGGGAAGGGGGGGAAGGGGGGACATTGGAAACCTGTTTTAATTGATCAGCCGCTCGGGAGAACAGACACCGGATGGAGTGCGGAAAAGAAAGGGAACTGAACATGCCATAGAAAGAAATGATAAAAGGGGAAATGTCGCATATTTAACGATCCTTGGAAGGGACATCCTGCTCATGATGGACGAGCGACTGCTAATTAGAACTCTGCAAAGAACGGGCGAAAACTCATAACTCAGCGGGAAACATGTGTGCCTCGGGGGAACTACCCAGGGCTAGGTCGTAGAAGTGGGGGTTAAAGAGGGGGGAGAATAATTTGAAAGGGTCCTCTTGCCCGAAAGACAGCGGCCCAAACAGCCATACAAGTCGAGGCTTTAAGGGGAACTGAGAGGGGGGGGGGGGGGTGCGGCCTTGGGATCAAAGGAGTCAAGAAGTCGCTGGGACAAAAGCCACATCCGCCGCCCTCGCGCGCCAGGAACAGAACTGTCGGGGATCTGACTTTCCATGGATCACCATGGACGGGGGCGATTCACCATCTTATTTTGAAGGCCTTCGTTAGGGTTGTAGTGGGGGACCTTAACTCTCACACACAAGGTGCTAGAGTCGGCGCCTTTTTCTCTGAGACAACAAGCCGACAGCGCGATCTGAAGAGAAAGAATACTAGCGGCCGGGAGCCGCGGTCAGGAGATGGGGAGGAACATTGTCAGAATTGATCAGAAGCGGACTGGGGGAAGTTGATCGCCGTCGACTCCCTGGGGGGGAGCGGGGCATAGGGGAAACTGGGAAGCGACTCTCAAAAAAAACAACTTATATTATAAGAGAGAGATAAACACTTCTCTTCCATCCACCAACAGTGCGAAAACACAAAAGCGCTAACAAGAAGTTCGTTAGAAACTGAAAAGACCAGGTCAAAAGAACTGAATCAGCGGACGCCCACGCTGAAAAAAGGAAAAAATGATGAACGGTCTGGGTTCCGAAGCCCGGAGCCGCAGGGCAACCTTTCCTCCTTTCCCTGTACAAACACATCAAACCGCAAGGCCAAGGGTGTCCCATCCCGGGAAAGATCCCAGGCGTATCGACCGGGCCATCACTACCGCACCAGGTCAAAGGGAAGAGATTAAAAAAACGTCTTCTTGAACTGTCACTTCTTCTGAATCGGTCAACCATGGTAGTTCCCCGGGATACAAAGGGCCGGAAACAAAAACACGCTCAGAAGCTTGTGTCATACAAAGCCTAGGAGGGGAAGTCAGTGGTGTCCGCTGACGCGATTCCACAAGAGGCGTCGGTCACAGCTGAAAAACAATAGTTAGAGGAAAAAAAACGCCAATGGGACGGCGACCCACCATAGTCGGTATCGAACGTTTAGGGCCGTATGCCAAGCGGTGAAAAGAAAAGAACAAAGATTCAAAAAACACTCAGCACGTCGTACGCAAAGGATACAAAAACGCAATGCGTGCAACAACGGCGCGAGATAAGCATTTCTAGGTCGAGTGTCCATGTAAGAAGACACGCGCACAGAGAAGCGGGGATACGAGGAAAAAAAATAGAGGGGAACAAAAAGGGACCGGAACACGCAAATTAAGCAGTGTTAACTTACAAAAGAAGGCAAGCCGCCCACAGATCTGCCCTGGTGGCGGGGAAGACGGGGAGAAAAAAAAAACAAAAACTCTACTCCTATCCGCCGTGCAGGGGTGTCTGGGGGGGCCTCGAGTTGCTTTATCGATGGCAAAAAAGCGCCGGCAAGTAGCGTACTTCCATAAATATTTTAACAGACTGGACGAGGCCAGGAGCAGACGATATGCTGCGGAGCAGAAGACAGGGCGGGTCCGCTGGGTTCGAACGGCGCCGGAATAAAAATCCTCATAAATCCACCGGAGCCGAAAAAAAAAAAAAAAAACACAAGGATAGAACGTTGCCCATGGTGGGAGAGGACACGACAAACCACGGGGGGGGGGGGGGGGGGGGGGGGTCGTTCGGTCAGGCCTCGGGCCAGACACTCTCGTGGGGCCCGAAATCAGGTTCAGTAGCGGGCCTGTCCTGAAAGATGGCAGGGGAAGCGGCACTCTGCAGGGGGGGGGTCTGAGGGAGGGGGCCTGCAGGAAATTAACTGGGTCATGAGTTGTCGGTGTTGACAGAAAGGGTCAGAACAATTTCGCGTCTTCGGTCTGGGAAGGGGGACATTTAGCGTGAAGCTGTAGGAAGGGAGGGAAATTGGAAATCTTGGGTGACGCTTACGGGTGTCAGTTCACCTCAATAGTGGGGTGAAGATTTGGTTTCTATCTCTGTCTTCATTGTTCGGGGGATGCTCTGTTTTTCTCTGTTAGGAAAAAAAAGGGTGTAGGTATCCAGGGGTGTGCCGCCGCGAGAGAGATGGTAACGGGGAAGGAGGGTGAACGTGGTTCAAGTGGAAACGGTGTTTGTGGGCATCTTCCCATCTCATAAAAGCCGAGTAACCGTGAATAATGCTGAGAGGAGGGGGGCGTTCTGGCGTTCGGAAACTAGGGTTACGGTGCGAAGAAATGGGTTGGTCGTGGAGTCGGAAAGGGAGAAGAGGGGGTATCATGTTTTGGGGATCCTTCAGTTCGCGTAGACGAGCGCGAGGTGTGGGGCTTCGGCAAAAGAAAAAACCAAAGAAAAAAAACAACCACCCACAAACCAAAAAAAAACAAGGGAGGGTTCGGGAAGACGCCTGGTCATCGTCGGAGGTGTCACGGCGCCACAAGAAGAAAAGCGGAAAGAACAACCAAAAACTGAGATGAGGAAGAACCAGCCAGGGATCTGACCAAGCCCGAAGATCCCAAAAGGGAGCTTGCAAAAGGGAAAACATGCACAAAGCTCAGGGCCTGCGGAAAAAGCACGATCGCGCGAGAGGGCGAACACGGAGAACAACGACTCAAATGCGCCTCGGGGGGAAACCGGGCCTGTCGTCCCGTCACCGGAAAGATCAGCAACCATCCGAAGCAAAAAAAAAAATCAGGGGGACGACCTTCTTAAACTTTACTCGGCCTGGAGTATGGAAAAGATCCCAAGAAGTCCAAGACCCTGCAAGATCCCGCTAAGGGAGGACTCCTCCTACAAGAAAAAAAAAAGAAAGCGGCATCTGACTGAATCACCGCAGGGAGAACCGTTAAAACGTACCACTCGGACCTATAATCAAAATCAGACGAAAACGAACCGCGTCGAGGAAAGGGTCCGCGTCAACAAAAACGAAAGATCAACCTAATATCCGGAAACAAAAAAGGCCGATGTTACCACCACTAAGACCAGAAATTATGCAAGGATCAACGCATCATGCCGTTGGCCTGAAAACAGAAATCTACCCCACCAGTATAAGAGGATGGCTTGTCTGAAAAAGACAGGGGGGCATCAGGCCTGCTAGGAAGAGGAGTAAAGAAAGAGGAAAAGGGGGAGCCGCTACCGGAGAACTCTACAACACAAGCGACAGGGTTTCTCGAAACTAACTGAAAATCAAACCGGTGGTTTCTGAATGACGGGGGGAAGGAGGGGTCTATAGTTCTGCCACTGGCGGCGTTCAGAAACTGGCAACCTAACTCAAAGCGTAGAACGCGAGAAGAAGGCTCGTCTCGTCGTTCTTTTTCCGGGCGAGAGAAAAACGGAGGGGGAGAGGACAGTGTGTGAGCCAATACAACCGGCGCCCGGTCCTAAACGCCAGGCGTCAGAGGACCGGTCCTGGCGAAATAAAAAAGAAAAGACAGGGAACACAGTTCCGAATCTTGTGGGCGGCATGGCGAAAATGGGAGGTTCCATTCCATTTTCGGCACTAGGGTAAAAGGAAGCGAATCCCAGTTAGGCAGTCGACGAATCTGGTCCGGGGAAATGTCAGGGTCAAAGGAACTAACAAAATAGCTTATTCATAACTGAAAAGTCGCATCTTTAACAAGCCTAGACAAAATGACACCCGGGCTTGCCCGCAATTGGGACTGCTATGCTAATGGGCAGAGCTTGGATTACCGGGCTTGAACCCAAGATAAAATGTATGTGCATGAGTTCCCTGCACCGGCTCTCGTACCCATGGTGGGTGGACTCAGCAGAGGTGGGAATCGATCGACAGGAGACCCAGGAATCAAGCGCGTGCGGTGATGAAAAGTGAAAAAAAAAAGGGGGGGGTTTGACGCCTTGGTATCCAGGCGAGGCCGCTAAGACCCTGCGGAAGAGTAGTCCATCCTGCCAGTCCGCGTAAGAACCGGGGACGTTCTGGGTTCTCATGCAAGGGCGAGATCCTAGGGCAAAAAAGGGAGTGACGACCGGCCGCTGGGTTGATGGGGCTTTGCCCAAACTCTCCAGGCCAAGTTGCTCAGATGTCGTTCGGAGACCCTCGCCCGTAAGAAGTCAGGACTCAAGGAGGTTCCTAGCCCGCGTATGATGGCAGGGAAGGGGGGCTTGGACAGCCTGGGAAATCCCTGCCGTCCTGTCATCGCCGGGATCCGTTATTGACTCCCGTTGTGCATGGCGCGCTGAAACAGAACTGTGTATCTAGAATAGAAAAGGGGGAGGAAAAAGAGGAGAGAACCTTTCCTCCGTCTTGCCGCTCACCTTAGGAACGAAAGAGAACAAATTCAGACGCAATGTCAGGGAGGTAACCCGTTCCAGAGAAATCACACGGCCGGCGAAAGGGCGCCCGCGATATCATGCCGCTGATCGACTATCGACTCCCGTGAGTTGCGGTGCCTAAGCCAACGGAGAAGAGCACCTGGCAACTTGAGTCGCGGCCCTGACAATAAGAACCGGGGTTCGAAAGGGACCACCTCTTGGGCCGAGGGGAACCCGAAAGGAAACTGAATAGTCGACACTCAACAAAAGGAGGACTGGAAGGGAGGACGCGGCGGCAAAATGGGGACCGGAGAAAGAAGAGATCGTCCACGGTAGCCCGACGCAGGATCAAAAGGAGAAACAGCGACGGACTCTTTAGACACAAAAAAAGGTAAGGTTGAAGCTGACTCGTAGGTCCAAGGATGTAACAATATGCCAGACACCGGGGAAAGAAACAAGCCTGGCGCCAAGGCAACATAATCTCTCGGCTCTGGTGCACGGCCGTTAGACCAAGCCGTGAGGGAACTAAACATGCGCCAGGCGGGAAGCAAGAATTAAATCGCAAGGGACTGTTACATCGAAACAGAAACGTGCGAGAACCGAGGGCAAGGCTTATTAGGTTAATCCTGCTTCTTGAATGGGTCAAGAGCCTGGACCCCCGGGGTGACAACGCAAGGACACAATGGAACCATGAAGGCATGACCCAAAGTTACACTGGCACCTTGTGGTAGGTTAACGAAGGGTTCTCCGAAAGAAACTCGCAGTGCGGGAAGGCTGATAGGGGGGCTCACGAATTGTCGTCCGTGGAAAATGGCAGAAAACGATCTATTTCAGGGGACATGTACCATAGCCTTTGTAAACATATCTACGATATCGAGCAGAGAGTGAGGAAGAAATCCTTCCGTCTTGCTTTAGCTGTCCGATTCTAACTCTCTGCCATGCAAGATCTATCGCCTGCCGTCCACCTTCCGAAGAAAAAACCACCCGTCTTATAACTTTTCCATCATGGTTACATGAACACGCCAAAACACCTAGGGGGATGGGATTGAGTGTTCCTCCCTCTCTTCCTAATTCTCATACTCGGGGAACGTACCTTAGCTTTGCAAAAAAATGAAGGGTGATCCGGACGCCATGGAATATATGTTAGTTACTTTGTCAACGTCGCCATGTTATGGATAGGCTTTAATGGTTACAGTCTCCGGGTCCTTAGTGGTCGAGGGATGTGGCGAAGGAAAGGGGGTGTTGTGAAAAATCTTACGGCTATTCTGGGGATCTCGTGGGGGTGAAAAAAGTGCACTTTAGGAAGCGTTCAGTTGTCAAAAAGCTGGATGGGAAAGGAAGGGAAGGGTCTCGGGGAAATAACATGACTGGGAGCGGGGATGGAGACGGTTCGGGGCGGCTACCTGCGACTCGGCGCCGCGAGGGATATGGGTTGGAGGTGTGGAGATTGAGGGTTGGGAAAAATGGTCCGGCCATATCTAGCCAGTCAAAAGTACCTGGGGTGTAAAAGGTATGTCTTCCTGAGGGGGCGTTGGAGATGGGAGGCATGATCGTCGGTGGGGGGGGAAGACCATGACCGGTGGGGAATGAGAACAATAGTTCTTCATGTTTATCATCGGTGGGTTGAATTCAGTTCGCTCAACGAAGAACGTGTGGCGCGCCCGATCGAGGACGCAAGGGGAGGGAGGGGGTGGGGGAGATCGGAAGGGTTTTCTTCACGGGCGGGTGCGACCACGACGAGAAATCAAAGATCTAAAAAAGGAGGAGTGAAAAGAGAGAATATCTTTGCGCGAGTCCAAAAAGAAAACGAAGGGAGAGCTTTACAAAACTTCCGCCCACGGAAAACAGCGATGGAAGAAAAAACCCGATGAGAGAGGCGAGCTGCTCAGAGCCAAAGACCATGCGCGGGGAACTCGAGTCGCCGACGACGGAACAAGAAAGGACCCGACTATAGAAAAAGCCTAAACGGGGGGGACCGGCGAATCGGGGAAAAAATTCTTCCAGGTAAGAGGGCACACTCCCAAAACCCCCCATCAGAAAAGAGAAATTCCAGATAAAGAAAACCATCAGAGAAAGAACCTACCACTGCAGAGACCGCACACCGAACGCAAGTCTACCTGAAACATACGAAAAACAAACTGACGACTAAGCGGGACCTCTCAACGACAAACCAACTAGCACCTGAAATCAACGTGCAGCACAAAACAACTTCCTCTAAAGGGGAGCACAGCTCTCCGAAGAAGCGAATGACCAACAAAAAAAGGAAGGCATTCACTCCTTCAATGAAAGTTCAGGGCCTACAGGCCCCAGCGACCCAACCAGGAGAGGACTGGTGATCTAAGGAGACTTCCTCTGCCGGGCGCCTTGCCCATGAAAAAACCAAAAAAGAGTTTCGGACAGGCCGACATCCCGAACCAAACAGTTGGGGAAAACAGACTGAAAACCAATATTGCCAACTTTCTCATCCTGTGGTTTCGGGGGAATGACTGTGTACACTGCGAGAGGGTTCTGACCTGGCGCCGGCAGAATAACTGACAGAAAGTCCTGACCTGGCCGCGAGCTCCGTCTCGATAGCGTCTCCTTTGGTTTCAGAAAAAAAAAAAAAAAACACTTCGGCGATTTGGTCATACTGACAGCGAGGAAGACATGG
>Ga0179593_1616088_pt1 | contig 12080 bp, 20 predicted proteins | sample CZODoug2_1_08_16_FD_185931 | JGI IMG/M metagenome (GOLD analysis project Ga0179593, IMG submission 185931) | Vadose zone soil fungal communities from Angelo Coast Range Reserve, California, USA - CZODoug2_1_08_16fungal (PacBio error correction) | ecosystem: Environmental > Terrestrial > Soil >...
GAGAGGAAAGAAGGAGACCAGTAAGGGCTCGGGACGCATGGGGCTCATTCGTTTCTGCGGGGCGTACGCTTTGAGTGTCAACAAAGGGGCGGAAGTCCGAAAAAAGAAACCCGCTGGTGCTATAGAAGACAAAAAGGCGGGGACAAAGTGAAGAGGGGGGGAGCGGAAAAAAAGGTGTGGGGTGAAAACAAATGGCAGGATATAGATAAAACGCGGTGTGAAGGAGGAGGGGGGAAAAAAAGGGAAGCAAGAACGAATTTGGTGATAGAGCAAAATGAGCTTTACCATAAGAGGGGGGGGGGCCAAGTGCGCAAGAAAACGGAACAGAACAAGTGGGCGGCGCGTAGTAAATAGAAGAGGGAAAAAGAAAGGGTAAACCATGAGAAAAAAAAAAGCACAGCAGAAGGTCGTTCATTGGAAAATGAAAAGGGAGTGGGAAAATGTGCGGCCACCTCGAGGACAGAAACCGTCGTGAGCTACACCCGGGCGGAAAGGGTGAGTGGGCGCACACAAACTCTGGGAGGAAAGAGAGGTAAAAGCTATGGTCTTTTGCCGAAGGGGCGAGACACAGTCGAAGATTGCACTGAAACGAATAGGGACGCGCACCAGGCTGACCTAGGTAAAGGGGGGTCAAAGGGGTGAAATAGGGTGCGGGAAAAAAAGGAAAAAGGGGGAAAGATAGTAACCCTTTTGTTAAAGAGAAGGAGGACTAATCTCGTTCCGGTAGGGGGGGCGTCTATTTTGTAGAGTACTTACAGAAGGGGAGAAACAATATTTGGGAGGGAAGTGAAGGAACCATGGTGAAGCGAAAAAAAAAAGAGCGGGAACAACATGTCACATGCGGGGAAGCCCCAGCCCGAAGAGGGATTCGCTCATCTTGGACGATCTGTGAGTGAAAAAAAAAAAAAAGAAATAAGGACCCTTAAGTGTGAGGGGGCCGCGAAGGGGGACGGCGGCGTTGTCAGGCGGGCGCTATCTGAGCTGAGCCATGAGAATTGATCCCCGAACAAAGGGTAAACGTGCGAGGGAGGGGGGGGAGGGGAACACGGTGAACATTTCATCCAAAGAGCGCCGGGGCCGCACCCTGAGGAGAAGTTTTGGGGGAAAAACTGGAGAAAAATCCAGGGGAAAAAAAGGGGGGGGGAGAAGGGACCGCTTCTACCAAAGCAGTTAGACAGCTTGGTGAATGGGAAAAAGGAAAAAAAAAAAAAAGAAGGGGAAGCCTGCAGGAAAAAACGCAAAACCACCGTCGATGTTTCCTTGAGGGACAAAGGGAAATCCCCGTGTGGAAAGGGGGGGGACGTCTCGTGACCAAAGACCGCAGAAAGGGGAGGAGGCACCTCAAGCGCAGGGGAGGGGGCGGAAACACCGAAAAAACGTGGCCAAAAAAATCCCGAATCGCAGGAAAAAAGGGTGCCGCACAGGTAATGGTTGAAAAAAAAGAGGAAAAAGGGCCGTTCAACAAGGTGAACAACACGGGCAAGAAAACCCGCGTGTTGGGGGTGGGGGGAGATGCAAGGGGGGGAAATCAAGAAGGGCATTGTTTACGGGGAGGAAAAAAAACGTCGGTGGCGAGCCTTCCCAAGGATCGGGAAAAAAAACAAAAAAAAAGAAAGTGTATACGACCGGAGAAAAGGGGGCCGGAACAAAGGAAGAAAAAAACACGCGGTCGTCAAGAGGTGCGCTGTGGTGAAGGGATCAATCAAAAAGCGCTCCCTGCATTGGGGGAGGGAAAGGGGGGACCGTGGATAAAGAAAACAATTGCGTTGGAGGGGGGGGGGGGGGGGAACCAACTTCACCTCAACTCAGAGACACGACTTTTTTTTTTGTTTGGAAAGAAGGGAAAAAAAATGCAGAAATGTATAAAAAAAACGCCAAATAAGAAAAGGGGCATCTCAAAAAAAAGGCGCGGAAAAAAAAAAAATTTGCAGAAAGAAAAACATCCCAAAAAAGCACGGCAAAAAGAAAAAAATCACCGTCATCGGCAAGGAGGGGAAGGGGAAAAATTGAGGGGGGAGGGTTATCTCGCCTGGGGGGGAGTCCAATTTCACGTGGGAGGGGGGGGGGGGAAAAGGGCCAACGCTGTGGTGGGGGGGAGAGGGGAAGGAGTTGGCGGGAAAATGAGGAGGGTGCTCAAAGGGACCTCATTTAGGGGGAGGAAAGGAACCTATCCTGGTTTGAGAGGAAAGAGACCAACAATGATTTGGGAGAGCTCATCCCCGAGGAAAAAAAGGACATACACAGAAGAAGAGAAATTATGGGGGGGGGGGAGTTTTATACAAAGATAACAAAAAGTCCCAGCAAGGATCGATGTGAGTCGGCTGGGGGGGGGAAAAGAAAGTCCCTAATAGAGGAGACCCCTCCTTCATGGTCTGGGGGAAAAAGAAAAGAAAGGAAAAAATCGCTGGAAAAAAGGGGGAAAGTTCCGATGACAAGGGGTGCAGGACACCGGAAAAAAAGGAAAAGGACAGATCTTGTCCCCTATGGGGGAAAGTGAAAATCTCCTATCGTGAGGAAACTCTCATGACAAGCCGTGCATGGGGGGGAAAAAGGCAAGGCCCTGGAGTTTTAGAAAAAAAAAAAAAAGTCAGGGGAAGGTGGGGACAGGGTCAGGAAAAAGGAAAGGAGCAACGGGGATGGAAAAAAGAAAAGGTGACCCTCAGGGGAAGGGGCCGTAGGGAAAGGGTGTTCTTGAAAACAGGAGGGGGACCACAGGGAAAAGAATGCGTGTCAGTGAAAACCCGAGGACAGAAGGGGAGCCGAATGATAAAAAAAAAGGAAAACAACACCCACCTTTCTCGGCAAAAATTGCGACTCAACGAAAAAAAGGGGAAAAGGTCCCGGAGGGGGGGGGGACACTTCAATTTGGGGGTCAACAGGGGGGAAAGAAAGGTTTACTTCCTTCAAGAAAGCTCTGGGCTCGTGAAAAAAACACTGTGGCATCTACGGGCTAAGGGCAGGACAAAGCGGTCGGCAATGCATGAAGAAAAAAAAAAGGGGGAGCAGTGGACAAAAGCGTCGAAAAAAAAAAAACACCGGAAGCTATGCTTTCCAACCTTCAGGAAGATGACCTCCGTTCATCATTGGAAAAAGATGGGCAATGAAACTTCGAAGAAGAAAAGAAAGGGGGGGTCCAAGCTAAACGCCCTGTTCCTCTGCCCGGAAGTCCCAAAAGGCCCCTTGCCCAAGGGGGGGGAGGGGGGGGAAATCCACGTCAAGCGGTGAGGTATATGTGTATTTCCATCGGCGAAATTTGGTGTGGGGAGGAAAGGGGGTCATAAGGGAAAAAAGTCCATTTCAATGAAAAAGGGAAAATGTTCCCGAGTGAGTCAAGACCCGAGTCCTCCGACAAGGGGCGCCTGCAGGCAAAAAAATAACTCGGAGAAAAAGCGATGAATTTCCCCTGAAACCTTCCCCACGAGGGGAAAAAAAAATCCGGCCTCGGGAGAAGGGAGCAGGCGGTAAGGAAAGGGGCCCGATAGGAGATCGCGTACAACATAATCCCGGAAGAAAAGGGGGGACAAGATGAAGAGGAGACTTTGTCCTTTAAAGCAAGGGAACAGAGGCTCAAATCTTTCAAGGAGCACCGAAATGAAGGGGGAAAAGGGAGGGGAAAGGGGTTGGCAACAAAGAAAAAGCGATCTCCAGGGTAAAAGGGACGCTGGGTTTGTCTTGGGGAAAAATCGCACAAAAAAGGTCATCGGGGAGAGAAATCGAGTCTGTTAAGGGAGAATGGGCGGCTTTTTGGGAGGAAAAAAAGGGGAAAGGGCACACCTCGATAGGGGAGAGGCCTCAATGGAAGGAAAAAAAAGGGGTCTGTGCAGAAAAACAAAGTGCCCAAAAAAATCTAGTCACAAAAGGAAAAAAAAAAAACCCTCGGAAAGGTGAGAAACCTTGGGGAAAAAAACTTGATTCGGGTGGGAAGATGAACCCTAAAAAAGGGTCTTCCTAATTGGGAAGGGAGGGGGGGGGAGACTTTCCAGGGGCGCTGAGACATGTTGCGGGGAGACAGTTTGCAAAAAGTCTGGCAAGGGAAAAAAAGCGTATTCACGCAGGGAAGACGATATCAGGCTGAATTAAAGAAGGACGAAAAAGGAGGGGAGAATGAGGGGGAAAGGAAATTTTTACCCACCGCCTTGGGGGGGGAAGGGGGTCTCGCAGTGCCGGAGCCGAGAAAGTTGATATCACGGTAAAACAAATTCCCCACAATAAAAATGTCGAAAGAAGGGTGCCCATGATGCTCTTGTCGAAAAAAAAAAATAGTTACATCGGAAAGGGGGAAAAAGGGCTTCGGGGTGGGGAAAAAAAAAGGAGAGCCCCTATAGGATCTGGAAAGGGGCATGCCCTCTTGATGAAAAGCCACCGCAAAGAAAATCAACATAAAACAACTCAGGTAGTGGGAAAAATTCCTTTTGGGGAACGCCAAATATCCCATTACAACCGGGGGGGGGAAACAGCAGTCCGAGTCGGAAAGATCTGCGGGGGGAAAAAGGGGAGTCCACTTCTAACTGAGGGTCTCTAAACCGGGGCCACGGTGGAAAAAATGGAGTAGTGACGGGTAAAGAGACGCACCCAAAAAAAAAAAGTGCTTCTTGCAAAGGAAGTCCTGGTTTGGCTGAAAGAAAAGCAGCTGTGCGGGGGGGGGGGAAGAAGGGGGTTCAGATCAAAAAAGGGGGAAAGGACGCTCCTTCAGGGGGGAGAGTCTCTGTAGGAACATCGCAAGACAAGAAAAGGAGTATTGGACCACAGGTGGGAGGAGGAAAAACCACCGTCTGCAAAAAAAAAGGGGGCCGCTCTAAAATGTTATAAAATGGAAAAAAAAGGGGCAAAGAAAGATCGAAAACGTTGAAATGGGGGGGAAAGGGAAAAAAAAGCACTGCCCCATTGCGGAAAAGTGCTCATATAGCCGCTGGAAAAAAATAAACTTCCCCGAAGGGGAAAAAAAAAACGCAGATGGGCGGCAAGAAAAAAGGGTTGTTCTGAAAAAAAGCTAAACTACTCTGCCGAGGGGAATTGATAAAAGGGGAAGGGGGGGGAGGGTAAGAAACGGACAGGTTGTGAGGAAAAAAAATTCTTGCGCAGGGGGGTACATGGAACGGATGACTCAAAGGGGAAAAAAAAATCAATCTCAGCGGAGTAAAGGGAGGACGACAAAAATGGAACGCACCGGAAAAGGAAAAAAGGAAGACACTATATTCCCTCTGTAGTCCGCGAAGGGGGAGTTATCCCAGATTGAGGGTAAATGGGACAACAGGAAAAGGGGTAAGGTTGAGGAAACCGAGTCATCCTGGGGGAAAAAAAAAAAAAAAGGGGGACCTCATTAATCTTCTCGGAAAAACAATTTCAGTCAACGGAAGAAAAAAAAGGAAGACCGGCAAAAGGAAAAAGAAAAAGGAGGTCACCGACCCGAGTCGATGGGGGACCGCCTCGCAACGGGGAAAGAGGAAATGGGGGTTGTTATAATGGGGGAAAAACTTCTATTTCTACGACAAGGGGGGGTCTTGGCAGAGGGGGGGAAAAGGGTGACCCGGGAACATTAAAAGAAACTTTTCATCAATCGCTAGTAAGTGAACGGGGAGGGAAACCAAGGCCTCAAGGGGAAAGCAGCTGTAAAAAGGGGGGACGTGCCCTCCCTCGCGGAAAAGATGTCCCAGCGAGTAAGAAAGAAAGGAAGAACGCCGGACGGAGGGGAGTCAAGGGGATGGCGACTTCAGGAAAAAGAGTCTTCTCATCGTTCCGATAGAAAGGAAAAAGAAAGGATGCGAAAAGGGAAAAAAGGGCTTTCGGGAGGGGGGGAAGGGGGGGGACTGGCAAACTCATTCCAAAGAAAGGTGACAAAGCTTTGCCATTCAAAAAAGTGATCGGCGCAAAAAATCAAAGAAGGAAAGAAACGGCCTGGCAAACAACATAATGGGAAAAGGGGGGGAAGCGGAATCAGACCAGTAAGGAGGAGGAACCGGCAGTCAAGGAAAAGGAAGGGGGGGAAAAAAGAAGTTCCGACTAGGGGATCGGCCCGTTTTAAGGGGGGGAAAACAAACCAAGCCGCTGATCAAGGGGGAAGGGAACCACACCTCGAAGGAGGGGACTTCACCGAAAGCTAAGGGGAAGGGAGGAGGCCGGTGGGGGGGGGGAAGGTAATCTTAAAAGGGAAGAGAAAGGGGGTCTTCCTTTAATGGAAGCTCCACTGAGGAGGAAGCCTACGGCACAGAAAGGGAGGGGGGAAACTGATGTCACTAACATCATTCAAGTAAAAAGGTGAGAAGATCACCAAGGGGACCCCATCACTAACCACCGCTATTAGGGAACACGCTGATTGTTGAAAAGGGAAAAGACTGGCAAGCGGGATCGAGAAGAAAAAGGGGCCGCACATCACCTCAAAAAACTATCGGGAGTAACCCGGAGGGCGAAAAAGACCAAAGGAACTCGAAACAACAAGCGGCCTTCGGCGTAAAAAAAAAAGGGGGGGTGCTGCGCTGGGGCTCGGAGAAAGGGTGTTTTTTAACTGAGGAGACGCCGCATGCGGAAAGTCGCAGGGAGAAGGGGAAGGAAAGGTCAAAGGGTGACTCCACGGAAGGAAGAAGAGGGGGCTCTTCATTCGGCAAGAAAAAAAGGCACAACGCATCTCCCTCATGGAAGAGAGAGAGATTGAGTGGGGGATGGGGGAGGGACACAGTTGTAGTCCATTCCTCTTAACGGGAAAGGGGCTAGAAGTCCTTTTGAGGGGGGGGAAAGCGCGTCAAGCAAAGGGAGAAGAGGGGATGGAAATCATTCTGTCAGTTCAAAAGGAAGGGAAAGAAAAAAGAAGGCACTTTTTACTAAAGTCCGCCGCGGGAAAGGGGGAAAGGGAAATCGGGACCAACTGAGGGTTCGCAGGTTGAAGAAAAAAAGAGAGGGGAATGTGCTCGAGCGCATGAAAGAATTATACATCGGGAAGGGTCACAATCACAGGGGGGGGGGGGAAAAGAGGGGAAACAAAGCGGTGGTTCGTAGAGCATTTTTCCAAAAAATCCCTTGTGGGAAAAACAATACGTGAAAGGAAGGGGGGGAAGGAAGTTGCGCAACGCAACGGCTAGGCGTCAAGAAAAAAAAAAAAAATCGGCCGTGGAGGAAGGGAGAAAGGAAGACTCGCAGTGAAGGGGAAAAAAGGAACCTTCCCACCAAACACAAAAAAAGGGACCGGCGCCGAGGGGACTCAGGACGAGCCTTAAAAAGGGGGGGGGTTCCCTTCTTCAAGAAAGAGGGAAAGAAACGCTTGTGTGGGGTCTCAACCATAAAAAAAAAAGGAAAAAAAAAAATGCTCGAATACTACCAGAAAAGGTCCTTTCCTACGGGGAGAAAAATTGGGGTCAAGGAATGGAAAGGGGACAGGCACACGGTCAATTAAAAAAGGGGGGGGGGGGGGGGGGGGGGTGGAAGGACGTGATCGCCAAGGGTTGGCTAAGGGAAAGGGCAGAAACGGGGGATGGAAAGCAAAGTGTTTCATCTCCTCATACAGGGGGGGGGGGGGAATTAGTTTTGCAGCGAAGGAGAAGAATCCCTGGGGAGAAGAAAATGGGGGCGGGCGGGGCAGACGGTCTAGGAGGGGGAAGGATCCCGAGAAATTCCAAAAAGGCAATCCCCTGGGAAGCGCAGAAGAGGGGTTGGAGGCAAGGCGCATCAGAGGGGGAACTTCTCCCTAAAAATACGCTTGAGTGGGGAGGGGGCGCGCGGGAGAGAAGGTGACAACTGGTCTTTGGAAAAAAAAGGGAAGGCCCTTATTAAAGAGGTTTGTTTTGGTTTGTGAGAGGGAGGGGGAGTGCACCGAAAGGGGGGGGGGGGAAAGGGGAAGTAACGTGAAAAACGGAATATTTTTGGAGAAAACGGCCGCGAGGAGGGAGAAAAAAAAGTAAGAAGGAAGCCCCCCCCGAAAAAAGGACCATTATCCAAAAAAAACCGTATTTGGAAAATGGAAAAAATTGCAGGAGGTAAAAAAATTGCGAAGGGGGGAGAACTTCGATCGGGGACGGACAAACCGTCGTGAGGTGGGGGAAGGTCGGACGGGTGAACTCGGGGGAGGGGAAAAAGGAAAGTGAACTACTTCTTGCGGAAAAAAAAAGATTTCTAGGTCCCCAAAAGGGGGAGAACAGGGGGGACTGACTCGGTCAAGAAAAGGGAAAGGACCAGGGAAGGGCCCACAGGAAAAGGGGGGGGGGCCGAAGCCCTTTGGGGGGGGGCAGGACTACCACCGGAAAAGAGGGGTCCGTTGAAAAGAACGGAGGGGGAAGGGCAGGGTAGATTTTGGAGAGTAATGAAAGAAAAAGAAGGGAATTGCGTACAGGGGGTTTGAGGGGAAAAGAGGACATGTACCCATTTTGAGAGTAGCTTTCACAAAAAAAAAGGGTTCACGGAGACCGGGGCCAACTAAACCCCAGCCCGGCGAGAAACCAGCTTCGTCATGCAGGAAAGGAGGATTGGAAGGGGTGAAGAAAGGAAAACTTACGGTGAAAGGGCCCGCAGGCATTCGACGAGGGGGAAGAGGGGGAAGTTATGGGCCAGCAGGGGGGAAGAGGTCGCGTTCATCCTTGGCAGGGAAAAAAACAGCAATTTTTTCAACGGGAGGAGGGGCAAAAGGGGGCAGGTGACATTTCCTAAGAAAAAGAAAGGAGAAAGTCGCCGCCAAAGCTGTCTGCATACAAGGAAGGTCTCAAACTGGGAGAAAAGAGGAAGGGGGGCAGGGGGACAGCTGACTAACCATAAGGCCGAGTGGAAAAGGGGAAAAAAAATGTCTCTCTAAGGGGAACAAGTAAACCAACGAAGCGAAGGGAAATAGGCCGAACCAGCAAAGGAAGAAGGTTCCTGCTGGGAGGGGGAGTCCTTTTTGAGAGGGGGGACCATTCAAAGAAACGACATGATGTGATTCCAACAGGGGGGAGAAAGGCGTGATTCGCGAACCCTCATTGTCTACGTGGACCGAAGACCCATCCGCGATGAAAGAGAAGATGCGCGGAAAGAGGGAAAAAACTGTTTTCATGTGGGGGGGGAAAAAGTTTCTTTAATAAAACCCATTGTGAAAAACAAGGGGGAAAAAGCAGACAAAAACCGCCGTGTGGGAAGGGGGGGTGTCGATGTCCAGGGGGAAAAAATCATAACTTTGAAAGGGGAAGACCGATCCTCTAGGTGGCAAGAAAAAGGAGAAAGTTTTAAAAAAGAAAGCCTTGGTGGGGGGAAAGTACCTCCTCATGGGGGGAAAGAGCTCCTCATTCACCAGGGGGAAGGGGTCCTATCGGGAAAAGAAGAAAAAGGGTGGATTTTGATGAATCAACGAGAGAGGAAGGGAAGGCTCTCCTGAAGCCCTTCGAAGACAAAAAACAAGGCGTGGAGTCAAAGGGAAAAAAAACAGCCAGTCTGAGATTTCACGAATCTAAAAAAAGGAGGGTGTGGTGTCCGTCCTATGAAAAAAAAGAGCCTCCAAGAAGAAAGGCTCCCGCTGAAGGCAACCAGACTACGTCAAGGAAACAAGCCTCACGGCGGGGAAAAACGTATAGAAAGAATCACCGGAACCCTGGCCGTCTTGATTGGGGGGGGGGGGGGGGGGGGGGGGGGGGTGACTCTGCCTTGGAAGTCTTGAACAAGTAAGGTTGAGAAAGCAAAGGGGGGACACTCTTTTGTGGGGGGGGGGATGTTCCTCTTTTCGGAAAGGCTTCTTGTTCGCAACCAAGAAAGGGAAAGGCTAAGTATGGAAGGGGGGGGTACTGCCCCCCTATAAAAAAAAAGAATTATCCGCAACAATGATTCCGCACAGAAATAGGGACAACCCAGATTAGGGATCTGAAAAAACAAAATCTTATATGTTTTAACAACCGCCAAAAAAAAAAAAAAAAAGCAGAAAAACAGGGAAGACGAGGGGATGAGAAAGGGCACAGCGTTCGACCCTGAGGGGCGGTGAATGACAAAGGGGGGGGGAAAGGGGGGGGGGAGGCTGGCCAGTGTTGGGGAAGGGGGGAAAAAGGTGGAAGGCCAAAAAAGAAAGGGGGCTAAGATGTCGATCTTGGGGAAAAGGGACTGGATTATTTTTGAAAAGGTACGCAGAACCTGGGGAAAGAAGAGCGGGCAAATGCAACTCTCAGTGAAAAAACGGGGGGGGGAAGGGTGGGGCAGCTTCCGAGGGTGCTATCTATCCAGAGAAGGGAAGGTGGGTGGGGGGGAACAAAGACAAATGAAATTCCATCGAGAAAAAGCGAGGAGGAGGAAGCCTGTCTGCACAAAGCATGGGGTGTTGAAAAGGAACAATCCTGAGAAAGAGGAAGAAGGGCGTGGGAGACGTCTAAAATTCCATGGAAAGAATGATGAACCAGAGAAAAAAAAAACCACCAACATGGGGAAAACTGGCACTCAACTTTCAAAAAAGACCCGGCCGAAAGGGGGAGGACAAGTCAACGGGGTCATACTTGAAGGGGAAAAACTATGCCCAGGGGGGAGATCCGCTGAAATGGGGGGGGGGGGAAAAGTGTTTGATGGGCTAAGGAAGTACCATCTTAGGCTGAGGCAAGGCGCCAGAAAAAAATATATGGAAAAAAAAAACACGGAGGAGGAGGAAAGAAAGAGAAGAGGGTCCACAATCCCTTCCTGTCATCATTGGGGAGGGGGGGAAAAAGCCTTCGCCTCATAAAACGTATAGGGGGGGGGGAAAAAAAGAGAGGGAGCAAGCCTGGGCAATAGGGGGAAAAGGAACATTGCCTCCCTTTCAAAAGAAGAATCCACGTCGCCGGGCTTGGGGGGGGGACAGAGGAAAAAAAATAGTTTGATTTCCAAGGAGGAAAAAAGGGGGGGGGTGTGGCGTGGAAAAAAAAAAAAAACATTCATTCTGCTCCAAGAGGGGGAAGAGGACTGACACGCAGGATGAAAAAACGAGGGGCGCAGGGGGATTGTGAGGGGGGGGGGGGGGGACCAGAACACCAATGTATTCCAAGAAAAAAGGGACAGGGTCACTCCTCCTCGGGGAAAAAAAAGGGACTCTCGATGAAAGGGAAAAGGAAAAAGGGGGAACAGAGGCCCGCCCGAGGGGATAGCAAAAAAAAGGAAAAGGCTGTCCCACATGCAGAAGGGGGGAAAAAGTTCCACGATATTAAGGAAAGAGACATAATCCCGTCCTCAGGGAGAAGACAGATATAGGATCCTGCCGGTGCAGGAAAAGGGAAAAAAAAATCAGGAACTGGCCATCTCAAAAAAGGGGGATCACCTAAAATTAAGTTTGAGGAGGGGGGGAAAAGCCTCATCCAAATCGATAGAAGAAGAAAGGAGATGGCCTTTTTGGCAGCTTGGAAATCCTCAAAGGAGGCATCGATCTCTGGTGAGGAGAGGGGGCAGGCGGAGGCAGCAAAAAAAAGTTGGGCTCCTTCTCGGGGCCGACAAAAAAAAAAAAAAACCAAAAAACCCCCCAAAAAAAAAAAGGACGACCTCATGAGGACAAGGTTCGCATCAAAGGAAGCCCAGCGGGAACAAAAAAACAAGGTGGCCCGAAAGGGGTGTCCTCCCACAAGGAGACTTGAGCGGGGACCCGGCGAAAAATGACCCTCAAAAGGAAGAAAACCGGCTGCCGATGACGGTCTCCTTTTCCGCTAGCCGAGGGGGGGGGGGGGGGGGGGGGGGGGGGGGGGGGGGGGGGGGGGGGGGGTGTTTTTTGGGGGGGTGGGGGGGGGGGGGGGGGGGGGGGGGGTTCAGGCCTACGGGGGGGGAGCAAGTCACTGCATGGCCTCGCTCAGAGACGCTGAGGAGAAAGGAGGAAGAGAACAGGGACGAAGGTTTCATAGGACCGGAAAAAAAAGAGGGGGGAAAAGTGACTAAGGCAGAAGGGGAGGAAAAAACCGCCTTGTTTTTGGGGGGAAGGTCGCGCAGGCAGGAGGCCGCTAAAGAGGAAATGAATACCCACCGCGCACGAGGAAAAGAGGGAGGAAGGGTGCCATGAGGCAGAGGAACCCCATTATAAGGGCCAAGGCCTTTCGGGGGGGGAAGACGGGGACAGTAGCCACCGAGATTATCGGGGGAAAAAGGGGTAAACATTCCCTGAGCCACCCTCCCATCGAACCCGGGTAGTGGGGTCA
>Ga0179593_1696722_pt1 | contig 12080 bp, 14 predicted proteins | sample CZODoug2_1_08_16_FD_185931 | JGI IMG/M metagenome (GOLD analysis project Ga0179593, IMG submission 185931) | Vadose zone soil fungal communities from Angelo Coast Range Reserve, California, USA - CZODoug2_1_08_16fungal (PacBio error correction) | ecosystem: Environmental > Terrestrial > Soil >...
GGGGAAAGGTCCGTTTATCTTATGCTTGTGAAAAGGATAGGGGGGAAGTACTACTACCAAGTAATAGAAAGGGGGACGACCTCGGCGACCCTGACTCGAGGAGGGAAAGAGGGGAAGGGCGCCGTTCGTGTCTTCGAAGGTCGTCTATTCAAACCACCAAGTGGGTTGAGGGTACGACGCGAGAAAAGGCTGGTAACAAGGGTCCCTCCTGTTTGAAAGAAAAAAAAGGGGGACTGTCTTCTTCTGAATGACAAAAAACCAAAGGAGGGTTCCTTTTAAAGGGGGGGGGGGGAGGGGTACGATCGGTTGGAAAAAAGAAAAAGAAAGGGGTCGCCGCCAGAACATATCCTTTTTCAAAGACTCTGAGAGGCGGTCTCCTTAGGGAAGAGAAGCACTCATCATCGAAGGAATCTCTTTAGCCAAGAAGGGACGAGTCCTCCGAAGGGGAAAAGCCCTCTGGCCGCTACAAGAAGATACTTCCTTCTGTTTAAGGATATGAAAAAAGGGACCTCCGAATGAAGAGAGAAAATAAAAAAAAGGATACGCATTATTCTACGGGGGACAAAGACCTTCTATTACCCGGAGGGAGAAAAGAAAAAAAAGGTCCTCGAACGGGAAGGGGGGAAGAACAGTCGGCTCTCTAAATTGCAACAAAATCTCAATCCACAGGTCTGGGAGACTTCACGGGGGGATAAAAAGGGGGAGAACTCCCGCTCGCGATCTACCGGCTTCAGAAAGCTGCTGGATCAGTCCAAGGTAGTCGGAGGGGAAGGGTGCGGATGGGGCCTAAAAAGAAAAGAGGGGGCGTAACTCTTCGAAGAAAGGGACGATTTCACAGAATTGTGCACCCTGAGGATCTCGGGGGGAAGGCCGCTAAGACTGGAAACAGACATTCCTAGACGCCCGGTGCCTCTGGGGGGGATACAACGCGGGGGTCAGCACTTCTCACGGAGAAAAAGGCAATACGGCGTCCTTCCAGGGAGAGAAAAAGGGGAAAGGGATTCTGCACTTTCTTCGAAAAGGACTCTCTTTTTACACGCATAGAAGGAAAAAGTGGGGGGGGGGGGACAAACTACTTAGTCAGGAAGAGGGGGGGGGAGAATAGAGCATTCTTTCGCATAAAAGGGGAAAAACGCAAGAATGTCGCAAAAAGAACGTGACTCATGCAATTAGGGTTTTTGGGGAGGGAAAGAAGAAAGGGATGGGTCGTCTACATCAGACCGAGAAAAAAAAAGGATCGTCCGAGCATCCGGGGGGAAGGGGGGAGGGGACGGCCTAAAAGACCAATCGTAACTTCTTACTACAAAAGGACCCGATATGCCGGCTCGCGAGTCAAGGGGGAGGACTTGCGCCGGGCCCGCGGACTGGTGTAGAGGAAGGCTCTACTGCCAAAAGCATGATGGAAGAGGCAGGGAAGGGGGGGCAACGAGAAAGAAACTTCGGGGGAAAAAGGGGAAAAAAAACACCGTGGGTCAAAAAGAGGAGAAAAAGGAAAGAGGAAAGAATGGGTTCGGAAAAGGACTTCCGAGGCTCCACTCCTCGAAGCCTAACCAAGAAAAGAGGAAGATCTCGTGGAAAAGTCTCCTGACTGGGGCCTACTCTTTCGGCGTGAAGAAGATCCAGGAAAGGCCGCTTTGGGAGAAAAGGAGGACCGACGGCGTGTTCAGGAAGATCGCGGGCAAGGAGAGACAGTCATATTATCAACAAAAAAAATAAAACCAACAACAACTTATTAGGAAGGGGATCGACTATGCAGGGAGAGGAAGAGTTCTTTATTAACCAATTACCAAGAAGGAAAATAAGTAGTCCCCACAAGAAGAAGAGGCTAACGTGTAAGCCAAATGTCCCACCTCAAACAAGAAAAGGGGCTTCCCGGCACTATCCAAAAAGACTTGTTGTCTTTTACTTGACTTGAGTTGGAGGGGGGGGGAAAAAAGGTGCCGCGCCTTCATCGCGAAACAAAAAAGGGAGTCCCTTCCTTCAAAGAAAATCGCACTCGTTAGAGATGAGGGAAAAGGCGAAAAAAAACTCCTCGCACAAGGAGATCAGGGCCTTACGATCATCGAAAAGGCGTTATACACCGTCAGGAAGAAAAAAGAAAAAAGGGAAGCTACGTTGTATGGCTTCGTATATGGGGGGGAGAGAGTCAAAGGGAAAGGGAGATGCCGTACGAAAAGCGCGTATACACATGGGTGTACTTCACAACTGGGGTTGCAAGGGAGGAGAGGGGGAAGGAGGGAAGGGGGGAGACTACCCATCAGAGGGGAGGGGGGGGGAGTGTCGCGCAATACTTGCAGAAAACCATCAATTTTGCGAAAAAAAAGTAGTATGGCTATTAAGACCTCAGAGGGCAGAAGAGGTGGACAAGAAAATAAACTTGCGGGGAAAAGAAGGAAGATCATAGGGGGATCCCACATGGTCTTTGGAAAAAGAGGCGGTGAACTGATCTCTTCAAAAATTGGAAGGGGGAAGGGGGGACCCGAGCAGAGAAGTGGATAATGGGAAAGGGGGGGAAGAGGGACCCTTCTACATCGCGCGAAGTATCTAATACGCTTCTAACGGGCTCAAAGAGGAAGCGGAAAACCTGACGGTTGAAAAGGAAAAAGGGAAGACTTCGAGGTTGACCGAGAGATGTATTTCTTCCCTCCTTTGGTCCCTCTCTGAAAAGGAGGAGGAATCGCCGCCGAAGGAAGAGAAGGATGGCGGAATTCCAGCTCTGGGAAACAAAAGGGTCTAGACGTCGATTCTGGTTTGACCAACGGGGAAAGGACAATACAAGAGATTTTGGCTTGAGAGAAAAAGGGAAAAGAGGGAATTTATTTCTTGACAAGAAAAAAAAAAAAAGGGTCGCTTACCTTGGTCTTGAGAAGGTCGCTCATCTTTAGTACAGAGGGGACAGTAGAAAGCCTTTTCTCCTTTTCTCTTGAAGAAGCGATCATTCTAGTTTCAGAAACGGACACTCTAAACGAGGCTCACAGGATAAGCTTGTCTGTTCTTCCAAAAAAGCGTATTCGCCTCAAATCTAGGCCATCTCTCTAGCCCAAAAAAAAAAAAGGCGAGGCCGAAAGATCGCGATCCTTGCCCAGTAAGGGCTTCCCGACAAAAGGAGGCGTTCGCAGAACTGGATTGGGACCAAAGTACGAAAGGGAAAGGCGGCGACGCATGCTACGCGAATAGGGAAGAACCCTCTACCCGAGGAGAAACACCCTTTGTGTTTCTAAAGGAAGGCCAAGGACAAGGGAGAGACACCAGGAAAGGGAAAAAAGCAGACCAGCATTAGTTTCTCGGGGGGGAGAACCGTGCCCGCCATGTGTTTGGTGAATTCGAACAACTAAGGAGGAGTCGAGTAGGGGGGAAAACGTCGGGGAAGAAAAAAGGTCGTGATTACTGGGTCCCCTTATCCACGCCACCAGGGGGGGAAAAAGAAGCTCCGCGAAAAAGGAAAGGAACCTCATCTCTCTCACCAACAAAAGAGGAAGAGATGGGTTAAGCTCATGAAGGAAGGAGGCGGACGCACCCAAATTCCAGGGGGGGGGTTCTACGACCCTGCATTGGTCTCTTCTTAACTTTCAACCTAGAAGGGTAGAAGGGTTCCCTTTCTGAGAAGTCAACCTCTTGGAAGAAGAATGGTCTTTTCAAGAAACTTCTCTCTATGGGGAAAGAATTTTGAGAGGGAAAGAGTTCATTAAAGGGCTTCTGTTCCTTAATTAAAAAAGAAGATTCTTTGAATGGGGGGTTTTTTTTTTTTGGCTGGGGGTGGTCGATCTCTTTCTACTTGGAAGAAAGGGAAAAAATCCTCTGGAAATAGTATGTAGGGGAGCCTCGTTCCTGTAGAAGAAAGGAAGTCCCCGCAGTCACACATTCATTGAGGAGGGGAAGCCGTCTCTGAAAGGAGTCCTCCTACGTCTCGGAATAAAATAAAAACGAACTAGAGTCCTCTATCCTACCTCTCTTCCTTCAAAAGGAAAGGAGTAGGAAAGTTTCGTCCTTTATCTCACAGAAAAAAAAAAAAATCTGAAAACATGTATAAAAGAGAATAAAGGCAGAAAAAAAGAGGAGAGGACCTGATTATTTAGCGGAGAAAAAGAAAAAAGGTCAGTGGGACCAAGGCCGCTACCGACCCCGCTTTTCTTCGAAAAGCCAGGAAGGAACCGGGAGTTGCTAAACACAAGAGAGAACCGTCGTCGGGCGCCTGCATCACACAAATCGCTGTAATTCGCTGCACGAGGAGGGGACGTCTCGTAGGGGACGGACTGTCTTTGAAAAAGGGGAGGCGAAGAAGCATAGCCGGTCAACCTCAGGAGGTCACCAAGTTTCGTGACCTAGGGAGAGGGAGACTCGAAGGGAGGAAGGGGGGGGCGCGTCGCTTTCTTTCGAAGGGAAAAAAAAAAAAAGGGGCCGGGTGGCCCTTCGTCTACAAAAAAAAAAGTCTCGGGCCGTCTTCTTTGGGGTCACAAGAGAAGTCTTCCTTTTCCGAGGTAGGAGAATCATGGAAGAAAAAAAAGAATTAGGCCCAGCGGTCGTCTACAGGCGAAGGAAAGAGAATGGCTCAGTGAATTGATTTAAAAAAGAAAAGGAGGTGGTCATTATATAATTTGTTCCAAAGGCAGGGAAGACTCTTTGGAAAAAAAAGAAAAAAGGGGGAAAAAAAAGTGAATGGCTTAAATTTCTTGCTAATGGGGAAAGGGCCACCTCCATAGGTATTGGGGAGTACCAGCCAAGGCTGAATCAAGAAGCACATTGCCGGAAAAAAAGAGGAAGACACTGACTCCCGGACTTGAAGAAGAGGAAGCTCTACCCGGGAGAAAGAGCAAGAATCTCTACAACACACGGGGGAGGGATCTCAGAAAAGGCGCGGCTACTGGTGAAAAAGAAAAAGAACGCACGAGAAACACGAAAAGGAGTGGTCTATGGGGGAAGTTCATCAACTACCTCCTAGACTAATAAAGGGGGGAGTTGTTCAAAAAAGAGGAGGGAGGGCCGGTACCTAAAAAGGGTGTTCGTTGCAAAAGGGAGTTGTCCGCGCAGAAACCAGGAACCTCGACGCAGAAAGGAAAAAACCCGGAGGCTCGTAGAGAGCTAAAGCTAGGAAAAGGAGGCTTCCGGATCGCTGGCTACAAAGGAGGGGAGAAAGGGGATGCTAGGGGGGGGGGAGGGGCAGAATCAAGAACTCTATCTTCGGATAAAATGGCGCGTCTATTACCAATCTCTCAACAAAAGGGGAAAGACTCTCGGTAAAGGGGGGGGATCAGATTCTTGAGGAACCTTAACAAGGAGGAAAGTGGGGGGGGGGGGAAGTTCTCCCTCGCTCTTTTGCCTATCAGAATGCCAGGAAATAAGAAAGGCGGAGACCTGAAAAGGAAAGAATGCCATCTAGATGAGAGGACACCTTGTTTCTTTTGCCCTTTTCTTTTGAAATTCTAAGAGGAAACGGGGAGAAAGCCCATAGGACAAGGGGGACCCGTCCACGTCGAAAAGAAAAAGTTTTTCCAAAAAAAAATGTGAAGTATATCTCTTTTTCTTTAAGAAAGAATAGCCGCAAGAAAGAAGGGTTGTCCTAGGGGAAGGGAGATCATCTCTATTAGTTAAGCGGCCTATTTGACAGAAAAAGGGCAGCGTTCAAGAGGGGGAAGGGGGTTGTACTCGTGTCAAAAGGGATATAGCTTTCTGAGGAAGGATTGAAGTCCTTCCCAGTGGGTTGAGTGGCACGTGTTGCTCTTGATTCAGAAAGGGAAGAGTTAGTGTCTACGCCAACCTCTGGAAGGAAAAAGAAGTGGACTTAGAAGAAATTAAAAAGAAAGGGGGAGAAAATGCTTGTCGTTTTTTTGGGGGAAAGGAAATCGAGGAAGCACCTTGAAGAAGTCGTTTTGGCCTCGACTTAAGAGGAGGAAGAAATGGTTGCATAAAAGGGGGGAGGGTTTCTACGACCGGGGGAGGGAACTGGGCATGGACGCCGTAAGGGGTACGGTGAAGGAGAGTCCTGGAAAGGAAAATGGAAGGGCTCTTGTTGAGTTTACCCCGGAGACATCTAGGGCAGTATCGACTGACACAAAAGAGGTATCATTTACGCGAGAAAGCGTAGCTGACTCTTACTGAACTAAAAAAAATGAAAAAAGAGGAAGAGGGAAAAGAGGGGTGACAGCGACCGAGAAGGGAAATTGGCTCACAGCCAGATCCGCACGCTTGCAAAACAAACCAAAAAAGGGAAAAGGGGGTTTGTTGGGAAACACGGCCCCTGTCTTTCTCATGAGGGAAAGAGGGAAAGTGCCCTACTCTTTAGAGGACCGGGTCTCCTTTCTCGTCGATCCAAGGTGGCGGAAAAAGTATCGGGCACGAAGGGAAAAGGAGCGGACCTTGGTCTTTTAGCCGGAGAGAAACGCCGTCTTGTATCCATCTCAAATGGGGGGAAAAAGAAAGGGGGTCTCCGTTTTCGATTTAGTCCCTTCAGGAGAGGATTCGAGAAATTCCACGCGAAGGGAGAGGGAAGCCTCGGGCTTGTCTGGGAGGAAGAGGGGGGGGAAAGGTGCGGGGGGCCGATCCATAAAAAGCGGACTCCAGCGGATATCGGCTATCGTTGCTGTTAATTCCCTCAGGAAAAAAAAAGGAGGCCCCAGAACAAAAAGGGGCTTCCTCTCGGAAAGGTAAAAAAAAGAAAGAGAAACCAGTGCGTATCGACCCGAAGAAAAAAAAATAAAGGGCTCGTCCCCGGCTCGTTGTGGGGGGTCAAGGAAGAAGAAAAAGAAGGACCGAAAGGGGCAACTGAACTTCGCCAGCAATACGCCTTCGGAAAAAAGGAGGGGGTGGGTGGGTCTCTCCCAAAAAGAAATAAAGCGAACAGGGTCCAGGGAGGAAAGGGGGAGGGCTCGATTCTGGAAAGACAATCATCCAATAGAATTACGGGAGAAGAGAAAAAAAATCCCCGCATTGACTGGGGGGGGAGAGAAGCTCAAGAACAGGCTAGGAGCAGGAAAAAAAAGAAAAAAAAAGGGAGGAAAGAGAGAGTATTTTTTCCTGCTCATTCCTAGGAAAAAACCAATTCCCTTTTTATTTGTGGCCGTAGGTCTACGGAAAGGAAGGGGGGAGGAAGACTTCGAAAGAACGAAGACAAAGAGAGGCCCGTTCGTTTCTTAGGACGGAAAAAAGAAAAACACCACCTGTGCGGTGGCAAGGGGGGAGGCACCGTTCGGTGTTCCCTCCGGTAAAGCCTGGGAGGAGCAGGGGAATGTTAGCCAAAAAAGGGGGCGAGAGCTGGTTCCGGTTCGAGGGGGGGAGGGAAGGGGAAGGAAAAAGGGGGTCGCCGCCCTTTCTCTACGTCAAAAAAAAGGAGACCGGTTCTGGGACGCCTCTCGATCCTGAAAAAAACATCAGCTAGAGAAGAGAGGATCTCGCGCAGAAGGAAGGGGACGCCTACTTCTTAACAAGAAAGACCCTACAATCCCCACTGAACCGAGGAAAGAAGGAGGGAACTACCTGTATGAAAAGGAAAGATCATCTCCCACAGGGGGGAAGGGTACCAGATTCTACGTCCATTTAGGGGGGAAACCTGTATGATTTACGGCTACCCGACGGCGTTGACAACGGGGAAAAGAAGGGAAAAAGAAAGAAAAAGAAACCGTCTGGATTGGCGCCGCTAGGGCGCAACCGCTCGTCGATCGCCTCTCGGAGAGGGAAAGGAAGAAAGTAAAGGTTGCTCGTTGTAGCAGGAGGGAAGGAAAGGCAATCGGGACGGAATCTGGCGGGGGGGGAAAAGAAGAAAAAAAGCTCTCTGAGTAAGAACCAAGTTTGGCATGGGCACCCTTTCCTGGAGTCTGAGAAGGGGAATGGGGGGAAAACCTCTCGGGTCTTCGAAGACGACTGGGGCCGGCTGCCTTCTGAGAAAAAAGGGGAAAGGTCTCACTTCTCGGGCCTGCTCGGTGAAGACGTGCTTCCTTCGGCAGAGTGGGAGAGAGGAGGGAGAACCACCAAGAAGGAGGGGGAGAGGAGAAGAATTGATTGAGAAATTTATTGGAGTGAAAGCAAAAGGAAGGAAGGGTGGTTCATCGAGCTATTCTGAAAAAAGTGGAGCACCATTTATGGCTTAGTGTCTTGGGGAAGAGAAGAAGTTTCTGACACAGGGGAAAAATAAAGAGGGATGGTGTGCTTGCGACAAAAAAAGGGAAAGATGATCCCTAGCACACGCGTGCCGTACAAAAACCATCCGCTCTTACTCCGACGGATGGACGAGAAGGGAAAAAAGGTCCCGCAGCTCTCCAAGGGGGGAAAGGCGGCCTTCTGAAGAACCTCCCGTCTTTCGTGAGCTCGAACTATGCAAAAAAGAGGGGCTAGTGAAGGACCGGGTCATCAAAGACCCGAATATAATGAAAAGAAATCTTTAACCGTTTGCGTGGGGGGAAAAGAGGTCTCGCTTTCAAGGGGGGGACTCTCGGGGGCTTGCCAGGGGAAAGAAAAAAACATCCAGATCGCTTCCTACCGCATGCTAAGAGGAGTTTCTAGTAGAAGGTACGCTCTGGAGAAAAAACGAGGGGGGGAGGCTTTGGGTCCATTTCGGAAGAGAAAAAGGAGAAAAAGAGGGAGTTTTTCATTTGGCCGCCTCAAAAGGATGAGAGAAAAAAGGGGAAAAGAGCCTCTATTACCCATCTCTTCAAAAAAGTACTCGACTCCGTTGAACTCGTCGTCGGGGAAAAAAGAAGTAGGAATACCCTGAAAGGTCGGGAAAACGAAAGGATCCGAAGACGAACTTTCCCCAGAAGGAAAGAGTGAGAAGTCACCTGCTACTAGCAACGCAAGGGAGAATGAGGTCTGTTATCTGGAGTTTTGCTTGTAATGGGAAAAAAAAAACCCCGAGAGAAACCTAGCGTCCGCGTCGTCCCTTCCAGGGGGAAAACGCAAAACTCTGGTGGAGAGGGGGGGAGGGGGATTAACCGCTGAAAAGAAGAAAAAAGGTGTTTCTCTTTCGCCGGAGGAGAGGGAAGCGCTTATAACCTCATTCGTCGCAGGGGGTATCGCGGTCAGATTTTTCTTTACCAGAGAAGGGGGGAGGAAGATCTGAGTGTAGGAAAAAATGTTTGTATCTTCACGGTGGTTGGGGAGAAAAAGAAGCGCGTGTAGGTGCTCGGGCATATTAGTAAAAGGGGGAGAAAGGAAGGGAGGAGCACTAACTTAAGCCCCTCAAGGTAAAAGTGAGGGGAGGGGGAAAAGTATGGATGTTCATGGGGGAAAAATTATCTAATGACATAAGTCTTGGGAAAAGAAAAATCAATTCAACTTCGCATCATATGGTTGTCCCAAGTCGGGGAAAGGGAAATAGAGGCGCCTTGGGAGGGGGAGGGAAGACGGGGGTTGGCCAAAAGGCATATTGGCTTTTGTCCCGGTTGAAAGGTGAATTGACAGATGGTAAGCCGAAGGTCCTCAAAGGGGGAAGAAGAAGGGAGGGGGAAGACGTCGAAAACGGTTCCCAACAACGAGGGCGACCCGCAGGGGGGGGAAAGGGGAATTGGGGGAACGCTGAGGGGGAAAGGAGAACTAGCTTCTCTCCCTCCTGGGATAAAAAGGAAATCCAGAAAGATCCTCATAGAGAAAAAGGCCACAGCTTCCTCCGGAGGGGGAAGGCTCCTAGCTCCTTTCTTCATAGAAAAAAAGGGAAAAAGTGTGTCCGGAGAAAATCCAAGGAGGGCTAGCCGCCCCCCGGGGAAGGAAGGGGGAACGGGGGTCCCACTACATTTTCGCGTGAACGGGGGAAAAGAAGTACATCATCATGTCCTCGAGTGAAAATCCAAAATGTAGGTAGAATAAGGAAGCGATTTCTAAGAAGTCGGGAAAGCTAGGGTTCAGCATCGAGCAATTCCGGCTCTGTTCGGCTCGGGATGTAGGGGCGATCCGTCCTTATTCGTGAACAGAAGAAAAAGAAGAGGAATAGAGTCTATGCTTTCTGTGGGGCGGAAGAAAGGTAACTAATGAGCGAGGCCCCTATTTCGTCGAGAACAAGAAGGGGAAGGGAAGTGGCCATTTACTTAGCCGGGAAAAGGGGAAAAATCTCTCTACCATTCCAAAAAAAACAAAAAAAACTAGCTCGGGCCGCCGTTTTTTTTCAACAGGGGAAAAAACAACGCAGACCGGCTCTCACCATTTATGGGGAAACAAAGGAATAGCTCTTTCAAAATCTCAGAAGGGGGGAGATAGAAACTAGTTTCGCAGAGAAAAAAGAACGGGCCCGGCGACCGATGGGAGGAGGGAAAGGGGTTCGAAAAAAGCCAGGTCGTGCTGTCTTAGACGGCCTAAAAGGAACCTGTCCACTCCAGGGGGGGGAGAAAATTTCGTCCGCCAGTCATTACGGACCAAACATCTCGAGAAAGGGAGGGAGAGATTTTTTCGAGATAAATGCCGGGAGGGAGGAGGCGGACACGCACCAAGGAAAGGGGGGGGGGAGGGGGCTTAGGTAGGGAGAAGGAAAATCTTAGAAGAAAGGAGCCGAAGGCGACCGACTAAGGAAAAAGGGGGGCCGCTTTCGGCTTAAAAGAAACGAGGGCTATATGAAAAAAAAAAGATGTCGGGGGGGCCGGGTTCGTGTGCGAAAGAGGTGGTCTCCTGTCTGGCCCTCTTTGAAGGGGGGGATTTACGGTAGTGGGAAGGAGCAGGAAAAAAAGGGGGCCGCGAGACGGTCGCGGTTCTGAGGGGGGTCGGAGGGGAAAAGAGAAGGGTCTCCCGCTTCGAAGAAAAAGAAGGGGGCAAATCTCTGTTGCTGTTCTTGGAATCAATTGACAATCAAGAAAAGAACCTCACAAGCAAATAGAAAAGAATAGAAATGGAAGGCTCGCGCTCTCAAGGAGGGAAAAAGGGCCTGCTACTTCCGGCTCTGACCGAAGCAATGTCGATCCTCCGTCTCTCTGCTTGTAAGGTAAGGAATGGAAGAACCTACTTAGAGGGGAGAAAAAAGAGGAAAAAAAAAAAGGAACAAGTAATTGCGTAACGTTGCCAGGAAGACTTCTATTCTTATTATTAAAAAGAAGGAGGGAAAAAAAAAAAAGAAAAAATAAAAGAAAAAAACCTTCGGCCTCTAGACCCTTTCAAAGGGGGAAAAAAAAAAGGAGGGGATTTTCTTTAGAGAGGGGGCGCACACCCTCTCAGAGAGGAAAGGGGTCTTGGCCTTCTCACTCGGAGTCAGGACAGCTGGCGGTCGGCGGCGTCTTCCTAAGAGGAGGGACCTGGCTGGTTTCAATGAGGAGAGGCGCGGTCATTCCATGGGGGGGGAGGAAAACTTCCGGGCGAGTCAGGGGAAAAGGAGAGGAGACTGAACGCGTCGCGGTCTTCGCTAGAAGGGGAAAAGGCGGACTAAACGCGGTCATTTCTCACTTTACAAGAAGGGGCACCTGCAATATAGGCGGAAACCTTAAGAAAAAGGAGGAAAGAGGGCTTCTACAAAAAGAATCGTGGGAAAGGGGCGGGGAAAGTGAATTTGATTGAAAGAAGGGAGGGGGAAGGTAAGGTCATTATATAAGTTGTTTCAAGAGGGAAATCCTAAAAAAAAGAAGGGGAGGAAGGAGTCTCATCAAGTATTGGGGGGCGGAACAAAACTCAGAGGTATTGGGGAGGAGGAAAATACCTGCTGCCCTAGAAAAAGGGTCATCACAGAGAAAGGAAAACCAGTTGACGGACACGAACAAGAAAGGGACGCCTCGAACAGGGAGAAAGAGAACACCTTTCCCCTTCAACTATCTTCCCGCGGAGTGAGGAAAAGGAGGAAGGGAGACTTGGTGTTAAAAAGAAAGGAGAGACGCCACGAGCAACACTCTCTTCGTGGAGAGAGGAAGGGGGAGACCACGAGATGCTAACTTCAACTTCTGGACAGGGGTGGTTCAACATCCTCCGGCCGGAAGAGGAACTTACATGGGGTGCACGAAGTCACCCCGCGCAAGAAGAAAAAGAAAAAAATAGGCCCGAACCGCCCACTTTCGACAGAGGTACGCCGGGACTCCTTTCTCGCGGCGATGCTGGGAAACAGGCGGGGGGCCGAAACGGCCGGGAGGAGTGGGCACAGGTTCCTCAAAGAGAAGTTGCGAAGAAAAAAAAAGGTGCGAGTACCC
>Ga0179593_1758754_pt1 | contig 12080 bp, 22 predicted proteins | sample CZODoug2_1_08_16_FD_185931 | JGI IMG/M metagenome (GOLD analysis project Ga0179593, IMG submission 185931) | Vadose zone soil fungal communities from Angelo Coast Range Reserve, California, USA - CZODoug2_1_08_16fungal (PacBio error correction) | ecosystem: Environmental > Terrestrial > Soil >...
GTTTTGGGGTCTATGTGGAGCCTAAACCGGACAGTGGCCGCTGAAAAAAAAAAAAAGGGTCCATAACCTACCAAAAAAATGGGGAGGAATCCAGAGGAAAACTCTCCGACTAGGTCCGCGGAGGGAGAAGGGAACAGAACCGGGACGTGGACGATGAAAAGAGCTTCAACTTTGTTCTTGAATGGGGGGGGGTGGACAAGACCTTTTTCTATATAAGGGAAGGGGGGGGGAGACAATGAACCCGGGATTGGGGGAAAGGAGTCGAATCCTGAAAAAGAGGGGTTAAAAAAAAACATTACCTACGCCAGGGTCCGGGGGGGGGGAATAGAAAATCTTCGAACAAATCGTTCACTACTTGCAAAAGAAAAAGAAGATGAAATGTAAGAAGAGGCTTCACCTTTTGTTCGGGGGGGGAAGACCCCCGGGGACGCAGCATCCTCTGGTGGGAGAGGGTCTATGTGGAGCAGAACACAAAGGGGGCAACCTTGCAAAAGGGGGGTCATTACCTGAAAACAGAAGGGGAGGAGAAGGAATCCTCATCCCCAGGAAAAGACAAATAGGGTTCTAAAGGAAAGAACCCGGAAGGTGGCCCATTCCCAGGGAAGAAAAAAAAAAAAAAAAGGGGACATTCACGGAGGAGGTCCACGACCCTCAATCCAGAGGGGGGGGAAATCAGGTCTACATGGAAGGAAGGAAAAGCAAGTGGCGCATTCTTGTTGGGGAGAGGCAATTAAAAATGAGTTGATCCTCCACGGGGCCGAGGAAGACCCCCACAAATATTGGTGGGGGTTCCGGAATCGTCGTAACTATCTCTGAAAAAGAAAAAAGAAAAGGGGAAAGGCTGGCGTTTCAACGAAAGGGGGGGGTCAACTTGAAGAGTGTGCAAGGGGGAAAAAGATCGAGTCGTGCCGTGGAAAAAAAAAAGGGGGAAAGGAAGCCCCCCGAAAAAAAGAATGTTCCGACTAAAACGCCAGGGTTTCAAGAAAGGGGGGGGCAGTTCTCGAAAAAGAGACCCGGTTTGTGGGAAAGGAACGGAAACCACATCGGAAAGAAAACAACCGCCCGCGCCCCCCCAAAGGGAAGAAAAAGGGGTCCGCGCAAAGATTTTAGAAAAAAGCCGGTCGGGGGGAAAAAAGGGGAAAGACACTAAAAAGGGGTGCTCTACTAGGAAAAAAAAAGGCCGAACCTCCCACAGGTAGGGCCGCCTCCGAGAAGGGGGGAAAGAAAGAAAGGACCTGGGCATCGCCAGGAATCAGAAAAGGGGGGCTCCCCCAAAGTTTTTCCAGCTGGTGCAGAAAGGAGGGGAAAAAAAGGAACGGAAACTCCCCGTCAGCCCGGGGTTGTTCGGATTGATTGGGCAAAAGGTCACAAGACGCAGCCCGGATCGTTGGGAGGAAAGGCGACAGGCCTTTTGGGTACGCAAAAAGGAGGAAACGGCTTTCTCCTCCCGTAGGGCCAGGCGGGGGAGGAACTCCGCCGCCGCCCTCGAGGGAGGGAAGGGGGGTTCGAGCCGGGTGTTTCGAGACAAGGGACGGTCGACCTATGAAAAGAGGAGCAAATAGGGCCGAGTTGGAGGGGGGGGAGGAAGGAACGTGGAAACCTGGCCCTGAAAGGGGGAGGGGGCCCTCTTTGAGAGGGGAGACAACGGAATTTCGAAAAAAAAAGGGGAAAGGGCAGGTGGCCGCAAAGGCCCTGGGAAAGGAAGAAAAAAAGAGTAAGATGTGGACGGCCGGCTGGTAGGAAAAGGAAAGGGACTCCGCGACCAAATGAACGAAAGGGGGGCGTTTCCGGCCAAAAAGGAAAAGGGGTGAACAGGGGCTGTTCGGGTTTTCGAAAAAAGGAAAGAGAAAAGGGCCAGCTGGCAGTACAGGAACCACTGAAAAAAACGGTTTTGTAAAGGGGAAAGAAAGGAGAGGGAGGATGCAAGATCTGGGCGGGAGAAAACAGCGTGTAATATACATCTCTCTCAAAAAGGTGAAAATAGAGAGGGAGAGCTTCACCTGGCTCATGGGGACAAGAGGGAAAGAAAAAAAAAATTGCATCCCTCACAAAAAAGAAAGAAACCGTCAGCAAAATGGGTGAGGCCAGAAGGAACGGCTGCCGGAAGTCACAGGAAAAAGGGGGAAAGGAAAAGGGGAAAGGAAACGAGGCAGGTCGGCTTGGCCGTAAACCAAAAAGGAAGGAGGAGGGTCTCTATAGATTTGAAAAAGAGGCAGCCGGAAAAGGACAAGAGGATCCGCTCTGTCTGCAGGGGAAAGGAAAAGGGGGAGGGGAAACAACCATGCCCAGCCCTTCAAATTAAATAATTTTCCAAGGATGCCCCAAGGAAAACTTCCGATATCTCAGAAAGGGGGGAAAAAGAGGAAAGGAAGAGAAAAGAAACCTTCGGCTCTATGCTACCGGAAAAAAAAAAAGAAAAAGCCCTTCAACCAATCCTCTCAGACGGCGAAGAAACGCCCATGCCTTCTAAAAAAGAAAAAAAAGGAAAAGGGAGCGGGAGGAGTCCTCCGAACCGCCGAAAGAAGGCGTTCTAAAGCCGTGACGGAGATGTAAGCTTAAAAGCCAAAGAAGCGCATTGGACCTCAACCGATTCCGGAGGAGAAAAGAAAAAGAAAATCCCTCCTACCACTCAGAGAAGGGAAGTGAGTCCGCGTGGGGAGGAACATCTGGGAAAGGGGGGGGGGGGCTACCATTATCGGAGGTGAGGAAAAAAAGGGAGGAGTTGCCCAGGGCCATCTTAAAGGAAAAAGAAGAGTCTCGAACCATCATGATATTGACGGCCGACGGGGGGGAGGTAATGGAGTCGGGAAGAGAAAAAAAAAGGGAGAAAGAAACTCTAGCGCGCTGGGAGGAGTTACATTCTCATCCCAGACCCCTCCCCATTCCTCAACCGAAAAAGGGGGAGGGGGTGCCGTCGATTCAAAAAAACCTCCAACCCACCTGAAAAAAGCAAACATCCATAAATTGGCGAGTCAGGAAAGGCAAGTAATGTCCTTAGGGCAGTCGAAAGAAAGGAGGTTTTTGTGAAAAAAAGAAAAAGGAAAGACTGCACCCCCTTGCACACACCAGAAGGAAGGGAAGGCCATAGGGAAAAAAAAAATGAAGCCAGAGTGGGGGGCGCTACCACGTAAGGGTCCGTTTCCATAAGTACTAAAAGGGGGGGGGTTGTAGAGGAAGAAAAAAAAAAAAAAAGGAAAAGGAGGAGGGGAGAGGGTTTAACCCGCAATCCCCAACGGAAGGGTTTCTTCTCCCCATTTAGAAAAGAGGGGAAAGAAGAGAGGGGTCGTGGCCCTCCCAGTTGGAGAACAAAAAAGGGGAGTAATTATCGGATTTTAAATGGGTTGAACCTCCCCGGGGGGGGAAAAGGGGAAAAAGAAAAAGAGGGGGTCTAATGGGTAATGGGGAAAAGGTAGCTCCACCTGCCGGGGTAAGTTAATGACCGGGCCAAGGTGTTTCGTCGCCGCCAAGAAAAAAAAGGGGGAGAAAAAAAAAATAAGAACGAAGTATCGAACAGAGAAATGGGAAAAAGGGGACCTGTCTCCAATCTCACACAAAAGGTGACCTTGGGGATCCGGCCACTCGAAAGGGGGGAAGGAGAAAGAGGTTTCGAAGATGGGAGGGTGAAGCAAAGAAATCCCCCTTGGAAACATAGACAAGCAGTCGCCAGGGCCACAAGCCAGGGGGTTCTGCTCACCACAGAGAACATAGTATTGGGGAAAGAGAACACCCTGGAGAAAAGCAAACAGCACAAAGTGAAGCAGTAAGAAGGTGCAATCGGCCAAGGGGGGGGGGGGGGGGAAGGGGGTTGCAAGTATAACTAGGTTTCGAAGGAATCTTCCCAGAAGGCCCTTTTGGTCAGTTAAGGGGGAAAAGGGGGAAAAGGGGAGAAGACGGCCCACTGTCCCCGGGGTAGTAAAAAAAAAAAAAAAAAAGAGAAAACACTCTCTCCCTCTCACAAAAAAAAAGGGAATGTTCACGATGTGGAGCACTAAAAAGGGGACGGAGAAAAAAAAACTCTGACCGGTGGTCCATTACCTGCCAAGGGGGAAAAGGAAGGACGGAAGAATATACCCCGCTCGCACCCTCCGTTAAGAAAGGGGAAAAGGGAAACCGGTTTTCCGATGCCAAGGTCAAGGAAAGAGAAATGAACTGTGTTCTTGATGTAGCCAGGGGAAGGATGCTCGTTGCGATGAGAAAAGAGTCGTTCTATGTTGAGAAAAAAGGAAAAAAAGGAGGGGAGGATAAGAATGTGACACCGGATGGGTAAAAAAAGGTGAGTGACGAATCCTCATAGGATGCAACACCTAGGGGGAAGAAAGACTTTTTGCAACATAACAAGGAAAAGGGTGTGTAAAAGGGACAATCCTCGCTTCCACAAAAGGAAGCCCTGGTAAGGCCCGGGAAAAAGAGAGGGCGGGTACTTCCGTAGATGTGAGCAGAACAAGGAAGGGGGTGGCGGGGCATGCCCCGGTTTGTCCATGAAGAAACACGTTTATGCGAAAGGGGGTCTCATAAGGGGGAGACAGGCTCAAAAAGAAGAACAAGAACAAAGAGTTCGAAGAAACCTCCCCCTTCTTTTTCCGAAAAAAAAATAATTGCGACCCCCAATCCCAGTGTCAAGGTGTGCTGGAGGGGAGCCAATTATGGAACAAAAAAAAAAAAAAAAACATGTTCGGATCACCCGAAAGGGCATTTAGAATAACCCGGACAGGGCGGGGGGACCTCCCCTTCGAAAAAGTGATCGGGAAGGGGGAACCGAGACCCCCCAAAGGGTAACGAGTCCGGTACTACATCTTGAAAAGAGGGAGAAAAAACAAGGGGCCCCGGCAAGCTGGCGTCAACGAGAAGGGGAAAAAAGGATGCCGCAGCGGGTGCAAGGCAAAAGAAGGGAGGGCCGGAAAAGCCCTGGCGCAGAGAAAAAACGCGGAAGAGGCAGCCAGCATGGCGAAAAAAAAAAAAAGGGTTTGAACGGGCCCAAAAACCTTCTCGACCAGAAGACCGGTGGTGGAGTGTGGCAAGGGACGACGGCAAACCCCGGAACCGGGAAGGGCGGTGGGGCTTGCGCACGGAAAAAAAAAGAGGGTCCAGCGGGGCCGGGTTCTTGGAAAAAAGAGGTCGCCGCAGAAAAGCAAGCTAACGGAGGGACCTTATACTCTCCAGAAAGGAAAGGAAGAGATTCGGGGGAAAAAAGCGTCATATTCCCTTGGGAAAAAAAAAATCAAGCCGATCCTTTGTCTCCCCCAAAAAAGAAAGGGGGGGGGAGTCCTCGAGTGCCAAAACAAGTACTTCCGTCAAGAAATTGTGGGAGGAGGAATGGGGGGGAAAGGAAAAGGGGACACGCAGCCTGAATCGTTGAGGGGGACCTTTTTACTCTTTGGGAGAACAAAGGCACGGGAAGGGTTCCGCCGCCCTATGTTGGGAAAGGGAAAGGAGGAAGAAAAGAGCCGCCCCCCCCTCTCGTGATTAAGGGGGGGGGGTGGGCCTGCTTTTCTATACTAAAAGGGGGGGGAAGGGCTAACCTATTACCTCGGAAAAAAGGTTATGGTGCGAAGTCATTGAAAGGAAAAAAAAAAAACGCTGCCGAAGAGAAGAAAAAGGGTCCCGCTGGAGAGGTGACCTTCTCGGAGAGGGAAAAGGGTGGCCGGAAAGGCCTTTCCCTGCCGAAAGGAATCTTTGGACGGCCGAGGACAGCAAAACTCTCGCGAAACCCGATCGAAAGGGGGGGGACAGGCCCCAGCCCGACCCTGCGCGTTTCCTTGGCTTTTCGGGGGGGAGGGGACCTTCCCAGAAGAACGGGCCAGGCTTTTCAGGAAGGGGGAGGGGGGTGCGGGGAGCTGGAGTGGAAAATGCAAGAATTCTGGGAGGGAAAATGAATCCAGGTGAAGAGGAAATGAAAAAAGAGACCAACAACACAACGGATTATTAATTAAAGGGGAAGGGAAAAAGGAAAAAGGGACTCATGGGACTCTGAGGCTTGGGGCATCCCCCTTCCCGAAGGGAGAAAATCAAAAGGTCCAGCTCCCACCTGTCCAAGGGAAAAGACAAAAAAAAAAGGGAAAAAAGGGGAGGCACACGAAAAGGCAACGCGTCGAAACCCGAAGAAAAGGTCGGCTGGGCCGGAACCAGAAAAGGTCCGAAAGAGATGGAGACCGCCGGTCCTCTCTACCGCCGGCCGTAAAGGAGGAAAGTTCCTGCAAGGGGGAAAGGCCCACCCCTGCAAAAAAAAAAAGCGAAATTTCCACACTGCCGCTTGCCCTCCTCGGGATGGGAGAAGAGGGGGGGGAAAAACGGAAGGAAAATGACTCTCACCCTAACCTCGGAAAAAGAAAAAATCGGTAGCCCCGGACACCAGCGAAGGTTCGTCTAGAAAAAAAAAAGGCCATGCCTCAACCTAACCACGAAAAAAAGAGAACCTAGAGAAAGAGGACTTATTCTCCGAACGGACCCGAAGAAGCAAATTACCAGAGGGCGAAAGCCGTGGCCGACAGAAAGAAAAAAGCGGTACCAATCAAGAAGGGGGAAACCTCACCTATTCCTTCAAAGGACTTAGGTAGGGTGGGAAAATACTCCGACCCACCATGGGAAAAAAAGGGAAAAAAAGGGAAAAGGAAGGGCGTGGGTCACTCGATACAATGGGGGTTGTGGTGTGGCTAACCCGAAGAGGAAGCCAACTGGGTATGGGAGGGGCATCTGCCGGATGGGGCCTTAAAAAGAAAGGGGGGAGAACTCAGACTGGGAGTTATGGAGTCGGTATCAGGGGAAGAAAAAGGGAGCCTCACTCTAGCGGGAAAAGAGGGAATGTGGCGAGGAGAATCCTTTCGCGCCAGAGAAGAAAAAGAAGGAAAATCGCGGGCGGGAAAGAGAGGCACTCCTTCAAAGGAAAAAATAGCCAAAAGAAAGGTCGATAATCAAAAAAAGGGAAAAACGTCGGCAAATGAAAACCTTCGAGTGGGTAGGGGGTGAAGGGCACCCATTCCCGGTGGGGGGAAGAAAAATAAAAAAGATGAAGGGGCACCCCAGCTTCGAAGAGCTTTTTGACGGAGGGGCTCCAACGGAAAAGGGGGGGCCTCCGAAATATAGGGTTTACAAAAAAAAAGAAGTGGGGGGGGTCTCGTCCCTAAAAAAAAAAGGTAAGACTTCAAATAATTTTTAAGAGGAGGAGAACCAAGTGAAAGAGATTGGCTCCATGTAGAACGATTAATCCGAAAGAAAAAAAAAAATGGGGGCACAGGGCCCTCCTTTGGACAAAAACAAAGTGACTTAAGCCGGAAAGAAAAAGCGTACCGGCCCAGCCGGGTTCTGTTGTCAGGAAAGAAAGGGGGGGGGGAAAAAAAAGAGGGGATTGAGGATTTCCGTACGGCCCTCAGGGCGGGGGGTAATGGGAAACAGTGGCAAGTTTCCGGAGGGGGGGGGTCGCCTGCCACCGTCCCCCCGTTTTAGGGGAGAAAAAGAAAGTAAATGGACAGAAAGGGAAGAGGGTCCCGGCCTTAAAAGGGGGGGGAAAAAGCCATCACCAAATTTATAGAGGGAAATCTTCCAAGTCCCGGTAAGGTTGCAATTAATAACTATGGTTAGGAAGGGGAAAGTACCTCAACCACCAAGAGGGGTTACCATCGGGGGGGGGACCCAGGGGTCCAAATCCTGGTTCTGGGAAGAAGGATAAATCTAACATATTAGGGGTAACAAAAACGGAAATGGCTCCCCATCCCATCAACAAAGTGAAAAAAAGGAAGGGGGAAGGGGACATGGCCACTTCCCGGTTCTGTTGCGGGGGGGTTTCCCTAATATTTGAAAAAAGGGCCAGCAAAACACCGCGGAAAGTGGGGGCATTTTAATGGGGGGCACCCCTTTTCCAGGAAAAATCGCCGCACGTCCGGGTAGTGCGAAGAAAAAAAAAAACTTCTCTCAAAAAAAAAAAAGGAGGTGAGGAAAAAAAAAAAGATGTTCTATTGGAGCACACCAGGGGAAGGGGGAAGACGAAGAGAGAACCGGCGTTGGTCCAAAAAGGGGGGGCCCGGTGAGGGGAAAACACCATCACTCTGAGGAAAAAGAAGTTCTACCCTGTGGCAACAGAAACCCGGGAAAAGAAAGGGGAAAAGAGGGCCAATCCTCTGCTTTCCACTGGAAGGGGGAGGCCAGGTAAGGCCGGAAAAAAAAAAAAGTCAAAGGGGATACTTCGGAGATGTGGAGCAACCCGGGAAAAGGGGGGAAAAAAAAAGGTGAGAAAGGGGCCTACGCCCGAGGAAAAACCATTACCTTACCCCTTGGGGAAAGGTGGGTTGGGGGGAAAAAGAAATCCTCATCCCTCTTAAGGAAAAGAGGGGGGAAGGGGGAAACAGAAACCCTTACGTGGCCGGAAACCTCTGCGGAAAGGTGGGAGGGGAGGAAGGAAGAACCCGCCAGCCTCTGGTTTCGAGAAGAGGAGGGACAGAATCCCCCGGACGTAAAAAGCCCCCCTGTGGTCCATTGAAAAGGAAGGGTTAAGACTGACAGGGAAATCCTCATCCCCTCTTAGGGAAAAGAAAGGGAAAGGAAAAAAAAAGGAGGGGGGCCCATGCCCAGGTGCAATCCACGAGTGTGCTGGAGGAGCCAAGAAGGGAAAAAAAAAAAACCGATCAAGAGAGTTTTTCGATAAAGAGGGAACTGGAGAAGAACCCTGGGGGGAGAAAGAAGGGGGGGGAAAACCTCATCAAGGAAAAAAAAAAAAAAAAAGATAAACCAGAGAAAAGAAGGGACCGCACTTGATTGCCGATACCCCAGAAGTTTTCTATGAGGGGGGAGCCTATCTTGTAACGGAACCCGGGAAGAGTCAATACGAAAAAAACCCCAAAAAAAAATGTCCGGGGTTTGGGGGGGGACCTTGTGTCCGTTTAAAAAGAGAGGGGGTGCCCTTCCCTCTCGGGGATTCCCAACAACCCGGGACAATTTTCCTCTCAACGCCCCCCCTCGGAGAAAGGGCCTTTCCTCCGTACGTCGCCATTTCAAGGGGGGGGGAGGGGGGGAGTCCTCCGAAAGAGATGCTCCGGGGGGAAGGAGGGGGCGGCCTCGACGGGAAAGAAGCCGCCGCGAGAAAAACCCCTTGCGGGAAGAAAAGGAGGACTCCCGGGCTTTTTCGGGGAAACTGGCCAAAAAAGGCGGCTCTCTGAAGGGGGGGGGGGGGGAGGGGAAGAAAAGATGTAACCTTAAAAAAAAAAAAGAACCTCACGTACCGCGAGACTGATGGTTCCTTAATCGGGGGAGGAGGGAAGGGGGAAAGAGACAGGATATCCATCGGCTGGTCGCCCCCAAAAAAATAAAAGCTGGTTCCTCGGGAGGAACAAAAACGCCAAAGAGAAGGGACCAATTGGGGGGGGAAATACCAGAATGAGGACAAGCCTGATCTTTGAGGTACAGGGGGGGAAAAAGAGGGAAAACAGGGGGGTCCATAGCCGCCCCAGGAAAAAAAAGGTTTTCTCCGAAGGGGGGGAACGGGGTTGTATACTAAAGAAGACCCTCTCGGGAAGGAAAAAAGGGGGGGAGGGGGGTTCGAGCCTGGTCCGTGACGACCCAGTCGGCTGGGGGGTACTTAGACAGAGGCGATAGTCATATATTCCGAGGGGGGGGGGAGGAAGGGGAAAAGGGGTGAAAAAAAACCTTTCCCTGCCGATAGGAACCTTTCCAAAAGGGGGAGGGGACAAGCCGGGGAAGGTCTAATTCTTTGGAAGGGGGGGGGGGAAAAAAGAAGGTGAAATTTCAGACCGCGTAAAAGGGGGGAGAGGACCGTCTTGTTATTATATAACTCGGGAGAAAAAAGGGGAGAAAATGAGCGAACAAAAAATCTCCTGTGTCTGGTGGAAGGAAAAAAAAGAGGAGTGTTCCGTGGCATTTTCGGGTTGGAGGGGGGGAAGAAAGGTTCCTCAGCCGGTCCCAGGGAAAAAGGGGGTAGCAACCGGGAAAAAAAGGCGTTGATCGTTAGGAGGGAAAAAGAAAAAAAAAGAAGAAGGAAGATGGTAAAATTAGCCATTTGAAGGAAGAAAAAGGGAGAAAAAAACAACCAACTTAGGATTAGAAAAAGAAAAAAAAAAGGGGGTGACTAAACCTTCAAAAACTGGCCTCCAATGGGAAAAGAGAGGAACGGGAAAAAAAAAAAACAAAAAAAAGAGCCAAGATCTTGCCCCGCAACTCAAAAAAAAAAACTTCATCATGATAACAAACTGAAGGAAGAGATGCGGAAGGCCCACCGAGGGAGAAGAAAAAGAAAGAGCAATGTCGGCTTGGTAGATCTTTTCGCGAGAGAAAGGGGGGGAGAAATAGCAAATACCAGAAGGGAGGTCACAAGATGATCCGCTTGCGGGGGGAAGGAAGGGCAACGGGAGAACCCTGCCCAGAAGAAAGTCCACCTCTAAAAAGAAAAAAAAACATCCTAAGAGAATGGGGCAGACAGGTTTCCCCCGTTAAGGGGGGAGAAAAGAAAAAAGAAAAAGGGAATCTAATTGCTTCTCAAGGGGGTAGCCCGGACCAACACAAAAGGCAGTCGAGAAAAAGGAACAGGGGCTCGAACTAACCACTCCCCGGAGCAAGAACGGTCCGGAGTGAGAAGGGACGCAGCTCCAACAATCCTGGCAGAGAGGGGAAGGGAAAAGAAAGGGGGGGAAAAGCGTAACCAAGCCGCGCATTGACCGGAGCCTTCCCTTAATGCCATAAGGAAAAAAAAAAAAAGGTCCCGCCGGAGGGAAAAGGGGGGGAGTCCGCTTGGGAAAAAGAGGGAAAGGGAATGTTTGGTGGGGGAAGGTATTCGGCCGGAGGAAAAGGGGGGGAAACGTCTTTGAAGGCATCCCTGGCCGATAAGAAGGGAGCGCCGGGGAGAGAAAAGAACTGTGATTTATGGAGAGGGGAAAAGGCGGGGTCCCTAGGGGGGAGGCCTCACTCGGAAGCGGAAGAAAAAAGGGGAAGGAAAAAGAATCGAGTACATCCTTGCGCTCCCAGAGGGGAAGGGGGGCGACGAGGACAGAACGGCGGTTTCCGTAGGGGGGGGGAGAAGGAAGGGAAGACAAAAAGGAAAAGCAGCGTTTCCGAGAAGAGGGAATTGCGATCACTGCCAAGGAAGTTCAGCCTTCTAGGTTGTCAGGGGGGGAGGGAATTGTTAACCTGCGACAGGGGGGGAAAAAAAGTTGCAACCCGCTTGGAGGAAAAAATGAGACGGGTGAGCCATCTTGCCAGGCAAAGGAAAAGTTTTCCGTTTTCAAAAAAAACGAGTCGAAAAAATGGGGGGGGGTTAAACTCGGGAAAAGCGGCGCCCCGGGGGAAGGGGGGAGAGAGTGTTACAGGAGGGCGCCACTCCCGGGGGCATTGAAAAAATGTAGAACGTAGGGGAAAAGAAAAAAAGAAGGGATGCGGGTCGTGGCCAAAGAGCACAAAGTGAAGTGCGGTATGTGAAGAGGGGCCAAACGGAAACAGGGTCTGTTATTTGCAGGGGAAAAAAAAAGAGGGGGGACGAAGAGGGGATGAATTAAGTCAAATTCAAACGGCCCAGAGAGGGGGGGGTAAAACCTTGGGGAAGATTTGTCAGACCACGGACGCACCACTTCCCGAAACAAAATAGACAACTAATTAATCGAAAAGAAGGGTTTCAAGGAATTCCCTGGCTCAAAAGAAAAGAAAAGTTGAAGCATCGTATTTGGGGACTCGGCCACGGAAATTGAGTGCAAGGAAAGAAAGGGGTACGAAGAGGGGATTATGAAGGGAAGAAAAAAAAAAAAGGGGGGGGGGAGTGAAATGGACCATCGGGTCAAGTCTGAAGGAAAAAACCACAATCAAAAAAGAAAGGGGGTAACCCAAAAAAGAGAAGAGAAGTATTCGAACATAGGATGCTGGGTCAAAGAAGAAAGTAAAAGGGGGAGAAAAATCCAGGAACAAAGTGAAAATTGGCATCGGCCCCAGGGAAAGGTGCTGTTGGCAAAAAGGAAAACAGGTGTCGAAAGATGGAGGAAAGGGGAAAAGGGAACCTCACCGGCCCCATAGGTACCACCGGGGGGGGGTTCGAGAGGAACAAGCGGCCAACGAGGTAAGTGCTCAAAAAAAAAAAAAAACAAAACTAGAAC
>Ga0179593_1288056_pt1 | contig 12079 bp, 8 predicted proteins | sample CZODoug2_1_08_16_FD_185931 | JGI IMG/M metagenome (GOLD analysis project Ga0179593, IMG submission 185931) | Vadose zone soil fungal communities from Angelo Coast Range Reserve, California, USA - CZODoug2_1_08_16fungal (PacBio error correction) | ecosystem: Environmental > Terrestrial > Soil >...
CAAAAAGCGTTTTGGGGGGGGGGAAGCCGGAAGGAAAAGGGAGCAGAATTCTTGGAGAGCACGCCTGAAAAATGTGGTACCATACGGATTGGCTTCCAGTCAAGGGCTAAATACAAACCAGCTTCCGGAGCAGGTAAGTAAACAACTCAGGGCGGAAACGGCAAGGAACACTGATTGGGGGGTACCAAGCAGCACGCAGGTGGAGGTACTTCCAACTACCCAATTTCACTGATACGGGGAACATCCCGACCAAAGCTGAATTGCCAAGGGGGAGGGGGGGGTAGAAAAGGGAAGTTTGGGGGAAACTGGGTGTCGTAAACCTTTTACCTGTTGGTACGTGCCTGAGATAACAGCACTCGTGCGAAGAAATCCGTCTAACAAACCCGCCACTCTCAAGAGGAAACTGGGAGGAAATTGTCAATAGGCAAGGGGGAGAGTAAGGGGCTTGTTCACGGGGGGCGTGATTATTACTTTTACTGATATCAATCTTCCTTACCCGGAGAGTTTGAAAGTCTGTGGTAAAGACGAAGGTTCCACCGGACGGAAGAACTTCAAAGTCAAAAGGGTCCGCTTGGAAGGACTGAAGAGGAAAGCATCGAGCCATCACCATTCAAACGTACGTCACTAACCCACATTGCCGCCCGTAAATTGTTCCGGCAGCCAGGGCTGAAAACGAAAGATGGAGGAGCACCGAGGTTCATTGAGAATACAAAGACTTGATTGAGAGAAGGGCGTTGTCTTTTGAAATTGTATGACTGGAACACCCGAAAGGAAACAAGTTGTCCGGTGCGTTCAATAAAAACGGAGGACGACTTGGAGGGAAGCGATTTCCAGGGGAAAAAGACCATGAAAAAAGACTGTCTGAGATTGGAAAACGTCGGCTCTTTGTGTGCAAAATCCAAGCCTGTGTGAAAAATCGGTCCAGAGTAGAGAAAAAAAAGAAAAGAACCATAGGGGGGGGCTGCGTTGGCGAGGACAAAAAGGAAAGGGAAAAAAAAAAGAGTAAAGCATTGAGAAGAAAGTACGACTGGAAAAAGAACCATTATTGGGTTAACCATCTTCTGTGCTAGGATAAAATTATCTGAGTGGCCCGGACGAACGGTCAAAGCCCACAGGGAGAAAATGACAGATGAAGCGCCCTTCCACAGGCCTCAAAATACACGGGTATCCGACTGCGAAAAAGGTTGCTTGGAGGGGGGGGGGGACCACGCTACAGCTATAAAAGAGAATGGTACATGCCAGACAATGCAAAAAAGGGAAAAACCTAGGTAAAAGTATTCCATGAAAAAAGGGGAGCAGTTGGAGTTGAGCGAGCGGTGCTAACTGTCTGCTCGCAGGGCTCAGGTACCGAGAAAATACACGAAAATAAGTCTTGCAGAGCACGGTGCATCGGCGGCTTTGGTACGAAAACGCTGAAACCAGTTGGAAGAAAGGGGATTCCGGTGGAAGAACGGGTGGGAAAAGAAAGGGAACAAGCGTTAAAAGACCGGGAGGTCCACAGATAAACCCGCTGATCTAGCTTTGCGGGTTCAAGTGTAAGGCGGTGAGGGTCCACGCTCTCGACCATGTGGGAAAGGGGGCAAGGACCGGGCAGACACATGGGGGTGAGAGAGAAAACCAACACGAGGAGAAAGAGATATATCCGGCCATGCTCTTCCTGGGCGGACAATCGTCCAGCTGTGTGATCGCCGTCAGGGACATTGCACAAAACAAAGAGGTATAGAAAGAAAAGCTAAGAGGGAAATGCTTTCAAAATAATCGTTTTCCCAGGTGGCCCACTCGCACTTCTTTCGCCATCAGTCAGAACTGTTACATGACAGGTGGATCGGAAAGCAGCGGCACCTGCTCGGCGAAGACTTCATGGAGTTAATGGGGGGGGGAAGGGAGGGGGACACACGAACCCGAGGAGAAGCTCAGAGCAGCTCAAGGAGCGCACCGTTTGATGGCGATTTTTACCTAAGTATTTGAACTTGCCGTTCGAGGCATAATTATAGCGGGGCTGGACAAGGCTCAAGCAACCTAGGAGGGCCGTCGTCTGAACACCAGGGAAGGGAGTTAGTGAGGGAAAAGGTCGCGCCGGATTCCCTTGTGAACCATGTGCGTCCCGGGTGAAGATTTCCTGGGCCACTTGCTGGAAGAGAGAATGAGAGAAAAAGTGAGAAATGAGAGTGGTATGGGGGAACTTACTCATGGGACTTTAGTAAAAAGGAAGGGATTCATCTCCTTTCGGAGCTAAATGCTGGGTTGAAAAGATCGCCAACGAAGTCAAGCGAGGGGGGGAGGGCGAGGGAGGGGGCGGGGGGGAGTCTAAGAACGAGAAGCCCAGATTTTATGACCTATCACGCACGAACACTGCTGGTGAAGAGCGCCACGTGGTGTCTGAGGTTTGCATGGTCAATATAGAAAGTGCGAATGAAACTCAGGTGCCAAAGAGCACGCACCGGAAAAACTGGAGGGGAAGGTCGGGTGAGGGAAAGGTAAAAGGAAAAGACAAAGCATAATCGTCAGTCTTACTTTCAGCGACTCACGCGAAAAAAACCCGCGAACGGCATCCGCTTGGTGAAGGCGGCCGGAAATGGGAAAAACAGGGCCCGGGGCTGCCAAGGGACCGGGAAGGTGGTTAAACGGAAAAAAAGGGGAGTTGTGAACGGTTTTTTAATTGTGCTAGTACGTTATAGTGAACTTCAAACGGAACTGAGGAAGGCTGAGAGATACGGCGCAAGTATTCTTAAACAAATCGAACATTCCGAGAAAAGATGCCGTGATCAGCACAATGTATAAGTCAAGCCAGACAACAGGGGGACCAACCGGATCTGGCAAAAAAGGGAAAATTGGAGTTGACAAGATTAGTTAAAAAGTCGTCTGAGGGGGTGGTTTAAAATTCTAACTCTTCGGGGGGATGTTATTCATGCGACTCCCCCACCAGGAGAGCGGGTGGCCGGCGGATCCAGAAGAGGCCCCAACTAAATAAACAGAAGAGCCCCTGGAAAAATGGAAAAGGATGGTGGCAGTCGGGGGAAAAAACGTCATGAAAAACCTTGGTCGTTTTCAACAAGCGCGTTGAGCTGGGGTCAACCAATTCAAAGTGGGGGTGACAACGAGTGGGACGGAATTAACCGCCAAGGAGAGGGGGAAGGTTTCCAGGGAAAGGCCTAAAACTGGCCAGGCTCAGGCTTTGAAGCGCCATCATCAGGGTCCTGAAAGGTTGCCCAGGGCGAGGAAAAAAGCGGTATGAATCTCTAAAAAAAACAACAAAGGAGGAGGGTCATTTCATAACTTTTGAACTGCTTCGTCCATCACGGCAATAGCGCAATTGTCACCAAGAAGTCTAGCATGGCTTCCAGGAGTAAGGGAAAATGTGAAAAAAGAAAGAAAAAAGAGGGCAAGCGTAAAGAGGGGTCACGCCATAGAGGGTGGTAATTTTTTCACCCCTCACGCTCGGCGTGTCTGACTAACGGGGTTTTTCACTGAATACCTGGGTAAATCGACGCCAAAGTCCTTGACAGGTTGGGCAAGGAGAAATGCGGATGGGAGGGGAAGGGAAGAGAACGCAACCGTGAGGACGGGTGTTCGCCGGAAGGTACAACCTGGGACGTCGCCGTACCCGGTCAAACCCGGTGCCAGACGAATAGAACGGAACGTCCCAATTATGGGGAACTTCAATGTTTCAGAGACCATGGAGGAAAGTTGGTGGCGGCGGGGAGGGATCTTCGGGGGTGGGCGCAAGATCGTCTAAAAAACTCTAGAGGGTTCTTGGAAGTTTCCACTTTCTCGGAAGCTTCAACCAATTGACAAACGCTTGGGGGTCGGAAAAGAAAGAATCGAGCCAGGAAAAAGAAAATTGCAAACTCCTTTCGACAGACCCGTTAACGTTTAGAAGTGCCCGTCTGTCCTCCTGAAAACGGCAGACGGGTCCGGGGGGGGGAAGCGGAGGAAGAGACGGCGCTCTGATAGTTATTCGAGTCATACAGGCTGTGACAGTTTCTGGGGACCGCAACAAACACTTCCGGGGGGGAAGGGAGGAAAAGAAAAAAGAGGGGATGAGGAACGGGGAGGGAAAGAGGGAGGGGCCAATAAGGAAAAAAAAAAGACTTTCGCTCTACCATTGCTCATGTATGGAAGAAGGTGGGGAATCGTTCGAGGGAGACAGCCGCGAATAGGGAGTGAAGGTCGGGTGGGGAGGATTAGGCACCACAGAGAAAAAGTACGTTATAAGAAAACTAGATTTTTACCCATATCTTCATCTATGTCTAGAAGAGGGGATAGAACGATTATCAAGCTGCAAAACTGGAAAAAGGAAAAACATGTACCCAAAGGGAGACATAAAGGGTTATGAAACTTCGAGCCCACTACTCATTACTCAAAAATTGGGGGGACAGACTCGTCAGCGTTGCCTGGAGGACAGCCCAGCTATCGAAGATAAAAAGTACATGCCAGAAAGGAACCTAAGGTACAAGTCAGGAAAAGGGAAAGGAAAAAATGGTGATCTTTTTGAGCGTGCGCGCAAGGGAGAGGGACGAGGAAAAAGACACAACCGTAGGTGGTGATCGAGGAGGTGAGACAAAAGCCATGAACTGAAAGTATTCGGGGATTTCGGACCACCTACGCCTGCGGGGTATGGAAAACAAGATATTTCACCCGCTGAGCTATCGCTGCTTTAAGTTGTGCCAAGGGTAAAACGATCACACGACACTCGGGAAAGGTACGTAACGAAAAAAGCGGAACATGGACGGAGAGAAAACAACAACTGGAGGAATATAGATATCCAAGGCGCCAGTCTCTTCTCGTTTACGTATCGGGGAACGACTAGAGGTGTGAAGCAACCGTAATTTGAAAATTCGAAAGTCAGCGGATAGCTAGCTATTCTTTTCCCCCCTCAAAAAGGGCAGGAAGTGGGGTACACACAACCCGCACTGTGGCCCCGGGTCAAGAAAACTGGTGGCGGGAGAAGGGAAAAGCCTCGAAAACCGGGTGGAAGGGAAAGAAAAAATCATGAGGATTTTCTAGCGCCGAGACCCTCACCTATCAACACTCGCGAGAAAAAATGCGCCCAGGGTGTGGAAAGAGGGACTCCTTTAACTGGGAAGGGGGGGGGAATTGAAGCATTACCTTGGAGGATCCTGCCAATGCCTCTAAACGTCAGTCGACCAGTCCTCGGAGAAGGGAGAAGGCCACAACGGTGTCGCCTGTGGGGGTGGGAAAAGGGGCGAAGGGGAAGGTGAAAGGCCAACGTGAATAACATCTTTCTAAAAAAAATGACAGTTTAAACTAATGGTACTTACCATCTCTCCGGCTTCTCGGAATGCATTGAATAGATAAAAGAAGAAAAATAGGGGGGCAGGGGAGGGGGGGAGGGGAATTCTAACGTCACTTCATCCAACTGATTGCCCTATCCGCCCATGGTGGAAAGGCATGGGTTGAACGGGGTTATTGCCGGAATCGAGACGAAAAGGAAAGGAAAAAAAAAAGAAAAGAAGCCGGGGGGAGGAGGGTTGGGTACCGTAACGGTCGTCTGATCTCATAAAAACAACTTGTAAACCCGCGGAAAATCCGCTGGCGACCCGGCCGAAGGAAAGGGGCAAACAAAGGGCAAAACCGGTCAAGTGGGAGTAACGGCAAAAGGCGTTTGGAAAGGGGTTGGGAAATTGCTCATCAAAGGGACTTTCCAAACGAGTGACGTTGAAGTCGTCAGTCCGTGAACGGTATTCTTAACCCCGGGGGGAAAAATCATATCGGGGGTCAAGAAGGAGGGGGGAGGGGGAACCATTCCCAATGAATATAATTCACCAAACAGTGACCCACCCCAGAACTTGAGAAAGATGGGTCCCGGGATTAGTAGAAGACTGGCAACACGGTTGGGGGGGAGACAGAAGGGGAGCTAACGATGCTAGGGAGGAAGACTTCAAGGCAAAACCTCGGGTTTCCCTGCATTATCTCCCATAACCCCCCAAACTGGCACACCTAAAGACCAAAAATTCAGGACTTTGAAATGTTCCAAAGGGGAAAGGAAAGAAAGGTGGGTCGTTTAAGAAGAAAAGAAGCGCGTGGATTGCGAAAATCAGTTAATATTTTAAACTAATTACTCTCCTGAGGTTTTCTATGTATTTCAGTGAAGAGCCTCGGGAAGCCATGCGTCAAGAATTTGGGTCATGGGCAAAAACATCAGCAGGAATACGAATTCAAAGAAGGTTGGGAATCGGACATCTATACAACAACTAGTAGGATGAAGAGATTCCATAATTGGAAGAAGCCTGCCACGTTGAAGAAGTCCGGCCTTCGACGCCTGCAGGGGACCCAAACATAGGAAAAAGGGCTTAAAGTGCATCTTCACATGGCAATGCAAAACAAAGGAAGGAGCTCAGTGCAGAAGAAAGGTGTCAACCTCAGTGGGGACACCAGCTCACTCGCGGCAGGGGGGGGGGAGCCCTTCAACAAAAAGGTTGGGAAATGAATTAAAAATGGGAGCGAAAACCCAAAGTCAAGAAAAAGGATCTTGAGTATTGCAGTTGTTGGTCTTCGGCTCCCCTTTACATATCTGTTGGAACGGGCCAAACCGAAAACAGCGAAAAGTTCGCGACAAAGTCAAAAAACCCAAGGTGCACACTAATCCCGAAGGTCCAAGGAAAGGGGGTTGCAGGCGTGTTCAAAGGGTTGCGGCGTGAATTAGATTGACGGCTCCAGAGAGTGACGGACCCGGACCTCAAGTTAACACAGATTCTCGGGGGTAAGAATAAAGGGGGGAAACGGAGAAGAAGCTAAAAAAAAAAGAAGGGCGAAGTCTCGAATCGGCCAATGCACAAAACGCCTCAATCACTGAAGGGGAACCTGTTAACTGTGCCGTGCCCTCCCAAGGGTCACGGACGCCGGGAGAAAAAAAGCGGAAGGGGGACTCAGAAAGGGGGAGATCGCTGACTTCTACTGATAAATGGTTTCGGGTCCTTTCGAAAGTTTATCTGTTAACTCAAAAACACCTCCCGGTGCCTGGAGTACTAACACCGGCGGGATAGACTTGTTTGATTGCCATGAAATAAGAAAGGCGGAGGAAAAAAAAGTGGAGGAGGTGTTCGAGGATCCAAGCCTTGGAAAGAAGGCAATTAGATCCCGAAAGAGACACGCATTACTTAAGTGATTATTCAAAAAGGGGAAGACGGAAAAGGGGACCTGGGAGAAAGGAAGGACAAATTTTTAAATCGTCCATGATCTAAAAGCTTTTATGACGGGATTCTCGAAATTTGCCCCCGGACGCCCGGGGCACAATTCCCAGAAAGCACGTTGGAAACCATTCTGAAAAGAGGGAAGGAAACTAAGTATGACTGGGTCTAGTCTCAAAGTAAAAACTCTATAAAACAATGGTACATGCCTCGAGGCAACGGGGCCTAGTAAAAGGAAGGAACCGGAACAGTGCGCAATGTTGAAGCGAAGGGCTAAGCAATTAGCGGGGGAAGCGGCTCAGGGTGAAGGAAAAAGAGAAGTAAATTCTTCGCCGCAAGAGAGCGTTGCATCTGACACACAGGTTACGATTGATTCCGGTTAACAGGGGGGTTTGGCCCACTAGGAACCCGTCAAGTGAAGCGCTTGGGAGTAAATAGAGTGCCCGCTGATCTATACGCTTGTGAGTGTTGCAGGTAGGAAAAAATATCCCCCAGATCAGGGAGGGGGAAGGATGTAGAACGAAGACCTCTACAATTGTGAGAACGAAAACAACAAGGAGAGAGGAAAATGGAAGGGAGAAAATTGTGAGCCATGATGCACGAGGCGCCGATAGCGGGGAGCGAAAAAATTGTAGCAAGTAGACACTCAAACGGCTTATGTTTTGTGGGTGTGGTGGTGTGTTTGTTTTTTAAAACCCACTGGGGAAGTCGGACGGGAGTGGGGGACCACTCGCATCAAGTCTAGAAAAACTCGCCGAAGGGCACCGTGCGCGTCAGACAGAGTCGTGTATGTTAGACAACTGAGCCCCGTGCGCGAAAGCGAGCCGCAGAAAAGGGGAAAAAGTGAGGGAAGGGAGTGAGATACTTGCCATTTCCGTTTGCCTGGGATCGTTCATCCTTGGTAATAGCGATAGATCAGTAGCCGCGTTGCAAAAAGGACTGAGTAGGAGGCCAGGAGGGGGAAAAAAGGCAATCGGTGGGGAGGAACTTGGGGGTGGATGTGGATGGCGGGGGACAGATTCAAAGCTTCCGAGCTGGAGATTCATTCGATCGGGGAAGGTATTGTTTGGGTAATGATTCCGCTATGATAGACAGAAGATGGGGAGGAAAAGGAACAACAAGGAGGAGATGGGAGGGATCTACATAGTCACTTCCCAAGGCTGATCCTTGCACCTCTCAACAAACAACAGGGCGCCAGCGTTGGGTAATATTATTTTCAGGGGATTCGGGGAAAGGGAAAAAAATCGAATACCGGGCGAAAGAACCGGAGTTAAGTCTGGAGTTGTGTAACCAGAATAACTTCAAGACAGACTGCCAAATACCGCCTTGTCGCCCAAGAAAAAGCGACAGAATCAAAAGGGGGTCCAACGCGGCCGGGGGCCAAAGCGAGCACCGTTCCTCAAAGGGGTGACGTCAAAAGGGCGTTTGAACTGGTTGGGGGTGAAAATGTGGGCTGAGGTAGTGAGGATTGACGGAAGGTCAGGAAACTGGGGGGAGGGGTGAGCGTAAAATTCCTTAAAGAGTCAACGGAAGAGTACGGGCCGGTCAGAGATTCGCCCATATTCCCAGAGAGAAGATGCACTCCAAATCAAACGTCCTACCCAAACATTGAAGCTACAAAGTGGTTCCGGAGTTAAGTGAGACGTGCTGACCAAGGTGGTGTAAGAGCAGTTGTAAATCTTCTCGGCGAATAACCAACCTATAGGCGTAAACCGTTGGGGGGCGAAAGATCAAACCCCACGCCCTCCACTAGAAGGGTCAAAACTTGTACTTGGGCTCAATTTCCAAATACTAAAAAACCTTTGTGTCGTGAGTCAGACACACTAGAGTAAAAACCACGACAAATGGATATTGCGTGTTAAAGTCGGAAATTACCTATCAAGAATGCTGTGGCATATGTTGGTGCCACTGGGAAGAAAGGTGGAACCTGGAATAAGGGCAATCTTGGTCCATTTCCAAGATAGAAAGAGACGATCAAATGAATATACAATCTGAATTGGAATCTCTCTAAAGAGGAGGAAGGAAGATAAGGAATAAAAGTTTGGGCCAAGCCGCGTTCAGGGGTCGGGGAGAACTTGAAAGGATTGGAAGAAAAAAAGAGGCTAACACCAAAAATTGTGTCAATTTTTCAATCACAGAAAGGTGCAGTAAACCATGCACACGTTAGTGTCATCATGGTCAAAGCAGAACTGTGAATTTCGGAACAAAAGGACAAAAGGGGGGGAAAGGAAAAGAAGGTTGGTTTCAACAATGACGGTAACATCAAAAAAAGACGGGTGTGGGGGATCGGACTATGGCAGGGGGGTCTGTGAAAGGCCAGAACGGCCAAACGGGGGAAAAAACTATCCGTGGGGAAGTCTCGGCATTAACGATTTCTCCTACCCGTTCTAACACCCCGCCAGGACTCAAAGAAAGAAAGGATACAAGTATGGTGTCAACTCAAAGTGCAGAAGGAAAAGAAATGGTCACGTGAGTTGGAAGGAGTACGCGGGGGATGAGGGGCATTGACCTTACCCACAAGACAGTTAAGAAGAAGTTAACAAAAAAAACATAGGAGCACATCAACCCCAGTTAAGCTTTGAGGACTGACAGTATCACTAGAAGAGCCAATGGACAAAAAAAAATTTCCACACTGGGGGGGGAAAAACGAACGATTCCCAGGGAACGGTGGCCGAACTGGCCCTTCTGGAGGGAAGCAGCCGGGGACACCGAGCGATGTCTCGTCCAGAGGTTCTCTTAGGTTCTGACTCTATCTATGAAGGTGTCTTTTATTTATAGGTGAACTCAACACGAAGAAATAAAAGGGGGGCCGGTGTCTCGCACCGGGGGTAGAAATTTTCGTAGCGGGGAGGGGGGGGGGGACCAAAAAGAAGGTATAAACAAATGGGCCGATCACACCATTGGTGTTCGTGGATGTTCAAGAGAAAAGGGGCTTGGAGAGTTAAAGGAGATGGGACCGCCGAAATTGGGACTTGTTGGCGAAGAAACCAAAGAAGAATACAGTCCTTTCCCAAAATTCCACGAATTAAGAGATTTTTAAACATCGTTTCTGAACTCAAGATGGTATAGAATGGGTATCTGGAAAAAAAAAAAAAAATGTCTTAACCCGGGAAAAGGGGAAAAATCAGAATCCCGGGTGGTCTCAAACCGAATACTCAGGACCGGACCGGTTCAAGGGTGGAGCTGATACAGCAAAGAAGAGATAATGGTACAGGCCGCGACTTCAAAATAAGGATTCCAGCAAAGGGGGGGAAGGTTGATATCGTTCAGCAGCTTGCGTCGCAGTGCTCAGGGGGAACACGAAGAATTGCAGCAGGTGGGAATGCGGTGCTTGCGATGAAAAAAGGTCGGAGAGTGGAGAAAGGTAATTAAAGAACTGGCACCCGCTATTGGGGTTGAAAAATGGAGGGAAAAGATTATTCCAAACATACGCTTCTTTTTATGTGCAAGGTAATAAGGGGGCGTCACACGAAAAGGGGCCGATTTACAGGAGGTCAACAAAATGATCTAGAGAAAAAAAAGTCGGAGGAATCCAATTTGAACCTTCGCCTTCCATCGGCCCGAGGGCCACGTCATGAACTTGCAAATCAAAAGGAAGAGTATAAAAGATCGTAATGGGGGGCAGGAAAGCTTTTCAAATGCGCCAGTATTGGTCCACAAAGGGGCCCCGGAATCAATCCGAACGGGAAGCGATAAAACGCGAGTCAGGGACGAAAGGAGACTTCAGTAAGCGGAAACTGATAAAAACTCTTAAAAAAACTCCGCGATAAGCGTGGCTACGACTTTTAGGATCCGTTTTGCCTTTCGATGTTAAAAGGAATTTAGCAAAAAATCAACCCTTGCGGCAAAGACGGAAAAAGGACAGGAGGGAGGGAGGGCGGAAAAGAACGGTGTAGGGGGAAAAAGGGGGGGAGGCCTTCGTCCCTGGGGCAGATCAAAAAGACGATACCCGTTCGATAAAGAGTATTGTCATATGAGAAGGGTTTAAAAAAAAAGCTACGGAAGGGAAGTTTAGAAGAAAACCATCAACTCAGAAAAAGAGGGTCTATGGACTTTGGGGTGAGAAGAAAAAACGAAGACATGCGATGGCTGTCTGCGGGATCTACTACTAAGATCCGGCTGTGCACCTACACGAAGAAAGACCAGGTAATAGCGGGCAAAGGGGGGGGGGGTTTAAGCATGAGTTAATGGACCACTAAAAGACGAAGACGGGGGGATCGGCAGGTTTTAGTTGTCCCTTCAAGACAACTGCAGCGAATCAGACAATTCTTGTCAGCGCCAGCAGAAAAGAAGAGAAATAAAATAGGAGAAAAAGGGGAACATGCAAGACGGGAAAGGGGGGAGGCCCCCGGGAGTCACTAAAACATTAGGGTTTGTCAACTTTTGGGAAAATTGGCTCAGACGGACTATTGGAGACTGAACGTACGGGACGGCTGAAAGAGGAGGGGAACCTGCTACCCCAGATAAGTCAGAAAGAGAGTCCCGCGTAAGGTTGACGAAACGAAGGAGAATATAATTCAGCCTCCACAGGACACAAAACCCTGAAAACTGACAGGGGAAGGGACATGGGATAAAGTGAAGATCGTCTGGACCCGGTGGAAGGGGAAACAAGGGTGGAGACGAGAGGGGAGTCACAGAAAAAGCAAAAGAACCCAAAAAGGGGGTGGGGACCCGTAAAAGACCCAACCATCGCCCTCTATCCCAAATGTTGGATTGGGGAGTCGGGATGTTTCCAAGGTCAGGGAAAAAAAACTTTTGTGGGGAAAAAAGACCCCGCGTGATCTTGGCCAAAAGCGGTAAAAAGGAGTCTAGCTCGGAAAAGGGGAGGTATTTAGGAAAGGGGGAAGTTCTGTCTGGGCAGAGGGGGTCCTTCGCCAGCCTTATCTCCAGAACCTGAAGAAAGCATGCACCAACTCTTTATTATGGAA
>Ga0179593_1503711_pt1 | contig 12079 bp, 14 predicted proteins | sample CZODoug2_1_08_16_FD_185931 | JGI IMG/M metagenome (GOLD analysis project Ga0179593, IMG submission 185931) | Vadose zone soil fungal communities from Angelo Coast Range Reserve, California, USA - CZODoug2_1_08_16fungal (PacBio error correction) | ecosystem: Environmental > Terrestrial > Soil >...
CTCTCGCACAAAACACATCAATGCTGGTGATTGCGAACACCCCGTGAACCTTCCCGCGAAAAAAATACACACCGGGGGCAGGCGTATAAGGATGGAGGGGAAGAGTGCCATGATAACTAGAGGATACAGGGTAACAGTCCAAGACCATTTTACCAACTTAGCGTCAAGCTCAGAAAAGCGGGAAACAGGAAAGTTAACCGGAAAAAAAGTTGGAGGCCTCTCGGAGGGCAAAAAGAAAAAAGTGGGGCCACTGAGGGCACTTTATCATTAAAGATTCGGCGGGTGGGGATCAGGCAACTGAGTTGGAAGAAGGAAAAGAAAAAGGTGGGGGGTCTAAGTGGGGTGGCCTATTCGAAACGCAAAAAAGGGCCGGCGCACTATCTCTGGGCAGACAACAGTCTAGCTGCGGAGACGAAAAATTCCTTTAGGTGGTACGTACCACTAAAAAACCCGGGAGACCTGGCAAACACAGAGGGTGAAGCAGGGCAGTTCAACGGAAAAAGATAGAGAGAGTCTCGGGGACTATTACATCCTTTTGGGGGGTAAAGCGGGGGGCTGGAAAACTACCGAAGGACCACTTTACATTATGAAGGAAGAGAAACGTACCAGGACTTGAAAGAAAGCTTCCCTTGCGTTTATCTAGCTTTAACCTCTAAGGGGGACTAACTATGATGAAAAAATCTAGTGGGCTTCGCATCGAACGTAAAGAACCCTAGGGGGATAAAAAAAAACTTGAGCTTACTGAAAGGGCGGGTCGTGCCGGAGGGTCGGCTAACACCCCTCAATTCTGTTCTATAGGGGGCCAAGAAGGAAAAAGAACAGACGCAATCACCTACTGCGGGTACCAGGGGCTTGGAAATCAAATGGCAACGGGGGAGAATTAAGGCTGATTGGTCAATTCGAAGGGGAAGTTAGGGTTCTCCATATAAAGAGGGTCAAGGAAACGTCGTTAGTCAATTACGAAGGAAAGGTCTCTGGGATAACGTCCTGGAAAAAAGCATAAAGCTAGGAACCTCGGTCGAAAGAAAGAAAAGGATACGTTAGTCCCGGGTGGGGAATCGAAGGAAAAAAAGGAGAGGAATGAGAAGAAGGACCACACCAGTCAGAACACTGACACGTTAGAGGGGAGGTGTAGGTTTAGAGGCCATGGCCTACTCTTGGGTTAAAAACCAAACAGGGAAATGACTGGGTCGGAGAAGAGTATTTGTTATCAGAGTAGAGGAGCGGAAAAGGGGGGGACCTAAGGGTGAGATTGGGCAATATACTCTCTGGGAAGATCTTTTCACTGAAATAAACGCGTATTAGTATTAAAGAGAAAATTACTCCAAAAGTGTCGGGGAAGTGGTTAAATTAGTCACTTTAGAAAACGAGGGAAGTGAACTATGATCATATTGTTCTAGATTACGTTTAGATTAGGTTTTTCCGTCAAGTTGTAATTATAAAAAATGTTTAAGTAGGGGGGGGGGAGATGGAATGAAGTTTTAAAATGAAAGCGGAATCATATGCCAATGTGAGGAAGGGAGGTTACATAAACGGGGAAGAAATAGGGGACCGTAATATCCAATGAGAAACAAATTAAGTACGGGAGAAAAAAGTATTGAAACAATACCATGGAAAGAAAGGAGATAAAGGGAAAAAGAGGGGAGAAGAAAAAGGCATACATGTGTAAGGAGGGAAAGAGAAAGGGAGGGGAAAGCTCGTGAACACTTCAGAGCTCACAAAAAAAGGGATGAGAGGAAAAGAGTGATCAAAATAGCTTGTGACATATAAACTTAATAAAGTACTCCTAACACCTGTATGCTCTGAAGTGCTATAAAGAGACACAAAATATCATGGTTGGGTGTCCATTCCATAAGTGCAATAAAGGGGAGAAGGAAGGTAAAGGAAAAGGTTGTTTTCTAGGGATTAAGGGCTTAGACGTGCAAAGGTAAAAGTTTAAAAATTGGAAGATTAAGACATTCAATAAAAATGGGTGAAATCTCACACAAGCGAGAAGAAGGGGAAAGAAAGATACATGAACATAATCGGAAGTACGACTGTGGGAACAGGGGCATATATAAGAAAGTTCCTAATTATAATTCAAACAACTTTACGAAAGGGGGAACTTTTATTTGGAAGGGAAGAAGGGTGGGAGGTTCAGGCATAAAAGAAGAATACGATAGGTGATAAGTGAGGAAAAGAGGATAAGAGAAAAGGAGAACCGTTCGCTGTACTATACCTTAAAAAGAAGGAGACTCAAGTGGGCCAGTGGCAAAAGAGTGAGTAGCCATTTAATCTTCGGGGAGGAAGAAAAAGGGCACTTAGTCACAGATGGGGGAAAAAAAAAGGGGATGGGGGGGTGTTACGGTGGAGGAAAGAAGGGGGGGGAGGAAGGCAGAAGCGCACCACGGACTCTACCGAAGTATGTGTAGGAGAACTATGCGTTCAAGCCAAGGCGGCTGGGGAAGGACGGTCTCTAAAAAGGAAAAAAGAGATGGCGTAGGGAGAAACATGAACGAAACGAGAACTGGAGACATTAAAAGGATGTATTGAAATACTCACTATCAGGAAACGTTCTCCCCGGACATGGAGTTCCACAGCTCAAGGGGAATACTGCACGTAAGTGGACCTAAAAAAGGAAAAAGCGTATTTAGATATATTAGTCATCAAAAACGGAGAGAAAGAGGGGGTCGGGTTTAGAAGAAGAGCACGGAAAAAAAGGGGAACGACCAGTTAGGACACCTATGTTTATTACAGCGTAAAAACCCCAGATATTTGGGGGGGGGAGGAAGTTCGTACTCATAGTAGAAGAAAGGTAAAGCTATTGAAAAAAATTTAGAGCGAGGGCCGAAGCTCCTCATGGTCCCGGAGAAAAGGAAAAGGACTGACCCGGCGGCCTTCAACTGGGCATGAATCAAAAAAGATCAACAAAAGGATCGAGCTTCGCTCGCTCAGCTCAAAGACGGTCTCCGTGGAAAGGGAAGATCACAGGCTAAACGGCCGAGCCGAATACCCCAGCAAACATGACCTTTTCGTAGACGTCAGCGAGAAACTTTGCACAGAGTAAAGGGCGGAAAAAAACCAGGAGAGCGAAGACACCCACGTAGCTGCTGATCAAACGTATTCTACAAAAAGAACGATGACGCCCTGTGGTCGGAGGAAAGGCACGAAGGAAAACCCCGGGGAACGGGAGGGGGGGAAGAAGACAAAAAAGGTACCGGAAAAAGGCGACAGGGGAAAAGGGCTATTGGAATCGACTTTCTCACACAGGGGACGGGAAAAAGGGGCCTGTGATCTTGAACCCCAAAACGGAAAGAAGATACAGGGACTCTAAATAAGAAAGCAGGCAAGTAGGAAAACCAAGGCAATCGAGGGGACCGTTGTAAAAAAAATCCCGTGTGTAAAAGAGAGAGATCGACGAAACAAAAAAGAGGAGAGGAAGGGGGAGCGCTCTGCACCACAAAGGCTGGTGAGGGAGCTCCCCAAAGTTAACCGCGATTGCAAAGAGGGTACGGGATCAACTTTTGCAAGTAAGCAGGAGTTAGCGTACCATGGAAACGCCGGACGCACGCGGGGAAGACCGGATCCAGGACAGGAAAAAGGTGGAAGGGAAGTCTCCGTAGTCCGCAGTCTCCTTAATGCACAGGGAACAAAAACGTTGGGAACGTCCAAGGAAACCACCAGAAAAGGGGGGGACCTTCGGGGAAAGTGTAGAAAAGGGGAAAGAAGGAGGCAAAGATGTTATTAGCCACTCGTTGCCAAGGCCAGGAGGAAACTCCGTAAACGTTGGCAGATAGCCGAAGAAGGCCGCTGAGAGGAGGGAGGGGGGGGGGGGGAAACAAGTACAAAAGTGCGATTCGACAAGGCCTGGAGGGGGGGAAAAAAAGTCGGCGCGGAAAGTCTCAGTGAGCACGCATTGGGAAAAAGGAACAGCTCTAGACAAAAAAGGGAAAGTCATCATGGGCTAAGCCCTTTTGTATACGGGTCTACTCAAACAGTTTGCTGCCGGGAACAAGGGTAGTAAAGAGAAAAGGAACAAAAAAATGAATCTTAGACGACTGGCTCAAACCTCAGGGAAGAGGTAACGCAGAAGGGGACATAACCGAAACTTCCGCCAAAGGGGGGGGATTACGAACGAAAAAAAGTTGAGGAAACAAGGGTAAAGAACCTGATCGAAGAATCCCGGCTAAACCAAGGAGGGAGATAAGTGGCGAGACAAAAAATATATCATAGGAATAAAGGAACCTAACAGGTCCACTAAGGTACGGAGGGAGGGTACACCTGGCTTTGAGAACGCCAAAGGAAGGAGCACGAAATATGCGGGGGTAAGAAACAAGTTGAACTCCAGCAGACCGAGGTCGCGACTAGTGAAGTCAAAAGGAGAAATTAAACGTAAGGTATATAACTTCATGGAAAAGCCGGCGGCTCATCTCGCACAAGAGGGCTACGATCATGAACGATTGTCTCCGTGTGTGCGAGAAAGAAGCAGTGTAGTTCAAACCCCAAAAACCAAAAACCCCCCCCCCCAAAAAAAACCCCCCCCCCCAAACCCCCCAAAACAGAGAAAGAAGCAACAACCCAAGGAAACAGTTCAGACATCTGAAAGGAAGAGGGTTGAAGACACCAACCAACCACCCCCAAAACACGACACACCCGTTAATGGAGAAAGAGAAGGGGGTTTCCACTGTCATTGGGAGGGAGGGGGGTGGAGCTTTTAACAGCGAAAGAAGTTCTAATTTTTTCTGGATAAGGGGATACAATCAAACGTTGGCCTAGGCACAACGGGAAATAAAGGTTGGAAAGGATGAATGATTAAAGAAAGGATTTAAATGCAGGAAAAGTGGGGTAAGGTTAGTTAATTTAGGAAAAGGGTGGTAATGACTAGGGGATCGTCTCCGGGACGGAGGGGAAGTAGTAAGGGGGGGGGGTGAAAGTCGTTGGGGGAGAGGAGGATGGGGTCTGCCATTTTGTGATTAGAATTATTTTGGTATGAAGCTATCAATAATGGAAAGGGCCTTAACTAGTAATAACCTTGTTATAGAAGTCCTAAGACAGAGGATAAAGTTAGTTAAAGGATAACCCAACCTCACATTAAAAGAACGTGTAGTCCAATAAATTATGGAAACTTGCAAAAAATGGCCAGTGGAAGCTGGGGGACCGATAAGGAGAAAGGGGGGGAAGGGAAGGAAGGTAATGGATAGGTCAAAGCTACGTTGAGAACCGAGACACGGCGAGAAAAAAAAAAAAAAAGGGAGGAAAAGAGACCCGGTGCCTTGGAACATATAAGGAACTAAAGTATCCAAAACACTGTAATACAATCTTGCTATACGAATCTCAGTAGGGGGGGGAACCAGTCTCAGTGTGGAGGGGGGGCTAACCAGTTAGTGGGGAAAGGTTTTGTGAATTAAGGGGGAAGGAAACCTTATCATGAAGCTTAGAGAGGGACAGTTATGTAAATAAGGGGTTAGATGAGAAGCCTTGACATTGGAAAGTCATGAATTAATCTCACACAATACTTATTCAAGGACAGGTTACAAAACCGAAACGAAAACAAGAAACTAAAATAAGGGGAGGAAGAGAGGACCAAATAGCAGAGAGTAACTAAGTTCCTGAAAAGTGAGGGAAAAAAACAAAGGAGGGGGTAATTAAAAATTCCTCATAAGGGGAAAATTGACTTGGCTAAAAGATGGATAGTGATAGAATATTTGAAATATATAGGGAAAATTAGATTGCGCGGGGGTCGCTGTAAAGCTAGGTGACTGTAAACTAACTTCGCAAGGTTAAAGGGAAAAAAGTATGAATCAAGTTCGAAACTACAAAGAGCCGTAAGTCACCAGGAAACTTGTCTGGGCTGTTTGTGGGGAAAAGGCTGGAGAATTCAAAGGAAGGAATCAAAAGGGAGCAACACGATCAAGCAAGTAGAAGTTATGGGCGGACGGAAACTCGGGCGGCTAAGGATTTGCCCTGTCCAAGGAACGTCGACCCTGAAGGTCAGGCAGGAAGTGGACAATAGAAGCACCAGGGCGACTGTTGAAGAACAAGAATGAAGGATGATTTGACAAGACTCACTAAAAGAGGCAGAAAGTGGCCGAAGGAAGGTACCGGTGAAGAACCTCGGGGAAAGTACTTCCGGGGACGTCTATTTCATAATCAGAGAACAAAGAGAGCAAGGGGGGGGGGGAGTAGCCGATACGGGAACGATCTCGCGAAGGTAGAGAAAAAGGGGAGGGACCCGATGTGGACAGGTTATTAGAGGGAACCCCGAGATTTTGGGAAAGAACGGTTTCAAAATCAAAAAGGAAGCTAGGCAGACCAAAAATCGAAAACCAAGTGGGGGAAAGTGGGAGAAGAAGAGAATGTCCCCCGGAGGGCCGAGGCGGCGAAAACACAAAAAAAATGACTGAGGGCAACACTCATGCACAGAGATGTCTCCGTGGGCCGGAGGATCACGCTGTGGAACCTTGACCGACCGGACTTGAACGCTGGACGGGAAAAGCGACAAGAGTGTGAAAGTGAGGCAAAAAAGTTAGCCGGAAGATCAAAAGGCCCCAACGTAGACGGGCGGAAGGGCCTGGAAAGAATTAGCAAACAACATCAAACCCAAAGAGGGAAAGAGTGGGAAAGGGTGAAGAATGACCCCAAGGTAGGGGCGGGTTAAGAAAGAAGGGAACAATGGGGTGCAAGGCGAAGAGTTAAAGTGTGGATTATGATCTGGTGCCCAGGCGGTCCATTACTGGGAGAAGGGGAGAAGGGAGATCCGGCTTTGGCAGGGAAAGAAAATGAAGGGGGAAACTCCGGCGGGGTTTAGCCTCCCGAGGGAAATCACGTGGTTGGTGAAAAAATTGATGGGTTTGAAAAAAAAACCAATACAAAAAAAAAAGGGAAAAGGGGAAGAGGAGAGGGGAGGGGGAATACGCGAGAAAAACCAAGAAAAAGGAGTGTAAGAAAGAACCCACCGCTAAAACTCGGACCGCACTCCAATGAGAAGACTTATTTAACTAAATGCAACTCGAGATCAGGGAGAAAAAAGCGGAAAGAAACGCCCCGCATTACAAGCAAAGTGTGAAGCAAAGTAAAGCGCCGTAACTCAATCTTTCCCCGAGAAAGCTGAATGCAACGAAAACCTCAACTGGTTTGCAAAAACTCAAACACTTCTTGGCAAGTTCTCAGGCACAGGGAGTAAAGAGAAGGGGGAGCAAGGTTTGAATGGGCCAGAAAAAAGATACGTTGGGCCGGAGAATACGAACGGGAAACTTCTCAGTAGCGGATGTAAAACAAAGATGATCGGGTGGGAACGTTCCTGGCGGACCAAACTTATTCTCGGCCCTTGCACGTTCCAAAAAGAGTGAAGCCGCAGGCAAGAGACAGCTCTATGCGAGGAAAAGCGAAAGGAAGGACATCCTGGTTGATCGGCTCAGCCAGGGCAGCGCCGGGGACCGGCAAGGTAGTCCTGAGAATACCCCTAGAGCTATAAACTTGCTCGTCCCTGCAGTTATCATAGAGGTGTAAAAAAAAACCGATGTTAAAGGGGGGCGTCCAGCAAAAAGAGCTGGGGGTGATTACGCATCTTGAAAAGAAAGAGGGCGTCCCGCAAAATGGGGAAAGAGGACCGCCAACCCAAGGATCGTGCCCAAAACAACCCCCGATCCCAAATTCTAGATAAGGTGGCACGCAGAAAGGGAAGATACGACGAAGAAAAAAAGGGGAAGAGTACAGATGGTAATGTTCTGTGAGAACTAAGAGGGGAAAAAAAAAGATGAAAGGGGTTGGTGGGAAAAAAAAATTCATACGGTAATTATTGTGGGGGCTAAAGCTCCGGATATGTGTATACGAGGGGACAGTATCAGAGTTAAGAGAACGGGAAGGGGGACAACAAGCGGAGTAAATCTCGAACGCACGAGTTTGGACGGGGGGAACGAAAAAACATGAGGGGGGTTGACGCTAAAAAACTGAAAAAACTTAGTTGGGCCCATCCGTCACAAAGCCAAGCAAGTCACTCTAAGAGGTTCTCTGCGGGAGGGGAGGAACCAACAAAGTTACAGGAGATAATAGGGGGGAACAGGGGCATTTGATATAGTGGATTTATCATACTTCAAAAGGGTCTAAGGGTGTAGGGAGGTAGTATGGACAAGGGAGAGGAGAGAAAGAATCGTATTATCTCTTTCGGGAAAAGACAGGAGGAATGTAAGGAAATAAAATTATAAAAGAGGGTAAGGGGGTTAAATTAGTAAGGTGATTAATATTGTTGACATATGGGAAATAGGGTCATTAGTGGAAGTAGAGGGGGGGAGCATTCCTGAAGGATTAAAAATGGTCACTTGAAAAGAAGTATGGGGGAGGGAGGAATGATGGGTAATGGCATGTCCAGCTCAGGGAAACTTCAATACGGGAGAAACATAATGAACTAAAACATAACTTAATCCATTAAAGGGAAAAAAACAGCAAAGGAAAAAAGACAGGGAGAAATTATTGAACAATAAAGGACATGCACAAAAAGGGGAGGCAGGGGAAAGGGGGAAAAAAAGAAAGTTGTGCCGTCGGGTGGAGAAGTTAATAGGAAAGCAACGGGGAGATCCTCAGACAGGGGGAGATCGAAAACAAAGGGGGCTGAGAACCCGTGTGCTATTTAAGAAAGCTTTGACATATACGATCTAAAGAAGAACTGCACACAGAAAATTATGCAAGGGGATATACACGACAGGGCAGAGGGGAAGGTTGCCATGTCCAATGGGGGAAGTACTCACGTTAATGGGTTGGGGGTTATATCGAAGGTGGAATTAAAATGATAACTACGGGGGGGCGTTTCTTACTAATATTGGACATTGGCGGAGAGAAAAGGAGGGAAATGGAAGAAAAAGTATGAAGTCTCACAAAAATACTTATGAAACAGGGTGAAAGAGATAAAAAGGACGAACAACTATACTATATAAGAAGGAGAGGAATATGATCCAAAGGTCAGAGGACGTACCATATAAGTAAACTACGAAATGGGTCAAATAAGTGGGGGTAATCATAATTGTCAAGAATGAAAAAGGGGGGGGAAGTGGAGAAAAAGAAATACGATTTTAATAGTAGAAGAGCGGAATCGGGAGAAGGAGACTTTCAGCTTTTCTAGATGACTGTAAAAGACGTGGTACGCAAAGTATATTACAGGGGGAAACAAGTATCGAGGGGGGCTACACGCCGCGCTTCGGACAGATTCTGAACGTGCTGGGGGGGGGGGGAAGAAAGGGGAGACGTCAAAAAAGTTGCGTCATGCTATGCGCAACGGACAAAGAAAGGAAGGGTTATGGGTCACGGTGCGTCGAGATTTTCTCCCATTGACCTAGGGGACTAGACGACGCAAAGAGAAACCAATTCGTAAGTTTGACTCCATGGAAACATTGCCGAGAAGATACAAGAAGGAAAAGAAAGGAGAGTACTCAAAAAAACACTAATCATGCTCCTAATCAGTGGAAGGAGGGGAAAGGATCCCAAAGGGGAAAAGGGGAGGAGTAATGACCGTGGTCGGTATCGTATTCATTATATGAAGGGTCAGCCACCTTATCGAAACGATTGGGGGGGACTTTACAAGAAGACAACGATCCGCCGTGATTACCGACAGGGGGGGACGGAAAGCCCAGTATTGAGTACTGACTTCTTAGGGGCAGATCTTGGGTGAAATTTCTGGAATCATAGTAAGAAACAGGGAGCGGGAAATATGGGATAAAAGAATGTACAGAGACCAGACCGAGAAGAGCATAAGGGGGATTCAGAAGGAACGCACGCGTTTCGGGGGCCCGGCGGCAAGCAACGGGCTGCGCCAGACCCGAACGAACTTACTCAGAGAGAGAAAGGAGTCTGAGCTGTCAAGGGCAAAATGCGGCTCAAGGGAAACCTGGAAAGGGCCGAGCCGAAAGATTCAACAGGCACTTTCGTCAGGAGATGGAAGCAAAGATCTGCTGCCTAACTGTTGAGAGATGGATCAAGAAAAACGTAGAAAGTCTCGAAAAGAAAAGGAGGAGCGGACAAGTCAGTGACGGAAAGGCGGGTCCTGATAAAAGTCACTCACGGATGCGAATCCGCGACGAAAAACGTTGGGGCTGGGGAGAAGAATCTGGGGAAGGAGACGAAGGAAAAAAGGGGGAGGGTCCAATGGTTCCTTTTGAGACCCGCGTAGCTCCGGAAAACGTGGATCACTAAAGTAAGCTCAACAAATGGAGGGGGAGGGAAGGAAGAGGAAATCGGGGGACTTTTAACGGGTTGGCAGAGAAAAGCACCAGCACTGAGGTGGGTTGGACTGACTCGAAGGAAAACAACAACAACTTAGTGGAAAGAGATAATGGGCTCGCACCCCAATTAAAATGAAAAAAAAACCCCCTTAACACGAAGGGAAAGAGGGACTGGCTAACAAGAACGTTGGTGCTTTAATTAAATGAGCGTCCATGATACTCCTTTTACGCTTTGGGAACACATCACCCATTACCAAAACATGGGGAGAAAAAGACTAAAGGAAAAAAAAGGCGGTGAAATAGAGCCTGCAAAAACGGGAAACAAACACCTAACGCGCGTAGTGCAACAAACCCGCAAAAACGTGGTAAGGGTCGGGGTGAATGCACGCAGGTCTTAAAAGAGGGGGGAAGAGGAAACTGCCCCATTGATACAGCACAGGAGAAAGGTTGGGAAGAGTAGGTATCTGTCACCTGCTAATGGAGTTAGCAGTAGCGCTGGGGAAAGAAAAAAGGGAAATGCTTCGATCGCCGAATTGAGGACTGGGCCACGTGTCTCGACAGAGTAAAGGGGTGAAAAAAAGAGGGAGGCAATGGCCCCCGGAGAAGAGGAGAAAAAGAGAAGAAGGCGAGGTCAAGGACCTCCTGGGTATCAAAACAACCGTTTGCAGGGCCGCAATTGGGGTGGACAGGGGGAGTGCCGGCGAACTGTACAACTAAAAAAAATTGACTAATAGAAGCTGGGAAGAAAGGCGGGTGACCGAAGTGTCTGACTAGGAAAGGTCGGAAAAGGAAAAAAAAAAAGAGAGGGGGGGGGGGGAGGTACGAGCGAAAATACCGAACACCTCAAAGAAATAACGGGAAAAAGGAAACGTTCCGGAAGGACGGCTAAATAGTGCGATAGGTGGAAGAAACTAAGATCAATTATACGAGTCAAGCCTCAGAAATGGAAATAAGTAAGGAAGGAGGAACACCTAAAAAGTCCATGGCGGAAAACTGAGTCAGAGAGGAGAAAGGGGGGGGAAACTATCAGTTCATTAAAAAAAGCGCCTCGTTCGCGATGGGTGATTACTAGATTGGACCGTATCATTGTGAAAGACTGAAAGGGGAACCACCGCAAGGGGGGAGGGAAGAGAAGCACGAGGGGATACGAAAGAAAAGGCACTTGATGGGGGGGAAGGGTTGGGACGATGAGGAAGAAACTGAAATTGAAGGGCTAATCCTTCAACAAAAAAAAAGACACAGGGGCACTCACGGCGGAGTTAAAAAACAAATGATACGAGTACCTTGGGGGGGAAAAGGCAATATACTTAGAAGTGAGGTTTATCAATTAGCTTACGCAGCGAGAGTTGCTAATGGGGAGTTAGAGGACCGAACATACAAAAATCGTGAGGTCTCTCTTGTCGACACATAAACAGTATTTCTATGAAATAGGAGGAAAAGAAAAAAAGGAAAAGGTGGAAGAAATTTGTTTTAATTGGAATGTAGATTAGGGAACTATATGTAAAAGTGGCATATTACGTTTTAAAGGAGGGTTGTTCTGCATTTCAGGGGGTATCTATTAAAACGGGTTCTTAAGTGGGATGGGATTGAAGTAATTGTTAAAAGGGAAAAGGTAAGCAGATACCAATGGTCTTAAATACTTAGGACAGAAGGGGAAATAAAGGAAAAAATCACATAAGGTATGACTATTACGAGGGACCAAACATCACATAAAGGGGAGTAAAATTATTGACGCAATTGGAATGGAAAAGTAATGATATGCCGGTTAGCGTGTGGGTTTTATGGGGGGGGGGAAAGTGGTGGGTTGGGGGGAGTTGAAAAAGCTACAGGTGTTGGCAGGATTACGGAAGGGGGGTATATGTCAAAGCTCCGTGAAGGACCTAGACACG
>Ga0179593_1521666_pt1 | contig 12079 bp, 16 predicted proteins | sample CZODoug2_1_08_16_FD_185931 | JGI IMG/M metagenome (GOLD analysis project Ga0179593, IMG submission 185931) | Vadose zone soil fungal communities from Angelo Coast Range Reserve, California, USA - CZODoug2_1_08_16fungal (PacBio error correction) | ecosystem: Environmental > Terrestrial > Soil >...
CTGCGGTCCCTGAATCAGAAAAAACGTGGAGGGGTGAGAAGGGGAGGGGGATCCTCCTCCTGCGTGAATGGGGGTTACGACAAATTAGCTCTTTTCGAGGTTTAAAAGAAGGGTTTCGGAAGAAGTATCAAGCGAGTTAACAAAAAAAAAGAGGGGAGAATCGGATTTTGGACGCGAGTAAAGGAAATTTCTTCCAAATGCACGGGGGAAAGGGGGAGGGGGGAAGTGGTTTTGGCTGACATGAAGGGGGGGGGAAAAATCAACAGACCTTCATTTGTAAAGCAAAGAAATTCGAGGGGAGGAAGGGGGAGGAAAAAAAGAATCCTTACGTTCCCCAAATCATAAGCCAGGATTCTTTCGCTGTGGGAAAAAAAGCCCGCCCACGAAAAGGGGAAACGCCAGGCCAATCAGCAACGGAGAAAAAAAAAGGAGGGGTCTCTTCTATCATCAAGAGAGGGAGTGCTTGAGCTTAACCGAACTAATGGAAAATACATGACAAAGAAGGAAAAAGGTGTGAACCGAGATTTTTGGAAAGAAAAGCGGGAAATCCCTGACGTGAATGGGAACGGGGAAAAAAGGAAAGGAAGGGCTGCTAAGCAAATGGTCTGGGAAGAGGGGGGACGGCCCCATCAGAACCCGACCAGAGAAGAGGGAATCCGTTGTTAGGGGTAAAAAAGGGGGGGACAAAAAATCTTTTGACAACTGGGGGACCTCCAATTGACGATCCCTTGGAAGAGGGGGGGGGGTGGGACACAAAAGAAAGGTCAGTCCTTTTGTTAAATCTCAAAAAAAAAGTTATTATAGGAAAAGAAGAGAGTGACCCGATACGGGTTCGCCAGAGAAAAGAGGTAAAAGGGAGGAGAGGGGAAACGCACCTATTTTTTTTTCACGAGGGAACAAGAATGCCTCTCTCATAACCAACAAAAGAAAAAGGCAGGCCACGGGTGTTGAACTCCCGAATCGGCCGGGGGAAAAAAAAAAAAAAAAAAAGAGGGAGGACGTTTTGCCATTCAACTTCAAAAGAGTTTCAAAAAAAAGGAAGAAGGGTTACTTTTACCAGAACGCCAGAAAAAAAGAGACATTATGGCATGTATTCCATTCCTTTCAGAAAAGAAAGAAAAAGATAGCGCGAAACCGAGCTCGGGAAAGAAAAAGGGGAAAAAAAGGAGACAGGGGGGGGAATTTGCTGGGGGCGGCGGCATTGGGGGGGGACGCTGGCGCATGATGGTGACTGTCCGGAATAAAGAAAAAGAAGAGACGATTTCCGCTTCCAGGATACAAAGAAGGATTATTTTGAAGTAGCAAAAAATAAACCTCCCGACACGCCCTTAGGGACCTCGCGTCCACAATCCTAGAAATAAAAAAAAGGAAGGGAGGGGGGAGAATTCTTCCTACATTTATTGAATCGAAACTGGTAAAGGGGGATGAAGGGCGAGTAATTCCGCCCAGTCAGAAGGAAACAGAAACGTTCTCTGATCAGCCGCAGGGGGAGGGAAAAAGGGGACAAGCGCCCAACCTTGGACGGAAGAAGTCAAGGGAGGTTTGGTGTCTAGGGAACCAAGCACTTCCTGATAAAGGAAAAAAAGAAAAAAAAAAGGGGGGAAGTTCCCCAAAACCTTCAAAAACTTGAAAAAGGCAAGGAAAGCGACCGAATCCCCGAAAAGAGTACCATTTTTGTCATCATAGGCAAGGAAGAGAAGGGGGGAAGTGGGCTACTATCTCCAAGAGGTCAGGAAAAAAAACACAAATCGAATGTCACAGAGACGAGGGATACGTCTCAAATCGAAAAAAAGGGGATGAGGGGGGAAAATTTGAACTAAACTACCATCCAAGTCAGACAGGAAAAAAAAGAAAAAAAAGAAGCGCGTCGATCGCAATGACTCTGAAGAAAAAAGAAACAGCTATCATAACAGCAAATAGGAAAAAAAGGAAAGGGGGGAAGATGGGCGCTGAACTGCCGAAAAAAAGACGGCCCCACCGCGTAAGCCCACGCAGGGGGAAAAAAGCCATGTCCTCCTCAGTTACAAAAAAATTGGGAAAAGGGGAAAAAAAAGATGGCAACTACCATAAGCCTAAAAAAAAAGGGCTTCAATTGACCACCAGCCCAAGAGAAAGGGGGGGGGGGAAAGGAAAAAACGGACGCTTAACTCTAAAAAACGGAACACTCCTCTCCAAAGTCGCGAAAGGGTACTTACGCCCGTCGAAACAGAAGGAGGGAAAAAAGGGGGGGCCGCCAGTTGCTCGACTGACAGTTCCCAGGAAAAAAAAAAAAGGGGAAAAGGGAGAGTTTCGATACTCGTGGGGGAAGCCAATCGATGCCCACAGGGAGAAAGGAAAAAAAAAAAGTTTTATGTAACCGTAATTTGGGGTGTACGGGGGAAAAAGGAGGGGAGAGGGGCCGCGGGCCCTACAACATTCTACGTCGTTGGGGGGGCCGCGGACTTCCGCCCGGACAAGAAACAAAGATACGATGAAAAAAAGGAGGTTCTACTACGGACAACGGAAAAGGAAGGAAGTGGAAGAACAAGGAACATTACAACAATCGAAAAGGGCAGAAAGAAGGACGGGCCGCTTTACGGGGTTGGGGGTGGCGGGAGAAGAAACATGGGGAAACCACGCTCCGCAATTCGGCCAAAAAGTTTGGCGCAGTGAAATGTTCTGCCCGGGGGGGAAGGGGGAAAAAAAGCGGCCTCTTCCATGACGTAGCTCAAGAAAAAGAAAAGCAAGGGAAAGAGTCTCTATCACACGCCAAGTGAAGAAACTTCGAGCGGCGCTGAACGGGGGGAAAGAAAGTCCAACCCCCCCGGGGGGAAACGAAGGCGACCCCCCGCGCGGGGGAAAAAGAAAGAAAAAAAAAATACGTTCGCAATTTCTTCGAACCGGGAAGGGAGAGAAAACTGAGGGAGGAGCCTGCATACCTGGATTTTAATGAAAAACAAGGGCCAAAAAAAGAAGAGAGTGGGCGGAAAAGAAGTACATTTAAGGCGAGCCGCTGCAACTGCCCTGCCGAAAAGGAAAAAGGAAAAGGGAGAAGTTCCGTCGCAACGATATTTTCAGGGGGACTAGAAAAAAAAAAAAAGAAGGAAGGGGGGGACTTTTCTGTCGCAATGCAGGGGGAAGGGCCTTTTACCATGGGGAGGTAAGGAAAAGAAAAAAAAGGGGAGAAGGGCTCTTCACGGCTTGCGGACAAGTCACCAGAAGGGGAGTACTTCCATGGCCGCCACACCGAAAGTAGAGGCCTGGCGATGCGCCCGCACCACAAAAGCCGGGAAAAAAAGGGGAAAAGGGTCATTATTAATAATTCAGTGGGGGGGGAAAAAAAAAAAGGGAGGGGGGCGCCACCCTATTGTTGTTCGAAAAAAACTGAACCGCGACGGTTTTTTTCGTCATGGATAAAGGGGGAAGAAAAAAAGGGGAAAACGCTACTAATACTTACAATTTTCAAAAACAGGGGTTATCGAGAAAAAAGAAAAAGAGGGGGGGGGGAATTAAATATATAGTATCCACCGGTGGTGCGTGACCCTGCCCAAACCGAGAAGGGGAAAAAAAGGAAAGGGCTGTTCATTAATATTAACTTTCACGTTTGTAAAGGGGGAGACCCAGCGTTCCGGTCGCGCAGAAGAGAATCCTCCGCGAACATCTTTAACTAAAAAGGGGGAGGGAATCGCCCATCCCTCGATTTCAAAAAAAGGAAAAAAAAAAGGTGTGGGGCGGCCATGAACGTAGAGCAAAAGGGAATCCAGCCTTGAAGAGCCCCGCGTGGGGAAAAAGGAAAAAAAAAGTTAAAAGCACTACAAGGACATGCCGGGAAGGAAATGGGAGGAAAAGCAATGCCACGAAAACGAATCGCCAAAAAAGAAATATCGTTTGCCGACCTGGAGAATAAAAAGGAAAGGAAAGCTTCCATTGGATGCAGAAAAAAAGCGAGCAACTGAAATGTAAACCAGCCTTTAAAAAAGAAAAACAAAGCGCCCGCCAAGAAACACCCCCTTCCTGAAACGGGAGGGGGAAGGAAAATCCAGGTATTCAGGCCGACGGAAGCCTCCCCTGTTTCAGAGGAGGGAAAAGGGCCGTCTTCGCGCAAAACGAGTGCTAAGGAAGGAAGGGGGGACTCCCAGTTGTCCAGGGAGGGTTTTTAATAGTGGAAGCGCCTCGAAGGAAGAAAGGATTCACTTTGCGTGGTGATAGGCGAAAAAGAAGGGGGGGGATCCCATTTGAACCGGACAATTACGCGCCCGATTTTGGGGGGGGGGGGGAAGGGATCCTCTTTGAAACAGAAAAAAAAGGTGATTTATCCCAAGGGGGAGGACAATTTTGGGGCTTGGTGAAAAGAGGGAGGAAGGGTGTGTTGAAACCCATGTGGGGTCGTAGAAGCAAAGAATGGTTGTGGGGGGGACAACACTTAAAAAAGAGGGGTGGGTTCAATGTTCCTTGTTCAGAAAGACGCGGTGCCATTCAAGCAAAGACGAAAGGGAAAAGAAAGGAAAAACCTCTCCTGGCCAAAAAAAGGGGAGGGAAAGAGATTCTTCCCCCTGCGCGGAACCCGACAGAAGAAAAAAATAGAATTTTGTAGCAAAAAAAAGGGGGGAGGAAGTGAGATTGGTCGGCCAAGTCCACACAAAAAGGAGGCCAGAACCCGTTCATGAGGATGTTCTTGGAGAAAGGGGGCTTTGCGTAAGCCTTCAAAACACAATCAAAAAAGGGGGGAAGAAAAGGCACGCTTCCCAACGACGGAGGGAAAAAAAGGAGTCAGCACCGTAAGCCGCTGACCGTTTTCGGGGAAAAAAAAAGAAAAACGCGTTGCCCTTTTGAATACCTTTAAAGTTTGGCGGAGTTGGGGAGTTGGTTGATGATCTTCGCGCGGGAAAAAGGGGAAGCAAAAAAAAAATGCGGCTGGGAAAATGGAAGAACAAGCTTTCTTTGTGGAAAAAGGGGAAGGAGGGAAGCCTTTTATATGGTAGTTGGGAAAGTGCTCTTTCTGGGGGGGGGGGGGGGGGAATTACACAACAAAACTTCATTGGGACGGAAAAGGTCGGAATACATGAGGGAAAAGGGAGGAAGGGGGGGGACGCTTTTGTTGCCCTTCGATCAGGGGGTTTGGGGGAAGGGTGAACAACCCGCGCGCGTCCGCTCCCATTCCCCGGACAAGGGCAAAAGGAAAAAGGGGAGGGGGGGAAAATAGATTCAAGCTTCATATTCAAGGGAAAAAAAGGAGGAGTGAAAATAGCTTTTGCGCAAAGGCGAGTGTGTGGAAGGCAACGAGGGGGGGAAAGGGGGAGGGTAGTTTCACTTTTGAGAACAGAAGAAAAGCCCATTTTTCCGGATGGGAGAAGAAACAAGGGGGAAAGAAGCTACGGCTCTGTTGGCAATCGAGGGGAAGGGGAAAAGGGGGCGAAACGGGGGAGAGTGGCACTGCAAAAAAAAGGAAGGGAGGAAAAAAAGGGAATAGTCATAATCGTTTAACAATTCAAAAGGAAGGACTGGGGTTCAAACCGGGGTGCCATCTGGGGAAAGGGGGGAAAAAGGGGCAGAAGTGGCTTTGGGGGAGACGAAAAAAGAAGGAAAGAAGAAAAAACAAAGAACCTTGGGGGGAAAAAGAGAAAAAAGAGGGGGGGGGGCCTTCTTCGTCGGGTCAAAAAATATCAAAAAGGGGAAAAAAGGGAAAACTTTTTCATGTTGCAAGGGGGGAACTCCGCCGCCTTCGTGGGAAGGAAAAGGGAAGAAAGAAAATTCTTTCGAGGACCAAAAAAAAAAGAAAAGTTCGGAAGAAGTAGCAAGGGCGCTTAAAAAAAGCAGCGGGGATCATTTATTGACGAGAAAAGCAGACCTTCGAAGGGGAGGCGAGTGGTTTTGCAGGAAGGTGGAAAAAGAAATCCCGGGAGGTTGGGGAAAAAAATAATAGGACAGGGGGGATGGCGTCCGTGAGGCCATAAGGAGGGGCACACCATGCATGGCCTCCAGACGGGGAGGGTTCCTATTCTGTTTCCTTAAAAAAAAGAAAAGGCAGGGCCTCCGCCCCCCAAGGAAAAGTCGCCGGTTGCTCCAGGGGGAAAGAAGGGAGAGGAAAAGAAAAAGGGAGCTTCTAATCTCCATTAAAAAATCCAAGGGAGGGGAGAAGGAAGGGGGGGGGATACATGCCATAAAGGCCGAGGGGGGAAGTTGTTTACCTATAGTTGAACGGGAAAAGGGAAAGGAACGGAACTTTGTACATTTGAATTCAGAGGAGACGACCGATGCGAAGGCGCTGGGGGGAAATTCAACACTCCGTTCTACAGGCAGAAAAGGGCTGAAAGCGCGGGCAAGCGTTTCAAAAAAAAAAAGAGGAGGGGGACGGTCACCATCCCACTTGACCTCCAGGGGTCTAACCCGGGGGAAGAAGTCCTGTTTGTTCCTCTAGAGGAAAAAAAAAAAAAAAACGGGAAGGGTAAGTACTTACAATATCGCGTATCACCAGATACGGAAGAAAGGGAGCCAGAGAGCTTCCATTGGAGCAACGTTTGGACGCGCCTCAAAGTAGAAAAAACTCTGCCTCCCCTACATCAAAAAAAGGGTCGGTTAGAATGGGTCGGCAACGGGGTGTGGGAAGAATTGACCGCCATCGGCAGGGGGAAAGGGGAAAGGAAAAAAAAAATGGTAAGCTCTATCTTCCCTTGGGTGACTGGGGAAAAAGAGGGTAAAAAAAAAGTTTCGGCTCGCCTAGGGCCAATGGGGGGGGGAAATCCAAGCATGGAACGTCGGCGAGAAGAAAGAAAAAAAAGAAGGGTGTCCTTTCCTGGATCAACCGTCGCTGTTGGGAAAAAGGGGGAGAAAAACAGAAGATCGGCCCCCCGCGGCGCCATAGGGAAGAGAACGCCATCCTCAGCGATGGCCCGCGGCCGGAAAAAATGAAAAAAGGGGGGGGGACCAATACAACGGAAAAAAAAAAAAACTCGCCTCCGATCACGCTGGAAAAAAAACGAGTCCCAATCCGAATGATACAAAGGGGGGAAAAAAAGGGTTACGCCGCGTTATAGTAGTTTCAAAAAAGGGAACGCCGGGGAAAATTCCGAAAGAGAGAGGGAGAGAGGAATTCACGCAGTCGCTGGACAGAAAGCAGAAAAAAGAAGGGAAAAGTTGCTTCTTATAGAAAAGCAGGAGAAAAACTTGGACGAAAGCGCCCAAAAAACGTCACCAAGGTCTGTGTGGGGGGTAGGGAAGGAAGGGTGTGCGAAGCCCCAAGCCCTTCAGATCAAGGAAAAAAGGACAGAGGGAGTCCCAAAACCGGCAACCCCGGGGGGAACCCCGGAAGCGACCGAAATCCCGATAAAAAGGAAAAAGGGGAACATCATATTCTCCGTCAGCAAGTATGGAAAAAAAGGGGGGAAAAGGGGGAAAAGAGCAGCGCCGTTCAGAAAAACAAGCTATGGCCAACATAGCTTCTCTCGGGGGAAAAGAAGGGGGGGGGATAAAAAAAAAAGGGGGCCGTCCTTAATGTTCGAAGGTGACTAAAAAAAAGAAAAAAAAAAAAAAAGACCGCATTCCACCCACTCGCGAAGCAAGGTGATCGCATCCTCTTGACAGGAGAAAAAAAAACGGCAAATATCGTTGGTCAGAAAGGGTAAGAAAGAAAACAGGACGCGGCGAAAGCAACCAATAAAGGCACACCGGCGTTAAAGAAAAAAAGGAGAGAAAAGCCATGTCCCTCCTCAGTGGGAAAGAATTTGAAAGGAAAAAAAGGGAAAGCGCAAACTATATGGAAAAAAAAAGTATACTCCTAGGAAAGAGAGGGAGGTAGGGGGAAAATCCTCATATTTACGGTGGTGGCAGGGAAAAAAAAAAAAGGAACGCTCGACGCTCAACTCCTCGCCAAAGTCGCGAAGTAGTTCAAGGGGAAAAAAAAGAAAAGTCGAAACCGAATCGTTTTCATCAGCAGTCCCAAAAAAAGAAAGAGGGGCCTCTGACGTCTTTCCTGAAAAGTTTGAAGCGCATTTTTCGAGGGGGGGGAAGGGAGGAAAGAGGCAGCAAGCCATTCGAGCCACGGAAACGAAAGAAAGGACAGGGGGGGTTGACCGAAGTTTTTGGGAGAAATGCTCGGCGCGTGGCTAAAAAGAGAAAAGTAGAAAGGGGGGGGGGCCCCCCCCCCCCCCCCCCCCCCCACTGAAGACTCCAAAAAACAAGGAAAGGGAAAAGATAACCATCAACGCATGGTTCAGGCCGGAGAACGGAAGCTTGTCTTGAATGAAAAGAAGTAAAAGGCAACAATCGTCAGCGTCTGCAAAAAAAGGAGAGATTGACGGGGTTGTCGTTGAAGACGCCACAAAGAAAAAAAAAACCCGCCGCAATCGGCCCAAAAGCCCCAAATGGGTAGAGGAAGGGGAAAAAGTTTAAATTTTGAGGCCCAAGGGGGGAAAGGGGGAAAGGACCCGGCGGCCAGCAACATAAAGAGGAAGACAGTTTCAATTAAATAAAAAGAAAAAAAGAAGAGAACACCTCAAATGTAAAGCTTTTACCGAGGGGAAGGGAAAAAAGGGAGGGGGGAGGGAAAAAGGGACGTGCCAACGCGAGAAGGACCAGTCCATGCGCCCCGACGAAGGGGGGGAAAAAAGACGGCATCTGTTCGCAAGTTCTCAACCGAACCGGGAAAAGGAGTGGGGGAAAAGACGCCTAAACCGGAGTGGAGGGAACGGAGGGAGCGTTCGCAGGGGGAAGGAAAAAAAAAGGGGGAGGACTGTTTTTTAAGGTTGAAAGGCGAGCCAAAAAAAAAAAAAGGGGAAGGGAGATTTCCACTTTTTTCGTTCGGGGAAAAGGTTCGCCAACGAATATGAACGGGGAAAAAGGGGGAAAGGGGGTGTCTTGTCCTTTTTGACTTTTCGCAAAAAAGGGGGTTCACGCCTGCATTGTCCGTGGCGGGGGGGGAGTCATGCGTTGATCACGCGGGGGGAGGAAAAGAAAAAAGCAAAGAGGACGAAGCTTTCTCTACTTCCATAAGCCCAAAAAAAGGGGAGAAAAAAAAAAAGAGCGGCTGGCGATGGCAGAGAAAATTGGTCGCGGGCCAAGGATGAAGAATGGGGAGGAAAAAAAGAAAAGGGGACGCAACCCCTATTTTTGAACACAGGGAAAAAAAAAGAAAGGGGGGGGACCGTCATTGCTCACGCTCGGCGGAAGAGTACGAATACTTTGTACCCAATTTGGGGGGGAGGGGGGGCAAGGGACGGTCGTGGTGGGGGAAAAAAAAAAAAAAAAAAGGGAAAAGAGGAATGTAAAAGAGAGAACCCCAGTTTGAAATGTCGTAGAGCGTGACGGCACCGCAGAAAAAAAAAAAGAAAGGCCCTGCGTTTCATGTATAGGTAAAAGGAACGGGGGAGAAAAAAAAGAGCGGTGCGCAGCGCCGGGTCATTCGGAAACTGACCAATCTTCATCTTCCGGCGAAACAAGGGGGAAGGGAGGGGGGGGCGTCCGCATCGCCAATCCGAGGGGAAAAGGTGTGGGGCCATTACTGTAAAGAGAAAAGGAGGAGAAAGAAAAGGTGGAAAGAATCCCTCGTTATGAAAACGGAAAGAAAGTTAAAAAAAGAAGAACGACCAATGCAGGCGTGGGAAAAAAACGGCATTTGCGAAAAGAGGGGAAAAAAAAGCGCCGGGCCGATTTTTCATAATGCAATATCGTTTGCTGACGGAAGACTAAGAGAAATGGGAGGAAAAGGCACTGTATGAAAGGGGAAGAAAAAAAAAAGGAAAAAAAAAAAAACGAGGGGGGTAAAATTTCCTATGCTTTCAATCCTCAGAGTTAAAATTCCAAAGAAAAGAAGCTAAGCAGGCAAAAGAGCATGGCAGTTGATGGAACTAAAGAAAACGCGATGAGACCTCCCTGGTTTTCGAAGAGAGGGGGGGAAGAAAGGGGGAGAGCGAAATTTGCTCCCCGTCTCCGGCGCAGGGGAAAAAGGGGACATAAGGAAGCCTGAGCCCGAACGTGCACGAGAAAACTCTCGAAGTTCGCGCCCTCGTCAGGAAAAAGGGGAAAAAGGAAGGGGGTTGAAATAAGACGCCTTAAAAAAGGATGGGGGAAAAAGGGAAAAAACCCTGTCTTGACGAATTCTCAATGACGCGCACCGAAATGCTGGCGGGAAAAGGGGAAGGGAAACTGTCGTCCAACTTTTTTTTATTCTTGAATTGGGAAAAGGGAAAGAAGGGCGGGCAGGGTGAACCATGGTGTAGAGTCTCAAAGAAACCGTAAGCGCCTGCCTGGGGGGGGAAAAGAAAAAGGGGGGCTATAGGTCTCTTGTTCTTTTCAGGCGCCCCACAGGAAGGAGGACAAGACAGGCAAAAGGGCTCCCGATGTCGTGCAGGCGAACAAAAAGGAGAGCCGGCAGCTCTTCCCTGGCAGGAGGGGAGGGAAGAGGGGAGGGGACGCTCAGCACATCTCACAAAAAAAACTGGGGAGGGGAAAAAGCCCTCACCCCGCCGAGCATTGTCAGATGGGAAAAAAAAAAAAAAAGAAGAAAACCAAAACCCGTGTCATTGAAAAAGAAAGGGACTTGGGGGCCTCGTATGGCATAGTTGAAGAAAGGTAATCATTCCGTCATACCATTTTAAGAAAGAGAACGAGGGGGCGGCAGGAAGACGTCCGATCCAAACTGCGGTCCAGAGGAGGGGTTTCCCCGACTGCCGGGAAGGAAAAGGGGGGAAAAAAGACTCTTCTCTACTGTGTTCTAGGGGGAGGGGGATGAGAGTAACTCTCTTTCAGGGTTTGGGGATGCGGCTGGTGTCATGAAGACGACAAGAAAGGGGCAGAAAGGATATATATCTTATTTGTACGTGGTTAATATGAGGGGGGAAAAAAGGGATTGGGTTTTGCTTTTACAAATTCCTGGGAAAGGAACAATGGATGTCGAGTCCATTCATGGGAGGGGGGGGGAAGGGGGAAGAGGATTTGTTGCTTCTCAGCCAAGGGTCAGGGGAAAAAGAGAAACCACCTTCCAGAGGTGGCGGTCGTTGAATAGATGCCAGCGGGAAAAGAAAAGAAGAAAAAGCGCCGTTAATCTCTCTTGACGAGCGGGGGGGGGAAGGGGGAGGCACGTCATGAATGGCGGGTCGTTAAATAAGGAAGGCCCATTTCGAAAGGGGGAGAAAAAAGGGGGGTTCCGTCCCATCCAAGCGACGCCAGAGGAATCGATTGGTGGTTCGATGTTCAAAAAGAGGTTGCCACTGGAAAAAAAAAGGGGATAACGGGCTGAATATGACATGAACAAGGGAAGAGGGGAAGGGGGGAAGAGGGATTCTGTCGCCCGGAAGGGGACAAACTGGTTGTGGGAAAGGGGGGGAAGGGAAAATAGAAAGCCCCCGAGATCTTCTGATCAGAAGTGGGCTTTGGGCAGATGAAAAAGGAAACAAAACAGACCGTGGGAAGAAGAAAGCGGTGGGGCGCTTGGGAGGGGAAAGAGACAAAATATCTCTGCAGGGGATGACATAAAAAGGGAAGGGTTCAAATGTTTACTCTGCCTGAAAAGGGGCCCCGGTGAAATTTCCTCGACTAGGGGAAGGGAAAAAAGGAGATTCTTTCCGATTTTAACGACAAGGGCTGAAGAAGTATCAAGCGCCCAAGGGGGAATCAAAGCGGGATTGGGACGCCGAGTGAGAAAAAAAAAAGGATTCGAAGTCTTGGATCTGATGGAAAAAAGTGGGGGGGGGGGGAAAAAAAAAAAGGAGGGGGGGGAAAAAAAATCATCCCGTCCGTTGTAAAAAGCCGCCCGCGGACAAGAGGGGGGGGAGGAGGATGCCCATAAAAAACAGAAGAAAGGTCAACCAAAGGCCCGCGGGAAGGGGAGGGTGGTAGGCCAATGCCGCCCAGGGGGAAAAAAAAAAAGGAAACAAAATTTCAGTCGCGGGGGGGAAAAAAGGGGAAAGGAAGGAACACCACGAGCTTGGTGCGCCTAAGAAAAAAGGAAGGTAAATTGCCTTGAGGGAAGAGAAATACAATAGCCGAGGCCGAAAAAGTGGGGGAAAAAGGGAAGGGGTCAAAAGTAACCATTCATATAGATCGGAAAAGAAAAAGGGAAAGCGAAACCTCCCGATGCGGAGAAAGGCGTTTCAATCAAAAAAAA
>Ga0179593_1552453_pt1 | contig 12079 bp, 16 predicted proteins | sample CZODoug2_1_08_16_FD_185931 | JGI IMG/M metagenome (GOLD analysis project Ga0179593, IMG submission 185931) | Vadose zone soil fungal communities from Angelo Coast Range Reserve, California, USA - CZODoug2_1_08_16fungal (PacBio error correction) | ecosystem: Environmental > Terrestrial > Soil >...
ATAACCTCCTTTAAAAAAAGAATGTTTCGGAAAGTGGTGGGATTGGAAAAAAAAGGGCCAGGAGTGCCGGGGGAAAAAGTAAGGAAATGGTGGGGAGCACAATTATCAGGGTGGTGTTTTCCAACCGAGAAAAGGAATTGGGGGGCCATGTGGGGGAGGTATGAAAAAGTGAAAAGGTGGTTGGGGAAGGGGGCGCAAAAAAGGGAAAAGTAAAAAAGCCAAATATCGTGTGGTTCCGGGGGAATCGGCCCGGGGAGAAAAAGAAAAAAGGGCAAAAACTGAAAAACACGCCAACGAGACAAAAGACAATGGGTTTTTACGTAAGCCGAAGCGGAACTGGGACTGGGGGAAAAGGGGGTTTCCTTTGAGTAAGAGAAGGGTCTCCACACGGGGAAGAGTTCTTCGCCACGCACTCCAAGGCATCCAAATGATGTCCCTTCAGCAGAAAGGGGGGGGAAAAAACCCTCCCAGGAATGAAACAACGATATTTCGTCCAAAGAAAAAAGGGGTTCCAGGTGAAAGGAAGGGAGGAAGACGCGGGCCCATCATGCAGGGAGAAAGCCGGTCAATGAAAACAAACGGGGTTTGAAAGAAAACAAAAAGTGAGGGACGTTCGCATCAAAAGGATAAAAAAAAAATGACGGACCCGGCACGTGCGCAAAAACCGGTCTCCAGCAAAGGCCGATCGCCCAGGAGAAAACCAGGGAATCCACGCACAGGGACTACTCAAAAAGATAAAAAACAAAATAACTCCCTTCAGAACTGTTGTAGAAACCGGACAAAAATGACCAAAAAAAAAGAAAAAAAGGGAAAGGGAAAAGGCTTCTGGGGGGGCCCACTAAGAAAAAAAACGCGCCGTCAAAAAAAACAGAGCCCTTGTCAAAAACATGGAGTGATCATCCCCAAAAAAAGGGAAAAGGTCCACACAAAAGACCCTCGCCATAAACAAACCACATTTGTCTAGGGAGGGGGAATGTATGCGGGAAAAAGGACATGGGGGCGCAGGAAGTGTACAACTGGGCAAAATTGAGGGAGGGCTTTTTGTGAAAACACCCAGTTTGATTGGGGGGGGGAGGGTCGCCCATAAACAGTAATAGAAAAATGCAAGGGCGACTTCCGAAAGAAAAAAAGCCAGAAGAAAAAGGGCGATTTTCAAGGCGGGGGAAAAAAATTGTCATGTTAAAAATCAGGGAAAAAAGTGGGGCAACACTGAAAAAAAAATGTTTCACGGGCGGAAAGGTAGAAACCGCATAATAATCCCAAGGTCGGCAGGAAAAGGGCATTCGCGTGAAGCTTTCAAAGGGGAGGGTGGACAGCCAATAAAAAAACAAAGGAAAAAGGATCAGGATAGGGGAAATCAAAAGGAGGTAAAAGAAAAGACCGTCGGGACAAGAGACTTATAGGGAAAAAAAAAAAGACTAAATAGGAAGGGAAGTTTTGACCTTTAAAATCAAGGCAAACTCCGGCAGACGTGAGGCGAAAAGGGAAAACGGGTAACCGCCAAAAATCTCGCCCAGTTATGTTCGGTGACAAACAAAGGAAACAATCGCCCATCGAAGACCAGTTAATGACGGCATGGGGGTAACCATGAAAGAAAAAAGGGGGAAAAAGAGGAGGAAAAAGAGAGGGGGAACCGACCATAGGAAAAAAGGGGCGGATTGTTTTAGGGGTTTTCACGCAAAAAAGGGGGCGCGAGAGAAAAAAGGGGGGGGGGGGGGTGGGGGAACCTGACTAGGAGTTGAACTCTTCAAGACCCTGAAATTGGGGGAAAAAAATAATCAAGTTAATATATTCCCAAAAGGACGTAATATAAGAAAAGCCCTCAAACCGACGGATGCAAAAAATGGATATTAGTTTCCGCGGAAAAAAAATTAACAAGAAGGCGGGTCGAAGAAGGGGGGGGTATGTGGGCGGGGGGAAGGAGTCGAAAAGAAAACCGTGTAAAGAGGGGGGGGGGGGTTTCGCCGAAAAAGGGGGGGGGGAAGGTTTTTAAGATGATGGGGAGGGAAGAAGCCACAAAAATGGGCAGGGAAGGGGGAAGGTGTTGCAATCGTGGGGGGTGTGGTATAAACCTGGCAATAAGGAAGGAAAAAAACAGGGGAACCTTCGCTGGGAAGGGGGTTCAAGGGGGGCATGATGGTTTGTTTTTTTAGGAGCTCTAGGGAAGGGTCGGGGACAGGAGGAAAAAGTGGGGGGCAAAGAAATCAAGGGAGAAAAGGATCAAGAAAACCTGAGAAAAAAAAGTCGATGGGGGCAGCATAGAATTACAACAACAAGGGGGTTTGCGCGGTGGGAAAAAAAGAAAAGGGGCCCTGGGACACTGGGGGGGCAAAAAACCGACTGGAAAAAAGGGAAAACCTGTTTAACAAGGGGGGGGGTTTCTCGCCCCTCATGGGTCGAATAGGTGCAGAAAAGGGGGGAAAAAAACCAGCAAAGAGGTCCGGGGAAAAACGGGTTCTGTTACTTGGGAGAAAAAAAAGGGGAGGGAAAAAAAAACGGCGGGGTGGGAGTATAGCACGGGGGGAAAAAAAATTGGGAGTCGGAAAGTTTGGGAGGCTGGGAGGGGTCCTCAAGGAAGTCAAAAGAAGGGGATTTTGGGAGAAAACGAACCCGTGGCCCGGGGAGGTCATTTGGTTCAAAAGGAAGGAGGGAATTGGGGGAAAGATATTGGGGAGATCAAAAAATGGGACAGAACGGCAATTTGGGGACATTTGAACCTTAGAGGGGGGGGGACGGAAGGGGGAGGGGGGAAAACCAGATTACGCGGAAGGGGAAAATGGACGCGGCCGACGAAAGGGGTTTTTAAAAGGAGGGGGGGTCACCGGGTGAGACGAACAGGGAAAAATCGCATATCTTTACATCCTGGGGGGTGACGGGAACAGGGCAAAACGGGTTTCGCAAGGAACTTGCAGCATATACTCAGAAAGCAACCGAATCCCCAGAAAAAGAAGAAAAGCACAAAAAAAAAAAAAAGGCGGGGGTGGGAGGCCATGCGTTACCCTGGGAAAAAAGGGAAAAAGACATCAAAGTCCTAAACGTTTCAGATTCCCAAAAAAAGCCAAGTACTGACAGGGGCTTGGGGGGGGGGGGGGGTTTCAAAAATCTGCCAAAAGGGGGTGGCAAATTCCAAAAAGGCCTGGGGGCAAAGAAACATGAAACCTTTGGAAGGAATAAAAATCGTTGGGAAAACAACCTGCTCGAAAGAAAAGCAAAAGAAAAAAAACAGGTAGGTGTGCACGGCAAAAAAAAAAAGGGGGGGGTGGCAAAAAACCATTGGGGAAATGCACGGCCAAAAATTCGATTGAAAGTAAAAAGGCACTGGGGGGAGTCGAAAAAAAGGAGAGAAGAAGAGAAGATATAACATTTCGAGAAGGGGGGGAAAACCTTGCGTGAAAGGGGGGGGGGGTCCCAGCCCCAGCCAAAAAAGGGAGGGAAGGGAAATGTGGGTCCTGGGGAAAAAAAGAGAAGGGGGGGCTTAAAAGGAGAAGGGTGATGGAAAAGGAAAAAAAAGGTTGCACCTCCCAGTGACCATGCCGGGGGGCCGTTTGGACCAAATGAGAAGAAAAAAAGGGGGACAAATATCCGGGGAACGGGGGGGGGGGAATCTGCCAAGAAAAAAAAAGAGGGGGGATTAAGCCTTACAAACCCGGTACGCATTGAAAGAAAACATGGGGTAAAGGGAGTCGCGGGGCGGATGTCTGGTGGGAAGGGTACAGGGAAGGTCCGGAGAAACCTGAACTCGTTTTAAGTTCCGCAAGAAAAAGAAAGATCATCCAAGGAAGAAAAAACGCGTCAGTTGCGGGGTCTAACAAAAACGGTGGGGGGGGGGGGGAAAAAGCAATGAAAAAAAAAAACGACAAGGGGGGGTAAAGTAGGCCCCCGGAGGAGAGCGCCCATCATGCGTGAAAAAAAGGGGTCCAAATTGGCAAAAAGTGGTGCATACGGGGGAAAACGCCGTGATAGAGTCTCAGGAAAAAAAAAAAAAGGCCGGTCACAGTAATAATTATCCCGCATCAATCTCAAGGTAAAAAAAAGAGGGTCCCGCGGGGGGAGGGAAAAAAATGCGTCGTGAAGAAAAACATTCCCTTATAAAAAAAAAGTAATCCACGCCATAAAGTGTAAAAACGAAACCAAGGGCGCTACAAGGAACAACGGGGTCATGCAAAATCACGGCCAAGGTCCAAAATGTAAAATGACCAAGAGGAGACATCAGGAAAAATGTTGAATCGACGGGCCAAATCCGAACAAGAAAAAAAAAAAAGGTGTGGTAATGGTCTGAGAGTGGGGGAAAAAAAAAAAAAAAAAAACATCAAAATCCGGGAACCTTCCAAAAAAAACAGCGTGGCCCGGGAAAAAGGGGAATTGGTAAAAAAAAAATTCAGGAGGGGGGGGGGATCAAGGGCAAAAGGACATTTGCGTCATGGTGGAAAAAAAAGGGAATCAGGAAAACTTGGGCGGTTGGCCACAAGGGGGGGGGTTTTGGGGGGGAAAAGCCCTACCGAGTTAATAGAGAGAAAAAAACATCATGCAGGCGACTTCAAAAAAAAAGGGGGACCAGAGAAGGATCGGGGTGGGAGAAAAAAAAGAGGCACAAGATTGAGACTTTGGAAAAAAGGTGGCGTCGGCAGAACCCTTTCCACAAAAAACATAATAAGTCTCCGTCAGAACGAAAAAGGCAGGGCCCGAAGAACCCAGGCGCCGGGAGCGGGGGGAAGACCGAAAAAGTCCGGAAGAGGGGGTATGGGGGGGGGAGAAAACTTAATATCCATCTGAAGAAAACCAGGGTCGTTTGAGGAAGGAGAAGGGGGGGGCTATATTTAAGAAAGAGGAGTGGAACAATCAGGAACAAACGCTGGAGAAGGAAAAAGAGAGGGGGGGGAACCATGGGGGAAATGCCCAAAACGCTCAAAAGGACCACGATCTTGATGCGTGACAACCCTTGGGCGTCAAAAAGCAAGGCTTTAAAGGGGGGTCAGGAACGCCAGCTCTGAAAAAAAAAAAAAAAAAAAGAGAGATGGCGTTCAGAAAACCGACCATGCAGGAAAGGAAAGAAAAGATGGGGGAAAGGGTGGAAAAGAGGGGGGTTTGGCGCCCAGAGGTTTTGTGAACGGTGAAAAGAGGATTGTGGCGGGACACGTGGGGTCAACATAAGCAAAAAACATGGGAGTGAAACGATTCTTTCATTTCCTCAAACCAAGGATGCAGATGGTTAGAAAAGGAAGAACAGGGGGGGGATTGGGAAACAAGTAGAAAGGAAAAGGGGGGTTTTTGGAAGAAAAGGAAGAAAGAACTGAGCTTCACGCGGAATAAGTTTACGTCTGTTGGAAAAAGAAAAAATTTGGTCCTGTTCACTTTAGTACGGGGGGGGGGACGATGCAAGAAGCCAAGAAAAAAAAAAGGGCAAGAAGGGGGGGGGAAGGGGGCATCAGGCCGAATGTGAAACCCTGGCAATTGGGGAAAAGAGGTATCAGCCGCCAGAGAGGCACTTCCGGGACCTCGCCTGGGGGGAAAAGGTTGGTCTATCTCTATTACTCGGACAGAGGGGGAGGGCATGGGACCTCAACAAAAAGGGTGGCCACAAGACAAAAAAAAGGTTTTCCCGGGAAAGCAAGGAAAAAAGTGTCCCCGGACACCCCCATGAGAGGAAAAATGTCCTGAAAAAAAATCAGAAAAAAAAAAAAAAGGTCAAGGACCGATGAGAAACCACAGTCTGTTTTCCAATATTAGAACGAGGGGGGGGCTGGAAAATAACCGGAAAAAAGGTGCCCGGGGAAAGATGGGTGGCACAACTCGGAGAAGACAAGAGGGTGGACATCAACATGGGGGGTCAAGAGGTTTTCGATAAAAAAAAAAAAGAGGGAAAACAGAGCGAAGACCCGAAAAGTTGCAGAAAAAAAAAAGGACCGTGCCGTGGAAGCCTGGAAGGGAAGGGAAAGGAGGGGTTGGAAGAGGGCACGTTGGGAGGGAAAAGGGTGTTAATGAAAAAGTGTTGTCCTCAGGGAGGGGGGCCGTAAAAAGGGGGGGGAAAGGGTGGGAAAAATGAAAATTGAATAGAACGTGCAAAAAAAGGTCGGGAAAAAAGGGATTTCGATTGTGACCGGCAAGGTGGGAGACTTGAAAGGGGTGCTATCACGAGTGGAAAGAAAAAGCAATTGGGGGGAAACACAAAAGGAAAAGGGACAGCATGATGGGCCGGCGCCCGGGCCCTACTTACCTTGGAAGTGGACGAAAGGGGCCGGACAAGAAAAAGTAATAAATTGGAAAAGGGGGGAAAAGGTGCGACGCCAACGGGACAGACTCTGGGAAAGGTCCTTGAGGGGGAAGGTTGCGTTGGCCGTCAGGAAGGGCCCAGCCGGCAATTCAGAGAACCCCCACTATCAAAAGGAACTTGGCGGGGGGGGGGGGGGGGGGGGGGGGTGGGGGGGGGGGGGGGGGGGGGGAGGAAGTGGGGTTTGGTCAGGCAAAAAAGGGAAAAAAGAAAAAAAATGACGGGCATGCGTACAAGGTGGGGTAAGCTTTCATAAACAAAAGGGGTGGGGGGATCCAAAACCGGGAGCAAAAAAAAACGAGATTTGGGGCGGAAAGCTGGCAAAAGAAAAATACCAACAAACGATGGACAAAAAAATGGGGGGTAGGGGCAACCAAATGTACAGGGCATCCGTTTTAAAAAGGGTTTTGAAACAATATGTAGACAATCAATTAAAGAACCATTTCAAAAAGGAAAAAGGCCAAGAAAGGGGTGTGGCTGGCTGAATGAAATTTCATTCACACAGAGGGGGGAGGAAAAAGAAAGGGAAGCGAAGAGATTTTGGCAAAAAAGGAGGAAGGAGGAAAAAAGAAAGGGTAATGCGGAAAAAAGATTCCTGGGTCGTGGAAATGTTGTGGGTTAGCCAGCCACACGTCCGTAAGAGGGGGGGGGGAAGGAAACTAAGTAGGATAAAAAACAGGGGGGGGGAAAACGAATAAAGGGATGGGAAAGGGGTTTGAAAAAAGGAAACAGGCCTTTGTTTTTAAGTTTTTGAATTTCTAAGGGATCAAGATGCAGCGGGAAAAGAACAAATGGTAAAACGGTTGGGGGGACCTTTCTGCACGGTGAAAAAAAGACCCGGTTGTCTGATGAAGTGGTACCCACCCGTCCAACAGTCGCAGGGGCGGGGAAGTGATGGGGGGGGGTTATGAGGGGGAAAGCTTCAATTTCCGGCCGAACCCGGGGGCAACTCGGTGGGGGACACATAAGAACTCCAACAGTGTAGCACGGTAGGAAAAGGGGCAGAGACCGAAGGAAAGGAAAGTTCACGCAAAGAAAAAGGGGGAAGCCGCGACATTTACCGGTTGAAAAAAGGGGTAAGTATTGCCCTTCCTCCAGAAAGAAAAGAAAAGGAGGAAAAGAAAGAACGGAATGAACAAACGGGTCCCATTGTAACCACAAGAAATATAGTGGAAAAAGGGGGAGACCATCCTGGCCCGGTCAAAAAAAGAATTATGCCCGGGAAGGGGAAAGGGGGGGGGGTTGTGGGGCCAAAAAGGGGGGCAAAAAGATCCCGCTGAAAAAAAAAAAAGGGAAGAAAAATCCGAATACGGGCCCCACCAAATTGACCTGTATACACCTTTAAAAAAGAAAGAAAATTGGGAAGAGACGGACAGGGGAAAAAATTGGTGGTTTGTTTTGGGGGGGGTTTTTGTGTTTTAACAAAAAAAAAAAAACAACAAAAAACACAAAAAACAAAAAAAAAAAACCCCACAACCAAAAACACCACGAAACCCCAAACTTTTTGAACGGGGGAAAGGAGGGCGCAAACACGTGAACAACAGAAAAAAAAAAGAAAACCGGACGACATCAGGGGGGGAAAAAAAAAGGTGAAAATCGCTGCCAAGGGAAAACGAACGTCGAAAAAGGGAAAAACACCAGATGCACAAAAACGGGAAGGGGTTGCCACCATCAACCGGAAAAGGGAAAAAAAAGGAAGTGGTTTCCAGAAATCCCGGCGCATAAAACAGATTTCCGGAAGGGAACATCATTCGGGAGGCAAAAAAAGGGGAGCACAGGGGTGGGGGGGAAAACCTTGAAGAAAAGGAAGGAACCGTTTTTGCAGAAAGCGCTTTTGGCCACAAACGGGGGGAAAAAAGGGGGGGGGTTGTAGGAGATTAAGAAGTAAGACATGGAAAGTGCCCGGCGCCCAGGAAAAAAGAATGCTGCGGGGAAGAAAGTGGCGTTTGGCGGCAAGGCGATAAAAATCGGCCGATTTGAAAAAAGGGGGGGAAAAAAAAGAATGAAAAGGAAAATTGTGAAATAAGAGAGAGGGACACGAACGAAAGACAATAACCCCGCGTAAAAAAGTGAACTTCCGCCCGGCTTGGGAAAATAAACAATTCGCGCCAGCAGAAGGGGAAGGGGGGGGTTGAAAGAAAATTCACTAAGACTGGGGACGTACGGTGGAGGGAATATAAAAACATTAATACGAGGGGGGGGGAGGGACGGTAACATCAAAACCCAATTGTGGGAAAACAAACTCTGAGAAGAAAAAAAGCGGAGGAAAAAAACCGGTAATCCTAAGCAAAAGGGACCGGACAAACCCTTGAAAAAAAAGCGCGAAAGAAAAAAAGAGTGGGTTGGTTCCTGAAACTCTCCTCAACAAACAAGGGAAAAGAAAAAAAAGGGGGCGGGGAAACAAGGCAGGAAGAAGGCTACTAGGGGGGGGGTGGGATGGTTGTCACTCACGAAAAAAACGAAAGGGCGCGAGAGACGTGGAGGGAAAACAAGGGGTTGGAGAGAGGGGGAGGAACAAAAAGGGGGGAAAGGGTTTGGACTTTAAATATTCGTATTCATGAAAAAAAAGGGGGAATATAAGCCCCGAGGAAAGAAATCCGACGGAAGTGGGTTAACCAAAAGTGTTCCCACCCGGAGGGGAGCTTAAGTTTTTTTATGGCACAATGTGGGAAGTGCCCGCCTGAAGCTTTCCACGAAAAACAGGGGTACCCCAAGAAAAAGGGTGTCGTTTCTGGAAAGGGGGGGTGTAACAGGGGGGGGGAAGGGGGGGAGCCCCACCGTGAAACAAAGGGGTCAAGGCGTTTCAGGGGGGAAAAAAGTCAGGCCAACAGTGGTAACAATTAAAGCCAAGGAAAAAAAAAAAAGCCTCGTCTTGGAAAATTTCTTGGGGCGGCAGAGCAAATTAGGTGTTAATGAGGAATTACTCCGAAAACCTACAAAAAAAAAGGAAAAGGTTCGTTGTGGCGCGCCTGATAAGATGGGGGGCAAGGATCAAGGTGTCAAAAAAAAGGGCTTAACAAAGAAAAAGGGAAGTTTTGGTTGCCAGATCCGAAAAAGGGGAAGGAAGCAAGGTTTATATATAGAGGGAAGTTCATTTTCTGGGGAAAAGCGTTGGGGCCTGGGGGGAAGGGGAAAAGGGGGGGAAGTTTGAAAAAATGGGTCATACCCGGGGAACCCAAGTTCAAAAATCGCGAAAATGCGTTTCCGATAAACCAACAACCAGCGCCAAAAAAACTGCAAAAGGGGAAAGGAGACTGGCAAAATAAGACCGTGGGGTGGGTAAAGACAGGGCGTTAGTAGGGATCAGAAGGAAAAAAGGGGCCCGTTGGGTCAAAAGTTCATGTTCGTGGAGGGGGAAAAGGGGGGAAAATTGTCCATGGGGAAAAACGGTTGGGTGGGTGGCCGAAAGGGGGGTGTGTTTTGCGTCAAAAAGGGGGAATTTCCATGGGGGGGGGGGAGGGGGTGCGGTCACAAATTCGAGTGACCGTCCCTTAGAGAAGAAAAAGAGATTTGCTAGAAATAAAGATAAAAATGAAAGGGGGGGGGGAAAAACGGGCTTCCTCGGGGGGACTTGGCAAAAGAAAAAAAAAGAAAAAAAAACTTGGGAACCGGGGAGGGGTCGCGTCGACGAAGAAGGGGGGGAAGTTTTGCTTGAAAAAAAAGAGACTAACCGGGAAAGAAGAGGGACCGGTAATCTTGGAGAGGTGCGTTGGCGAATGAAAAGGTTTGCCCCCAAAGTAGGGAACGGCCAAAAGAGTATCAAAAAAAGAAAAAAAACCCAACAAAAGCACCTGAAAAAACATCTACTCCTTGAAGTCTGTTTACGGGGAAAGGAGGGGGTACGGGGGGACTGCAGCAGAGGTCGGAGGGGAGGAAAAAAAAAGGGGAAAAATTGCCCCAGGAACACCGAATATTTGTCCACTGGGAGGTGGTTGTGTTGGTTGGGTTGGAAAGGGATAAAAAAATTCCAAAAAAAAAAAAAGAAGGACCTTGGTCATAAGAGGTTGCAAACAGAAAAGGTCATCAAAGGGGGGGAAAAAAAAAAGCGTTGGAAAGGGTTGCGAGAAAGGGGGTTTCACGTTCACGCCACTACCCCTTAACTTGGGGGGGGGGGGGGGGGGGGGGGGGGACCTGAAAAAATTCAACGTCCCATTCCGGCGCCTTTCAAAGGAAGAACTCTCTCAAAAAAAAACTTAATTAAAATTATTAAAATATATACCGCCCCTTTGGGGGGGCAGAATAAGGAAGTGGAATTATTTACTGAAAACCAAAAAGGGACAGAAAAGGGGGACCTTTTAAAGGGAAAAGGGGGGGGTTCCTTGGGAAAAAGAGAGGGTCTTTTTTCCAACGATAAAAAGGGGTGAATGTTCCCATGGAAAGAACTTGAAAGGAAAACCGTTTTTCAAGTTGGGGGGACAAAGAAGAAAAAAGCAGGTGGGGAAAAGGGGGGGTCCTGGTCCTTTGCAAAAGGGGACCGAAGTCCACCGAGGGAAGGGAAAGATTTGGGAAAAAAAGTTACGCAGGAGAAAAAAAAAGAATTTGAGGGGAAAAGGGGCTTTGGGAAGGTGAAAGAGGGTTTGAGTTGGGAAAACTGGGGGAGTTGGGGATAGTGCCAGGGAGGGTGAAAACCAGGTTTATTCCGCAAAGAAAAAGAGAATCCAGGAGGGAAACCGAGTTCCACCGGGGGCGCCACACGGGTGTCATGTAGACAAGGGGGATTCAGGCCAGGGGAACCCAGAAAAACAGGGCACACCATCAAAAAAAAAATTGCCGGGGGGGGGGAAAAAAAGAAAAAGGGAACCCACGCTGGTGATAGAAAATTCCGTCTTCGCATCGAAAAAATCCCGAAGGATGCAAATGGAAAAAAAGTGCAGGACCACACCCGCAGAGTCATGGACGAAAGACCCCCCCATGACTTCCCCTGAGAAAAGGTATCCCACGAAGACAGAAGGGAAACCGCGGGAAGGAAGACCCGTCAAGGGAAAAAAAAAAAAAATCCACGGGGGAAAAAAAGGTTTTATGCCCAGACCCCCTCATGAAAGAAAGCTGGGTGGGGGATCCTAAAAGCAAAAGCCCTTGGTCCACAAGGCCATCAGGGGGGGGGAAAAAACACCATCATCCACCCGGCCCGTCCGCCGAGGAAAAAGCCTCGCCAATAATTGGGGGTCAGGGGGACAGGAATGATGTCTGATAAAGGGGCTGGGGGGAATTAATCCTTTAGGGAACCTTGCGAGAGGGGGGGGAAAAAAACGCAGTTTGAAGGGGGTGCTCAAAAATTCAGAAAAAAGATAGAACCAACCCATCAGGGAAATCGGGAGAAAAAAGAAGGGGCCCCAGCCCGAAGGCTAGCGGGGCCCGTATCAAGTCCGAAAAAGGGGGGGGAAAAGGGAAAAAAAAAATGGCAAAAAAGAAAGGAAAAAGGGGGTTTTGGGAAAAAAAAAAGGTCTTTGACAGGAAAAAGGGGGGGAAAAACGGCATAAAAAAAAGAGTCCAGCAGAACGAAAGACCAAAATTGTGAACACCGCGTACACGGGAATCAAGGGGGTGGGTTGAACAAAAAAAAAAGCGGAAAGGAAATAGTGGTAGGGTCCCCCATAAAAGAAGAAGGGAGGATCTTTTTAGGAATTGGAGGGGCTTTATATTCGAGAAAAATAGAAGGGGGGGATTTGAAAAAAAGTCAGCAACACTCCAAAAGGTCGGACCCCACGGTACGGCCAAAACGCGCCAAAAAGGGATCTGTGCGTGACAACGCCAGGGAAAAATCGCCATCGTAAAAACTGGAAAAAGGGGGGACTGCATGGGAGAACGCAA
>Ga0179593_1555788_pt1 | contig 12079 bp, 12 predicted proteins | sample CZODoug2_1_08_16_FD_185931 | JGI IMG/M metagenome (GOLD analysis project Ga0179593, IMG submission 185931) | Vadose zone soil fungal communities from Angelo Coast Range Reserve, California, USA - CZODoug2_1_08_16fungal (PacBio error correction) | ecosystem: Environmental > Terrestrial > Soil >...
CCTGCTACGATTGAGGGTGCCCGTCAATCATGAAGGGGACGCAGGTGAAAAAAAAAAAAGTGCTCAAAAAAAAACGAAAGGAGCCGAAACTAACCTGTCTCACAGCAGAGGGCCGTACGAAGTGGAAACTGGGGAACGCGCTGATATCGCCAAGGAATTTTCACAAGGGGTGGGGAGGAAAACGCAAAAAGGAGAAGCGTCTAACCGGTGCACGAGCGTCAAGGAGGGACTGGTTGGGGGAAAAATCGGGGGGAAGTGTCTATCTGATCGGATCAGGGAAAAAGCACAGGGAAAGAAAAAAAAGGAAAAAAACGAAAGAGCTGATGGGTTGGGTGGTCTGCGACGGGCCAGGGACGGAAGTGAGGGGGAATCGTAAATTAACTTGACCCTCTAATCTCATAAGGGAGGATACAGTGTAGAAAGTAGATTTCGTAGGAACCACCGGACTTAAAGAGGGAGGGGATCAAGGGAGAGTGGGGGGGAAAGATCGTCATCCACACGAAACATGGGACTAGGTCTTTGCGGAGGTCGATATCGAAATACTAAACAAAAACAACCTGGAAAAATGAAAAGGTCCATTCCTCAGTCGTCGCTACGATCAAGACAACGGAAGGTTGACGCCGAAAAACGTCTCGGAAGGAACACGTTAAGAGACAACGAATAAAAATTCTCAGGAAGTACGAAGCACCATCCTAGGTCGTGGATGAAGGAAAAATCTGCCCGTACGCCGCAGGCCTAGGGGGGAGGGTGATCGAGGCAACCATTTTTGAAAAAAACAGGGAAGGAAACATTAAAATTTGGGGGTCAAAAAAAGACCGCGTGACCAGGTGCCGGGGAGTCAGCCGAGAAAAGTCAGCATGAGAAACGAAAAAAAGGGGGACTTTGGGGGGACACAGAGGTCAACCTAAAGAGCATCGGGGTGAAAATCCCATTAAAACCAGAAAAGGACTTAACTACTTACAGACCAAAGACAGAAAGACAAAAACGTGGCGAAAACGTCCACAACGACCACTGGGGGATAGATATGAAAAGTTGTTGGGAAGTGGGCACTTCGGGATGGGGAAGGAAAACCAGGAAAAAAAAGGATGGGGCAGGGTAGTGTACGTGAGGTTTTTACAAACGAAAAGGGGCCGAAAACGGTTCGGGAAGTCAGGGGGGGTTCCCACCACAAAGCTCGCCACAGCAAAGATGGGCAGAGGGCAATGGGGGCCCCTTTCTCAGGAGTAATGTAGATACGCTGGAGGTTTTTTCTGCCCGCAAAGTACACGTAAGGAGCAATGCATCACATCGCGGGAAACGCGAAACAAGAAAGAAAATGGGGAAAACTCAAAAAAAGTCCACGGACGTGGAAGGAGACTATACCGGGGGGGGCGGGGGGCACCAATCGGCGGAAAAGAATCGGCTCGATCAAAAAAATCGATTAGTCTATAGACGGCCCAAAAGAATGGGGAGCGAAGGGGTGAACCATAAAGAGGAGCGAAAATCCCACGGGAAAAGGGCTAGAACAGAAAAAACGCACAAGCAGAATGGGGGTCAGTCCGGCGTAGAATACCGGGGGTTCCTTCTTCAAACAGTGGAGAAGGTGCCAAGGAAAAAAGAAAGGCGGGAACACAAAATATAGGGAGAGCAACCTCAAAAAAGACAACAAAAGCCCCGAACTGTTAAAAAAAGCAAAAGAAGGGAGAGAACAAACCAAAAAAAAAGGGGGCTAAAAGTTATCTGAGACAATCGTAAACAAAAAGAAGGACATGAAAAACATCGTAAAGAGGCGCCGTTCTGAGGGAACTGTCTTGCCAAAAGAAAACAAACAACAGGGGAATTACCATCAAAAAACACCCTGTAATTAAGGTCCGGAAAAAAAAGCGGAGCGGACAAGCAATTAAAAAAGGCCACGAAGGGTGCCAAGAAACGAACAAGGATGAGGGAAGGAGTTAGGTTACGAACGAAACCAGAATTGCGCACAGACATCACTAAAGGAATGGCAAAACGAAAAAAACAAAAATAACGTGCAGGCCCAAAAAAAAGATTCAAGCAACCGCCGACACCGGGTAAAGGTGCCCCTCTTTCAAAAACCCGACGGAACGATAAAAGCCACCCGCTAAAAAAAAATCCCCCCGCCTTGAAAGATGAATAAACAGGGAGGCAAAAACAAGTACCGACCGTAGCGAGGAAAAGTGTGTTCAAAACCGGGGACACGCAAGGCACCAAAAACGGGCCCCTAGCAAAAAAACCCCGAGGACAACAAGCGGAAAGGGGAAACGAGGGCCGACATGCGCGCTAAGCAAAAGTATCAGGGGTGAGCTTGGACAGGATCCACAGCAGGGCGGATAAAACAAAGTGAGAAAAGGGCACACAACCAAAACAGGGCCCAAAAAGGTTTCCATAACCGGGTCCGATACTAAAAACCTGGGCCCTCTTCAAAGAAGTCTTAGAACCGGTGGAAAAGCGCAAATCAAAAACAAAGGAGAAAAAGGGAAAGAAAGAATTTTTCGGGCTCACCGGTACGACAGAAAAGAAGCGGCAAGGGAGTATAGAACAGGATTCGAAAAAATGGAACAGAAAGCCGGTTGAGGGGGGAAACTAAAGGGGATCGGAAAAAGGGGCGATCCCGGGGGCGCTAGCGTGGGCACGCTCGTCGGCTCGAACGAAAGAAGCCCCGGGGGGCCCTCAAAGTGGGCCTCGCTTCGGGGCAGAAAATGGGGTTGTTCCTGCGCGACCCGGGAAAGGGGGGAAAAAGAAAAGGAGGGCCCCAACTCAATGAATGACGATTCGAATTTCACGGCCGATGTTAAAAGGGAACAAGTCGGGGAATCTGGGATCGATTTCGGGGGGGTGGGTCTGGAATGTTTAACGGGGAACGGATTGAAAGGATAAAAGGGGGGCCCGCACGTTAGAAGCAAAAAGTGGCGCGACCAATTCATGGAGGTGATAAAGGGGAAAAAAAGGGGTGCAGAAACGGTTGTTTCGTCCGAACTTAGCAAAACCAAACCACGCTTTCGTACGGTGGAGCCTGGGAACAGGGCGAAACCGAAGCGCCTCGGTAAGAAACTTCCAGGGTTTTTCAAAGTTGGAAGGAAAAAACTTCGGGGGGATTCAAGGGGGCTTGAAGAGGCAGCAAACAAAAAGTCCCTGGACCACCAGGACTAATGCGCCACGGATCGAAAAAACCAAAGGGAAAAAAAATCTCTTCGAAAAAGAGATATAAAAGACGGGCAGAAAAAAAAAAACTTGCCCGAAAAAAACATGCTCACTGGGGGATTCAATTCGGCGGGGGGGGAAATCGGGGGGCACTATCCCAGAGATTTGACCGCCGCCTTCAGGGGGGACATCAAAAAAAGGGTTACTCCCGGATGAGGAACACATTCGAAAAGCCGCCTAAAGAAAAGCCCGGCAGACTGGTTGGATAGATAGAAACGCACGGGGGGGGGATTCGGAAGAAAAGGGGATCTCTAGGGTCCAAAACGCTTGGGTAGAAAAAGCGAAAGGGAGAAGGTTGGGAAAGAGGGGAGAAAAACGGATACCACGATGGGACCACGAACCGGGTATATCCTTCAAACAGAAAAGTTGCGTGATGGGAGCGAACTGGGAAGCTTTTTGGGGGGGTTACCGCGAGTGGCGGAGCGTCCGGAAAACGGGGTCACGGGTCGGGGGTGGCGAAATCGTGAGATGCGTAAAACATAGAAAAGGCCCCGCCTGCCGCCAGGGGAACAGTGCCGTGGCGAGTGGGGCAGGGGGGGTGACTCCGACGGTTCCGGGAAGAAAAATAGACAAACAAAAAAAAAAGGGACCGGAACCCCAAAAATAAACTTGAAAAGGGGGGGTGGGGACCGGCGGCGGAAAGCGGTGATGACGAATGACCAATAAGAACAAGAACAACATGGTAAGTCTTGCCTGAGAAAACCCGTGGGGAGGCCAGAAGCAATAAGTGAGGCGGGGAGGGGGAAAGGCTTTTGCGAAGTAGCCGTCCTTCTTGAGAAGGAAAAAGGGTTACTCGGGGCTGTGACATCGGCGAACAAACCGTGAAAAAAATGGAGGAAAAACAAGGGAGAAGCAAAAACGAAAATGGGGAAAACAACATGAAGGTGTTGCAGTCACTTTGGGACTCACACCAAGGGGGGTGTGACATCGAAGCAAAAGCCAAGGCCGCGAAAGAAAAAAAGAATTCGAAGGGGTGTCGGCCCAAACGATGGGTCGGTGCCCAAAAGAGTGGTCTTGAGAATTTATTAAAAGGACGATGCGGTGGCGAAGGATTGAGGGGGAGCAACCGGGAAAGAAAAGGGCAAAAGGGTAGTCGCGAACCACGGACGGCCGGATTGAGCGAGCCGTGTGGTCAAAAATTCAACATAAAACGCCCTCCGCACGACATCCGCAGCACGGGAAAAAGGTTGGGGGGATGAACGGGAAAAATGAGAACAGAAAAAAAACTGCGATCAAGTGGACGTCCATCGAAATTGGTTCGGGCCGAGCACGTCGGACAATTCCGGGAGCCTTCGATAAAGAACGTTAGCCTGACACTGCCAGAACGCTACGTCGAAAAGAAGGGTTGGCGGCAGGCGGCCAGCGGTTGGGCGTGCCTGTAAAAAAAGGTATACAGAATACAACATTAACCAATAAATGAACACCGCCGCGGCCAGGAAAGCGGCCGATACGCGGAAACTTACGAGAGAAAAAAAAAACGAAGGGAAAAAAAAACCAGGGATCTTCAGCGCCCAGAAAGAGGAAGCCGATGAACATCGAAGAAGCCTTGACGGCCTGTTGACCGTTTAAAGTGACGGGGAGAAAGCGTTGGGGGCGTAACCAAAAGAGAGAAGACTGGCAAAAGAAAAAGAGGCTAAGACTAAAAAAAACAACGGAAGAAGATATCGGAACAGAACCTAGTTCATCATTCCCGTATTCCTTCGGTGGTTGGGGCGACAGAAAAAATGTTCTCTCCGAACGAAAAAATCCCTAAACAGGAAAAGCAGGAGAAGAAAGACTTCGGAAGATCCCGACACTGGAAGAGAAAAAAATGACACCTTTGTTTCAGAGGGGGGCGCGCCCAAAGTGGGTTAAAAAAAAAAATCTCTCTTTTGCCCTAAGGGCGGGGGGGGAAAAAGAACGCCAAAGGGGGAATTTATCGCGAAGGTGCAGAAAGCAGAAACCCGCGGCACTAAAAAAAAACCCGGCCGATCTCATTGGGGGTATCAATACTATGGAAAGGAGGAAAAGGGGAAGAGGGCAAAAAAATAGAAAGAAGCTAAGAGGAAAAATCGGCCGTCAAGAAGTGGAATGTCGATGAACGAAAAACCGGAAACGAGATCAGCGCGGTTTCAAAAGGGGGGGATAAACCCAAAAAGGGCGAAAAAACCACAAAGGGCGACGCCGGTCTGCGGAGGGCGACAAAAGCGAAAATAAAAAACCTGCAGAAAACATACACAAACATCCCTGCAACTAATCAAATGGCCCGTAGAAACTCCCTAAAGCCTACTTTGTGAAATAAAAAAGTCTAAGTCTCTTAAATCACCCGGAAAAATCTTATAGGGAAAAGAAAAAAGAAAGAAAAATGTCCTGGAAAGGCTTTACTTAGAAAAATGTCCTCCGGAAGCAAGGCAAAGCCAGTCCAGAAAGAAGGGAAAATCGGTGGGAAAAGTTAAAAAACTGTTAAAACCTTTGGGTTGTCGACTCTCGCGTGGCCGCGTCAACCATGCCGTCAATCCCCGGGACTTAGGGAAAACGGTGGGACTTCGGCCAAAAAGAGGACAGAGGTTCCGATCCCATTCTCATAAATACTGCTACTGAGAAAAAAGGAACCAAAAGAGCACAAATTCCAAGTCCTTACTACTTTCGCAACGACCCAAAAAGTGGATCGATGAAAAAGAAGGGACCCATTTTTGGGGTCGGAAGGGGACAAAAAGTTGCCCAGAGTAAATCAACACCGAGTAAAAAGAACCAAGAAAAAGGAAAGGTCCTCTCGGTGGGTTGGTCGGGGTTTCAACAAAGAAAACAGTAAAAAGGAAAATCGGAGTCAGGGTGGTCCCACCGGAACAGTCCCGACCTAGTTTGGGAGGCAAACTCTGTTGCCAAATCGGCGGAAAAGCGTCGAAAAGGGGATGAACAGAAACCCAGACACTCCCGGATACGCTCAAATATCATCAGGTCACTCAAAAACCGGTGAAAGGGTTTAAAAAAAAGTCAGGGAAGACACGTACTGTGGTTCAAGCGCGTTCAACGTGAAGATAAGCGACTAGGAAACCACTCACTTCTCAAGTTTCCAGACCGCCAAGCTAGGACGAAAGAGATCAAAGGGCAGCACGTTGCAGCGGGAGATCTCATACCGAAAAAGCACCGCCGAAGGGTCTATTCGGCTGGCTAGGAACCCAGGAGGAGAGGGAAATGAAGGGCTGGGGGGGGGCAAGAAAATGGTGCGTGAAAAGAAGCGATATCACACACGATCAGGGACCCCCGGGAAGAAGGTTCACAAGAGCAAAAAGGTGAAAACCCGGGTTTGACGAGAAATCTAAAAAGACCTATATCTTATACACTGAACCTATCATCGTGAGTCGTGGCGCATTATAATCTTAAAAGAAGCAATGGGCTGTAGATAAAAAAAAACGTCGGGACATCAAAAAAAAAAAAAAACAATTGAACAGAGCTTAAAACCCTTAAGTCCTTACCATGTACGAAAATTAAGTTTCCCGAGTTCGTGGGGGGGGGGGCAGCAGGGAAAAAAGGATTAAAGAAAATTGGGGGTCGTCGGAAAGGGAACGGGAAAAAAAACCAAACAACACAAGACCTCACGATCAAATTCACCCCTTAAAATAGAAGGCCAAAGTGGGGGGAGAAAAAAAAAGCACGGGGAAACGTGCGTCAAAAAAGAAAAAATCGTCATCAGAGAACAAAACAAACAAAAGTGAAAAATAAATTAAAAAGGGGGAACCAAGTATATTGAAGAAAACCAAGCACCCCGATAGGATCAGGCGCTTAAATCTTCCGTGAAAGTAGAAAGTCAAGGAGAAAAATGGACCGGAAAAGGGTAGGTGAAATCCAGGTCCGGCGCGCACAAAAAAATGGGGGGAAAAAAGAAGCCGGGCCTCACTATTAACAACAATCTTGCTTGGGAAGAAGGGAGAGAAAAAAAAACTAGCGCCATAAATACCAAAAGCCACGGACAAAAGAAAGGAGAGGATCGGACTGTTGACGACAACATCAAGCGGATAAACGAAAAAAAAACGGAGGGGGGGAAAGAAAAAAAACATGCGACGCAGGTTCTCAATCGAGATAACTTCCATAGCCTCTCACAAATAGGCGTTTACGGGACATAAAATAAGAGCGCAACAAAAAGAGGAGTAAAAGGGTTTCGACGGATGGGAAAGTTAATATGCTTCAGGGAGTCTCGACAGTATGAAAAAAAAAACGGTGGAACAGGGGGAACGGTGATGACCAAGGGTTTTATTCCCGCATGCTGGGGATCCGGAAAAAAAAAACTTAATGGGGTTGCGAAAATCCACGCAGGCTCAAGGGGGAACTAGGTTCCAGCCTGCTGGTGAAAAAACAAGGGGCCGCTCGGACTTCGTTGTGCGGGCCAAAGGGGGGTAAAGGGAGGAAAAGATCATGCCTCGCCAACGGGCCGTGCATCGGCATGAACGGAGAAGATCAGGGATATTTTCAGCGGGCTAAGCTGAGCGTGTGGGAGAGGGAAAGGTGGGTGGGTATGGAGAGACTCTGGTGGACAAAGGCCCTGACGATCATTTGGGGGAAACACAAAAGGGGGCGGGGGCAACGGCACTCAAAAATAAAAGGAGTGATCGTTGGAGAGACGGGGGTGGAAAGCTTGTCGGGTTTCTTCCCGGACCAAGACGAACAGAGAGGGTCGTCACGGGCCCTCTTCTGATTTTTTGCAAACCGGGGGGAAAACCATCGCCTCGGGGAACTACCTTCCAGGGTTTGGAAGCGAAAGAAAAACTGGTTTGGATGCCGGAGTTCTTGAGGCCGCAACCTCTGAAAAAAAGAGGCGGAAGCTCTCTTTTCAGGTGGGGCTTTCTGATCGACCTCGGATCGGGAAAAGGGGGGCAACCAAAAAGTCCAAAATAAAGGTAAAAAGTTACACTAGGCGTGGGTAACGAGACCTCGAGGTGCTATCGGGAGAACTTGAAAAAACCCTTCAAAAAAAAGGCAGCGAAAAGGGTTCTCCCGAGTGTAAAGGGGGAAATCGGGACACTTCGCAACCGCCTCGGGGGAACAGACAGTGCAAGGGGGCGGGAAAAAAGTGGCTCGCAGATATCTCAGGAAACGGGGCGAAATCACCGGCTTGGATAGAAGCACGAGAGAAGATCACGGGGGGGGGGGGGGGATCTAGCAAAAATTGCCAGATGAACCATGTTATCGTCTGCCAAGCCACGTTTCGGGACTTGGGTGAAAAATGAGCTTGTGGAAAACGGCTTTTTGAAAACCGGGGGGGAAGAATGGGAAAACCCGTCCAAGGCCCCTTCCAACAAGCGGATTGGGGAGAAAACCGTCGTGACTTTTAGCTCTATCGACTAGAAAAAGGAAACGCCGGGACAGTGGGCCGGGGGGGCGGTTGGGAAAGGAAACGGGTGTCCGGCCTCTCCCAGGAGGGGTGAACCGGGGGGGGGAAAAAGGAAGCCAAGGAAAGCACCATTATGTGGTCCAAAAGGTCTCCCGGGTAATGACGATGAAACAAAAAATAAAGGAAAAAGACAACAGGGTCCAGGGGGCATTTGCACATCGAAATTTTGGGGGAGGGGGACCGTCCTTCAAAAAAAGTGGAGGGGAACGGACGGGTGACGGTGGAGCCGTCCCCTTCTGGGAAAGGGGAAGGGCAAAACGCTGGCCTCATTCACTGAAAGAAAAAGGAAACAGCAAAACTAAATCAGGAAAAATTTGAAGGAGAGGACGCGAAATCAGATACAACAACAGGTAAAAGAGGGGTTCATAACGGTTGGCCAACTTGAATGGTAAATCGACACCGTCCGGGGCAGAAAGATGAAAGAGGGCCGGGAAAAAAGGGAAGAAATGTGGCGCCGCCAACTGGAAGGCGGGGGGGGCAAGCTTTACTTTGCCTGATAGGTGTCAATCAAAAAAGGGGGCTCCCGACCGGGCCGCGTCCGGGTCCGAATAAAAAGGGGAAAAGTCGAAACCAACAAAGGTAATTGAGCGAGCGGGTGGTAAAGAATCGTGCGCCTCACCTCCCTCAAGAAAAAAGGTCGGGGCAAGGAGGGGTGGTGGAATGCAACAGGGTGTATCAAACTACCAGGAACTTCTCCGAACAAGGGGTGTGGGGAAAAAGAGGACCAAATTCGGCGGACGGCAGAAAGCCTTTCCAGAATGAAAATCCGCGAAAGAGAAAGGGAAGTACCGGGGAAAAGGCCAGGCCACCTATAGGTTATTGGATAAACTTGAAGCCTCCGGCGTGAGGGCGAAATGGGAAGTTCTCGCTCCTGAAAGATGCAGATAGTACCCTACACAAGAGCGCAACTGAAAAAAAAGAGGGGGACCAGAATGCAGGACGCCCAGAACCTGGCGTGAATTGCAAAAAGTCGATCAGTCACACGCGACGCAGAAATGAAAGACGAACGCGACGCGACAAGGTCCTTTTTCCGGAAGTGGTCGGGAAAGAGAAAGAACGTTAAACACAGGAAAGAAAAGCAAACGGTAGCCGCCTTATCCGAGAAGGCTCACACAACAACGAAGGGGAGAAAATATCCAAAAACCGGGAGTCATCGGACCTTTCCAAACTTCGAGGGTGGAAAAGGGGGGGAAATAAAAAAAAAAACCAAAAAAACTCTTTTGAGACCTCGAAACGCACTGGAAAACGAAAACGGAAAAAAAAAAGCAACGGGGGATGTAATATAGGGGAACGCGCTGAATAAAAACAGGCATTCACTCGGGGTTCAGTGGGAGAGGGCCAGAAAGTTGCCCGAGAAGTCTGCCTCGGCCTACTTGGGAAAAGAGGTGAAGTCTGAGGGGTAAAGGGGGAACGAAGGGCCAAGGTCAGCCAAATCAAAAGCCCCCTGCCCGGACAGAAACACGCGATCAGGGAGAAAGGTGGATGATGAGAGAGCTGAGGGAGTAGTAACGAAACTTGGAAAGACTCTCTACTCTGGCAAAGGTATCGAAAAGAAAGGATTGTCCGATTGACGCCAAATAATAGCAGGTCGGGGGTGTCGTGGATACCCCGAAGGGGGGTGGGGTGGATTCAAGAAACATAAACCACAACTCTTAACCGGGACGAAAAAATCTTGCGGAGGGCGAAGCAGCAAAATACGGACGCTTAGAAAAAAAAACTGGAAAGAACAATTTGCCGGGGGGTTGGGACACCTGGGCTTCGTCTCCAGGCAAAAAGGTTTAAACTGGCAACTGTCTAAAAGTCCCGAAGCAAGGAAAAAAAACAAAAGTAGAGAAAATTCACATAAAAGCCAAAATAAACACCTGGAAAACTCGGGGAGGGATGAAAAAAAGAGAGCACATGCATTCTCGGAAAGGCCGGTGATCGATGGCAACAGTTGTGAAGTAGAAAATGGATGAAACTATTCCTGGGGGGGGGTTGTCAAAGAAATAGTCTTCCGTCACAATCTGGGTTCCGTCAGTCCGATCGGTGATTTGGAGGTGCGGAAACGATGCCAGCAAGATTAATATTCCCCTGTCCTCAAAAGACTTACAAAACTACTGAAGGGCCAACCAAATAAAGAAACACGACAACAGGTCCAATTGCGAAAAGTCGCAACGAAAAAAACTTTTGATCTAAGGGCAAAGAAGGGGTTAAGGGGGGTTGGGGGGCGTCCAAAAAAAAGAAACCGAATGCCGAAAAAACCAGGGAACTGAAACAGTACGTGGGCTGCTCGTTTGTACTGGGATAGGGGACCAAAAAAGGGGGTGGCAGGAAAAACGTCGGGTAAATTTCCCAATCCCCCACACACTGACTCCACAGCACCGGGAAGGAGGGCTTTTAAAAAATGTCTACTCGGAACGAAAAGGGGAAAGGGGAAGGGGAGTAAAAATCCTTAATCCAGACCGCCCTCCAACAGAGTCCACGCAAAGCCGGGGGAAAGTCCGCAAGTGTTCAAAAAAAGTCCAAAAGGGAAGGCAGAAAACGAGGGGGGGGGTAGGGAGTGGCAACAGAGATCGCTCGAATAAACACAGATCCTTTCTCGGGTTACAGGGAAGAGGAAGAGGGGGGGAATAAGAAAAGGAAAGGCGGCACCAAAAATTTTCTAATATGGTCTGCGAACTTGAAGAACTCGGAGCCGAAAAAACATCAGAAAAGGGGGTCACTAAGGGGAATGGAAAAAGCATCACAAGTTGGAAACGGGGAGAACAAGTAGATGGGCCGGTTGAGCAAAAGGACGCAAGAAGAAATCAAGCAAAAACGCGGAAAAGCCGGGGGGGGTCCCAACATGTGAAATCCCAGGAAAGCCATGCCCTGCACGAGCGGATAACTAAAGGGGAAAAGAGAAAAAAGACGAAGAACACTTAATACTCTTGGCGGGAACTGATAAAAAGAGGAAATATCTCGCCCCGGGAAAAAAAAAAAAAAGGGGGCCAGAAGTTCAAGACCAGCGAACCCGTAATCCTTACAAAATGGGACGGTTTTTAAAGGTGCGGTGGAATCAGGGACCCGAGGGGACAGAAGACGACCGAACTTATTTGGGGGAAAGGAAAGGTCCGGGACGAAAAAAAAAAAAAAAACCGAAAAAGAAAAAAAAAAACGAAAATCCTGGCGCCAACCGGGGGCGCCTAACGGTGCACAACATCAAAAAGACGGGCCGACACCGGCAGGGCCACACCAGAACTCTTTCGGAAAAAAAAAGAAAGGGCAAAAAAAAAGAGAGCGGCGGGAGAATGAACGAATGCAAAATCGCAGGGAGAGAATCGTCTGCAGATGAAAACGTCCAATGAGGGAGTTTCCACCCCTTTTTTTTGACCGGCGCGCCGGAAAAAAAAGGGGGGGTCCGAAAAAACGAGCAGGCAAGACAAAGAGGTCTTTAACCGAAGAGACTAAACGATGACGCAACAAAGAAGTAATCGCTTGGAAATGCCGGTAAATCCACATCGGCGGAAAGAAAAGCCAAAAAAAGACCAA
>Ga0179593_1622774_pt1 | contig 12079 bp, 16 predicted proteins | sample CZODoug2_1_08_16_FD_185931 | JGI IMG/M metagenome (GOLD analysis project Ga0179593, IMG submission 185931) | Vadose zone soil fungal communities from Angelo Coast Range Reserve, California, USA - CZODoug2_1_08_16fungal (PacBio error correction) | ecosystem: Environmental > Terrestrial > Soil >...
ACTTTTTCCCAAACACTAAACTAAAAGAGCTTTTCTTAACAAAAAAAAAGAAGACTGGGGATAGGGGTGTGAATGAATAAAGAGTATATTGTAGGGGTGAGGTCTTTCCGCTCTTCCTCTAAGAATGCAGTGGTTACAATTTTTTGGGGGGTGAGGGGGGAGTGGTTTTTAGAGGGGAAAGTGTGATGGAAACGGGTACACATTGCCTAGATTGGCGCGTGGGGGGACAAAAAGAAAAAGGGGAGAAAAGCCAGAATTGCTGGATGGAACTGTACCGTGTGCGGGCACGAAAGAAGGGGAAGATGCAACTAAGCGCTCAAGGAAGGGAGGGTAAACTAAATCAAGAGGAACCTGAGCCAAGGAAACGCAGATTCGGGAAAAAAAAAAAAAGGGACCAGACGTCCAAGAGGACTTTAACAGAAGACAGGCAAAAAGGGAAACGGACCGTTCTGAAGTGGGTTACCTTACGTCGGACCTAGGAAACGGGGGTCGATCCGCAGGCTTGATTGACGAAGGCGACGGTAGAACTTACGATAAAGGGGGAAGCGTTAAAGGGGGGGAGACGTCTAATTGCAAAGTAAACAGGGGCCCCTCCACGAAAAAGGACAAGGGGAAATGGGAAGAAGGAGCCGACGTCGGTCAGGTATTGACCTTTGCGCTGGTAAGACAAGTGAGGACGGGAAAAAAAAAATAGAACTGGTCGGTTGGCGGGCCCCTTTGGGCTTTGGTAAAACCCTCAGCAGGGGGGTAGGGGAGGCGGGGAGAAAAGGACCCCGAAGTCGAGGAAACAGAGTGGTTGACGAGGGGGAATTGGGGGGGGGGGAGAGCCTTTTTCGAGGGTGTCGAATGTGAAAAAAAGAGACGTAAGAGGTTAGTGCACGAGTATTCTTGCCACGAGAAGGAAATAATTCGCCTTGCAGGTTCGCCACTGAAGCCCCGGGGAGAGAAGAACAGGAAAGGCAAAGGTTGGCAAAGGGAAGGGCGTGCCAAAGACGTAAAACACAATCGGAGAACGAAGGACTGCGCATACTCGGGTGTGCGGTGGGTATAGTGAGGGTGGCTGGGAGGAGGCGAACTGTGGGGAGAAGGAGGGGGAATATTACGCATTCCTTCGGCAGAGAGAAGGTAGGTATGCCGGATTGGAGAGATCTCTGGACGGGGGGGAAAAGAAAGGGACGGTAGAGGTGAAGACTGATTAGTGTATAACCGGAGAAAATGCGGGGGAAAAGAGAAAAAAAGACAAAACTCGCGGGTTGTTGAGGGGGAGGAAATTGTAGCAGAAAAAAAAGGGGGGCCATTGCAGGGAGTTAACAAAGAAAGAAAGGGACTATATGGGTCCATCGTATTCAGGTGAGGGGTGGGAACTGTCGTAGACTTGAAGAGAGGGGATACACCCCGACCCGAAAGTACAGAATGGTACTCGAATCTGGGAGAGAGGAGAAGTTACTCGCTCGAATAAAAATGTTGAATGAGACGGGTCCGACGGACTCAGGGAAAATTTTTGGTAAGCATTGAAGGGGAACAGCTGTCAAGGGAAAGCGGGGTTTGCGGAGGGGAGCCAAAAGGGAGAATTGTATCGCGAACAGTGGGAAAAGGTTGGGACCGATAAAGGAACGGCAGTTTGAAACATCTGCCCTGGGGGGAGGGCAAGGGAGAAAAAAAAGGCAGGAGGCAGTTGATGAGACTAGAACGAAACGGATCAAAAAAAGAAAATACCGTCCTCTCACACCCAGTCTCTGGAGAATTTGGCGAATATGTAACTAGTAAGAAAGAGGTACGAAGAGGGACATCAAAAACGCAATAAAAAGGGGGGGAAAGAAATCGAGTGGCAATTGAGATGACTAATAGGGGTTCTTTCGAGGAATAAAATCATCCCTCCGGCAGGCAGAAGATATTCAAGAAGGGCACAGATATGTCATCATAGGGAGAGAGAGTTTACGGTAGCGTAGAAAGGAATTGGGTTGAAAAGAAAAAGTCTCCTTTACCGAAGAAAAAAGGGGGGTTGTTCAGACGAATGAGCTGTTAACAAAAACAAGTCCAACCCGCGGAGGTTTAAAAGGGGGAGAAACGGCAACGCAACAGACAGATCGGAAAATCGAAGTGGACGGAGAAACACTTCACTCAATCTGTTGCCGTAATGTGAGAGGGACACAGGGAGGAAGAGAAAAGAATGGGAGGGAAAAAAGGGGAATTCGTCAGGGGGAAAAAAGCACCTCAGGTCAAACGTCGATTGTGGGCGAAGTTGTAGGGCGGAATGGGAGTAGCGCGACATGGGCAAATACTTTGAGATACAGGGTTAGGGAAGAAAGAAAGAAGAAGCACCTTGTGAAAAAAACAAAATTGGCGCTGGGTGGGGGTTTTACACATCCAGGAGAGAGGAATTAAAGAGGGGGAGATTGAATCGGGAGTGGTGATTATTGGGGGAAGGTGTCCCATGTCGATCAAGAGGAGTGCAGTCATGAACAATTCGGGAAAGCACGGTCGACCGGGGCTGGCAAGGGTGATACGAATCTTAGTTCCTACTATTCGGATAGGAAGGGAGGGAGGTCACGATTATCTCGCCGGGCGTTAACACGACTTTTCCCGATGGGCTTTACATGAAATCAGGGGGGACGGGCGAGGGCTTATACTTGAAAGAGCAATGGGGGGAAAAAGGACTTTGGGGTGGAAGATATCTCAAACTAAAAAAAAAAAACGGGGGGAGGGGAAGGGCGGAAAAAAAAGCAGTGTTGAAAAACCATTGAAGAGGAAGAGCACAAGCCTCAGGCCGGCAACAACTTCTGAGACCGACGATTTAAATTTTCTAAAAGAGAATTTCGCTATGGGTAGTATGCCTTACGTTAGATTCATGGACTACTTCTCATGTGAGACTTCAGAGGAAAAGGGAAAATTGAGAAAATAATCGGGTGGGGAAGAGAAGCGTGAAAAAGAAGGGGTCCCCAAGGAGCAGGGATGGGAATCGTCACCTCACACTTATACGGTGAGAGAAAAAAAAGGAAGAGCCCGGAAGGGGAAGGTGAATCTAGGAACTAAGAATCCAGGATCCCCCGGGAATATAAGAAAGTCTACTAGAACCGAGGGAAGGATAATAGGTTGGTTCTGAGAAAGAGGAAAAGGAAAATAGCCTCAAGTGGAAGAATCTAAAAGGTTTAAAAAGTGAAACGATAACTACCAAAATTTCACAGGCAAAGGTTGAAAATCGAAAAAACAAAATAATCAAAACCAGAAACAAAAAAGTTGGAAGGGGGGGAGGAAAAAAAAAAACAACACTCAGGGAACGCAAAGGGCCCGGTGTGGGCGGGGGAATTGTCACAAAGGAAGGACGAGTCGGTCAGGGCTAGTCTTAAAAGGGAACAGCTAGGTACAGAAAAAAGGGGGGGTTTTTGTTTTGTCGCCCTGGTGATGCGTAAGTAATAAAGACAGAATAGCCCTTCAACGGACAAATCAAATTGAAAACGGAGGGCTGGTAGGCAGGTCCAGCTCCAACTGGGCTTAAAGAGAAATAAAGCCCGGGGTGCCCAAACAGTGAAGCCCATAAAATTTTAGGCCATTCAAGGGAGGAGGAGCCTCAGAAAAAAAAGAATCGAAAGGATCTGACACAACATTGCGTGGCAAGTTCTTGACCCTCGAGAAAAGCCGGGGAGAAAAAAAAGAGGAGGGAAGGGATCCATTGGGGTTTATTCTGTGGAGTGAAGGGGCCGAAGTGGGCCTTGGGGAAGCGGTTAGGTCGGGAACTGATCTGGTTTTGGAATTTAGGTTTTCGTGGAAACAACAGGGCAAAGGAGGGGGGAGATCTGAAAACACAAACAACAATTTATAGGTTTTCCGAGACGGGGGGGGGGTCGTTTCCCACAAAGACGATACTTGGAATCGTGGAGGGAAAAAAAATGCAACAAAAATACCTTCTGCCTTGGGAACGAAACCGGTAAATTGGTGAAGTGTGTGGGGGGATTTAGGAAATGGGTAAACCAAAAAAAGGGGGAGACCCGCGGGACCGTTATTGGCCAAGACCAAATCGCGAAAGGTGGTGACAACTGGCTGAGGTTCGTGTGATAGGGGCGGTCATCATCAACATTCTTTGGAAAAATTGTTTTCCACGAAAAACTCGGGCAGGGCATGCTTAGGTCTTTTGCCTGTGTGACAAGGGGGGAATTTATCAAAAGAAAAAATCGTGTGTTCCCCATTTCATCACGAGTGCAACAGGGGAAGGGGTCAGACAGAAAATTGCTGCTTTTTCAAAAGGGGGGGGGGTAGGTTTGAGACCTTGGGGGCGACACATCTTTCTGAAACCAACGAAGGAAAAAAATCGGGGACCCAAAAATCGCGTAGGAGTAACTCGAATTTATTCAGGTAACATCGGAGCTCCAGAAACAGACCAGGGGGGGGGAAATCGTCAGGGGGGGGAAGCGATCCAGGGGAAAAGGGTTGGTTAGGGTGTTGGCAGTACTTGCTTAGGCTGGTAGAAAATCAGGAAGAAAATGCCCTGCAGGGGGGATCAAAAATATGGACAGCGAATTAAAGTGGTGTATAAATGTAAAAAAGGTCCATTTAAAATAAAATTTCAAAGGAGAACTGGGGGCCGCGGGGAGGTAGGACACGAGAGACTGAAAATGTTGGACGAGGCAAGTTAAATGATCGGGTTTGAGAAAGAAGAAGCAGGTTCCCCGGCACTCCATTTCCACGTCAAAGTAAATCGGATTTTGGGCACAAAAAAAAAAAAACCCGCGGGGGATGAAAAAACTGGGGAGGAACACATTTACTGCATAATTAAGGGGGCCTCTAGGAGAAAAGGGGAAAGAAACAAGCAACAGGCACTAGAAAGGGAAGTCAGGGGAGATGGGTCTGTAAATTTGTCGGGTGTCTGGCTGTGACGAAAGAAACTCTAGAAAATGCAACCAACCTGCCGCCCACAACTTTCTGGAGAAAGCGTGGCTGGGAAAACCCAGAAAGAGAGGGAACTCTACTTAAAGGGTGCAAAGGGAATACACGAAAGCAAACGAAAACCAAAAGGCAAACGCCAACGCGGCGGTCTGGGCCCAGGGGGCCAACAGAAGGAAACAGAAGGGCGGAGGGGAAGGAAAGGGGGAAAAGGGGAGGACGGAAGTGAGGAAAGCAGGGAAGGAGGGGAACGCGGGGGGGGGGAGTCGCAAGGGACGGGAAGGGGAAGGGGGGGGAAGGGGCGAAAGAACGGTGGGTTGTCCGTTCCCATACAAGCTCGGGAGCGTAGGGCGCCAAAAGGCAATTGGAAGATGAAAAAAAACGAATCACACCAGAGGGAGTGGCGTTGGAAGTCTCAAGGCAATTCGGTCCGATACAATAGCTAAGGCCGGGGGAAATAAGAAATGAGAGGGGCGCCAAGGGGGAGATCTGTCGTCGACAAAAACTTCGCGAAACTCGGCAAACTTGTGGCAAAAACTGCGCTAAGGAGGGGGAAGGCGGATAGAGCGGGGACAGGAGAAGAATGGAAAGAAAAGAAAAAAGAAGATTCAGAAAGATCTCGCCGCTACGTTCAAAAAAAAGGGGGGGCACCAATGCAATAGCTCCTGGGAGGGGCCCCGACTAGAAGGGGTCCGTCCAGACAGAAAAGAATGGAAGAAAAAGAACTGGGAGGGGGAAAAAGGCTGGAGGGGAGGAGAACAAAGGGGGGAGGGGCGAACGCCCCTGGGATCGGAAAAGGACCAGGTAGAGCCTCGGCTACTTTGCGGACCATAACCATGGGAGGAGGGGAAGAAAAAAAATCACCGACGCCCAGAAAACCGCAAACGGGGGAGAAGCGACGGAATGGGAGAAAATAAAGAGGGCTAAAAGTGAGTAGCGGACGTAGGGATACAGAGGGCCTCACGCCCAGGGGGGGGGGGTGCGGGAATGCTAGAGGCGTCTCAACTCAATGGGAAAGAAATTAGGTAGTAACAAGGAGAGGTTACGACGCTTAGGGGGAGGCAGAGGACTGGGAGAGACGCTTTTTGTGGTCAAGAGGTGGGAATCTCTTTCCGTGAAAAATTGAGAAACCAGCTAGTCTGTTGCGTTCCAGGTCCCTTACATAGGCAAAGGACGGGAGGGTAAAACTGAGGAGAAAGGGCAAAAAGAAGGGCAAGCTGTGCAAAAAAAAAGCGGGCTAAAAGGCGGGGCGAGCGGGGATTGTATTGCACACTGACATGGGGTGTAGGCACAATGATCAAAGGGGAAAAGAAGCCTATGAAAACATCGCGGCTCGCAAAAAGGTTCCCGAGGGAAGTCGGGGGGGTAACAAGGGGGGGGAGACGGGGAAGCCCCCCAGAACTGGTCCCACTCTGATTGTTTATCAAAAAAAAATCCAAAAACAGAGGGGCGGGGGTCCCACTTCATAAAACAAAAAACAGCCTAAGGAAGGTACTGGGAAGGGGAGACATGGAAAGTATAGGGGGTCGTAACACAATCTTGGAAAAAATGTAAAGCCGAGGCTAACGTCTGAGACGGGCATGAAAGAAAAAAATGGCGCAGCACGGGAAAGTCTTACAAACCTTGGGGGGAATTGGGTCGGGGGGGAGTAGTAAGCCCTAGGGGGCAGTTTAGAGGGACAATAAAAAAATAAAAAGCTTAACTATTCTCGTCCAAAAAACAAGTCAACGTGTGAAAGGAGGACAAGAACAAAAGCAAGGGAGGTATGCGGAACACACGTGAGACGCTGAGAGGTTCACGCAAAGGAACTGGACATACAAAAGGTTAAAAGGCCGAGGACGATGTTTGGTCCACCGACCTTCCGCGGGGTAAGAAACAAAACGTCGGGGGAAAAAAACTCCGTGGCCGGGGTGTTTTTTGGAGGGGATCTCGGTAAGTAGGGGGAAAACGGTTAAGAAGGGGAGGGTAGCAACTGTGGGATTTATATCGTCGATTTGGCTATATCACTTCGGGGGATCGCCAGTCAAAGAGAAAGGGAAATCGTTGCAAAAGGTTTGAAAAGAGGAACGTGGGAAAAACTCTCAAGCGTCAATTTAGTGTCTGGAAACAATCCAGCAAGGAGAAGACTTCTTGGGCTGGGAAACGGGGGGGTGTGAACCTCCCTTAAGACTTGACAAAAACAAGAAAGCGCAACCTCAGGCATGTGTACGTTGAAACTAGCTCCCAAATGAAACAAGCTCCCCACCAAGGGGGGAAAAAAACAGAATAAACCAAAAGTTGAGCAGAGTAGCGAGCAAAAAAGCCCATTCGGGAATGCCTAATAAAAACAGAGAAATTGACAAGCCCAAAAAAAGAACAAAAAGAGTTACGTCTGTCGAAGAGGTAACCATATTTCTTCAATCCCACACTTCTACAAAGAGACCAAAAAGTCAAACGAGAAGAGATCCCTAGGGCAAAAGTCACATCGATCGGACTCCCCGGTGGGGGGGGGTAAGGGGAGCGGTTTCTGGGTCTTGGCGGTTGGGGACCAATTAAGCGGCCGACCGCCTCACCGCTCTAGGCGCGCAACAAAACAACAACCCCGGCTAGGCGGCCCCGCGAGCTAGTGTCCCCCCCCGACCAATAAAGTACCGAGTTCTGACCCAAACCGATTAAGGTAGAAGTGGAAGAAGAAAGGGATGTTATGGGGGAGGGTGAAATGGGTGAAGGCTGCGCGCGGGGCAGTAAGGGAGGCCGGTTACAGAGGGGTGAGGGAAGGTTTAAATTGGGGTTGTAGTCTTTAATATGATTAACTGGACACATGGACGGGAAGAAAGGGCGCGGTTTGGGAAGGGAACAAGGGAAAAGGGGGGAGGGGGATGGGGAAAGACAGGTCGTGCAAGCAGAAAAAAGGGGCACGATTAAAAGGAAATCTCGAGAATAAAGATAAATTGAAGAAATCCAAAAAAACAGACGGTCAACCGTTTTGCAACATAATGAAACGAGAGATAAAAACACTGACCACGACGGGGACATCGAGTTGAAACCAGAGGATGGTCTGAAGAAAAAGGGGGAACATGATGACAGTTTTGAAACGGCCTGAAAAGTCAAAGTGTTTCGATAACACGGAGAAATGCGGGTTTCCTTGGACAAGAACCGTAAGATTTGTGCTAGAAGAAAAGGTTATTAGTTCCTGAAACGACGGAGAAAAAAATTCAACCCAGTGAAAAAGAAAGGGGGAAAGGGGCCGATCCAGAAGAAACGTCGGGACAGGGAAGCATGTTGTAAGCGACTAGAGGGAGCAAAGTAATAGAGCGTTGAGGGGAAAGGGGGGAGATCGTTAAAAACAGGGAAATGTAAACTCATGCGTGGGAGTCTGGGTCCCCGCTAAAAGTTGAAAACGAGTGAGGGAAAAGGAAATTGGTGCGCACGGTTTGGGGTATAGAGGTTGCGCCTTGTAAGAGGAAGGGATAAAAAGGCGGGAGGCTGGGTTTCTGAAAAAAAAGACATCTTAGGTCGGCGAGCGGCTCGATAAATGACCAGACTGGGCAGTTGAAAAAACTGGGCAAAGGAACAAGGGTGAGATAAGCCCAAAAAGGAAAGGAGGAAATTTTGCAAAAGTGAAAAAAGGGAGATCTCATAATAGACCTATTCTGGAACATCTAAATCATAGCTCTTTGGGGGGGAGGGTATTTCGTTGGGAATGGAAGTTAGGGTCGCAAAACAATGGAAAGGGATATCTCGAAATGAGAGGAAGAGCGAGTCGTGCAACTAAAAAGGGGGTTAGGGAACATAGGGAAGACTGTTACATATGGGTCGAAAATTCGCTAACGACTCTTCTGGGGAGGACTAAAAATGCTTTGAGCATCTAACGCCAACCTCTGGGGAAGGGGGACACTGGACAATTGCTGGCTGGAAATGACAGGGTGTCTGGCAGAAGGGAAGAAAAAAAGCCATATATATGGGGCCGCGTAAATGACAGGAGGGGATGAACGCGTCTACTTTAAGAGTCTTGGTCGAGCCTACCCCTACCTGAAGAAGTTGACGGAGCTCAGAAGTAAAGACGAGGGGACTAAACTTACCGGGGAATTTCAGAAAACAGGATAATCTCTGGTTGTTGGGGGGGGGAAAAGAATGGAGTGGGGGGGAAGAGGCCAGGGACAAGAAAGGTTGAATCATAAAACGAGATTGTCTCTCTAACGTGTCGTTCCAAGGTTTTCCGGGGAATAATCGGAAAGGGGGGAAACCATCTGGGACACTGGAGGACTTGAATAGGCAAGGAAATTGCAGGTATGATGATACAAAAAACTCAGGAGGAAAAAAAAAAAAAACTAAGGAACATAAAGGGGAAGAGAAAAACCACAGGGCTGCGGAGGATTGCTGTTACTCAACTCATAATCGGCAAAGTATTTAATAAAATGCAACAGCCACCGAACAAAGGGGACAAAGATAAGTGCAACATGGGGGGGGTCACGTGAAATTTTCAAAAAAGCTTGGTTCGGGGGACGATAAAAGCCGAAAAAATCAGATCCAGCCGAGAAAGACAGAGGCCATCCTGTATTGAATAGTGAACGGGGTGCTCGATTGGTAGTCCGAAAAAAAGGCAGAAAAAGGGGGTGTGAATGGAAGGGGGTCTCCGAAGGTACAGAAAGAAAAGTGTTTTTTTGGGTCATATAAAAACGAATTGGGGCGGTCAAAACGAAAAAGGCCAAAAAAAACCCGTCTGTGTTACATGTGCGCCTGTACACGAAAAGGACCTAAAACAGATCGTATTAAGATGATGTGGAAAACGAAAGAAAGACAAGCGTTTACCGTATAGGGGAAAAAAGTTAATGAAAAGGGAGGACTTTCACTTTGGAAACCGGGGAGGACGGGGGAAAGGGGGGACATCAGAGGCCGCATGCTGGGGTTTGAGGCGTGCGGAAGACTCGCCAAAATAAGGTGAGGATATCTCTGAAGGAGATTCATCGACGGCACGGTGGGAAAGGACAACAGATGGCGCAACGTGAGGTTTTAAATCCAATCCAAGGGGAGAGAGGATGATAGGTGGGGAGGGGAAATGGGGTTATAAAGTTTTCCAAGTCCAACACTGCGATCATGAAGTGAGTATTCATTTCGAAACAAAGTCAGGACAAGAAGTCACTTTATCGGACACGATACTATCTTGAGGGTAACGAAAGAATGCCAACAGGATGAAGCGTGGTCAATACGAATTTCAGCGACGGGGGCGTTGCACGAGGGTTGAAAAAGGGGGCTGAAAGGAAGAAGTTGAACGAGGCAATGCGCGAATACTTCAATGTTTTTCCACAAGGAGTTTGTGATATCTCCGAGAGAGCCACACCATAACAACAACGGAGAGGATTAAACAATATGATATCAAACACCTTTTGAAAAAAAAAAAAAAAAAGGGGGGTGATTCATAGCCAACGTATCGTAACATATCTTCCAAAAAAAACTTGCTGGAAACGGTGAGGTCCAAAAAAACGGAAAAGAAGAAAATCGGGAAAAACGGTTCTCACAAACTCCACCGCGCGGACCTCCCACTCGTCGACTGATGGATTCACCACCCGAACAGGCCCTTCTCCCTAGAAAAATTCGGAAAAAAAACTAAGACATAACGCGGCGGAGTCCCCGGTGGAAAAAGAAAAGGAAAAATTAAAACCCGTGTTTTCGGCCAGTCAAGTGAAAACTCACTAGCGCAAGGTTGCAACCTGGAAAAAAAACCTCTCAACCCCCAACTTTCAACGGAGGTCCAGAGAAACCAAAACCAAAAAGATAAATCCTCGGGGAAAAAAGGATTGGTAAAACCGGGAAAAAAACAAAACCTTAGAGCGGACATGAGGTGGGATTGCACACAGCAGTGATCTACTGTTTGAAAAACATCGGGGTTACCGAGACGTCAAAGGAAAAAAGAAAGAGATCAAAGTGGGAAAGTGTAAGGGACACGGGGAAGCAGGACACGGGTCTCCACAAACTGCCCCAGTCAAAACGCAACACAAGGGAAAAAGGAAAAGCAGCCTGGGGGATGTCCTGGGGTGTTACCAACACACATGCGGATCAAGAAAAAACCTTGGTAATCACAAAAAAGGTGTGACAGAAATAACCTTTAGAAGGCAGGAAAAACGTTGCCACGCAAGTAACAGAAAAGGTCTAAGGAGATTCGGCTTAAAAAAGTGGGATGGCAGGGACACATAGCATTCTTTAAGCAATCAAGACTGGGGGGGGTTATCCGGCCGTTTTCCGCTGCGAACACTTGGGGAAACCCACAACCTTTTCCCACAGGACCCTAAATTGTGTCTGGGGGTTTGGCAAGGGGGGGTGGGGGGTCGGGAAACCGTCAAATTAGTTGATCTAACCAAAAACGTTATGAGAAAAGAGTTATCTGGGTTCATCTGTAAAAAAAAAAAAAAAAAGAGAAGTTGAAAGGGGGAAGCCAAGACAACAAAAAAAAAATCCAACCACAAAACGCCAGTTCGACTTGGCGGGTATGGCCAGTTTGGCTCCGCGGGGAAAAGAAAAAAACAAAAACTTAGAAAACCTTCCCCCATCCGGCAGGGGGGGTCTGGCGCGAATCTCACACGGTCCGGGAAGGTGGGACCCCAATATCGCTGATACGAAGGTCTTGCACTAGACGGAATAAACCTTGAATCCTTTTTCTTGGGAATGGGGGGGGGGGAGGAGGCGGGCCTGATGGGGACGGAGGGAGCCTAAGAAACAAAGTGGGGAGGAAAATGTGAGAGAATCAATCGATACTTTGGTTGGTTTTGGGCTGTGTCAGGAACAAAACGGGGTCGTGTGGGCGGTGGGGGTGGCACGCGTGCGTAAACCTCTTTCGTAACGAGGAGGAAGTTTTTTAGTAATGAAAGAAAGGCATCCTCGCTGCTCCCCCGGACAGAGAAACCTGGTGGGGGGAGGAGAAGGGGTTTTTCCTCATCTTATTGGTTGTGGGAAGGAAGAAAGGACTGGGGAATGGGATAAAGAGCAATTGGGCATCATGCAGTGGTACTGCAAAGCAAAGGGCAGATTTGGGGGGCAAAAAACACTGGAATGATCGGGCAAATGTCTAAAAGGCTCCGAGCACAAGTAAAGAGGAGAGTTGGGGGGGGGAGAACAGCCGGCAGGACAACGGAACCCACTTTTTGGTAACAATTTCCAGACATGTTTAAAAGAAGACTGGCAAAGTAAAATGACTGCTTGGTGAGAACCCAGCCGTGCGGAACAG
>Ga0179593_1626995_pt1 | contig 12079 bp, 11 predicted proteins | sample CZODoug2_1_08_16_FD_185931 | JGI IMG/M metagenome (GOLD analysis project Ga0179593, IMG submission 185931) | Vadose zone soil fungal communities from Angelo Coast Range Reserve, California, USA - CZODoug2_1_08_16fungal (PacBio error correction) | ecosystem: Environmental > Terrestrial > Soil >...
CGCTGAAGAAAACCGCATAAAGAACGGGCGCCGCTATGCAAACAATAACGAAATCACGTAGGGGAAAAGGGGCGGACAGCTGCTCAGGTCGGGGGGTATTTGAAGACGCGGCTGGCAGTCTGAAGGGAAAAGAACCAAGGAACGGAACCGGAAACACGAAGAAATGCCCTGAAGAGGGGGTCGCGCCTATAACGAGAAGCGTCCAGTGCACATCAAGGTCCCACCAGGAAAAAGCAAAAGGAAAAAATCGTCGTAAAAAAAAGTCAAAGAAAAGGGGCATGGCGACATGCATGAAAAGAAAAAGAAGGACCACCAGAAAATCTGTCTCTCTTGGGGAGGTACTGAAGTAGAGGGGGATCAGGGAAGCGCCCAAGAGGGCGAGCCTATCACGGGTAAGTTAACGCGCTGAAAAAGACGGTGACATAAAAAAGAAAGCTCGTGCGCAGGCTGGGAAAAGAACTCGCCCATAATGCTAAAAGAAAGCGGAGAGCAAATACTCTCGCCGAGAAAGGAGGGGGGCGTGGGCCGAGCTAGGAAGTACGGTACCGCCGGCCTTCGAATCACGAGGAGAGTAACGGAAGAAAAAACTTAAGACCGAAAGTGGGAAGATGACCAAAAAAAAAATGCTCGAGCCAACCTTCAAGGATCGGCACGTTCAAAAGAGTAATCGACAAAGGGCGGCCCTCTATTATCAGTCCAAACTCCAAAAAAAAGAGAAGATCATAGCCGTCAAAGCACCATACCCAGCAAAAAGGGAGGTGCCCGCGATAAGGCTCCATGATCCTGGAGCTGAGAAAATCAATGCAATCCTCTCCCTTAAGCCGACGTCAGAAGGTGGTCGAGGGGAGAGTCGCCCGGAAGCAAGGGAAAGATTAGAGAAAATCTATGTCCAGGGAAACGCGCTTTTGCCAAAGTGGAGGAGAAAAAAGGACCTCAGTCGTTATCACGCGGGCGAGCGACAGGAAGACACTCACTGAAAGTCGTGCGAGGAGAGGGGGGGGGGATGGTCTCTGACCCGCAACAAGACATCGTGCGACTTAGAAGGGGGAGTGTCTGATAGGAAAAAGGAAAACTCCTAGGATCAAGACTCCCAATCCCACACGGGGTGGGAGAAAATATGCGGTCGCAAAGAAAAAAAATACGCTAAGCCGCGCTGCCAACCGCATGTCAGTTAAGGACTTGGGAATCCATTTGGGGTCCCTAATTAGGGACCGTGTTTAAGCAAAGGGCTCGGTACGGACATGAAAAGGAAGCAGGGAGGCACTGGCCGAAGAGAAAAAAAGGCAGGTGCGTGGGGGGACTACTGGCTAGCCCAAGAAAAAAGGGAGCAGGGGAAAAAAGAATCTGAGACGGCCTCAGACGAAAACAGAAAAAGCATCTGGCTTCCTGCTCAGAGGCGTCAAGATATTAGGGACGACTGAGGGACTCGAAAGGGCTCGATGGCCTTAAGATCGGGGCTGGATCAAAGGGGGGTGAATTCGACCGCGGGGTCGGGAGGACGCGCTACGACGTCCCGAGGGAATGGAGCGAGGGGGCGCGTTAGAGGAAAAATTAACCTCACGGGTCAGCCAGTTTATAGGCACCTCAATCCAAAGAAAAGGAAGGACGGGGAAGGTTGGGGAAAGGCACAGGACAGGAAGGGGTCTCGGCCGTCCAAGAAAAAGGTGAGCTAAATTCGGTAGGTCGAACGCCTTGTGTAATGCGGCCATCATTAAAGGAGGAGACGACAGGGTAAAACTGACAACCCTGGCGTCTTACGAGGGGAGAGCCGCTGAAAAGGGGTCAAAGTTCGCGGCGCTGGTCGGTAAAAACAGCAAAGGCGTCGAGGGGGGGACCGGCGAAGGGAAAACTACTTTCAATGGTAAAAAAAAACACTTAGCTAGTCGGCCTCGAGACGGGAAAGAGGGGGGGGGGAAAATCCCAGAAAGAGTAGGCTTTGTCTATAGGACCGAGCAATCAGAAACTCAAAACAAAAAGGGGGAGGGGAGGGAAAAGAAAAGTTCTCGGAAAGAACGGCTGATTAAAAAAAATTCTATTGAGGGTCTTCTACCTTCGGCAAAGAGAAAAGAAAAAGGGGGTCTCTCCGCTCGCGCGCATGAAACTGAGACCTACGCAGGGAACCGGGGGAAAGATAGGGCCGGGCGCGCACACTGGAAACGCGGGGAAGGTCTAGTTGCCGCCAGGGGCCGACAAAAAAAAAAAACGGGGCAAAGGACAACTGTCCGACGCCAAACCTTCCCAGTCCGGGTAAAGCGCTGTAAAAAAAGGACGAGACTAACCAGGAATCGGGCAGGGGGTCGCCCACTACCACCGTCTGGAGCGAACCGAGGGAAATGCGCCGTGTACGACTGGGAGAGAGCTTGGACGAGCAAGAAAGAAATTGGACGGGTCGTCGCTTGGACGAAACGCTACCGGTGACCCGTGGGGGGGGGGGGGATTCACCCTTCCCGCACCTCGCTAGCCAAGCTCCTGAAGGTAGGGACGTCAGCCCTGACCAGCCGCACACTCTGGAAGCCTCGATCGGGGAGTGAGCCAGAAAAAAATACTCAAGAAGGAAAAAACAAAGGGGAGAGAAATCCATCGGAGACCTAAGAAGACGGATGAGGAAAGGGAGACGTACTTCACTCGTCGGCAGAACTTCTCTCTCGGGGACAGAAGCTTACAAACGGACATATCTTCCAGGATGAGGGGCGGGAGGGGGCCACAGGGAAAATGCCGCGTTGAAAAGGCATCAGGGAAGGGCGAATCGAAGGTCCTAAGGGAAAAAAAAAAAAAAACGCGCCCTGAAGAATAAAAACAGGAGTACTAAAAGGAGAAAAATTTCCAAAACAACCGGCACGCCGGGCGGCGCATCTGGACGGAGGAGAGAGAAAAAGCGGCCAACCTACATCTTCTGCGGGCGGACAACAAGGTTTGGGGAAGAGAGTGCCGGTCGTTGAGCTCGGGATGATTTCGGGAGAACGAAGAATCAAACTAAGCGAAAAAAAAGGGGTGCACGACCGGCAAAGCTCTCTCGAGGAGAGTGGGTGGCAAACTATATGTAGTAGAAGAACGCGTGTCCCGGATTCACGGAGGTCTCGGCCGAAATGGGGCGGAGGAATGGTGACCTCATGCCTCTGAAAGAGAGGGAAGGTCTCTTGAAATCGACAAGAGCTAGGTCAGAAATCCGGAAAGAGGGCGTGGGGGGGGGCGAGAAATAAAAAATTGATCAGGGCGGGGGAAAAAAGGTCCCAAAGGGCCGGGTGATGGGGGCATAGGATGCGGATATTCAGAGGGGGGTGAAAAATCGCAACGGGTGGGTGGAAAATCCTCTAGGGCCCCTTGGGGATCTCCTCGAGAAAAAAGGAGCGGCCGCGTTCATACCTTCAGGGAATCATTCCGCGACCAAACGGGAAAGGGACGGCCTGCGCCTGGACGAGACGGGTGCTATAGGAAAGTCGAGCCGGTCGGGTACGGCCTCGCCAAAAGGGGAAAACAAAAAAAAAAGAAAAAGCCTTAAGCGCCCGGCTCGTCGTCTGAAATAAGGTCGCTGGGGAATGCCGAGGGGGAATTCAAAAGCCGAGGGAACGGGGGATCCCCTAACGGGGGGGGAAGAAAGGGGGACGACCGTATCTCCGGCGATCGGGCACTACCTAGGGAATCGAGGCCCTTTCGGTGGGTAAGAAACTACACAAAGACTACTAATTCCTTAGGGAAAAAAATAGAAGGAGAAATTTCGTTCATGAAAAGGGGCTGAAAAATGGGGTCTTTCGCCCATTCAGTGGAGGGACTCCTGTAAAACCGGGAATCGCTTCTTCATCTTGCAACTTGGATGGGGTGAAATGATTTTCAGGGCCATAAAACCTGGGGCTTTCACGGGAAGGGAAAAAAAAAAAACCTCTCCTGGTAACCGTGCTGGAGTGGGGGCGGAAAAGGCATCGGAAAAGAGGGAAGGCCCAAAATCCAGGAGACGCGTTGTCTAAAATACGAAAAAAACCTCGAAAGAAAAAAAAACCCACATCTGAGGGGGAGTTCATGACAAGAGCTCGATCTTAAAGGCTGTGTCTGTCGGGGCTGTGAACGGAGCGAGAAAAAGAACAAAAAACAACCACGGATTAGGGAAAAGAAAAAAAAGAAAAAGATTCTACGCTGAAAGAAAAACCAGCCTTCCAATAGAGCCCCTATTTCGCGGTCTCCCGTTAAAGGGGGAAAAGTTAACTTACACTGGCTCAGGGGGGAGGAATGGAAATTCTAACCAAGGGAGTCATGGCCAGGAAAACCAATCCGGAAAACCCCTTATGAGCGCACGGGGGCAAATGACTCAGGAAGTGGCTCTCACAAGTAAAAAAGGGATCTGTTGCTCAGGCCATAGAGGAAAAAAGGGGACTGCCGCCGCAAAGACGAGAGGGGGGTCAGGAGGGGGTCCGGCCAGGGGGGAGGTAAGAACCGAAAAAAAAAGATGCCCTAATCAAAGGCTCTGATCATGCTCTCGTTGCAGATGTAGTAAGATGATCATCAGGGGATCAGTTTCCGAAGCCCGAATGAAACAACTGAAAACGAGGGCAGAAAAGAAAATAAGGTCTCATCCGGCACCCTTACGGTGCGAGAGGAATTCGCAGCGCGTGCCAAACCAGAACGCTCCCTGAAAGCGGTTCCAAAGATATTAACGAACGATCGGCGAGCAGAGGTTGTGTGGGGGGTGCCGAGGATTGGTTCGAAAGGGAAGGGGAACCCAAACTAAAAAACGCGAGAACCCCGAGAAAAAACTTCCAGGCGCCGGCAAAAAGAAAGAGGTGGGAAAAAGGAAACCTCCAGCAGGCGAGGAAAGCTAAAGGAGGGGTAGAAAAAAGGGCACGAGAAAAAAAAAAAAAAAAAAAAAAACAGAACCACGACCAGGGTATCGAGGACTTCAAACGAAAAAACGTGCATAGAATCGGACCGGCATCGAAAGCCGAGAAAGCACCCTCCCATCGTCTGGAAAAGAGAAGGCCATGATCAGCAATCACATGATCATGCTCACCCCGTTCGAAACGCTAAGGCCTACGCTAACCAAGGCTCATGTCGAGGTGGGGAATCACGCGACAGGGCCGCTCTCGGGAAAGGGAGGGACCAAAAGAAAACTTTACACAGGAAAAATGGCCCGGAACGGTGCGACGGCCATCCGGGAAGCAAGGCGGAGAGACAAAGTGTCCGGTGATAAAAAAAGTGATCTGGGGCGCGAGCGGCTGAAGGTCGTTGCATCGGGAGAGAGGGAAAGTTGCTCGTCTTGAGGATCGACTGCACATCAAAGGCAAACAAACTGGCAAACCGGGGGGGGTTCTTCTCGATCCAGAAGACCAGCCGCCGCAAACGCGCACCGAGGAAGGCGAGGTGCTTGGGGAAAAATTGGGGCTACCTGAAATTTTAGGTATAAGTGCCTGAAAGGGGGCGGACGAAGGGGATCCTCCGAAATGGCAGAGGCTCACCAGAGGGGAAGGGTGGGGTGGAAAACGACGTAAAAAACTGAAAGAAACCGGGAAAACCGGGTGAACAGATGGAGAATGGCCGCCGACGAGAGGTTCGACCCGCATCTGCTTGGGAAGGGGTCGAAGAAGGGCGTCTCAAGCGGGAGCACAGAAGGGAAGGTTTGTTCGGAAAACATAGAAGGGAGGGGGGATAGTGTCTTAAAAACCTAGAGGGAAAAAGAGGGGGGGGGGTTCCAGGCAAGGGACTTGGTACTCTGCCTAAAACACTGGGCTGTCTATTGGGAGGAGGGAATGGGAGGGAAAGTTAAAAAAACGGGTCAAAAAGTAGCGAAAAAAGAAAAACGGAGCCAATCACTCATGGTCGGGGGGGGGGCTGCACACTCGAAACTGACACCGGCTACTGGGGCCAGCCATAGGATTAAGTCCTTGGGAAAAACTAATCAGGGATAGTTCGTGAATGGAGATTACTCGAAAAAAAGGAGTTATGGCGTCGGACAAAGAAAAGGCGCTGAGGGGGGAATTCTCGCGGGGCTTACGAAAAACCTGCCAGCCAAAAAAAAGATCAAGGGAGGGGCTTCCTGCGCGCGGGGACCTCAAAGGGGCAAAGGGTTTCGCGAAAAGCGCGAGCTGCCAACGAGAAGAGTGAGCTTTGGGGAGACGGGTCCGAGAAAGGGACGGGGGCTTTGTCAGAGCGCCTCCGGGGGGGAACTCACAACACGGAAGGGGGGAAGGGAATGGAGATTGCTCGCGAGGCAGAGACAAAGACTCCGTAACTGCTCGAAAGGGGGAGGAGAAAAACCGCGCCTTCGCAAAAAAAGGGGAGCGCCGCGTCGCTGAAGCAAGTACCCGGTGCCTCGTCGGGGGACCCCAGGGAGAAAGGGCAGAAGAAGAATCTGGGAGGTAGAGGGAAAGGAACCAAGAAAAGAATCAGCGAGAAGATGGCAAAACGACCGTCGACACCGAGGGGGGAAAAGGAATCACAGTGGCGGCGCGAACACATAGACTCGACGATGTAGAAGGGGGTCTACCAATGGGGTGAAAAAACCAGAATGGGGAGGGGGAAAGGGGGGGATGGGCCGAGAGAAGGTCCGTGTCGGGAAATGCAACAGCCAACTCCCCTTCGGTTTTCTCGCGGGGGTCGCCAAGCTCCTTAGACCCTGGGGGGGCAGTGCACCTGGAACAAAAACTCCCGCAGCCCGGAACTTAAAGGCGAGGCCCCCAGGAAAGTCGCGTCCTGTGCAAAATCTGAGCCTCGTAGCAATCGGCGGTCCGAGACCTGTCTAGAAAAGGCCAAACGATGAACATAACTCCTCCTCTTAGAGCCAAAAGAGAGAGTGCCGCAAGAAAGGGGCGGTCCGTCGGCCTCTGTAAAGGAAGATCGGGGTTCAACTCCAGGGAGGTCGGGGGGAGAGCTTCCCTTTCCTCAAAAAAACGACCACTGCCGATCAAGAGGCAAGGAAAAAGTCTCTTAGTGATTAGAGCAAAGGGGAAAGAAAGCGCCACTTGAAAGACAGAAAAATAAACTTCAGGGAAAAAAAGGGATTACGCGACTGACCTATCCGAATCGGGCCAATCGGCAGAAGAAAAAGCCACGCGGCGAAATGGGAGAGGGAACCCCTGGTTTTTTGATCAGGGCAGGATCCTCGGGATGATCATGGAAAAAAGAACGATCGTCAAACTGACGCTGCGCAAAAACTGGGCAAAACCACACACTCGCAAGAGATAGGAGGGGGAATCACCGGAGAGGATACTCCGGAAAATAAAGATAAGCAAAAGTGGGAGGGAGTCTCCTAGACGGGCAAAGCGTTGGAGGAAAAGCATGTCCTCTTTACACGATACTAGGCCTGGTAAATATTGGAACGGAAAAAGGGAATCGCTTTTGCCGCGTGCTGACAGGTAAAAGGGGGTGGCATGCAAAAAGAATAGTCCCAAATGTCATTGTGAGAGGGAGGCGGGCAAGAAGGGTGCCTGTGGGGAAAAAGCTGGGTCAATTTCCTTCTATGCTCTGTCCAGAGAAGATCCGGAGGTGGTACGAGCTCGGAAAGGGCATGCAAACGTGGATTCCCTCTGACGTTAAGAGGTAATCGTCTCTGTCATAAGGGATGGGAGGACAATGGAAGGGAAAAAACAACAGGTCAAGGGCTCCTGGCGTGTCAGGCCTTGAAGAGGGAGGGAGCGCTTCGAGCGATAACGTGTAATTCTACGAAAAAGGAGGCACACCGACACCGCCTTACAAGATAATAGAGGGGAAGGCATCGATAAAAAACGCGCTGGAGCGGGAGGGAGGATGTCCCGTTAGAATAAAGAAGGCAGAATGGGAATAAGCCGCAAACTTATATAGTGGGGGAAGCGAGGCGACTCGGGAAGGGATAGTGCCCTTTGGGAAGTGTCGAAGGAAGAAAAACTCTACTACCAGGAAGACTGAATACTGGCCGGACGGGCCTCAGGGGTCTGACTGCAGGTCGAAAAAGACCCGGTCTGGACGCCTGAAAGAAGAGCGGGTCGGAGGGGAAAGGGTTGGGTGACGGCAGTGCTTTGAGGGGAAAAAAATACAGGGTGGTCAGTCAAAGGGAAAAAAGAGATCCTTAGGGGCGTCCGGGGGAGGGGGATCATCAGGGGCGTAGGGGGAAAACTTAAGGTTCATGCCCCCCAGAAGAAAAGCGGGGAAGTCACTACGACATGCAAAAAAATGGAAGACAATCGGCCACACCCTAGGGTTGCGGGATCTGCGAAAGGGGATCGGGACTGCTGGAGGGTCGGGGAAAAGGCAGCACTCATCGAAGATCAAACAAAAAGGGGAGGGTAAAGAGAGATTCTTCGGAGCACCGAAGATACACATCCATCTGCCGAATCCATCACTTGACAGCGGGGAGGGTAAGCTGGGAACAGCTTCTCGTGGGCGAGGAAGTACTCGAAGGGAAAGGGTCAATGCTATACCGTTCAACCTAGTGAGCAGGAAAATTCAAAGGCGGGTAGGGGAGAAGGACGGGATGTACGAAAAGTACGTGCAAAAACTGCGACCAGTTCAAAGAGCAAAGCGACGAGCATCGGGGTGAAAGCGTCCGGCAAGGGGAAGAAAGAATCTTCCAGAAAATACCGACAAAAACGTCCTGAAGGGCTAGGCTTCCTAAAAGGATTAGAGGGGGAAAAGGGAAATCCCTAAGGCCGCGCCGAGGAAGCCTGGGGTCACGTGAAACCTCGGGACAGGAGAGATACGGGACATACAAGGAGTGGGAACATTATCGGGCGCTAAGAAGAGGGCCAACTCGACCAGAAGTCCCGCGATGGCGGGCACGACGATCTAGAGCGAAAAATCTGGGGGTCTGGAAAGGGGAATCTTGCGATGCCGGAACGAAAAAGGCGACGCTCTCGAAAAGACCAGGCCGAGTCACGTCCGGCTACCGGTACTAGGAGGGGCGAAAAGCCCGAAAAAACGCGAGGAACTAGGAACGCTGCCGGAAAAGACGAAAAAAGCCAGACCATTCAAATTCCCCGAGGAGTACCCACACCTGGAAGTAATCGAGAAAGCCTTGAAGGGAACATATAGGCAGACCCCCTTCCCCTAAAAAAGGGGGGGGGCCCTCTACGAGAAGAAAAGCTGCTATCTTCATTATGAATCACCTCCCGTAAGCAATAGGAGGCACTATCTCTGGTCGATTTGAAGAAAGCAAGTCCTAGCCTATCTTATATCCCAGGAGGGGGGTCATTGTGAGGAAAGGATGTGCCCTTACTAGAACGCTCCAATCAAGTTATAAGTACCGTCGGGAAGATGAGACCTCATTATCCTGGGAAACCAATTTAATAAGAGGAGATCTGTGCCTGTCTTGCAATTCAAAACTCTCGAAAGGGAAAAAAAGATAGGGCTTTCGATTTCTAAGGGGAATAAAGGTGGGATCCTACTCCTATCACACACAACGGCGATCCGCTCAGATTCAGTGGAACCGCCGAAAGCGAGGACTAACTTAAGGTCATGCATTCGTTGGAAGACATGGGGAAAGGGGGGTACCGAAGGGAAAGGCTTACGACATTTGAGAAGCCAAGGCGCAGGACCGGACAAAGGACTCAACTCGGGAGGGGGGGTGGGGGGGGTAGAGAACGGCCTAAAGAATGCCGCCTACTGCGGATCAGACAGATCGGAGAACCGGCCAAAAGGAAAAGGCGCGAACCGCATCCTCAAGAGAAAGGGTAAAAAAATATGGAAAGGAAAAAAAACGACCTGGATAGCAAATAAGGGTTCCTTCAAAAGATCGAACGGAAAAGAGAGTTCGCGGCCCGGCCAGGTCAGGTGGTACGGCTAAGAGGAACCGACGTCGGGAGTAGCTGAGGGTTCGGACGGGAAAAGATGAAGACCTCACTGGTCACCGGTAGGGGGAAAAGAACCAAGCTAGCAAGCACCGCAGAGGGGCTTCGCACGGATCGGAGACGCCTGGAGCTGGCGTAAGGGGCGAAAAATTGGGAGGCTCATCCTTATATTGTATGGAAGGAGGTAAGCGCATGACTGGGATGGGGGGGGAAACAAAGAGAGAGCTGGGCCGTCTGAGAGAGAGGTTGTCTAACTCAGAAAAAAAGTTACGAGTCCCTGCGCAACAGCGGACGTATGGGGCTCCTCCCTACGAAAAACTTACCTCAGAACGAAAAGGGTATCCGAGAGAGAGATAAAAGGGGTCGTGTGAGAGAGAGAAGAGCAATCATAACAAAACAAAGAGAGGATGAGGAGGAGACTTCAGCATCTCTCTGGCAAAAAAAGGACGAGAGAAATACGAGTTCTATCAAAACGGATCACAAGACAGCTAGAGTCAGAGAGAGAGTCGGGAAATGAAAAAAAGGATTTCCCCAAGAGCGCACGCGGTAAGAGCTGGGTCTAGGAGAAAGCCGCCTCTAGAAGACGAAGCTAGAATGCCTACGAAATGAAAGAACGGAACAAGGAAAGTAGAACATCTAAAAAAAACATGATGTGCTATCAAAACAATGGTTCGAAACGAACTGGGGGGGGGAACATTGCGAGAGCCGGGCCTCGAGTCCGGTCTAAGCAAGACACTTCCCTGCTCTTTCAAAAATTGTGGAAAAAGCCCTGAACCGCAAAGGGAAGGAATGTGGGTAAACAGGTAGCCATTCCGCTCACACCACGAAACAGGGTAGACCTTAAACCAGAATGACCGGATGACGCGAGGAACGCTCTCTTCTCTTATCGAGGGCCGAGAAAAGAGGGAGTCCGAAAGAAAAGTGTCAAGAGAAGAAGAAACCTAGCGGAAAGAAAGCCGCCCGGGTCTCTAAACCTGGAGAGAGGAGGGCCTAATCTCCGCTCTGGGGAAAAAAGGACCCAATTAGGAGGAAATGGCGGACGAAGTAGGAGCCGCCAAAAAGACCCATGAAGAGGGTGGGGACTCGTGGGCGGGAAAAGACTTAAATTGAAAGTCCACTTTTAATGAATAAAAAAGAACGTCAGGGGAAAAGGGGGGGGATCGGAAAAATCACTGACTGCATAGAAAGGTGTGCATGCGAACGGGAGGCATCTGAGCTTAAGGAAAGTTGGTTATCTCTGCTTGAGGAAAAAGGGCGACAAGGTCGAGCTCGACCTACGAACGGAGTAGAGATTACGCTGTGCACTAAATGATCAGGATGGGGGTTGGGGGACTGCTACCCTGTAACAATCAGAAGTGATCACAGATTAACAGGCTTTTCTCAAGGATACTTTGGCAAAGAGAGGGAAAATCTTTTCCTAAAAAGGAAAAACGTCTCTGGCCCCTGCTAGTGAAAAGGGAAGGTCGACCAATCTCGTGCATTAGCGTTCTTCTTAGGGGGTCTGTGCGGATCTTATGAGAGGGGGAAACATGAATCATTAATGGACGGAAACTTTGCCGGTTGATTTCTCTTGCGGAAAGTGAAACTCGTGACCCGATTCTCGGAAAGGGGGGGAGGTGGGGACCGATCCTCGATTGACTGCAAAGTTGAGGGAAATATAGCGTGCGCATCCGGGGGAGGGAACATACCTTCTTCGGATTAAGACAAGAAGGGGACCTTTCTCAGGGGAGGAAAAGTTGGAGATTTCACTAGCTCTTCCATCAGAGCACCTAAGGTAGTCAAAACAACCTCGCGGGGGGGGTCAGTAAGAGTAAAGGGAAAGATCAAGAGGGAGGAATGGGGAATTTCTCAGATGGCACCTCTGCGAAGGAGCGCCGCGGGTTAACATAATAACTGAAGGGGTACCTGTATCTTCTCTTCCAGGCGTCACGAGTCGGGGATAGGAGAGTGGCATTTGAGGGGGATTATCTCTTCCCCCGACTACCAGGTGTCAAAAAAAATCCACTAGATCCTTACTGGGGTTCCTTCGGGGGAGGGAATCGTATTGTAACTTGTTGCCGGCGTCAAGTGAGTGTGGCGGGGAGGGGGGGACGATTTTCCTGTCAGTGGAGGGCGCGAAGAAAAAGCAATCCAGTTTTCGTTCCGGGGCGAGAACATAGGGAAGGATTTCGGCCGGGGGGGAGGCGAAAAAGGGTGCGTCTTCAGTTCGGCGTCATGCCCGCAATGAAAGAAGCGGTAGCAGAAAATAGTTGAGTGTAAAAGCACAACGCCAAGCGGAGAAAGAGTTGCAGAGAACTTCGGAGAAATAGGCTCTGTGATGATCGGAGGACGGG
>Ga0179593_1713743_pt1:0-7500 | contig 12079 bp, 2 predicted proteins | sample CZODoug2_1_08_16_FD_185931 | JGI IMG/M metagenome (GOLD analysis project Ga0179593, IMG submission 185931) | Vadose zone soil fungal communities from Angelo Coast Range Reserve, California, USA - CZODoug2_1_08_16fungal (PacBio error correction) | ecosystem: Environmental > Terrestrial >...
CTACTGCGCTCGTTATCGGCTACGGACAGGACGACCGCTGGCCGGCGCAGAACGCGTGACCGACATCAACTACCTTTCCATCGCCGCGTGCTCGATCAGACGCGGGCCTTCGATGGCCAGCGATCCCCGCATCCAGATTCGCCGATTATTGGGCGGGGCACTGATGTGCTGTCCGCCCCTGCTCGCCGCGCTGTATGCCGCGCAGCGCAAGCGTCTCGGGCGGCCATGCGATTTCGCCATGGCCGAGCGCGTGCTGCGCACCCCTTCTTTGCAACTCTCATTTCGTGCGGGAACGCCGCCGGCGGCGGAGCGACGTTGCTGCCGGCGGCGCGCCCTGTTATCGGCTGCTATGAGAACTGTCGGACGCCTCCTGCCGCGGTGGGACGCGCTCGAGCACAAGTTCTGGACCGCCTTTGCCGGGACGGCGTCGGCCTGGCGTCACTCAGCGCAAGCACTGGTCGCTGGGCGAAGCCCCCGCTCGTCGCAAGGCACACGCGACGATTGAACGCGTTTGCCGGCCGTATTCGCGAATGCAGCGCGGCCGAATGGGAAGCCGGTTTCAGCGTGATCGATGCCTTGCGTGACGACAGTGCGAACGCACTCCGAGGCGCTCCGCATCCGCAGTTGTCGCGCGCGGTGTGTTTGGCACAAGCTCGGTCGCCGTCTCCCACATCGGCCCTCTGGGCGCGCGAGTCGCGACCGGTTCACGGCACGGCTCCTCCGCGCGCAGGACAGCACCTGTGAATCCAGCGTGACCTCGGTTGCGACGCGGTGGTGATCAACCATCTTTTCTTTCATTGCGCAGTAGGTGGCGAACTCGGCGCTCCGGCACGCTTGTGACGGCGATGAACGCCGCTTGACGGCGCCTGCGCGCTAGGCTGCCAGCGATCGACGGCGTGCCCTCGCGTTCGACGGCTTTGCTGGTCTCGTCATTGCGCGGTTTGATTATTTTCCGAGTGTCCGACGGCCGGCCGCTCCCCCTGACACTGTGCCGCTGCACCACTCAGGTCTGTGCCCATGCCCGGCACTCCGGCGGCACGCTGTTGGTGCCAACGTAAAGATCGATCGTGCGATTTGCGAGCGGGCTTGTGCGCACGCAAATGACGATGCAGCACGTGGCTCGCGCCGTTGTCTCTGTTCCGACAATGCGCGAGTCGGCACTGCCCTTGAGCTGCAGGAAATTCAATTCACGGCGGCCGCTGGAGATATCTCCGAACGGGACTTGCAGAAAACATTACTCGCCCGTTCGCCGGACGTACCAGCTCGCGACCCCCGTCTTTCCTCACGGCGAAACGATCCGGCGAGTTGCTGTCGCGCGTGCCGCCCGCCGTGCGAACGCCCTACTGCCGATCTTCCTGGGACACCCGCACTGATCGTCGCCCACGGCGGCGTCAAACGCGCGATACTTGTCGTGTTTCTGGCCGGGGCACCGGTGGTTTTTCGGTGGTCTGTGGCGCAAGGATCTCCCGGCGCGCTCATAGTCACATATCGCAACACCGGACGAGTGCGATCATCAGGTCGAGAGGGCCAGCAGATCGCCGCGGCAAAGCGTGGTGCGGGTCCGTCAACTATTGCGCGCTGGATCCATTGCAGATGCATTCGCGCCTTTCGCGGCGATGGAACATCTGCGTGGCAATATCGGCGCTGGCGCACTCGACGCAGTCCGTAATTCGGGCTCGAGCCGCCGTCACCTCTGTGAGCAGCGCAGTGCCCTCGATGGACACTCACCGCCTTGTTGGACCTCGACCCACTCATGGCGCCGGAGAATTTGATTGACCATCCAGGCGAGATTCACTGAGCGCCATACCCCCCCCCCCCCCCCCCCACACCCCCCCCCCCACACCCCACCCCACCCCCCCCCCCCACCCCCCACCCAAACACCCCAAACCACCCCCCCCCCCCCCCCCCCCCCCCCCCCACCGCCCCCACCACCCCCCCCCCCCCCCCCCCCCCACCCCCCCCCACCCCCCCCCCCCCACACCCCCCCCCCACCACCCCCCCCCCACCCACCCCCCCCCGCCACCCCCCCCCGACCGCCCCCCACCCCGCCCCCCCCCCCCCCCCCCCCCCCCGCCCCCCCCCCCCCCCCCCCCCCCACCACCCCCCCCCCCGCCACCCCCGAAGCCCCCACCCCCCCCCCCCCCGCCCCCCCCCCCCCCCCCCCCCCCCCCCCGCCCCCCCCCACACCACTCAGCCACCCCCCAACCCCCCCCCCACCCCCCCCCACCCCCACCCCGCCCCCCCCCGCCAGCCCCCCCCCCCCCCCCACCCCCCGCCCACACCCCCCCCCCCCCCCAGCCCCCCCCCCCCACCACCCACCCCCCCCCCCCCACCCCCCCCCAGCCCCCCACCCCCCCCCACACCCCCCAGACGCCCCCCCCCCCCCCGACCCCCCCCCCCCCCCCCCCCCATTCCCCCCCCCCCCCCCCCCACCCCCCCCCCTGTCCCCCCCCCCCCCCCCCCCCCCACCGGCGCGCCACCACCCCACCGCCCCCGCCCCCCCCCCCCCGCCCCCCCCCCCCCCCCCCCCCCGCCAGCCCACGGAGGTTGGGTGGGGTTTTTTTGTTTTGGTGGTGTGGTTTTGTGTGTTGGGTTGTGTTGGTGGTGGGGGTTATTGTGGGGTATAGGGTCTGTTGGGGTGGGGTGGGTGTGGTGTGTTTTGTTGTAAGTGTGTCGGAGGTTATTGGAGGGTTGTGTGTGTGACAAAGACACGAGGAATGAAGTGAGTAGGGTGTGTTGCGAAACGAATAGTGAGAAGAAGAGAATCTGCTTCTCCGGCGACGCTGGCCGTTTATCCGCCCGCCACCTGCCGGCGTTTTCTCGGGCCGCGCACCGTCAAGCAATTCATTGCGGGCAATCGAACCCGCCTGACCTTCTGCAAACCTAACAGCCGACTACGTCTTGGGGGGGTTTTTTTTTGCGGCCCCCCCCCAAGCAAGCCGCCGCAACCGGCGGCGCACCTGCTTGCTTCGGCCACTCGGTTGAACGGAATTCCGCGTAATGCGCGCTTGGCCACGGCCGGGATTCCGGTACCCCCTCCACGTGGTTGTGCATGTGTGAGGACGAAATTGTGATCGCCGCGCGTGCTCCGTGGATTCAACAGTCGCGGGTCGCAGCATCTTCGGGGACCCAGCTGCCCGCTTGATGCCCGCGGAACTGATCCGATCTACGACGAAATTAACCGCGTGCTTCGCGGCGCTGCATTCGGTCGATATCGAGCGCGCCGGACTGTCCGACTTCGGCCGCGCCGGCAACTACTTCGAGCGCCAGATCGGGGGCTCTGGAGGCAAGGCAGTACCGGCGCCTCGGAAACTGACAACATCGGCAATGAATCGCCTGATCGAATGGCTGCCCCTGCAGCCATTCCGGCGGTGGCTGCAGCCGCCGTCGTGCATGGTGACTACCGGCTCGACAACATGATCTTCGCGGCCGACGAAAGCGCTCATCGTGCGGTGCTCGACTGGGAACTGGCAACGCTCGTCGTACCCGTTTGCCGTTTCAGCTATCACTGTAATGAGCTGGCACATTGCACCGGAGCAATTTCGCGGCATCGCGCGGACTTGATCACGCGTCACTGGGGCATTCCACGCGAAAGCCGAATACATCGCCGTTATTGCCAACGCACCTGCCGCGCGCGGATCGACCACTGGAATTTTTATCTTGCCTATAACCTGTTCCGATCGCGGCGATCCTGCAGGGTCTACTAATCGCGCGACCGAAGGGCATCGCCGCTCCGATTCCGCGCGCGAGCACGGCGGCAAGGCGCCCTGCTCGCTGAAATCGTTGGCGTTTTTCATTTCCAATCATCCACCGAGCCACTTAAAAACTGCGCGCTGCAATTGCGCCGGCACTACCGTTCCGAAATAATCGAGATCGCGGCAGTGGGATAAATATATGCTGGATAACCGGAGAAGGCGCGCCGCGCCCGGCAATGGCCGATGCAATCCTCGCCACAGGGGTCTGTCAGATTTTCAGGGGCTTTGTCGCGTCAACGGCGTGAGCCTGAACGTCCAGCGCGGCGATTCACGCGTCTGATCGTGCCCAATTGCTCCGGCAAGACCACTTCCTTTATCTGCTCACCAGGTTTTTGCGTCCGTCACGCGGACAGATCATTTTTCAACGGCGCCGATTCCGCTCGAGCATCCGGCCCAGTCGCGCGCCGCGGCTTGTATCCGCTTCCTTTCAGATTCGGCGACCTTTCCCCATTTGACCGTGCTGGGAAATGTTCGCATCTGTTTTGCAACGCGGTCGTCGGCAACATCGCCCCCCCCACCCCCCCCCCCCCCCCCCCCCCCACCCCCCCCCCCCCCCCCCCCCCCCCCCACCCCCACCCCCCCCCCCCCCCCCCCCCCCGCCCCACCCCCACCCCCAACCCCCCCCCCCCCCCCCCCCCCCCCCCCCCCCCCCCCCCCCCCCCCCCCCCCCCCCCCCCCCCCCACCCCCCCCCCCCCCCCCCCCCCCCCCCCCACCCCCCCCCCCCCCCCCCCCCCCCCCCCCCCCCCCCCCCCCCCCCCCCCCCCCCCCCCCCCCCCCCCCCCCCCCCCCCCCCCCCCCCCCCCCCCCCCCCCCCACCCCCCCCCCCCCCCCCCCCCCCCACCCCCCCCCGCCCCCCCCCCCCCCCCCCCCCCCCCCCCCCCCCCCCCCCCCCCCCCCCCCCCCCCCACCCCCCCCCCCCCCCCCCACCCCCCCCCCCCCCCCCCCCCCCCCCCCCCCTATCCCCCCCCCCCCCCCCCCCCCCCCCCTCCCCCCGCCCCCCCACCCCCCCCCCCCCCCCCCCCCCCCCCCCCCCCCCCCACCGCTACCCCCCCCCCCCCCCCCCCACCCCCCCCCCCCCGCGCCCTCCCCCCACGCCCCCCCCCCCCCCCCCCCACCCCCCCCACCCCCCCCCCCCCCCCCCCACCCCCCCCCACCCGCTCTCGCCAACCCCCCCCCCCCCCCCCCCCCCCCCGCCCCCCCCCCCCCCCCCCCCCCCCCCCCCCCCCCCGACGCCGCGCCCCCCCGCCCCTCCCCCCCCCGCCACCCCCCCCCCCCCCCACCCCCCCCCCCCCCCCCCCCCCCCCCCCCCCCCTCCCCCACCCCCCCCACACCCCCCCCCCCCACACCCCCCGCCCCCCCCCCCACACCCCCCCCCCCCACCCCCCCCCCCCCCCCCCCACACCCCCCCCCCCGCCCCCCCCCCTCCCCCGCCCCCCCCCCCCCCCCCCCCCCCCCCACACCCCCTCCCCCCCATCCCCCCCCCCCCCCCCCCCCCCGCCCCCCCCCCCCCCCCCCCCCCCCCCCCCCCCCCCGCCCCCACCCCCCCCCCCCCCCCCCCACCCCCCCCCACCCCCCCCCCCCCCCCCACCCCCCCCCACCCCCCCCCCCCCCCCCCCCCCCCCCCCCCCCCCCCCCCCCCCCCCCCCCCCCCCCCCCCCCCCCCCCCCCCCCCCCCCACCCCAGCCACCCCCCCCCCCCCCCGCCCCCCCCCCCCCCCCCCCGCACCCCCTCCCCCCGCCCCCATCCCCCCCCCCCCCCCCCCCCCCACCCCCCCCCCCCCCCCCCCGCCCCCCCCCCACCCCCCCCCCCCCCCGCCTCCCCCCCGCCCCCCCCCCCCCCCCCCCCCCACACCCCCCCCCCCCCCCCCCCCCCCCACCCACCCCCCCCCCCCTCCCCCCCCCCCCCCCCCCCCCACCCACGCCCGTCACCCCCCCCCCCCCCCCCGCCCCCCCCCCCCCCCCCCCCACCCCCCCCCCCCCCCGCCCGCCCCCCGACCCCCGCCCCCCCCCCCCCCCCCCCCGCCCCCCCCCCACGCCCCCCCCCACTCCCACCCCCCCCCCCCCCCCCCCCCCCCCCCTCCCGCGCCCCCCCCCCCCGCTCCCCCACGCCCCCGCGCCACGCCCCCCCCCCCCCCCCCCCCCGCCCCGCCCCCACCCCGCGCACCCCACCGCCCCCACAACCCCCCCCCCCCCCCCCCCCCCCCCCCGCCCACCGCCCCCCCCCCCCCCCCCATCACGCCCCCCCCCACCCCCCCCCCCCCACCCCCCCCCCCCCACAGGGAGCCCCCACCCCCCCCCCCCCCCCCTCACCCCGCACCCCAGCCCCCCCCCCCCCCCCCCCACCCCCCCACCCCCCCCCCCTCCACCACGGCCCCCCCCCGCCCCCCCCCCCCCCCCCCCCCCCCCCGCGCGCCACCCCCCCCCCGCCCAAAGCCAACCCGCACCCCCCGCCCCCCCCCCCCCCCCCGCCCCCCCCACGCCCCCCCCCCCCCAACCACCCCCCAGCCCCCGGCCCACTCCCCCTCCCTCGCGCCCCCCCCCACCCCCCCCCCCCCCCCGCGCCCCCCGCCCCCCCCCCCGGCCACCCCCCCCCCCTCCCCGCCCCCCCCCCCCCCCCCCCACCCACCGCCCTCGCCATTCCTCCGACCCCCCCCCCCCCAACACGCCCCTCCCGCCCCCCCCCCCCCCCCCGCGCCCCCCGCCCCCCCCCCCCCCCGCCCCAACCCCCCCCCGCCCGCGCACCACCCCCCCCCCCCCCCCCCCCCCCCCCCCCCGCCCCCCCCGCCCCCCCCCCCCCCCCCCGCCCACCCCCCCGCCCCCCCCCCCCGCCCCACCCCCTCGCCCACCCGCCCCCCGCCCCCACCCCCCCGCCAGACCCACCCCCACCCCCCCCCCCCCCGCCCCCACCCCCCACCCCCCCCCCCCACCCCGCCGCCGCCCCCCCCCCCGCCGCCCCCCCCGCCGCCGCCCACCCCCCCCCCCCCCCCTCCGCACCCCCAACCCAGCCCGGCCCCCCCCCCGCCACTCCCCCTCCCCCCACCCCCCCCCTCACGGCACGGCCCCCCCTCCCCCCCCCCCCCCCCCGCCCCCCCCCACCCCCCCGACCCCCTCCCCCCCCCCCCCGCCGCCCCGCCCACCCGCGGCCCGCCCGCCCCCCCAACCCCCCCCCCCCAACCCCCCCCCCCCCCCCGCCCACGACCCCCCCCCCCCCCCCCACCCGCGCCACACCCCCCCCCCCCCCCCCCCCCCCCCCCCCCCCCCCCCGCCCCCCCCCCCGCCCCCACACCGCCCCCCCCAGCCCCCCCCCCCCCCCCCCCAACCCCACCCCCCCCCCACCCCACCCCGCCCCCCCCCCCCCCCCCGCCCCTCCCCCCCCCCCCCCCCCCCACGACCCCACCCCGCGCACCCCCCCGCCCGCCCCGCCCCCCCACCCCGCTCCGCCCCCCCCCCCCCCCCCCACCGCCCGCCCCCCCTCCCCGGCCCCCCCCCCCCGCCCTCGGCCGACCCCCCCCCCGCACCCCCACGCCCACCCCCCCCCCCCGCGCCCCCCCCCCCCCCCCCCCCCCCGCCCCGCGCCCGACCCCCCCCCCCGCCCCCCCCCCACCCCCGGCCCCCCCCCCCCCCCCCCCCCACCCCCCACCCCCCCCGACCCCCCCCCCCCCGCCCCCCCCCCCCCCCCCACCCCCCCCCCCCCCCGCACCCCCCCACCGCGCCGTAACTCCCCCTCCACCCCCCCCCCCCGCAC
>Ga0179593_1715991_pt1 | contig 12079 bp, 16 predicted proteins | sample CZODoug2_1_08_16_FD_185931 | JGI IMG/M metagenome (GOLD analysis project Ga0179593, IMG submission 185931) | Vadose zone soil fungal communities from Angelo Coast Range Reserve, California, USA - CZODoug2_1_08_16fungal (PacBio error correction) | ecosystem: Environmental > Terrestrial > Soil >...
AAAATCCCCGTTCCCACTTGAAATAAAGGGGCGTCAGAAAAAAAAAAAAGAATCTGCTTTACTCATGACCGGAAAGTATGACCTTTGTGCAAAAAGAAAAGAGAGCGCAAGTGGAAAAGTTCGAACACACATTGTGAAAAACAAGAGAAGTTCATCACCTCTTGCTCGACTCCAAAAGAAATTCCTCCGGTTCGGGATTGTCCTTGGGAAAAGAGAGACGGAAGGGTCGCATAACTTCCTCAGCCTGTGAAAAAAAGGGTACCAGCAGGAAAACCGCAACAAAGGTTGTTCTCACAGAGAACGGAAAGTCTTCACCCGGAGAACAAAAAGAGAAGGGAACCTCCTGGGAAGGCAGGGAAAATCGGAGGGAGCCGGCGGAAAGGAAAGGGCGTAGCTTGCTGCGCGGGAAGCACCACCTGTAGTTTGACTGTCCGCAAAGGATTCACGATAGCGAGGGGAAGGGAAACACAACATGAGGAGAAAGGGAAAAGACTCTTCGCCGCGACAAAAGAAAGAAATAAGATGATCATCCTCTGGAAAGAGGAGGTCGCCTATTGATCAAGGGAAAAATAGAAAAGTCTCATCCTTCGGCCTTCTGAGGAAGAGTATTTTCCTAAAACTAGAAAAAAGATGGGACTTTGCAGGGAAAAGGGGGGGAAGGTGAATTGCCCATAGGAAATTCCACGACCACCGGGAAAGGGGGGAAATATCACGGGGAAAGGAAAAGAAGGGGGACTTGTTCTCCTGCGGTCAAAAAAATTCTCGCTGCGGCCAGAAAAAGGAGAAAGGGGCCTCGGCCGGGAGAGGCGGAAGCCTGTCCCATCTCGGACGGATCAAAAAAGAGGGGGGCTCCGCGCCAGCAGAGAAAAAAGCGTTTCCGGCGGGTTGTGAAAAAAAAAAGGGGGGGCCTTTTCCCCGGTCACCGGAAGAGAAAGTGCTACCCTCGGGAAAGGAAATTGGCGCTCATCACTTCACCGAGTCGGAAAAAAGGGAAAGGGAAGGCCATCCCGGTCTCGTAAAGGGGATTAAATGAGATAACACGAAGAGAGGAAAGCCTGCGTGACTCCGTGGGGAAAAAAACCTTGCCCAGCAAAAAAGGGACGCCTCGGCAGGTATGGAGTAACCGTCTCGAGAGGGAACCATTCCTGAGAAGGGAGAAAAGGAAAGGCTTCGAACTCCTCAAAGAAAATCTGGCTGGCCTTGAAGATTATCGCAAGGGGGGAAAGAAGAACTCCACGTCCGGTGGGGACAAAAAAGAGTCGTCTTGCGCCAGGCCCAGCTAAAGTAGCGCTCTATGGTTTGGAAAAAAGTGCGGGGAGGGAGGAGGACTGCAGGCGGAAAGAAGCCCATGGTGCAGAAAATGGCAAGGGGGAGAGTAGCGGCCCATCACGTCGGTGCCGAAAAAGGATACTTGCAGCCCGTAGCCGAACATTTAGACCTTTCGAAAGGCAAAAAAGGAAAAAAAAAATCGGGTTCGGAGGAAAAAGGGGAAAAGCCAGTGGTCCTGCCCCGGCGCATCCGTGTACCCAAGAAGGCGAGGGAAGAGGAGGTTACCGCATTCGGGGGGAAAAAGTTTGCTCATTTCCGGGACCCTTTTAACGCGTCGAGGAAAAAATTGAGGGGGGAAAAAGGGGGAGGGGTCTTCCGCGAAGGTGGAAAGAAAAAAACACCTTAGGATGAGTAAAATAGAGAAGAGAAAGACCCCTCACTCATCTCGCGGAGGGGGATGAAAGTTCAGAGATAGAGACTCTTCCATAGTACGGAAAAAAAGACTATACCAAGAAAGTCCTGCTCGCTAGAACAATGCCGGGAAAAAGAAGCTCTTGCCTGGCGGAAAAGGAAAAGGACTCACTGGCCGCGACCAAAAAAAAACGAGTTGAGAAAGGGGTAAGGACAAATTGAAGAAAGGGGAAAGGTTCCCCATACCGGAGAAAAAAGGAAAAAAGAAACCCTCTGTGTCATCTTCAAAGAAGGGGGGGGGACGCACCTTCCTCATGAAAAAAAGATGTGCAGGAAAAAAGAGGAGGGCCGTCTGAGCAGTACGCGTGCAAAAAAAAATCTCAGACCCGACAAAAAGAAAAAGGAGAAAAGGAGATTGCACTACAAAAAAGAGGGGAGACCTCTGACCATTGGGGAAAGAAAAAGCAAACTCCTTGTCGAACAGGACCTCCCTAATCTCTCGATCTGGGAGCCGACCAGGGAAGGGAGGGCCTGTTCCGACTCGTGACGAAGAAAGGAAAGGGGGACTCTACCTTCTTCCTACCTGAAAGGGGGAAGTGGCCTTTGCAATGTGCTGTCCAACGGGGAGAAAAGGGGGTTCCCCTCCGACTCCTGAAGGAGGGGGCACCTCTTACGCCGACGCTGCGGGAAATTATTGCCCGACTCGGGGAAGAAAGCAAAGGGGGAAAAACGTTCCGCTTCCGATCAGGGGCCTGTGAACTTGCACCGTGCGGGGGAGTCCCCACCCTCCCGTACAGAAATGGTAAGGCTCCTGGGGAGGGAAAGAAAGTTTGCCGGCCCGATGTCAAAAAAAAGTGTCGCTACCCCGCCTAGGGCCGGGAAAGGCTCTCGTCTAGTCCGAGCTGTACAGAAAAGAGAAACCGGGAAAAGGGGGGGGGGGAGATTCTACCAACCGGTACAAAAAAAAAGGTCGTGTCCTACCTACGTTGCAAAGGCCGATCATTTCGGTGCCAGGATTCTCGCTCACTTTCAAGAAAGAAGAAATGCTTCGACGGTTAAGGAAAAAGCGATCAACTCGGCGACGAACAACTTTGTCGAAGAAAGAAAAAAGGGCGCCGTCGAGTCAGGGGGTGCAGGGGAAAAAGTCTCCCTGCAGCTCTATGGGGAAAAGACGAGCACCGTCGGTGGCCGCTGCGGAAGAAAAAGGGCGGAGACGAGAAAAGAAAAAAAGGATCGCCGCTTGTCGCGACGATGGATCCTGGGCGACGGGTACCTGCTCGAGACCCAAACTTTACTTCAGGGAAGGGGAAAAACATCTGAGACTTGCTGCGAACCGGAAAAAACGCCCACCACTTCCCCGGCCTGACAGGGAACTTCTGCTTCGTCGGCACGGGACTCTGGAAAAGAAAGGGAAGAGACAAGAGCCGTTCCGCCGGCTGCGGAAAAAAAAAAACACCTACGATCGCGGCACCGTACGTAAGGGAAGAAGACTTCACCCCTGTTTTCACGTGGACGTGAGAGGAAAAAGAAAAAGCAAAACAACGAGGAAAAAAAACGAGCCCGTAGCAAAGAGGCGGCGGCCGCTGCCTCCACGAACCCAGAAGCGCTCGTCTGTGTAGCGTGACGCCTGGGGGCTGCTAACGAAAGCCTGAGAAAGGGGGGAAAAAGAAAGCTAGTACGCAGGTGCAGCACGCGGAAGGAGTTCGAAACGCCGCCCGGAAGGGGAACGGTCCTTGTCCCAATCCAGAGCGCTCGAGAACAGACGGAGGGAAGGGAAAGCGCGGGTACCAAAAAAAATGCGGTCATCGTGTTGGAGAAAGGACTACAGACCAAGAGAAAGCTCTGTCACGCGGCGGGGAGAAAGGGGTCCGGGTCGTAGCTGCGCGGCGAGGGGTGGACTTTCCTTTCCATCGGGCACCGTCCCGGGGGAGACTGCTAACCAAAGGGGGAAGAGGAAGTGTACGTCAGCACAAAAGAGAGGCCATCGCATCGAGATTCAGCAAAGCCGTTTCAAGCTTGATCTCGTCGTTAGAACCAAGGCAAACGAGAAAAAAAAAAGGAACGTGCGGATGATGGGCGCCCCGAAAAAGGAAAAGCTGTCCTGGCCGGGCACCGATGAAAGGTGCCGTATAAAAGGAGAAAACGTTTAATAGGAGAAGGGGGTCTCATAGCCAACCAGGAAAGGTTCTCCTGCGGTCCAGCTAGGCCAGCCGGTCTGAGATTTCGGACACACAGAAGGGAAGCCACTCGCTCACGGAAAAGCCTTCTCAGCACCATTTAAGGGAAACGGTTTGTGAACCCTCGATGAAAAGGCTTCCAAAGGAAAAACGTTGCGCCTCGGACCGGAAGAAAGGCGACTTCACCGTAGTCGGGAAAGGCCTTCGGCGTACGCGGTGGAAAAAAGTGCTAAAAAACACGGGAAGTTGCCCCGAAAAACGGCGTTTGACCTCCTCGTGGAAAGACACAGTTGACCGGCGCCCTAGACAGAGGGAAGGAGGAAGGGAAAAATCGTCACGTTCGCCAGGCCTGCGAGCCGGCGGGCACCAGGGTTCCCGGCGGCGAACTCCTACCGAAAAGCCTGCTTGCCGAAAGAGAAAGAAATGGGTCCAGCCGGTAGAACCAAAGACGGTCGTTTGCTCCAGGCAAGGGCTTGGTTCGGTAGCGCTCAGGGGGGGTCTGAAAGAAAGGCGTACTGCCTCAGCCGGCAGCCCGAAAAAAAACGTTGTTTTCCGTTCATGCGCAGGTAGAGGGAAAGGGGGATGAAGCCCATCGGGTGGGAACCGGGGGGGGGAACAGTTCCAGTCAGTAGAAAGGAGGGCGGCTGCCAGCTCCCGTAAAAAAGGGGGAAAAAAGCCTCGAACGTGCCGACATGTCCTGCCCCAACTTCTCGAGGGCACTCTGGGGGAAAAAAGCTTCCCTCCTCCGCGACCGCGTTTCGGCGCGTGGGAAAAGAAGGTCCTCGTGACGCGTCTGCTAGCTTCAGAGAGGGTCCCAAGGAAAAAGGGGGGAGGGGCCTCGCCGTTGTGGCGTGAAAGAAGAGGAAAAGAGAGAGATACGACACCAAAAAGGAGTGGTTTTTTCCTCTGAGGGGGGAGTGGCAGCATCTGAGAAGGGGAAGGCACCGTGAACCACAAAAGCGAGGGCGACGACGCCGCAGAAAAGCGCTGGCCTTGGATGGGGAAAAAGGAAGCCGAACCGAGTGGCGACAAGGCCTCCGCAGAACTCCTGAACATGTTTGAAACCGGGTGAGAAAAAAGGGCTTCATCGGCACCAAACTGGGCCTCTACCTGCTCATAAAGCGATGGGCTTCGACGCGGGTCTGTAGCGGGAAAAAAACGGAGCAACATCGAGCGCTACAAAAGAATATGGTCCTGCGCACTACGAAAGTTCACCCTGTAACCCAGTGATCTGAAGAAGGCACCAAGCCCGAAGAAGTCGCCGCCGGGACCCGCGCGGGGGGAAGCCGGGCCCGACAGAGTGAGGGGAACTTGGGAAAAAAAGGACCTCTGTCGCCGTCAAAAAGGAAGGGTCACGGTTCTGAGCGTACTGGCGTCTGCTAGCGTGAAAACCCCTGAAGAGGAGGAAAAAGCGTACGCTACCGGCTGGAAGGGGGGGGAAGACTCTGTTAATTCGAGCATCGAAAGGCGCCACGGTCCGCTTCAAAGATGCCGAACGCAAAAAAGGGGGAAAAAACGCCCCGGACATCGCTGTTCGGCGCCAAAAACCCTCTGTCGCGTGCTGGCCGGAAGGGGGAGCTGGACTCGGCGGTGTTCGCGAGCCCACCACGAAGGCAGAAGGGAAAAAAGAAGGAATAAACGGCGAGGAATTCTCCAACCCGTAAAAAAAAACGGTGTTCTTTGCCGAGAAGCGCGAGGAAAGAAAAAGGCCATGACCAGCGGTGACTTGGGAAGGGAAACATCATCCTCACTTTGCAGCCGGCCGAAAGGAAGCCTGCCGGCTATCACACTCGGCGAAAGGAAGGAAGAATTCGAAAAGGCAAAGAAAAGAGAAGGCGATTCGGTGTGCAGTACAAGTTTGCTGCGGCGCCTGGCTTGTTTCTCGCCGAAGAGCTAAGCAAGGGAAAAGGACCGGTGCCGCTGCCGACAGTCAAAGAGGAGATCGCGACTACTCGGCAGGACGGACGCCGCGGACAGCGAGAAGAAGAAGCAATGGAGGGATGAATACCGTACCGGCGGAGCAAGTTGGCGGGTTCCGGGACGCTGCGCTACCTGGACCAATGCGACACGGAGAATGGGCAAGGACCCTTCCCAAAAAAGGGCGTCTACCTGTACGTCGACCAGGAAAGGGGAACAGGTGCTGTTCGAAAAAGGGCCGCCCGGCTGCTGTGACAGGGCTACATCCCGCGGAAGAACAGCCTAGATGTCGTGGAGGCATCGGCCGGAAGGGGAGGGGGGAGATTTAACGTGCTAGAAAAAAAAGAGGTAATTAGAGATCCGTATAACGATCACCGGGAAAAAAAAAATCCACTACCTCCTCTTCGTGTACGAAGCCTGGCGGTGAAGAAAGGGAACGGCTCCTCGAGCTCACTGGACCAAAAACCCGCGAGTACCGCCGGGAAACGCCGCCTACGTACGTTCTCGCAAGGGAAGGGGCACATCCATTAGCGCTCGACGTAGGTTCGTTCGGTTCCAGGAGGAGGGGTACCAGCATGACCCGCCAAAAGGCCTCAAGAAAAAGAGAGACGTTCCCCCATTCCTAAGCGGCGCCTCCTTCTCGAGGGAGTAAAGCTGGCGCGGCTAGTGTCGGAGGCCAAAACGTATTGGAAGGACCGTGCCGTCGTGCAAGCTGCCGGAGAACAGCCATTCGCGAAAGAACCACGAAGAAAACTCGGGCCAAAAAGAAAATTCCAGTCCGTTCAAGCTGTCTCCGGATTGAATTCTCCAGGGGACGCGTCACCGGAAAAAAAAGTGCGAAGGGGCGAAGTCCAGTAACCGCCATGATCGCTCCGGGGGAAAAAGTATAGTCGGAAGTTAAGGAAAAAAAAAAAATGAAGACGCCTGTCAAACAGCTCGGACTTACACCGGTACCGCAAAACGGGGCTCGCGACCCACGAGGCACCTTTCCGCTCTTTTAAAGAGAAACTCTCTCAAGAGACGACCAGAGGAAGGGACGTGGCGCCGACCACGGGGGGGTTAACACCTCGATGTCCCCATTCCCTGCACCGAAGGGGAGAGAAAAAAAAAGCGGACCGGCCGAGAAAATCGCGACTTCACAGGGGGGCCGGTCCGTTCCTCGAAAATACGCGAGAAAAAGGTTCATGCTGCGAAAGGGGAAGTTGCCGCCACCAAAAGAGCGCAAAGGGAGGGGAAAAGGAAAAAACCGTGCCCAGCAAAAAAACGGCCTCGGACATGTAGGAAAAAGTCGCTGCGGCGACCCGAAACGGGCAGCCGAGAAGGAGAAATCCTCGACCAGCTCGGCGATCCGGGCGGAAGGAAGTACCAGGCGTTGTAATCTGAAGCCACACGTCGGTGTTGGCAAAAAAAAGTCGGGCCAGGGGCGCTCGATGTTGGCCTAAAGGGTGCGTTCCGGTCCTGCACCGGGAGGGAAGCCCGAACGGTCGAAAGAGCTGAAGACAGGGGGCCAGGGCGAAAAGCTTTGCCGATGAAAAAGCGTTGCAGCCCACGAAAAGGGTGGAACAGGTAGACCTTGCGGCTTCCAGCTCCGCGGAAGAATCCGGAAAACGAACGTGCCTTGTTCGCGGGCCAAGAAAGAAAAGCTCGTCCTTGGGGCTCTTCGTCCTCCTACCCCAGCGCGGAACTTCTCAGCGCTAGCTTATCTTCGATCTGGAAAAAAACTCCAGAAGGGAAAAACCCCTCCGCCGAAGAGCGAACGGTGGGAAAAGAGCGATACGAACACAAAAGACTCGGCGGAGGGGTTTTCCTTCGGGCACAGATCGAAGGCTACGACGCAGGGAAACAAGAGAACTGCAAACGAGACAAAGGGGGAGGCGAGGCGGACGACGCGCGAAAAAGAGGGCTGGCCGGGCGTATCTATCGCCGGGAGACGAGTCTCCGAACCCAAGTGGCGAAAAAGGGGGGGACTGAAGAGCATTGTCCCCTACACTGGAAACTTGCTGACGGAGGTACATCGGCCCCGCGACGTGAGGGGCTACACTCAGGAAAAAACGCGCTGGGCTGAGGAGGAAGAGTACGCTGTTGCATACCGGAAAAGATTCCAACATCGAGCGATGAAACACTGAACTGGGAAAAAACTACGTGGAGTTCTACCGCTGGAAAAAAAATCTACAACGCCTTTTACGACACCACGCCGATCGCCGAGCTTGTGCGGGGGGGAGACACGGTGCAGAGGAAAAAAAGGCGCTCGACCTGTTGACTCCGAAAAGGGAAACTGGTGTCCGGGCTTGGAAAGGACCCGGACGGGCGCAGCGAGTCGGGAAAGGATCGCAAAAACTGAGAAAAAAAAAACGACCGTCTGCGAAAGAGGCTCCGACTCGGTTGAAGTCGAAAGGCCGGTCCGAGTTGCTCCCGGAACAGCAGGTTCCGGAAAACCACCCCCCGTACACTCTGTTCGGAGAAGGCGCCGTTAGCACACCGAGGGGGAGCCGATTCCGGACAGAGGGGATTGGAAGAAAAGGCGTCCCGGCTGCCCGCCTCGCTCAAGAAACAAGACCGAAGGGAGACCAACCCTTTCAACTGCAAAAGGAAAAAATTCGTGAAGAGCCCTCTGGCGCGATCATGGGGAGGGACTTGTTACTTCTCCAGGAAAGAGAACCGTTCAGCAGGAGAAGGGTGAGCCGGAGAAACGAGATCATCTTGAACCGAACGATCATCGACTTTCTGTGCGCCAAGGAAATACAAGCTGCGCGACTGGCTGTGGAAGGGGGGCGAGCAGGGAAAAACCGGACATTCAACTACCGGTGGTGAAGAAGATCTCCCGCTCAGCGTACGAAGAAGCCGCTGTCCCGAGCGCAGGACTGGGGGAAGAAGGGCGGAAAAACACGAATGCCGCAGGGGTGGTACCCGCTGAGGAAAGACAGCGAGACTTCTGCGCACGGAAGGGCAAGAACCCGAAACTGTACGTCGGCGGCGGAAAAACTGGCTGTACTCGCGGTTCTGGCACAAGGACACGTGAGCTCCGAAGGAGCCGTTCCAGAAGAGGAAGGGGTAGAGTAAGGGCCTACACCGACGAGAAGGGACGAGGGATGTCGTGGATGCGCGGTCCGCCGACGAAAGTCCGCGTGAGTACGGATCATCTCTCAATAAAAAAAAGAGAGGCCTACGAGAACGTGAAACCAGGGTTCCGTTCGGCGCCGGAGGGAAGAACCCCCGAAAAAAAAAAAAAAAAGTGAAGCGCTCTTCTGTGTAGGGAGAAGAGAAATCCAGAGGCGGAAAGAAGAAAAATTGTGTGCCATAACCGCGAGTACAGCCGGGAAAGTCGAAGCCGCCCGGGTCTGCCGGGAAGGGTGCCCCAGAAGAAAAGAGCTGTTCGTCGTGTCCAGGGAGAGAAAAACTGCGGCATCTTGGGGGAGAACGAGACCAGGGGTTTTTTGGGGGAAAAAAAAAAACGGCCCGAACGGCTCTGCTGTCTCGCCGGCTTGCGCGGCGATTATGAAGGAAACCGGTAGTTGACTGTGCAGGAGGAAATTCAATCGAAGAAAAAAAGGGGAACAGCCAGTTCGCGCAGCTGGGGAAGAGGCCCTTTTCGTCGCAGAAAAAAGGCCCGCTTTGTCCTCGTCGACAGGAATCAGGTCAAAGAAGAGAATTGCCTTTCCAGAAAAAACCGTCGACGCCTTCGGAAGAGTGCGGATATGGTCCAAAAGAGGAGGGGCTAAGAAAAAGGAGCACCGCCGTTATCGCGGGGTAGCCCATCAGCACTTAGTCGGAAAAGAAAAACAAACGGACGCATAGCCAACCGTGAGAAAGGGCGGTCCCAGCCGTACTTGTAGAGAAGGGAGACCGGGGCTCGCGTACACCGGAAAAGCCGGCCATCGCTCCCGGCCAGCAGAAGAAGCCTGCCTAAAAGGAAGTGTAACACCTCTATGTGAAAAGAAAGAGGCACCAAAGGGAGCCACATCTTCCCGCCTATCAAGGGGGGAGAGTCTTTCCACTCCAGAAAGCCATCCGGTCTGCTTACGAGGTGAAGAAAGAGAAATTCGCTGGAGAAAAGCCTCTCCTCTAAGGGAGGGGGCCAGCCCTTTCCAGCCCCGTAAAAAAAGCGGACAGGTAGTTCAAGTAATCTTCACTGTCTGCAAAAGGAGGGCACCTCGCTGGTCCCGGGAAACTCGGGCATCTGGCGGGAAGGGGAGGAAGAAGATCCCACTTGGGGGGGGGGGACGCGGTAGAAAAAAAAAGACGTCTGTCGTACGGGGAAGGTGAAGGCTGGGGGGGGGCCTCCGTTGGGAGGGGGTGCGTGCCGGTCTGCCCCAGAGAGAACGGCAGCCCGAAAGCGTCGAACAAGAAGGTGACACGGGAAAAGGTAGCGGCCCAGCAATGCACCCAGCGGGTGGCCTACGTGCAGCCCGAGCAGGGGAAGGGGGAAAAATGGGAGGTCGCCACGGCTCGAACCCCATTTCTGCCACTCGGGTGGGCGCCATCGAACGGATTGGGATCGGGGGGCCACTGGCTCCAACCATCGGGGGGGGACGTTAACGAAGCACGAGGGGTAGAAAAAAAGAAACGGCCGCGGGGGCACTCGGTGCTCGGGACTCTTGAACGCGTCGCTAGATTAGAATGGGATGTGAAAGAGGGAAAAGGGGTCGGCGCTGCCGGTGTGTCGGGGGGAAAGAGAGAGATCCCGACACAAAAAAAAGCCTCTCGGCGGAGGTGTTTTTCCTGAGAAAAAGAGTGGAACAGAGAAAAGGAAAAGAATGAGCACCGATACCACCGCGAGCGCCGCGAGGCGGAAGGAAAGTCCGTTAAAAAAAATTGAAGGATAAGGGGGGCCTACCACGGCCACGTTCGATGGCGACTGGGGGACAGGGGGCCCCCCGTTCTACAAGGAAAACCTTAAACAGGGCTCCAGGGTTGAAAAGGGCTTCATCGGCAAAAAGATACCTGCGCAGAAACAAAAAAAAAAAAAAAAAAAAAAAAAAAACAAAAAAAAAAAAAAAAAAAAACTTTTCTTGCAAAGAGAAGCTTTTCTGTCTGAAGGGTACGATGTGCAGACCGAAGGCTCAAAGATCTCTACCGGGGGGCCTGGCCACGACGAAAAAAAACCGGTCTTGTCCACCAAAGGGGGACCGAGTACCCGAAAAAAAAGAAAAACGATTCCCGCAGGGCCCTCCAATAGAGGAGCCGGGACCCGTCGGTGAAAAGGAGGGTCCCCTACCCCGGACGAGAAAATCCAGTTTTGAGGAAAGGAGAGAAACATTTCAACTTTTTCCGGATCGTTATTTCAAAAAGAGAGCGGGTCAACTTCCCCGTGTGAAAAAAAAAATATATGATAAGGCCGTATGACCTTTAACCTGCTGGATGGAGATGCATCTCAACTGGCTCGGGAACCACGGTCCTCTTACAAAGGGAAAGCGGCGGGGAGGGGGGAGGTGTTTCACCAAAAAGAAGGGGAGCCACTTACTGGTTCTTGCGAGAAAGGGCCGGGAGCGAGTGGCCGGCCAAGTCAGGGAAAAAGGGGAAAAGAGCGGCGTACCGTCTGGCCTAGAAAGCTGGACCTCCGTCTAAAAGAAAGAATTCACCGTGCTATTCGAAGCGCAGAAAGGCTGTGTCCGACTACGGGAGACGGGCACCTGCGAGAAGAGACAGGACGCATCTTGAATGGAGTAAAATCAAAACGAGAGAAAAAAGTGACAGCCGTCCTACTTCTTCTACTTTGCAGACCACGGCGATCACTCTTCTAAAAAAGAAGGGGTCGACGAGGCCAAGCGGCGCAGCATAGGGGGGAAAAGAAAAAAAGGACTCCGGGAGTGGAAGCCGACTGTCTTTCTCCCTTCCGAGAAGAACGATCGTGCACGACTATGACGTAAAGACCGTGTTGTCTGCCGGAGAGGAAAGGGATAAACTCGCAAAAAAAACGGAAAAAAGTCCCGATCTCAGGACTTTTTTAACTAAGGGGAAAAAGGGCTTGAATCCTTACCGAGAGGGAGGGTTCCCTGCTGGTACCCAGAAAGAGCAAGAAACAAGACGAAAACTGTGATGTGTGCAATGACCCGAAAAAAAAAAAACGGCCGACCGGGCGGCGTCTACAGGGAAAAAAAAGCGGTGCTGCCCTGCTGTCTCCGGAAAGGGGTGCTGTTCGACCTGTGCCATCGGGGGGGGGGGGGGGGGGGTGGGGGGGGGGGGGGGGGGGGGGGGGGGGGGGGGGGGCATCCTAGGATCGTTCCGCCGGCTTCTGAAAAAGACGAGCGCGGCACGTACCGTACCCGCCGAGGAGGTCAGAAACGCACCGGTTTCAAAGGGAAAAA
>Ga0179593_1816352_pt1 | contig 12079 bp, 16 predicted proteins | sample CZODoug2_1_08_16_FD_185931 | JGI IMG/M metagenome (GOLD analysis project Ga0179593, IMG submission 185931) | Vadose zone soil fungal communities from Angelo Coast Range Reserve, California, USA - CZODoug2_1_08_16fungal (PacBio error correction) | ecosystem: Environmental > Terrestrial > Soil >...
GCCGGGGAAACAAAAGGGGAAGGCTCGACGTTCGGTAATACGTTGTCAACCAGATTGGGAGAACATCTATTATAGCGGTTTACCGCAGAAAAGGAAAACCGCAAAGTTGAGCTCCCTGAAAAGGAAAAAGGTGTAGATATTTATGCTGAACAGGAAAAAGGGAGGTGTCAGACACACCGAGGTAGGGTCAAGTTTGGTGATACCGCGTCTAAAAAAAAAAAAGAGCCTCGATCAACCAGAACAATCGGAGGGAGGGAACCCGTGAAATTGAGGGGGAAAGGAAGGAAGTACTCCTAAGTTGAAAAAAAGATTTCAGTTTCGGCATTTGAGCTTCTGGAAAAGGAGGCTATCGGGGGGGGAAAAAAAATCAGTCGGGAAAGGGAGGGACTCTCAGAACGCTGTCACGGGGGGCATAAGCAGAGAACTCGAGAGAGTCTGTACGGAAGGGAGAAAACTGGGCAATAGGGACACAAAAAAAGGGAATTTCCGCACGAAAAAAACAATGCGGTCAACTCAAAAAGGTTTCCCGGTCAAGCGCGTGGTACGAAAAGTAGGAAAGGTTGGCGGAAGGGAAAAGCCATCCTGCGGGGAAAGAAAAATGGGTCGCTTAACAGGCGGTCCAACATCGTGGGCTCAGTTCGAGGAAGCCGCTGCTGCTTGGGGGAAAAAAAAAAAATTAAAAACTCGGGGTTCCGAAAAAGGGGGGAGAGAAGAAAGCTATCTGCATTGAGCGGAATCAATTCACTTCTCGGCGATGAAGGGGGGAAAGGAAAAAAAGGGAAAGCGACAAACAGAGTGAAGAAAGAAACCTTACAACATAAAGAGGAGGAAAAAAAAAATCGCCCCAGTAGAGAGCATCCGCTCAAAAAGGGAAAAAGGGGTGCTTAATCCGTCCCGGGGGGGCCTGTTCCAGGTTAGAAAAAAAGGGATCGCTCAACTGCTCTCACGAGCCCGGGGACTCTTCACCTCATCTGTAATAAGATGGAGGAAGAAGGGGAGTGCCCGAGAAAAGGAAGCATAGGAAGGAAAAGAAATGAGTCGCCCGGTAAGGTGACTTTAGGTCCATGTCCAAGGAAGGGGGGAGGTGTCCCGTTAAATGTGTGAGGTGAAAGGAGGGGCATCAAAGGTGGCTTTTCACTTATTACATAACTGTGTGCGACAAAAAGATGCTTGCTGTTTTTAAAAAAAAAAATGCTTTTTTGGGAGAAAAGCCCTAGCTACAGAAAAGTTGGACTTGAGGATTTCTTTCGAAAAAAGGGGAAGAATGGGACCAAAAAAGAAAAGTTGAAAAATCCATCACCTTAATAGCTTAGGAGGGGGGGGAGTTTCCGTTTGAGAAAAATTTCCAGCACATACTGGAAAAAAACCGAGAATCCGAGGAGCATAGTCCGAGCCGTGGAAAAGGGATATCCATGACGGACGGGGGGGACGATCACACCCAACGGGTGTCCATTCAGTCGGAAGGGGATCTTTTCTCCTCAGAAACCGTAAAAAGGAAATTTTTGTGGTAAGGAAGGGCCCGTTCGATTCTGAAAACGGCTCCGCGCTCACTGATTTTTTTTAAAAAAAAAAAAAAAGTGGCGGCGAAAATCCCACAAAAGGGAAAAAACGGGGGATTGATCCGAAAAAGAATGTACATTCTACGGAGAAAAAGGAGACAGCGCCTCGATGGTTTTGGGAAGGGATCTTCAGTGAGGGGGGAAAGAGAGATCGCTGGCAAGGAAAGAAAAAATTTGCCATTTTTTTCCTCGAGAGGAAAATGACATTGACATCCCTGTGAAAAAAAAAAAGGAGAGCGAGGGTCACGAAATCAATAAAGGGGGGGGGGATCTTGCAGGGGGAAAAAAAAAAGGGCGTACGGGGGAGTGTATGTGGTAGTTCCCTCTGCACGAATTTGGGCCGAGGGGAAGCCCATTCCGAAAAGGGACCCCGCGGTGTGGGGGGTTGGGAAAAGGGGAAGAGACAGGACTTCGAAGGCCTGAGGGGGTGAAAGAGACAGGTCAATAAATCTCGCTGAAGAAGGGCGTTCGCTTTCCTCCAGCGCAAAAGAAAAGGTAAAAGTACCGTCGGAGAGGAGCGAAGGGCTATAACTTCACCGAGCTCGTCTATGGGAAAAAATCTCTTTCACGGGAAGTAAGGAAGAAAAGGGGTACAACAAAACAAAAAACACCGCCACCCCGCTGACTCACAATTAGCCTTATCAAGGAGGGGAAAGAGAAAATCAAATCCGTGCTTGAAAAGGGGGTACATGCGGAAAAAAGGAAAAAAGGAGTGATTGATCGGACTAAAACATCACGAATCTAATTTTTTTGAGAGGGTTGGGATGAAGCAGGAAAAAGGGTGCCTTAACTGGCTTTAGGTTGGCAAATAGAAAGGGCCTCCATTCGTCGGAAAAAAGGGAGAGTTCTGAGTTTGGGAAGCCTTTGTTCAAGGGGAAGGAAGGCCTTGCCCCTAAAGACCGGCTCAATTAGATACGGCCCAGCACGTTCCAGATTCAAAGAAGTTCACCAAGGGAGCTGTAGGTTAGGGAAAAAGACGGTAGCTTTTTGGGGACCATCATCATCATGGTGGCAGTGAAAAAGAGATTTGGTGAGTCATATTCGCCGGGAAAAAAAAGAGAAGAATCGAAAGGGGGGAAACCCACTAAGGGTTCCTGAACGTCACAAAGAAAGAGAGCATCCGAAAAAAAAGAGGAAATTATCGGAAAGAGGGAAGCCGCCATGACGGGGGTCTGTAGTTTCAGCCACTGCTAAGGAAAGGAAGGACTTCCGGAGAGGGAGGGGGAACTTCAGGTGGAAAAAAGGAAAACAGCAATCCGGAGTCAATTAAAAGTCTTCAGGTAACAGCGAAAAAAAGGACCTCCTAGATGAATTGGAATAGGGCTCCAGGTGGGGGGGGGAAAGAAAGGAGGGTGGACCGTAACGCCGGCTTTGAAGAAGGAGGTCGCGGGGAAAGTCGCTGCAAAGAGGAAAACGGGAGGAAAAAACGTTCTGATCACGGAAAGAGACTCAACAACAACACGGGAGAAAAGGATCTCAGGCAGAACGTCGAAAAAAGAGGAGCAGCTACGTTGAGGCCAAAAAAAGCGAAAGCACAGAAAAAGGGGGGAGACTTTCACGCAAGAGGCGGAAAACATGGAGACCAGAAATCCCATTCACCTCGGAGAGCAAGGAAAGGTCGAGCTGTTAACGGGGAAAGAGAGTCCCGAGAAAGGGGAAGGGTCGCCTTGCTTTAAAATGGATCGTGTCCTCGAGAGAGACTTAATCCCTAGAGAGAGGGGGGCTTAACTCTGAAAAAAGGGAAATGGAGGCGGAAATGACGGAAATGCGTTCAGAAATCGTTTATCTCTTTTTCAGAAAAGGGAAAACGGTGTAGTACGTCCGGACCTAGTGAGAAGAGAGGAGCTCTAGCACGCGAACTAAAGAACGAGGTTTCCTGCCCCGGGAAGGGATGACAAAAACTACCTTATGTGTAAAAAAAAGAGGGAAAAGTGTGAGCGGAAAAAGGGGTGGGGGGGAAGATGGAGGATGGAAGTCTTCTCAGAGCACAGGTAGTAAGTACTTAGGTAAAGAAAGAAGGGAAACCTCAGACGAGGGGTAAGAGAAAAGGGGGAAAAAAAAATTTCCAATACAACCTCAGCCAATTAGGCAAACTGTGTACCTATTCCATTCCCAAGGGAATCCCAAAACCCTGGGGGGGCTTATTACACGATGAAAAAAAGAGGGGAAAGGACGCAGCATGTAGGGAAGAGGGGGACAAAAGTTTATTTCTTTAGAGGGGAGGACAGAACTGCTCCAGGCTAAGGGGAGTCTCGGGGAGGAAAGAAGAAGGGAGAGCCTCAGCATGAAAATGTCATTAAAGTAAGCTTAATGGCTCTCACAGAGAGAGGGGGAATGAATATAGAGTCGAGAAAGGAGGGGGAAGGTACCGTTTCCGGCATGGAAAAAAGGAAAAGAAAAGCGCACTCTGTTGCGAGAGAAGTTTAACTTTCTCTGACTCACCCCTAAGTCCTTCGACGTCCTAAAAAGGGAAAAAAAAAAAAACCGCTTGTCCAAAGGAGGAATTGGGGAAAAAGAAGGGTGTTTCGACCCCTTCGGGAAGAAACCGGAACCAATACAGCTCCCAACTTACGCAAGGGAAGGGGGGGGGAACACGCGGGAGAAGCGCCGATGGAAAAGGGAAAAGCGCCGAAGGGAATACAGTTCACAGTGTACTTTCACTGTCACGGAAAAAAAAGAGGAAAGAAAACCCAGTGGTTTATGGCCCGAAAAGAAGAACGTCTCTGCTCAAACCTCCTGGGGGGCTAGTATACTGAGGAACGTACAACCATCGATGCGCTGTGCGGTAACGCAGGGAAAAAAGTTCTGCGTCGACTGTTCAAGGAGGGAGGGGAATCCTAAACAAAAGAAGAAGGGGGGGGAATGACGCCGCCAAGGTCGCAAAAAAACATGGAAGCGCCGTACTCCTGTTTCAAGGAGAGTAACACCAGTACTATCGAAGAACGGTCTGACCTCTGAAAAAGGGGGGAAAATTTAGTAATAAATTAACCCTGAACCTTTGGGGGGGGTGAAAGAGCTGCTAACATAGTCCTAAAAAGGGAGGACAATTACCTAACGGGATGAAAGATTGGACGCGAAGAGGTCGTGAACTTTTCTGGCAAGTGTGGAAAAAAAGAAATCACACAAAGAACAGAGCTTGTCAGTTTCACTTCGAAAAACGCATCTCCCTCTTCAGAGGGGGAAAAGACATCAGAAAAGTCCAGGCGATTAGCTCTTTCTTTTTTTCGGGAATCCTTGTCGGGGGGGGAGTCTGAAACAGCAGGGGGGGGGGAGAAGTCGCACAAATTGTAATCCTGAAGCGCTTTGATTAGAAGGGGAACTAACTACTTTAAAGGACACTCCAACATCTGCGGAAGGAAAAAAGTATTATCGAACGGAAAAGACAGTTGAAAAAAGGAGGGCATTGGGAGGGCTTGGGGGTGGGGGTGTCTCGTGCACTCAATTGCCGTTCCACGGGAAGAGGAAATCGGAGGCAAAGGGGGATGCTCGGGGAGAGGGAAAAGAGGGGAGGGAGCGCTGAACCCTAAAAGGGCACGTCGCTCCAATGGGACGTATTAACACATGGTAGGAAGGGGGGGAGGCGGATCTGCTCTACAGATGGGATAGAGGGTCCACGGAGAAAGGGGAAGGAGAGACTGGCTCGGGAAAGAGTAGTTTGGTTAGCTTTACTAAGCTTCGCCAGGGAAGGGAAGGTGCTTGGATCCGCTAAGGAAGGGGAAAAGGGGGGGGAAACCGAGTTGGGAGGAGGGGGGGAACAAGCGCAGCGGGGGGGAGGGGTAAGTGCTTTAACTTAGCCCCGATGGAAAGAAAGGAGGGTAAGCGAAATCTATGTGATGAAAAAAAAAGGATGCTTTTCCAGGAAGAGGGAAGAGACAAAAAGGAATACGTTGGGGGGTTTGTGAAATTTGCGTACCACGCTCTTGAAAAAAGAGCTGACACCGAATTGGAAAGAGAGGGTGCGAAAAGAAAAAATTAGGGGTGGGGGGGACCAGATTTCCCCTTTTTGTATGGGGGAAAGGGAAAAAGGGTCCGACGAAGCGGGATGAGAAACTAGCTTAGAAAAGTGACAGCGGGGAGGATAGATCTAACTTGGGACCCCTACTGAAGATGCTTGCGAAAAAGAAGAAGCGTTCTGAAGAAGAAAAGGGAAAGAATGAACTCTGGTTGAAGGGAAGGGATAAGGGACGTAAAGTGGAGCCCTCAGTTACACGACATCCCTGAATCGATTGGGTGGGGAAGAGGGGGGGAGACCGTATCGTCGATAAAAAGGAAAGCGGGTCCCAACTGACCGAAGGAGAAGAGGACAAAAACCAAGGTATCTTTCAGTGCAGCATACAAGCAGGAATTCTCTTTAAGGAGTATTCTCCCAGGGCTCAAAAGGGGGAGAAGCCGTTGTAGAGGCTTCGGTAACAAAGGGGAAAAAAAAAAATCTCTTGTTTCGAAAAGTATGACAGAGAGAGAAGGTCTGCAGGGTTCGCGAATTTTCCAGGGGTCAGCTCAAAAAAAAAAGGAGGATAGTAAAGAGAGAGAGCCGGGGAGCGAACTGCGAACTTCATCGGGCAGGGAGGAGAGAACAGAATTTTCTAGAAAGAGAAGTTTACCGAAGCCTCTGACACGACAAGGGGAGTCTAAACAAGAAATTTGAAGAAAAAAAGAAAGGGAATCCTCTTCAAGAGAAAGAGGGGGGGAGGAGATACCCGTGGAGGGGGGGCTACCAACTCTTGCATCAAGTTGGGGATTACAAGAGAAAGAGGGAATCGAAGATTTCGGGAGGCAGAGAAACAAGAATGAGAGGAATGGCGTGTGTTGAACTTTGAGTGATTCCCACTTGGAAAAAGAGGGAAATCCTAGTGGAAAAAGGGGGAGTCGGCAAGTGAAGAAGGGGGAGGTCTTCAAGAAACGCGGCATTGAGTTTGTTCCTGGGCGCAAGCTCTTCATAGGGGTGTTGTCACTTTCTTACGAAAAACTCTTTCACTTGAAGAAGAGGTAGAGACCACTAGAATAAATTATTGGACTGTGTTACGGAAGCATAAACCTGGAAGAAAACCCCGTTCTGGGAGGGCGCAACTAGCGCCCTCAATGGCGGGAGAGGGGGTCCCTCAAAAGGAAGAGACGAGGGGAAAAAATTTCTACCAAAAAAAGGAAAGGATTAAAGGTTTGGCTTCGACTCGTTTCAGGAAGAAATGCCGGCGTCCCCCTGGAAAGAGATTTCGCTGGAACGAAAAAGGGCCAACATCGTCTCCAGTCACGCCCTTTCAGAGCGGGCTGGGTCCAACGAAAGAAAAATCTGTTTGGCACCAAGAAAAAAAAAGAGATCATTGAGCGGAAATCCAGTCCAACGGCTCGGCGAGGAAGGAGCGGTCAAACAAAAAAAGAGCTTCCGAGGACAGTCGAAAAAGAAGTAAACCTCGAAGCGTGCGGAGAAAAAAAGCTTTAGTGAATCCATAAAGGAAAGAACACTCGCAGTCGACCGGGGAAAGAACATTTGGAGTAGGGGGGGGAAGGGGACCAGTTCGTTCAGCTCTAAAGCTCGAAAAAAAGAATCACCGCAAGCCGGGACTTCCTCAGGAAGAAAGGTTAAGGCGAGGGGACAAAAACGTGCCCTATACAACCCCAACCCAAGAAGGGAGGATCAAGCTAGTCGAAAGGCGTAATACTTGGGCAGAAAAAGAGGTGTCTGTGGAAAGTTCAAATTATAAGTGGGAAAAGGGAGCACAAAGGAAGACCGATACTGGGGAAAAATGAGAAAACTCGGAGGGGGCATTTTCGAGAAAAAACTGAGTTCGGAAAAGAAAAGAGACATAGTGTCTGGGACATTGAGGGGGAAGGGTCGGGAGCCACATATGGCGGCCTCCTGGAACCAATAGACGTTTTGGGAAAAAAAAGGAAAAATCTTACCCTGAATAACTGAGGCGGTAGGGGGAAGGGAGTCGCGCAAACACTACGGGAAAAAGAACTGCACGAAAGAAGGGAGGGCAAATCTGGGCCAGCCGTGAGGGACTTTCTCTTATCGCCCATGACGGAAGTAAATCGCGGAGCAAACAGGGGCAAGGGTTCAGAAAAAGAGGGGGAAAAATCGTGTTTAAATAGAAACCGTCCGCAAGATATAAAAAAAGGGGGGAAGAGCAGGGGGAACCGGAAGGAGAAAAGCAGATGTGTGCTCCACGGGGGTCGTACAGTGCACAAAGGAAAAAAAAGGAACGTGTTAGTGAGGAAAGCAGATAATCTACTCAGCCATAGCATCATCGGGTTACGACCAAAGAGGGGGGTGGGGAATTTTCCTGAAGGGGGGGTTGAGCATCTACTCTGAGAGGCTCTCGATGGCAGGGAAGGGGTGGGGAGACTTTTCGAGAGATGTTCAGGATAAGTTACAGTTACTTCCCTGTGAAGACATTAAAAAAAGGGGGGGAGCGGGGGGAAATATCCAATCGGGCAAGGAAGGGGGACAACCAGTCGCCTGGCGTAGGTGGATTTATTGGGGGGGGTTCATGTTCCCAAAAGAAAGAAGGGGCCTCCCCACAAGCTTGACAGCATGAAAAGGGGGAAAAGCGTTTGTTTTTTGTTTGTCCAAAGAAAGAAGTCGTAAAGGAAGGGGGAGAGGATACCTTTCAATGAGGCGAAAGAAGAAAGGAAGAAGGGAATCCATCGCAAACAGGAAGAAAACGTGAGAAAAAAAAAGAAAAAGAAAAAAAAAAAAAAAAAAGAAGGAAAAAAAAAAAAAAAAAGGAAAAAAAAAAAAAAAAAAAAAAAAAAAAAAAAAAAAAAAAAAAAAAAAAAAAAAAAAAAAAAAAAAAAAAAAAAAAAAAAAAAAAAAACACGTCACCGTCAGAAAAAGAGAAAGAGACTATCCTTACCGAGATCAGGGGAAAAAGGGGGGGAAGCCATTCCGAATGACAGCTTGGAAAGAACACTGGAAGTTCCCCATAGGGAAGGGCAATCAGAAAGTCCTCTTTTACACAAAAAAAACACCAAAAAAAACAAACAACAACAACCACCACCAAACCGCCCCCAAGCCGCAAACCAATTAGCCCTTTAGCATTGGAAAAAGGTCGAAGCCTTCTCAGAGCAATCCAAGAGTACTGCCGGAGGCTGGCTATAAACTTCAAAACTGAGGGTATTTCGCGAATAAGACATCACGAAAGAAAGGGGTTGTTGGAACTCAAAGTGGGGTGATGTTCCCCACTTTTAAGGAGGAGGTTCCTAGGAAAGAAAAGGAGATTACACACGGAAAAAGGCGGGATGTTGTCAGACTGGGTTCAAGTTATACTTAGACTTAAAGAGAAGAGCCTTGAGAATACGGACCAGCAGGGCAAAAAAAATCAAAAAGGGCCGTTCACACAAGGGGAGAGAGGGAGGGCCGACAAAATAGGAGGCTTGTGCAGTCCGTAGCATCATCAGGGGCCCAAAATAGTTGGGAGTCTAGGTCGCGTGCCGAAGGAGGAGCGATTGCAAAACGCACGGAATGTCCTGACGTCAAAGAAAAAGGAGAGAAGAAAGACAACGAATCAAAGGAGGGGACAGATTTTCCGGGGGTGACGATCATTAACGTTGTCTTAGAGTTCCTCCAAAGAGGAGAAAGGTATTCGGACTAAAGGAAAAGAGATTCATTGAACAGTAGGAAAAGAAAAGGGCACCCTGCAGAAAGGGTCAGAGGATTTAGCTCTTAAGGAAACAAAAAGAGGAAGAAAAAGGTCCTAACGAGATAAATCTTGTCGAAGGGGCAAGGGAACTATCCCGGCTTTGCAGCCTGGGGAGGGAGGGGTGTTCCGAAAGTAGCGAAAAAATAAATGAGGACCGAGAGTAGAAATGTATCTCTAGAAAACACAACAGAGTATTATTAAAAATATATATATCCCGTTATAGGGGGAGAATCTTTAGGCAGCTCAGGGAAAAACTAAAGCAAAAAAAAAAAGGCCCTACGGTCAAAAAAATAAACTTCAACATTGATACCCGATCCACTGAAGAGGGGGAAAGGTTCTACTGTCGAAAGGCAACTTAAGCGCTCTAATTCCACACCAAAACCACCCCACCCCCCCCCAAAAAAAAAAAACAACCCCAAAAAAAAAGGAAAAAGAAGAACCCCCCAACGAAAGGAAGAGGGGGTCAGTGTCGAACCGGGGGATTAAGATCTTGTCCATCTCGAGGGGGGGAGGAGAGTACTGATCTTAGCATCATGGATGAGAAAAAAACAAAGGTCCTTTCGGAGGAATAAAGTGAACTGTTCAGAATCGGTGATACTCGGTGTCTTAAAATGAACGCTTGACGTTTAACTCCGGAAGAGGTGGGTGAATCTCTCTGCGCGAGAAAGGGGAAGGGAAAAAATCGAGGGTTGACCTGCAGGTATCCGGGAAAAGCTACCGGGGATTCGCCATAAGCCGAGAAAAAAAGGGGAACGGCACGAGGTGAGGGGGGGGAGGAAATTGCTGGGCACGGGATTTAAACTCAAGCTCTGCCTTCGTAAATCATTCAGGTAACAGAAGGGATGAAAACTCAACGGAAAAGGGGGGGCGGAACTGGCGGGCCTGAAAGAAACCTAAGCCAGGGAAGGGAAAGTGTAGCCTACTTCATCACCCCGGGGGGGATCCACACGAGAAGTGCGTGATGTCTTATTAAGGAAAGGAAGAAAGGGTTTTTTGGGGGGAAAGGAGCAAACCATTTACCAAGCGAAGCAGGATTTGCTTGAGAAGGGGAGGGAGAATAAGAAAATGTACAAAGGGGAAGAGTGTTAGTCGGCTGGTGGTTTACCCGCTAAATTGAGAGCCGAAAAGGACCATTGAAAGATAATCGGAAGGGGGGGGAGAAAAGGAGACGATCTCGGGAAGGGGGAAGAGGACGAGTCCTAGCCGACTGTGTATTGGAACTTTCCTTCTTTTGCGAGGGAGTGCCAGGCCAAGAGGGGGCTCTCGCCGGGAGGGAAAGGGGAGGAAGAACCCCTAGGCCTTCGAAGAATGGAAAAAAAGAAAAAAAAAACCAACCGCTTTTCACCAAGGAGAAGGAAAGAAAAAATCCGGGTTCTACACCATCCGTTAATGGGGAATCCGGAATCACCCTACGCAAGCGAGGGGAAAAAAGGAAAAAAAGGCAAGAAGGGAAAAAATCGTGACAAGAAAAGGGAAAAGGCCAAGGGAAGTCACTGTACCGGAAAACATCCGGACCAGTTTTTTATGTCCCTGCCATCGGAGAGAGGGAGTAGGGATATCAACCCAGCAAGGAAGAGAAAAGGAAATTCCAAACCAAAGTAGAGGAGGATGGCTTAACCCGGAAGCTCTTTCTGCGTAAGGACTGTCATTCTGGGGGCGGGAAGAAAACGGACCCTGGCGTCACTTGGGGGGGACGCCGCCAATGTCGGCCAAAAGCATGCTCTCTACTGCGGTAATAAATCTAAAGGGAGGTCCCAACAAGGAGATATTTGGGAGGTATGACCGAGGACGATTCACATGGGAGGGGAACCCGGAGCCCGTAACAGTTGGGGGGTGATCAAAAAAAAAACGTCCTTCTTGGATAGAAAGAAAAAAAAACCACTGTTACAAAAAAAGGGGGGACGCGAGAGGTCTGTGCAAGTAAGGAGAATGATTGGCCTCTAACATCGTAAATCACAACACTAGAAGCGCAGCGTATGAAGGGGGATCAAAAAAGGGGGGGGGTCCAGGAGGAAACGAGTTGGCGAGACATCCTCAATGAAAGAGGCAAAAGCGAGGAGGAGCCAGAAATCCTTGGTGGGGACTGAGAAAAACGCATAGAGTTGGCTCAGTAAAGTTAGCCGGGGAAGGAATACGGGCGGCAATTTGAGGTACATCTACAAGATGCGGGACATGGAGGAAAATTGAAAAACGGGCGACTCATTTGGAAGGCATATTCCTTTTTGGGGAGGGGTTGGGGGGTGACGGGAACTCAACTGGAGAGATCTTAATTCCAGAAGAAATTCACTTCTTTCTCTGTGAGGAGGGAGAGGGAGCGAGTGAACCAGAACCTTGCACAAAAAAGAAAAGGGAAAGGATTAAGCAAAGGAAAGTTCAGTTTTTCTGTTATCGTAATGATTAAAAAAAAGGACGTTTCTCTCGAGAAAGGAAACGAGGTTTTAAGGAGGGAGAACAGTAGGCAGCTCTTTGGGGGACTGTTTACTGAAGCTCTTCCATGAATCGCCGAGAAAAAAGAAGGGGAGAAAGCAAAATGCCTCTCTGGTAGGGGAAAAAAGGGACCGAGTTTGTGAAAAGGAAAGGGGGTGGAGCATCAGGCTGATGTTGGGGGGCTTTGAACGGAGCAAAAGTGGGCCCTGCCCCTGAGGACGAAAATCTATGTTATGCAGGTAAGCAAATATTCTGGCCCTTAATCGAGTATCCGAGAAAACCGTTCCTACAGTGGTGGTGGGGGGGGACGGACAAGGAGTTGAACACGGGGAAAAAAGAAAAAGTCATTGAGGGAGGAGAAGATAACAATTCCTTTGGTTTTTACCAGATTGCAAAGGGAAACATTTAGCGGAACCAGTCAGAAGAAAGGCAGGAAGGGGGGAGAAAGAACTT
>Ga0179593_1307149_pt1 | contig 12078 bp, 22 predicted proteins | sample CZODoug2_1_08_16_FD_185931 | JGI IMG/M metagenome (GOLD analysis project Ga0179593, IMG submission 185931) | Vadose zone soil fungal communities from Angelo Coast Range Reserve, California, USA - CZODoug2_1_08_16fungal (PacBio error correction) | ecosystem: Environmental > Terrestrial > Soil >...
CGCAGCCACTGGGGGAGAAAATCCGCCCTAAAAAATAACGGGGAAAATATTCCAGCAAACACAGGTAATTCTGGGGCTGGACCAACAGCAGTCCACAAAAATGAAAACAAGAGGGTACCTGGGGCAAAACGGCAGCACGCCCGCCAAAACGTCAAACAAAAAACCCCCAACCAAAACCTTGAAACAGTCAAAAAGGGGGAAAAATGGGGATCACGTGGTGGGGAATCAATAACAAAGAGAGTGTGAGCGTGGGAAAAAAGGGGAAAAAAGTTTTGGGTGGTTTGGGAAGCTACATGGGGGATTGGAAGGAACAAAAAAAAACACCGAAAAACCAAAAAAACAATAAAAGGAAACCAGAAACGACAACTAGCCAGCAAAACAAAAACAAAAAAAAAAAAAAAAGCAGCAGCTAAAAAGCGAAAGAGATCGGCAAAACTGTGAAAGAAAATAAAAAGTAATTCTGAGGGGGGGGAAAAAATTACGCTTAAAGTTGCTCACAATGGTGAGAAAAAGAAAAAAAGGGGGGGGGGGACAATGAAAAATTTCTGTACGGGCCAAAAAAGAGGTGTCATAAACACGGTAAAAGAAGGAAAATTGGTATCGGTATTGAGGGCAACCAGGAAATGGAAATCTCAGACAAAAAAAAACGAAAGAAGGGTCCCACCCAGCAAGGCAACCCTGAACCTGAGTTGACAAGATAAAAAAAAAACGGGGCTTTTGAAAGGGGGGAATGGGGAGAAACCTGATGAACGGAAGAGGGGACGTAAGCAAATTGGGCAAAAAGGTGCGGGAATAAGGGCTCAAGCGCAGGGACGTCCAGTGGGGCTAAAAGGGACGAATGAATTTGTGGACTTCTGCTCAATCAAAAGGTCCAAGAAAGGGAAGGGGACACAGATTAAAAAACCGTAAAAGGGGAGGGGAAGGGGGGAATCTACAATTGGGCGGGGCAGTGAAAAGTTATGAAATGAGAGAAACAGCCCAGGGGATACGGCATAAAAACCGGGGCATCTTATCAAGAGAAAAACGAAAAAAGTCCAAGAACATTACGCAGATAAAAACTCCCCGCCATTGACCAAAGAAACCGAAAGAGCAAGTGTTAAATTTTGGGCTTGTGGAGGAGACCCAACTAGGGGAAAGGCAAATTGTCCGAGAAAGGGAGGGAAAGGAGACCGACAATGCCACCTCCAGATTGCATGGCAACGGAAGATAAAGGCACAAAGCGAATGCATCTGGCCAGAAAGAACAAAGGCAACAAGGGGAAACGAAGAAAAAGAACATAACAAGAGTGAGTCAACGAAGGGTTTTCAAAAGAAAAGTACCCGGTAACAACCCCCATTGTAACTAATCTAACCTTGGAGGGCCCGAGCTACAAACCCAAGGAGGAGGAAGCCCAAGAAGAGACAGCAGATGGACCGATCATTTTAAATCTAGATCCCTGAAAGGAGTCTTGGGGGGGGGGAAATGGTCAATTGCCAAAAACCTGGGTCGTTGTGAATTTTAGGAGAACAAATGGTAACAACGAGAGGGGTCACAGACTGCACGCAGTAACTAAGTGAAAAAAAACGGGGGCCCCTGCGGGGGGGATACAGAAGGAGAAAGAAACCAAATGTCAAAAATAACCTGTCGGTCAAAACCTCAGAAAAAATTCAAGCTAAATGCCCTGGGGGGTCACGTCCGACGTTTGTTGGGGGGGGGGAAAATTTGGTGTTGGGGAGAAAACGAAGCCTTCCAACAAAAACAGAAAAGGGAGGGCGTTGTAGAAGTGGTGGGGGGCCGGTTACCATGAAGGAGGTGGAAATCATTGGGGGACGGCCGCAATATTCGGGGGGGAGGTGGTCTGTGAATGGTGCACGAAGTTTAAAAAAAAAAAAGTCAAAAAAAGAGGAGAGAAAAACAACGTTTGACAAACGTCCGGACCTTTGGGGTAGACTCAAGGGGGGGAAACGGCGAAGCATGTACCTGGGGGGTCACAGGACATCCCTACCAAACAATTCTGAGAAAGGAAAAAAACTAGAAAAAAGAAAACAAGGAAAAATAAGGGGAGGGCAGCAATTCAACTTTGGGGGGGGGGGTGGATTAATGGGGAGCAAGGTTGAAGAAACCGAAAACAGGGGAAACAGTAAAAGAAGATTTAAGAAAAGAAAAAGAAAGGGGGTACGGGTGAATGGTTGGGGAACAGAGTAAAGAAAATCAAAAAACAAGAAAAACTGGGCAGTATGGAGTGTTCATGAAAAGGTCCATGGAGCAATGCAGTCACATTCGAAGAGGAAAAGGATTGGTTGAACGAGAGGGGGGGGGGAACCAGGACGTTGATCCACGAGGAGGTCGTCAAAGGAAGGTGGGAAAAGGGGAGTAGCAATATCATGGGGCAGGGATAGGGGGAAAGCAAAAAGAGAGATGGTCAAAATAACTTGGACCCAGGTTGCCAGAATGAAAACGTAAAATCTTTGACAAAACCAAGGAAAAAAAGAGAAGGGACGTTGTAGGTTCTGGAAGGACCAGAGTTTGGTACTGTTTGACATATAGAAAGGAAGCGAGAAAAAACACGCTTCCCCTTGATAAGCTTAAAAAAAACAAGGGTCCCCGGAAATCAAAGGCTGGAAGGGAAAAATCATCGAGAAACTGCAAATGGGGAAAAGGAGAGACCTCCAAAGAACACAACAGAGGCCAACTAGTCTAAGAAAAAAAAGGAAGGCCAGGCGCGCTATAAAAGTTCAAATGAAAAGGGAACAAAAGCGGGGAAAGTGCTTGGCAGGAAAAGACGGAATTCAACAGTTTGAAGGGAAAAAAAAGGACAAGTAGAAAACTTGGGGAAGTCAACAATTGCTACAAGGGACAGGATGTAAAGTGTTCTACGTGGGGGTTATGGCTATTTTACTTACAAACTGGTTAACCTTGCAATAACCGAAAAAACCCATAGGAGGGGGGGGGGGGACAACAAGGAAACGGACGAGAGAAAAGAACGTTTGCTGGGATGGAATTGACAGTGTACCCCAAAACAAGGTACATGAGTCTGGAAAAAAGGCGGTTAAAACCGTACAAAGAGTTCCAAAAAGGGGAAAGGGACAACCTGGAAAAGGGTTCTTAAGAAGAGGAACCATGGGGACGGAAAAAAAAACAACCCAGCAAAGGGAACAAAAGAGCTTGAAGCAAAAACCAAGAAGAAAACCACTGAAGACCGGCAGAAAACCTCCCGCCTAACAAAAAACTAAAGGGGGAAGGTTGAGGCAGTGGAGCATACGGGGACACAACAAATACAACCCAATGCAGGAAAAACACAAAGGGGGGGGGTGGAAACACAGGGAGCAAATTCTGTATTACACCGAAAAGATTAGACGGGAAATTGGGGACACGGGATAAAAAAAGAAGGCTGTGAAGGAACTTGTAAGAAAAGGGGTGTGAAGGAAGATAAATAGGGCTCGGGGGGGGATGACCCCGGAGAGGTGGCTAACAAAATCTAAAATGAGAAAAGAAGCCGACTGGCAGGAAAGGGACACAAGAAAAACCTGCAACAAGTTTGTTAAAGCGAAAGGGCAACCAACTAGAGTGAAGGTATGAATCAGAAAGTGCTGAGAAAAAGTGGGCGGAGGAGGGGTGGCGCGGAGTGCCAAAACCCAGAAAATATTTCAGCATGGGTTGCGTAACCAGGGGAAAAAAGTGTATATCGGCCGGAAACTACTAAGGGGGGTTGAAAGGACAGCTTAGAGTCAAAGGGGTGCCAACGGATGTTTCATTAGGGCAAGAAGGCAAGGAGGGAGTGTTGGGGAACCGTTAGTTTACGCAAAGAAGGTGAAGGGCACGAAAAGACGTGGGGCATTGAATAAAATGGGAAAAGATGGCTGGGAAAGGTGCAAGGAGGAAGTTGGGGAGGCCTAAAACAGCCCAGAAAATGAACCTTAAAAGGGAAGACTGGACTCCAGGTCAAGTCGGGGGAAGAAAAAGTGAGTAAAGGGGGAGGGATTGTGGGGGGTGGACTTTTGGCATGAAGCAAAACGTGAAAGCAGGAATAATCCCTACAGTAAAAAAACTTGGGGATAAGTTCCCTGCCAAAAGCAAGGGGGAGAGGGGTTGGACCAAGCAGAAAGATTGCTCAATAAAAAAGTGGGGAAAAGCCAAAAGGCGGGGCCTTGGGGGGAGGTGCGAGAAAAGAAAGGAAAAATGCATCAAGTGCTAAGCCATGGACGAAAAGGGCTTCGCCCTGAAAGGGAACATACTACACAAGGGGGAGAAAATGGAAAAACAACGAAGCATCATCCGGTCACTATAATAATTTTACTTTCGGGTGGGGGGTGTATGCGTGGATAGGTTCAGGGCCCTTGGGGAAGAGGGGAAAAGGGGGGGGCTAAAATGGAAAAAATTTCCAGAATCATGTGGGGGGAAAAAGAATAAAGAAGAAAGCACAGCCAACATATAAAAAAATGGGGGGAAAAAAAGAGAAAGCAGGGGGGAAAAAGGGACATAATCAAGGAAAGGGTCCAAAAGGAGGAACAAGGTCAAGAAGGCAAAACAGAGGGCCGGAAGTGTAGCGGCAAAAAAAAAAGTAGCGGAAAGTTGGAAAATTGTCGACTGGACTTGTTTTTGAGGCTGCAAGGGGGGGTTGGTGTCGCGTGGGTTAGTTGGGGCCACGGGGATGTTGCCATTGTTATGGTTTAAAGGAAAAAAGACCGGATGTAGCGTCAAAAAACAAAACACAAATGAACTAAACGGAACCTCGGATGGGTCGGGAAAGTGCACCAAAAATTGGTGTGGAACACGAAGTGGTGGGGGGGGGGGACCGGTCAGGGGAAGTAAAAAAAGGACGTGAAGTGGGTTAAAAGGGAAAAAACCGAAACAACTGTAACCATTGAGGGGGGTCAAGGAAACAGGGGGGGACCATACACACAGAAACATACAGGGGAAAATTCTCAGTTTAGTGAAAGAGTTTGTGAAAAACAAATGATGAGAGCCTATCACGTCAAGACCCAAACACGAGGGGAGGGAAAAGGGGGGAAAAAAAAAAAGACAGATCTGTATAAAAAATCCACTGTGAAGCCCATCCAACAAACTTCGTAAGCAAGAAACATCCAAGTGGTATGCTGGCTTGGAAAAAGGATAAAAAAACATGGGGGACCGCCGGAAGAAACCACGCAAAAAAAAAAAAGCCCACAAAGTGCACACGGGAAAAACCGGGCACCAAAAAAGAGTGGACGAATAAACAACGTTTGGGGGGGCACAGAAAAACAAAGGCATGTTGAACGGTTCCATTGGGGGGTGGAGTACATAATCTGGGTGGAACTGTTGGGAACACACAGTCAATGGCCAAAAACAGAAAAAAAGCCAAACAAAAAAAGCAAGAACTAAAGACATCCAAAAACAAGCCACGCCCAAAAAAAAAAAAAACGAAAAACTTAGAGAGACGCCGTGCAGCCTGAAATCCACGAAAAAGGGGAAGACGAAGGCGACAGACGGGGAAAAACTCCACAAAAAAAAAAAAAAAAGGACGGTGTTGTAACAGGAGTCTTACATAAACCGAAAGTCACTTGCAGAAATGTAGAAGGGAAGTTTCGGTCACAGGAAGGAGGAACATTCAAACCAAAAAAACAAGGCCAAAGAAAGGACCAGAAAAGGAAGGGAAAAAAAATATTCAAGAGTCTAAACACTATCAGGAGGAGGTTAACAAGGAAAAAGGAACGTGGCACGGCAATTGTTCTGTATGGGGACCGCCGGAGGAGCGAAAAAGTCCGTCAAAAAAAGAGACAAGGATGGATGATGAAGGGGTAGGGGGATTCTGAGAGCAAAGGGAACAAGAAAAAGGCATTAAAAGAAAAACGGAAAACAGAAGCAATAGGAATGTTCTGGGGGCAAGCCGGGGCTTTGGCCAGGTAATTTAGAAAAAAGGAGATAAGCAGTAATAAAGTGCAGGAACCAAAACGGGATCTTAAACAAATGGGAAAAAAATAAAGGGAAAGAAAGACAAGGAAGACAAGTAGTGGAACGAAACGAAACATGAAAGCAAGATACTGGAAGGTCATGGGCGGGGGCTCCTTGACAAAGAAAATCGGAAAGGCCCCATTGTCTGAAATATCTGTTTCAAGGACCCTTACAGGCAAAAAAAGAGGGGCTGGGCAGGCAAAGGTAAAAAATAAAGGGCCCAAATAAGTAAAGGGAAATAGTTCACAATGAAACTACTAGTACTAGGCGTTAGGAGTGACGACGAAGGGGAAACAGTCAAAACCGGAGAAACCCGGTGTGAAAGAGCAAAAAAGAAAAAAATTGGGTTTAAAACGAAAGACCCAAGTATCGGCACGGACTAAAAGACAAAAAGAAAAGGACGAGACATGGAAATCGTGCATCAAGAAAAAAAAAAGGGGGCGGGGGGAGGGGGGTTGGAAGGGGGCCAGCCCAGGGTCGGGGTGTGCGGTTTCGAACTTACCCTGACGCGGTCCAGTCCTCAAAGGAAGTTATAGGTAACCAAAAAAGTCACACCCCCGGTAAAGGAAACAAGAAAAGAAGACTGACGACCAAGCCACTCCGCTAATCACAAATCGTGGGGTGAAACCAGAAATCAGAGATGGAAAGGAATGTGGGGGACGTCGCCGTTGTTTGTAGGTTGTGGGGTGGGGGGGGGGGTCTGGGATGCTCCAAAGTGCCACAACGAAGTGATGGGAGGGAAAGGAGGTGCCGGTGCATGTCAATGACAAATCGAGGGTACTTGCTGTGGGGACGGGGTGCCTTGTGCCCGACCGGACGTTCCCATGTATCAGGTATCTGCGGGGGAAACAATGAGGCAGGGAGGGGGGGACGAGTTGTGTCAAAGTAGAGCGCCATGGGAAGAAAGGCATGGGGAATTGGGGTTCAAAAGTAACAATACTCCAAGCACCGGGGTCTTCATAGGCCAGATTAGCCAACTGTATGGAAAGAAAATCCAGAAGGGGAATGGGGGAGTGGAATGGCCATGGTGGAGAAGGGGGGAAGGAGGAAGAAGAAAGAAAAAAAAAAAAAGGTGTTGGAAGAATTACATAAATTGGAGCAAAAGAAGAAAAGGAAGTTGGAAAGGGTCGACACGGAAGCGACGTCGCAGCACTTTTTAAGTTGATGGGGAAAGGTGGGCAAAGCAGAACATTGAAGGGGAAAAAAGAAGGGGGGATGAAAGGGCGGGGGGAAGGTCAAATCACGGAAAGTATCCAGCGGATGGAGGATAAAATGGAGGTATCCTCCTTTGGAAATGGGGGAAAACCGAAAGTTTTTGCAAGAGAAAGGGGATAGAATGTTTAAACAGAAAAAACCCAGGGGGGGAAAGAAAATACAACAAAAAAATCGAAGAAAGGAAAAACAAAAAAAAAGGGGGAAAGAGGGACAAGAGAGATTCGTGGGTTTCCGGGCAAGGGTAAAACATCAGGGGTCATATAAAGAAACGCTTGGGGAAAGTAGGAAAAACCATATACCTGGGGGGAAATGAAAGAAGAGACTAATCCCACAAGACGGACCCTCTCTGAAGGGAGAAAATAAATTCAACGCTCAAAAAGGGAAGCGTCGACAATGTTCCAACACCATCTTTTAAATGACTCTCCGGGGACTGAAAGGGGAAAGAGAAAAGGACACAGGGAAAATGGGAAAAAAGGGACAATAAGCAAAAAATGCTGAAAGAAAACCCGGATTTCCGATGTCGAACTGCGAAGTAACTGGGGGATTCCATGGGCAGAACCATGCATGGAAAAATGGGGTGGGGGTCTAAACATGGTGGGGGACTAGAAAAGGGAAAAAAAGGGGGATCAAAATGAACCTCCCAAACATCAACCAAAAAAAGCAAGGGTTTATTTCCCCGAAAAATACAGGGCAGAAGGGAACCAAGAAAAAAAGAGCTGGAGGAGTGTGTGGAAAGGAAAAAAGGGAAAAGGCAACCCCCCCCCCCAAACCCCTCGCATTGGCCAAAAATTGCGGATAACTCAAAAAAAAGAGGCACACCAAGTGTGACGCAGAAAAATAAGAGAACCCTGGGACGTCGGGGAAAGGCACAAAAAAAGAAAAGAATAGGGGGAGGACCGAACAACGTGTCTGAACAATGAGGGAAAAAAAAATGGGGCACCTGAAAAACTAAGCTAACAAAAGGGGTGGGGGGGGCTGGAGCATAAAAAACTGAAAAAAAAAAACAAAACCCAAAACCTGCGTGAAGGACCCAAAAAGAACTCCAGCATCGAGGGAAGGGACACAAAAAAAAAAAAAAAAAGGGGGGAGGCGAGAGGGGGGGAGGGGGAAGAAAATAGCTGTTTCGAATTGAAAGACCGTTTGCGAAGGAAGAAAGAACTGCTTTGAAAGGGGAGTGGGGCCAACGAGGTGTACAACCAGGTGTCTAAAGGTCGAAAACGAAAGGCCGTGACCAGGGCAAAAATACAATACCAAAACGAAAACGGTTGACAAAAAAAATAGAGGGGAATTGTATCTTCATAGGGGGAAAGGGAAAAGAAGGGTAAAAAGTCGATCATGGGGGGGAGGGAAAGGGACAAAACCCAAAAGATTGAAACAGGGTTGGTAAAAGGAAGGGAACTACGAGCGACTGGGCAAATGAAAGGGGGGGTGGGGTGGGGACGGGCTAAAGGGGGGGGGGAAGTTGGAAAAGGGGTAAGATTTCAGAATCTCGATTTTTCCATTTATGTGGGGAGAATCGGGGAATGTCCTAAAAAGAAAACCGGGGGCAAAGGGGGGGTTGTCTGGGGAAAGATGGGGGGGACATTCGAAGGCCCTGACGTGGGTGGAAAAAACCGACCAATAAACAGGAAGGCTCAAAGGGGGGCCTCCTTGTGGAAAAACATGGCGAGGGAAAGCATTTGGGTAAATGGGTACTGTTGGTGACGATATGGGAGGAGCCGGGTGGGAAAGTGGGGGCACGAGGTCTTCGGGGAAAGAAAAAAGAAAAAGGGAACAAGAACACCAATGGATTGCAACCGAAAAAGACCAAGGAAGGCTCATGTCCTACTGTAAAAGAAATTGAGGGACTTGGGGGGGATTTTGCAACAACAGAAAGAAAAGACAGTGAAAGAAAGAAAGCAAGGGGACTGGGCCATGGAAAATTGAGGTCCAACGACCTTAGAGGCCATAAAATGCAAGAAATCCAAAAGATAACATAAGGGTCTAAAGTTGGGAGAACAAGAAGAGTTATAGGGAAAATGAAGGTTGGCAGACCCTTTGGGAGGACGAGAAGGGGGGGTGACGAGGATATGTAAAAGACTCCGGGGGGGAACCGAAAACATAAATAGACAAAAGCAAACCACAGGGAACGAAAAAGGGGGAAAAGAAATCGGGGTGCAGAGTACGAGTTGAAATGAAACCGAAAAAAAGAGGGATGCACCGTCGAAACAACTCCTAAGTTCATCAGGAGAATCAACGGAATGTGAAAAAAAGGAAACGGACGAGAGAAAGCTGGGGGGGGGAGATTTTGGGTGGGGGGAAAAGGGCAAGCCAAGGGGTGCAACAGGCTGGGAGGAAGTTGGTTGGGAGGGGCATTATGGGGGTTAGGGACGGGTATATGATGGGGCCGGGGGAAAAAAAAAGGGGGGGGGGGAAAAAAAATTGACAAAAACTATGTAAAGCTACAAAAAAAAAAAAGAACTTAACATCAGGAGGCTGTCTCGGAACCCAACGGAGCGGTGAAAAAAACAGGATGGGAAAAACGGTCAAGAGTCAAAGGGGGGGAAGTCGCGGGTTTTGCAGGGGGGAACTGAACGTACCAGGGGGGAAGGGGGGGTCGGGTGGGACAATGCAATAACAAATGGATTATTAATCGCGGGGCACCTGTGAAGGAGGGTTGGGAAGAATCAAAAAAATGGGGGGGATGATAATAAGAGAAAAAGCAACAAACCAAAAGGGACTTGGGGAAAGTAGATAGATGAGGTCTGAATCCCCACGGGAGACAGGTCCAACTCCGAATAACGGAAGAGGGGAAAAACACAAGAAACCAATGGTATAGGGGGGGGGAGGGAACAAGAAAAAAAAAGACAGGGGATGGGGCCTAATCTTAACAACACTAAAGACCAGAAACAAGGACGAACGGAACCCAAGAGTTAAAAGAAAAAGTGGGGGGGAAGTCAGAACTAAGGGGGAGAAGTGATAAAGTTGTGGGGGGTGTTGAAAATCTAAAAATAAAAAGAAAGGTAGGAACAACACCAAATAAAATGGGGGAAGGAAAAACGCCAAAAAAAAAAAACTACACATAAACAAAAAAAAAAAAAAACAAGAAAAAAAATAAAAGCAAGCTACAAGGAACGGGTGCCAACCTCAATTGGAAGGGGGAGGTATCGAAAAATGGGAACGGGGACGTGAGACCCAGGGGTTCCAATGAATTTCAATACCCCGGAATGATAGTAAAAGGAGGGTGGGGGAAGGAGGGAGGTAACAGTATTGGAAGAAAAGCCAAAGCCCCGCAAAAGACCTTCCTCAGCAACAGGAACTATTAAAAAGGATCGAACAACTGAGTGGGGGGGGATAGGAGAAAAAAAATGAGAGGGGGAATGAGGGGAAAACCTGAACAGGGGGAGGGGGGGAGAAATCAGAAAAAAAACTTGGCGAGCATTCATCCATGAGTAGACAAAGAAGGGGTGGGTAGGTATGGGGACAGGGGGGTCCTGCGCAATCACGGGTCCCAACTTGATGTTACAGAAAAAAAAAGAAGAGAGAAGGAGGGTAGGTTAAAAGAGAACAGGGGGGGAGGGGGATGGACTTGGAAAATCAATGATAGGAACTGAAGGTAAATACAGGGCTAACCAACGGCATCAAACCAGAAAGAAGACATGAAGGAAAAAAGGGACATCCGCAAAGGAAAAAGGAGCGAAAAGGGGAAAGAAAAAAGGTAAGGGCGGGGGGCTCAACACCCCAACAAAAAAAAAGGCCATTGTCGAAGCAAGAGGGACAATCTCTCAGGACACGCAAAACCGGCAGGAAAAAAATGAGGAAACATAAAAAAAACGCAATCGATAGAAAAAGGGTTGCAAGTAACGAGAACACAAAAAACGGGGGGGATCGCGAATGTTCAATGACAAGGAAACCCGGTGAAAGAGCATTCGGTTGTTTGCACCAAGGAGAAACCCAAATAGAGCAAAAAAAACATATCCAAGCACTGATGAAAGAAAGAATTAAGAGAGGAATAGAGGGGGGAAAAAATGGAGTTGACGGTGGGGGGGGGTGACAGTGGGGACGAAACAAGGGAAGGTGGGGCTATAGACACAGTGGGGGGGTAACAAAGAAGGCAAAAGAAAAAGGGAAAAAAGAAAAAGTTAGTGAACTCAAAAAAACGGGCTGAAAAGGATAAAAAAACCTAATTCCAAAAGGAAAACAAATCAACCGACATGTCAGGGGTTCCTCCACAATTCGACACGCTGGGGGGGGCATTAAAAAAAAGACCTGGCAGGGGAGAAATTGGGTTTGGGGTTTGGGGGGGAAGGAAAGGGCCACAGCACTCACCAGTGGGAAGGGTACAGGTATGGGAAGGTGCATGTTCATCATTGTCCAAATACTGCGGGGAAAAGGGAAGAGGCAAGGTCAGGCTGTGCCCAGGGGGACAAAAAGGGGACATGTTTTCCTCAGGAAAGACTGCAAAACCAAGGGCTTTTCCCACTGTTGGAATCCAAGTAAGACCATTAGGGGCATGTACGGGGTGGGTCACTGGCAGCTCCCAAAAACTGGGAAGCGAAAACAAAAGGGTGGGGGAACTAAAAAAAATAAAATACTTGGAAATGGGGGGGGAGGGTGGGAGTGCAGTGGGGAGCACAATTGTTAAAGTAAGCCAGAAACAATGAAAAAGTACAAGAAAAAGGAAAAAAGGAAAAAAAGTAAAAGGTGGAAAAGGGTTGTCCAAAAAAAATGAAACTCGAAAATTGGCCAGGGAGGAAGGGGAAAGGGGGGAAAAAGGGAGAGCAGCACGGGGGTGTGTCAGGGACCAGTTAGCAGAGAAGATGTGGGGAAAAAAAAAGGGACGCTTCGAATTGAGAGATAAAACCGGCAGCAGGATGAAGGGAAAGCGGTGAGTGGTATCAAGATAGGGGGGAGAGAAGGGGAAAAGACTAGGGTGCAAAAATAAATGTGGAAACCCACAGTCAATAATACAGA
>Ga0179593_1308817_pt1 | contig 12078 bp, 17 predicted proteins | sample CZODoug2_1_08_16_FD_185931 | JGI IMG/M metagenome (GOLD analysis project Ga0179593, IMG submission 185931) | Vadose zone soil fungal communities from Angelo Coast Range Reserve, California, USA - CZODoug2_1_08_16fungal (PacBio error correction) | ecosystem: Environmental > Terrestrial > Soil >...
TCTCGTCGCGTTTCAAAGAATCGAGGGGGTTGCGGTCTAAAAACTCATCAAACAAAGATATTATGAAAGAGATCCAGACCAAACCCGACGAGGGGGAGTAAGTTGTCAAAAATACAATGCGAAGAAAAAAACCGACGTCGGTGAAAAAGGAAAAAAAGAGAAAGCCCCGGGGCCCCCGTAAATCGTTAAAGATTCGTCGTCTCCGTGCAGGGCCCACAGTAGGGGGGGGGGAAATCCCCTGCGGGAATGAAAGAGGGGGAAAAAAAAAGATAAAGAAGGGGGTCGGTCAATGAAAAAAAGAGGGTGGTCCGGACGAGTGTCAAGCCGTCTTGTTAACAAAAGAAAGGAGAAACCATTTTAGGAAGGGGAGAACGCGGTCTTGCCGTAAAAGAGGATTGAAAGGGGTCAGCAGGTGAAAAAGGGGAAAAAGATAAAGTCCAAGGCGGGGGTTGACGGTCACTTTCCCGCAAACCGCTGGGAACATCAAGGGAGAGGGTGATCAAAAGGTCGTGGAAATTTGGGGACGAGTGTTTCCAAGATGGACGCTGTATGGGTACCTTCACTTCAGCGGGGAACTGACTGTCAAGATTAAAAGCTGCTGGGTGGGGGGGGGGGGGGGGTCGAAACAACTTGTAAATAGAGGCAATTGCTCGGCGCTAATCCATTCACCCATTTCCGTACGGAGAAAGAGCTTTGTTGATCTAAAAAATATCTGAATCGACGTGCAGCGAAAAGGAAAAGAGGTGAGGAAAAGGTTGGGGAAGCCATCCAGGGAGGATAGAACCCGATGTCAATCAGTCATAATTCCGGAACACTTAAACAATTTAGTTTTTTATTGACGAAGAAAAAAAGAAGAGCCAAAGACAAGCGGGGAAAAGCAATGCCCGGATGGAGTCGGCGAGTCTCAAAGGGGAAAAGGGAGCAAAAGAACGCAAATTCTGATCTCATCCGTAATCGCAGGTGCGGCATTCTAGGGGTATTAGTGGGCCATGAAACGGATAAAAAGGGGGAGATTCGGCTGAAGATGGGGTAAAAGAAGACTGGTTGAGGGGGGGGTTAACTGACGAAAGGGGGATCGGGTGCGGGGGACAAGAAAAAAGCTTTCTTAGGGCAACCAATTGCCGTCGACGGGGAGGAGGGGACGGTTAAGCGTGGGAGGGAAAAGTCAAACGAAAAAACGGAGACATTGACGAAAAAGGAGAAATTCGGGGCGGTCGATGAAAGATCTGTTCTTTATTCTGCCATTCGACTTTAATGTATAAAAACAGAAGCAGCGACCGAAGAGGACTGGGAGGGATTTCATCCAAAGGGGGAAGATAACTCTCAAAAAAGGGGCGAACTCGTCGTATCGAAGTGAGGGGGTTTACATAACGCCCCCCAAATTGTCGACCATCAGGGTTAAATAAAGTGGGGGGGAGCTAAAGGAAGGAGAGGAAAGCGGCGAATTGGTGGGAGAGAGACGGGGGACCGCGTATCAAAAGGAAGGGGGGAAAGATGAAGCGGCAATGGCGTCATTGTTATAGTTCCCGTACTTGGACCTCAAGTGGGGGGAGTCCCATTAAGCCGGTCCGCATCAGCGAAGATGGAGGGGGGGGGGGAAAAGGCGAAAAAAGGGAGAAGAAGGGAGGGGGGGAACAGAGATTAAGTGGCCTAGCTGTGCCTGGCCGCCTTCTATACCCCGGAGGAATCACCTCATCAAAGGAGGGAAAAAACCATGAGAAGAGGAAAGGTACAAAACAGTCGAGGGGAGTAGGAGTGGGAAGGGGCCAATCTCTAACTAAAATATATGGGAAGGGAGGAGGAGGAGAGTTGGGAGGTGTAAAGTGAACGGACATGAGTTATGTTCGTGCCTCCACACAAAGGCCATACCCTGTCTGATCTGGAGGGAGGAAGATTCGATAGCGGAGCAGGGGAGCTGGGATGAGGGGAGGGGTGGAGATCACGGGTTGGAAAGGGGGGGGGGGGAAGCCGGAACCGTCAGGGAAACACGCTGTACTTTTAGAATCTCCTTAACCGGTGGGGGAGACAGAACAATGCGTGCCATAGCTAGCGAAACAAAAAAGGAGGATGATGAAAGAGTATGCAAGAGAAAGGGGGAGTTTCTCAAAACGCAGAAAAAAAAGGACTACGGAAGAGGAAAAAAGGAAAGAAAGTGCAAGGCCGACAGGTCCGGGTAAGACGTTCACTCACCGTCAACACAGAAAACCCCAGCCCAGACGTCCACGGCCGGATCAGATCCACCTGAGGACAGAAGAAGGACACCCGTCTGGCAAGGTTGGGGAGGGGGGGGGGGGGGGGAGAAAAAAAAAAAAACAAAAGTTGAAAAAGGACTGAACATGATTACCGCTACTATCTGGGAGGGAGGGTCTACTCCGATAAAAACTTGGGAAAAAAAATCGACGCGGTTATTAATAGGGAGAAAGAATGTGCATCAAAGGGAGGAAGGTGGACCAAAGGAAAAGGGAAAACGAACGCAGATTCGCCAAGTATAAGCTTGCAGGCAGGAGGGCAAAGGTTCAGGAACCAACTTTCTTACGGCCACAAAAAAAGGGGAAAACGATAAAAAAAAGGGAGGAAGGGGGGAAGATGCGAGAACCTCAAAAGCCCTCTATACCACCAATGAAGGCGCTCTGCCCTGAAGGCGGACGCAAAAAAGGGAAAGAATAGGTAAAGGGGGTCACGAAGCAGAGAGGGAAAAAAAAAAAAATCAAAAGGGCTAAAAAAGGGAAAAAAACCCCCCAAAAGTATGAGAGTGGCGCGAATCTGGAAGGGAGCCGCATCCCATCCGCCTCGTCCCTGTGAAAGCTGCTTGTGTTGTAAATACAAAAAGATCCAAATGGAACCTGCACCACAGAGAGAGGAAGAACCTGGGGAGGGAAAGAGTAGCGGGGACAAAAAGAACGGGTTGCGTCCTACTTCGAAAAATCCAGCAGGGTTTACCCAAGCTCATCCTTCCTAGGGGGGGGGGGGGGGGGGGGGGGGGGGGGGGGGGGGGGCAGTTGGTCAAGAAGAAATAAGCCGTGCGCATAGACCTAGGGAGGAAAATAGTCTCAGAGCTCCCAGATCTGGGAAAACAAGAGGACAGCACGAACCATCCCGCCCTCTCATGCGCAAAGACAATGAAACCGGAAAACGCCCTGGATGGGGTTTTACAGGAAAGGGGGGGGCAGACTGGAAAAGTGGGAAAAAAGACGGAAATACTCAAAGTAGCAAGGGTCTGGAGGAGTTGGTATGCAAAAACGATCCGTAAAAAGATACCTTACGTTTAAGTTCCTTATCAAAACGGGTGAAGCGACTGGGCGGCTGATAAATACGCCGATACCTGTGAAGAAAAAGGAACAGAGGTGAATGAAAAAACGTTAAGTTAAGAGGTGGAAAACAACAAGCAGCCGCGGTTACGGGGAGAAAATTGGGTCTGAATGGCTTGTCCAGTTATTAATGGAGGGAGGCCCACCAACCATCAAAAGAGGAAGAGACAGCAGGGACGGGAAAGCACCGTGAAGTAAAAAACAAAGAAAGCGGGAAAACAGGTTCTATGGGGGGACAAAGGCCAAGATTGTTAAGAAAAAAAACCTAACCGTGATTGGGTGGGAAAAAAGGAGGGGGCGGCAAAGGGAAAAAGAAAAAAAGCTGAACCTAGCGGTGAGTGACTGCGACCGTACAAAGGCATCACTTAGCCGAACTAAGGGTAGAAGGTGAGCAGGCAAGTTTTCGGGAACGGGTGGGAAAGGAGGGTAAAAGCCGCTGCGAACAATTACACAGAGGACAGGAAAAGAAAGGAGGGTGGAATGAAAAAGGGGAGGGAAAGTGGTCAACATAGGAATAAACTTTATCAATTCTTATGGCCGCTTTACTCACAAATCTGTGAAGCGTCGGTAACGCTGTTCCAAAACGGTCTCCTCCGGAGTAAGGAACTTACTGGGGCGAGTTGAGTTCACGAAAGAACGCGGTTGGATCTAGAAAAGTGGTACCAAAAAGCGAGGGAGAGAATAGCAAAAAACGAGTAGTAGGAAAAAAGAATAGAAGCACCCTCTCGAGTTTTTTCACAACGATATCACCCCCAGGAGACGTTAACCTAAAACTCGCGACCCGACAGTCCCAGCGGGGAGCCAAAAAAAGGGAGTGGGGGGGGAGGGGAAGAGAGACGCCGGGCTTTCCCGCCCCGGCCTTGAAGTATCCTCGGTTTCCCACCATCTATCCAAATTACCTTTTGGAGAAATAAAAGGTGTCCGTCCGGACAGCTGAGGGGTAACGGCTGTGGTAAAGAAGGAACGGGAAACAGCACCCAGAAAGAAGAAAATGAGGGGGAGAAAGGCGAAAGGGATCCCGGGCCTCTGCCGTCCCCAGCGTCCTTTCAAAACGATTAATATAAAAAGCGGGTCAAGGGAAACGGTGAGTCCCTTTGGAAAAAAATCAAGAGGGGGAGAGGGGGGAAAACTGAGGGAGCTTATTTGTGTCACTTAAAAAGGGTGAACGCGGCTTTAATGGGGGGGTGTCTCGTCAACGGTTAGGGACAAGGCAAAAAAGGACGGGAAGGAAAAAAGGGGGTTGGGGTTCAAAACAACTTGGGGGAGAAAAAATCCCCTGCAAGAAAAAATTCAGACGGGGCCCGAGGGCAAAAAACTCTTTTTCCGGAAGTGTGTTGGAAAAGAGTCGCAAACGGAACGGGGAAAGGAAAGCTGCATAGGGCCTTGGTTTATCGTTCTTCTTCTCCCGACTGGAATTAAAAGAAAAAACCGGATGGGTCGATGAACTTAAAGAAGGACAAGCAGAGTCCAACGAAGTAGGGGGATTGGGGAAAAGGGAGAAACAGAAAACGAGAGAAAAAGAAACGCAAATGAGGGAAGAAGAATGGTAGGATTGACTAAGCTTTTTAGAAGGACACAAGTCGGGCAGGACTCAAAAAGATCGGACTTGTCAAAAAGGGAGAGGGGGTTGGGCATGGATAAGGCCCGCATGAGCGGAAGGAGAACATGGTCGGGCTGAATCTGGGAAAAAAGAGGGGGGGGAAGCTGGATTCGCTTACGGGTTAACTAATCGCGTTATGACAACTTTGATGGATGATTTCACCAAACTTGGTGACTTAGGGAGAGGGGTGAAAGCGTCAGGGGAAGCGGTGGAGGAGAAGGAGTCCAAAGTAACCGCTAAGGGAAGAGAAACTTTCAAAAGGGTCAATCGGGGTCTGGGCACTTTCACTGAATGGGGGCTTGAAGGGAAAACCAGACAGAAAATCACGGGGACAGGCAGTTGTTAGGATCACAGGATTGAAGGAGGACGAAAAAAAAAGACAAAAATATGGGGGGAGGGGAAGTGCGGACAAGGTTAGGTGTTGGTACTCACGCTGCAGGAAAAACACATTTCTAACAGGGAAAAAGGGGAAGTAAAGTGGGGGGTGATAAGAAAATTGGCAGTGCCACGCGGAAGAAAATGAAAGACGGTAAAGAGGGGGGGGAAAGGTAGAGAAGGCGCGGCCACAGTGCTTCATGGGAAGCTGTCCGTGAAGGTGGAAGGGAGTGCAAAGTGGGGGAATCAAGGGAAGACTTGGACCGATAACTAGGGCATCCATGAAAGGAAGAGAAGGACAGAAAGAGCGGGAAAAGTAGAAGGGTGGGTCCGTCTCGGTGCCGGTTTCCGGGCACCTACACAGGAAGCATCAAAAGGATCAAAGGGATTACTCCAAAAAGAGATCGCAAGGGGGACAAAAGGGGGAGCGGAAAAGGGAGGAGAAAAGATCAAGGTCAAAGAGGGAGATGGGAATGAAGGGGGCGGCGTTGTAAGGTCCCGTGTCAGTTGTAGCGGAGTTGCGTACCAAAGGGGAAAAAACAAAACAACAACTGCACAGAACCCGCTGTGATGAGAGTCAGAAAGCGGTAGGAGCTTGCAGCCGGAGGAAAGGAAAAGGCTGAGGGGTTGGCGGTTGGTCTAAGTTTAGGTCGTGACTCTTCCAACCGGTAACCTGGGCGGGGGCGGAAAAGTCGCGGGGAATGGGGGAGGATCGCTCAGGGGAGGGGGAAAAAGGGGAGGTTGCAAAAAAGAGAGTGGGCGTAAAAAAGCGAGAGAAAACAACAAGGAGGGGAGAAAGGATATGGCCCAGAAAGAGTTTATGTCCAAACATCGAGTAAAGGAAGGAATCCTCAGGAAGGACCACCAAGGGACAGGTGCTCAGTAAGGGGAAAAGTCAAATTGCTCAAAAAAGGGGGGACAACAACCAAGAATCGCAGGCAATCCAAAGATGCATCTACGTTAACATATTATGGGGGGTTTGGGGGGAAAGTAACGGAAACAAGAAAAAGCTAACAACAGGGGGAAAAAGGGAATACAAGCGAAACGATGAAATAAAGAGACTGAGGGGAGGCTGAGGGGGGGGGAAAAGGAAAGGTCACGCCGATTTGTCACCCAATATAGCGAACGTGAGTACTCCTGTGATGAGTCTCGACTGGGAGGAGTACCGGCCAGGCAAGGCCAAAAACTTACATCGGAAGGGGAAAGCGAGCGCAGTGAGAAGTCAAAACAGCAAGAAAAGGGAAAGAGGCTTCAAAGGAATGAAAGGGCGACCACTAAAAAAAAAAGTCAAAGGAACTAATTACTCAAGACCGAGAAAGCGATCCTCTCAAACCGTAGTAAGAGGTTAACCTGATATCGCAACAAATGGGAGGGAACGGACTGGAAACCAAAAAACGGAATCGGAAAAAAAGGGGTGACAAGGAAAGAGGGAGCATTTTTATGCCTAAAACTATTTACACCACAAACGATACTACTAACTGATCGAAAAAACATTTGAGAGGAGCTAGAGGAGACCTTGGTCCCGAAAGCACATCCGAAGAGCCCGAGATGGCGTGGTGGGGAGAAGCAAAGGAGACCATGGCAGGATCGGAAAAAGGTTAACCCTTTTGGGAGAAACGTTATCAAGGAAGGTCGAAAAGGTTCCCCTTTCGTGGACGCTTCCGACATCCCACGCTAAAAAACGAAAAATAACATAAAGAAAGGTGGTGGGTCAGAAGCAAACGCCGGCCAGACCTTTATGTGATCCCTTAAGATCCTCACAAAACCAGAAAGTCTTGGGGGGGGAACACAGAAATTGCAAGGCGAACCATACTTTTCAGGAAAGCAAACGCAAGCATGCGGAAGAGAAAAAAAAACAAAGATCCGGGACGCAAAAACCTACGGAGTGGAGCGAAGGGGGGGGGAGGGGGGACGTCAAAGTGTCTAGCCAGCATGCAGCCCTTATTTAACTCTTGGTTGGAGGAGCGGGGGAAAGATAAAATCCCAAGACATGAAAAGGAAAAAGACGCTGATTTGGAAAAAGGGGATCAGAACGGGGAGAGACGACTGCATGGGGCAGGAGGCGGACGCCGATCACCAAAGTTCCGCACTGCATTCGGAGGCTTTTTCAAAGTAATGAAAACCGATAAACAAAGACAGAAAGAAGAGGGCGCTGACTGGAGATGAGTCGCGCAAAAAAAAAGAAGGACTTAATTAAAAAAAAAGGAGGAGGAAACACACCAACCAATCGCGTGCAATTAACGCCTGGAATCAACGTGACTTCCGGAATCACCAGGGGCGTACAGGTTCGGGGGGAAAACAAAGAAACGTCCAGCTTAGCAAGCTAACAGGATTTGGCCGCGACGGGAAAAAAATTTAACTTAAAAGAGAGTAAACGTCACCAATATTTGAACGGTGCCTTGGGTACCTTCTGGAAAGAGGAAAAATTCGAAGGGGTCTGGAAGGTAAAGAGTATGCACGCTCAATGTTTAGTCACTTTTAAGCGGGGGGGGGTAGACCAAAAGTCTACCATTACCGGGGCCGGAACTTAAGAAAGAGGGGAAAGGGGGCAATGAAGTGCTGGATCTGGGTGGACAAAAAAAGCTACATTAGAGCCAGGAATGGAAAGAAACGGACGCACGAGAACTCTGAATCTCGATCACTCTTGCTATCCTCCGCGCGAGCGTCTTTTAACCGGGAACTGACTCAAAGAGGGGAAGGACGCCTGTTTACCAAAAAAGGCGATGCGGGGGTGCCGGAGACGAGAGAAACAAAAGGAAGGGGGAATAGGGAAAACCCCACTTAGAGGTTTAACAGAATAGAGTCAACCCCGCAGACGGAATACAGTAGCAGGTAAAAAGCCCACAAAACATAGTTAAACCAGGAAAGGCAGAGTAGCTCACGGGGAGTAACAGAGAATCCCAGGAGGGGGAAGGGGAGCCGAGGTTCATACAAGATCAAAAAGAACCGTTTGCACACTCCAGCGTGTTCCGGACAGAAGGGGGAGGGGAAAAAAGAAAAAGGTGAAAACTCCGTCACCTTTTAAGAAAAAAAAGTGGGACCGGTGAGACGAACTGCAGTGGAAAAAGGAAAGGCGACAGGAAGGGAGAGTAGAGGACCCGTCCCCGGGTTACCCCAGGAAGTTATCGTTTGCGGCCGGCAACGCAAAGAACACCAGACCCGGAGCGGGGTGTTATCCCACTCTTGTAAAAGGGTGCTGAGGGTTGAAAGAAGAAGCGGACTGGGGGAAGGAAACGGGGGCGGTAACAGCCTGCCTGTCAATAAGCGATCTGGTTGTGGGAGCCTACAACGTGTAAGAATTCACCTGGAGAAACGACGCTAAAAGCCAATGAAGCCGACATTCAGCAGGGTACAGCGTGCATCTGTTGAAAAAGCCCAAAACGGGAAAAAAAAAGACTTTAAACAAGGAAAAGACCTGATGCAATAGGGGGGAGGGGGAAAGGGGGGGGATCAGAGGGGAGGGGCAGAATCAAAGGAGGCAATCTCTAAACAATCGCGTCATAATTCCGGACACAAAACGTCCAGGGATATTGGATTATAGGGGTGACATAACAAAACCAACAATAGCTCACGGCAGGAAGAAGGTGAGGACGGCAAAAAAAAATCGGGGAGAAAAAGGGGAGGCCGACAAATCGCTCACACTCCTTCCGACGTGCTATAGGTTTGGCAGTGGAAAATGGGAACCGCATGCGCGGGAGAAACAGAAACAGTTGAGGGGGGGGGCGAGGTCGCCTGATCGGGGAAAAAAAAGGTATGTGGCGGGGAAAGGAGGCAGGACTACATGGGAAGAAGCATTGCGAGAAAGCGCACGCAAGAGTTCTCTTCACCAACGGTGAGTATTATTGGCTGGAGTCGGCGGGTAAGAGGTATGTCTGGAAAGTGTACACGGGAACGGACCGGATACCCGTGGAAAGAAAAAAAAGTCTTTCATAAACGAGGGAAGGTCCTGGCATGAAACTTGTCACTGCCATTTTTAATTTTACTTGCTCAAAAAAAAGCAGCAGCTCACCGGAGATACGATTGGGGAAGGGAGGGTATCCAGGTCTTCGATTCAAACGGAGAACGGCGAAAAATTAGGTGGAGAAGTAGGTAGAAAAAGGAGGGGGGTGGGGGGTCGGCTCCACCAACAAATGTCCGACCCTCATTGTCCATGGTTCATAAAAGTGGGTGCTGGGAAGGCACCAATCTCCTGAAAATTGGTGCAATAGAAGGGAAAAAAAGGGAATAGCAGGTGTGGAGGCAGCGTCAAAAAAACATTTGGCTTGGGGGGTATGACGGGGGAAGGGAGTAGCAGTGGATTCCAACTGAAAGAAGGTGGGCCACCTAGGAAGGAAGTGGGATGGGGGGGGGGTGACTGAAAAAAGATACCTTAAGGGGGAAGAAAGAAGAGGGGTAGAGTTGGATTCCTCGGGGACGGCGAAAAAGGACTAACCCGAATCACCATTAGAAGTAAGGAAACGAACGCATGTTTACAAAATGAGAGGGAACGCGGACGACGAGAGGAAGAAAAGATATCGCTGGAGAAGGATCAAGGTGGGAGAGGGGAAAGGAAAAACTGAAAGTTTGTAGCTTTCGTTGTTCTGCGCCCAACTGACCACTTCCCCTACCGGGAGGATGTAATCGGCGAGCTCGGTGACTGATCGGCCAAGGAGACGTAATGGGAGGGGGGGGGGGGCGGTGCAAATGAGGGTTTTAAGGAAGAGGGCAAAGGAAAGGTCAGGTCGGAACATTAAAGGGATGAATTCGCGAGGAGCGGACCGAGGTGAGGGGAGGGAAGAGGCGTGCCAAGAGGGGACTCTCACAACAAAAAAAAGGGAGGGAAGAGATAGTATGGACATTTTGACGGGCAAACTCGAAACAGCTACTTATAGGAACATTCAGCGAATGGGACTCCATCCAAGAAAGGTAAGTTTAGGGAAGAAGAAATGAAAAGGTGCTCGCAAAAAGGCCAAAAAAAAGAAAAAAAGGAAGATACGGGAAGCTAAAGAAAGTATTAGCATGCAGACAGCGGTCCTTAGTTGGTTTCGTTAACGCAGCACAGCCATAAGGTCACTTACAAAGAAAAGAATTATACTACAGCGACGGAGGGGAGAAAGATTGAAAAAAGGAAAAAACGCGAAACGGGTTGGGAAACCAGGACTATCATCGGCGGAGACTAAAGTTGATGAGAGGAGGAAATCGACTGGGTCGCAGAAGGGAAAAAACAACAGGAAACGGAGAAAGGATTTGTTGTTTTCCGAGGGGGGAGGGGACAATACGGACAGATTCGGTCAACCCTTAAAAAACTAAAACAAAGAGTCGAGGATGGCGGGAAAAAGGGGAGGAGAATGGGATCCAACTGGAGGGAAATCAAAAAAAAACGGGAACCGAAAGGAAAGACAATTCCAGCACTGGACCGAAGACACCCCTTCGCCCGAGGAATGGATCAAAAATTGTCGGCCGAGTCTTGCCACTCCTGATGAGAGGAAACATTTATGAAGACAATGAGGTCGGAATATGGAAAAGCGCCGAAGTGTACAACACACAAATCAAACTTCTCTACACATCTTGGGGAGGTACTAAAAAAAGAACATTGGAAAAGAAAAGAGCCTCCGGCCCAGTTGGTAGAAGAGAGGGGGGGGGTGTACTTCAACTTATGCACAGGTCATTGTACAATACCTTTCCTCCAGGGGAGACTCCCCGGGTGAGTAATTAGCTACAGGGTTCTCCTGGGGTCAAAGTTACCCGTGGGACGACTAAGAAGACAGACGAAAACGAAAGACCCCTTGAAAAGTGGTGAGCCCGCAGGTGAAAAAAGCAAAGAACAGGATAGGGGAAAGACACGTACGTCAGCTAGAACCATCAACCAGACTTTTAACTGACAGCAAGAATAGGGGCATAAATTAGCTAAAAACTCTTCGGGCAAAGAATCCAATGAAAAAGATACGGGCCAGAAAAACTGGCGATAGGGAGGTAGAGGGAAAGCGGGGAGAGCTTGGTTTGGACGCCGAAGCAATACTCACTTCGCAAGCTCCTTGTAAGGATCGGGTTGCAAAAACCCTAGAAGGCCAAGAAAAGAAGAAAAACGGAAGCTGTTACGCCGGAATAGGAATGAGCGATAAAAAAGGAAAAAGAATACTTAGGGGAGGGAGGAGAAGACGCCGAGACAAAGGGGAAAGACCTATCAGCGTTTTTCGAATGCACTTAGCTAGTGGGAATGAAACAAGAGAACTTCCAAAAGGAGAAGGCGGGCACTGGAGGAATGGGATGAGGCGGCAAAAAAAAAAGTTACATGTCTGAAAAGGAGGAGACACCCAAACCAGTCCTCGTCAAGTCTTCAAGGACCTTGTACAATACAACACCCTTTGGCTTCAAAGGAGGGAACAACAACCTAAAACACTTCAAACAAGTGGGTTCCAAAAACCCGCTAACGTGATGGGAAAGTGGAGGAAAGGGGAAAAGGAAAACGAAGATAAAGTAGTTGGAACGTTAAAACTGGACTGCGACCGCTACACGCATCACTGTCCGCAAAAAGGGCAAAAAAAAGAATCATGGTGCTGTCACTGGGGACTTCTTGTAAAAACATCCCTTCGACCAGTACACTGTCCAAGAAAAAAAGAGGGAGGAGGTGGATTGGAGGGGTGGGACCATCGAAGGGCCTTTCGCTACGTGGGTACTCACTTAGCTCTGTAATCTCTCTGAACGTAAGGGGTCCGTGCTAAAAACTTCTGGGGAATCGATGACGAGTGGTAGGGTAAGACGAAAAAAGAAAAGGGGGGGGGTAGCTTTCGGAAGGAAAAGAAAAGAGAGAGGGCT
>Ga0179593_1504138_pt1 | contig 12078 bp, 15 predicted proteins | sample CZODoug2_1_08_16_FD_185931 | JGI IMG/M metagenome (GOLD analysis project Ga0179593, IMG submission 185931) | Vadose zone soil fungal communities from Angelo Coast Range Reserve, California, USA - CZODoug2_1_08_16fungal (PacBio error correction) | ecosystem: Environmental > Terrestrial > Soil >...
CGATCGCGTAAGCGAGGTGGTGGAGGGGGGGAAGGACGGCCCCCTCGAGACCCAGCAGAGCACAGAAAAAGAGGGGGAAGATTTTGTCATCGTCCCAAAGAGTGCTTATGACATCCATGTAGAACCACGCCAAAAGGCATCGCCGACTGTGTGAGAAGAAACAGACACCAAAGCACCTGGAAGTAAGCGGGCGAGGGGGCAGAAATAGCCCGAAGAACATTTGGAAGGGACTCAGTGGGAGGGAAAACAAGAGCCAAAAAAGAGCCACTCACTGGAACGAAGCTGGTCTCCTCTAGCGTGGCCAACCGATGGGACCGGCAGACCGACGACGGGGAATGTACTTGGAAAGGAAAGGGAGGATACAATTGAAAACTTAGTGAAGGGGAGACACCAGGGTTTCCTCCCACGTGACGAATGGCTCGTCGCAGGATTACGAGAATGAGAAAACCTTGCTTAATCCAGTAGCCCACAACACGATTGCGATCACGGACAAGCAAAGTAGTTTTCTCCAAACGTGAGGGGGTCACGAAAAAAAAAACGGGCCCACATTCGGGCTCCTCGAACGAAAAGCGCTTAAAACCCCTCGTGGGTAAAAAAGAGTCGAGCATTGTAATACGGACATTCTCCGGAGAAATAAAAAAATCCATATAAAAGGAATGGAAGAAGCTCAAAAGTATAGTGATATGGCTATTGAGACCCTGGGGGAGAAAAAACTTGCTTCTACTACGAATTTTACCCCAGCTCAAGAAGTCAGAAGGAAGGGATCAGGCGCTATCCGGGTCTGCCGGGCCCGCCTAAAAAGCGTGAGAGTCCACACAGGCCAGAGAGAAGAGCCGTCCAGCATTTTCAAAAAAATCTGCACAGGGTAATAAGGCCTCCACGAGGTCGCTTATACCTCTCCAATATCGCACGAGAGCAGGAACTGACTGGAGGAAAGAAAAACCCGAACGCCTAGAATTCAACTGACATCAAGCACGCAATAAAAAAGAAATGGTGGGGGTTTTGTTGGTTGATTGTTCGGTTGTCGCCACATATCGTTGTTTGTCCCTTGTCTTGTCCGCCACTCGGCGAAAAAAGTGTTGGGCGATGGGTACAAATACCTAGTATAATTAGGCAGGATTCTCGTCGTGTCAGGACGCAGAACTAAAAGGTCTCGCCGTGTCAATCCCCTGTGGTAGGACAGGTCTCTCAGTTTACAGGTTTCGGCATTTACCACTTAGTTCCCATCGGGGGCCGAGTCAGCCGTAATACCGGGGGGATCCCTCTGCTTCTTCACGAATCCCCCCCCTTATCGTCCCTGCCTCAAACTAGGCAATTCGAGGAGCCTATGTTATCCCGTGCATTCTGTATCAAGTGTCCTCCCGATCACCTCCACCTCTCAGGTCATCTGAGAACCTTTAATGGTCGGCTGGGGGGGTACCTCAAATCGTTTGAGAAGGTAACAAACTTGCAAGACAGACTATCCGAAGGAGGGGTCTTATATGGGGGGAGATACTCCTTCCGAGAGGGGGGAGCGACCACACATCTTTAACGAAGGCTCACAACAATTAGAAGAACCTAGCTTCCGAGTGGCGCTTCGCGTCGCGTCGGTAAGGAACTGCAATAGTTAGTGGTTACTCTGCGGGTGGTGTCGGGGGGGTCATGTTTCTGTTTTTTGATGAGCGGTCCCGGCGGCTAGACCTTCGCCTCGGGGGTGGGCTGGCGAAGAAATCTGCTTTTGTTTACGGGCCGCGGGCTTCTCCGGGGGTACTATTCATGGTTTGTTATTATTTGTCCCGTCGAGTATGTGATTATTAATAGTTCGAAGAGTGGCGTCGTGGAGGATTACCGACCGCACCTGCTCATCCGCAATGGGGAGATGGGATATTGGGGCGGCTTAACGCAGTTCCGCAGCATCGCAAGAAAGAGTGGTCCCTCTAACAGTAGTTCATGGTAGCACCAGCTGCCCTTTTTCGTTTGGGGGGGGGTGGGTGGGCCTCTGGGATGGCTTAACTTCTCGCACTTTGGGCAGGCGAATTGCCATGTTAGGTTATCGCCTGGTGCGTTCCTATTGAATTATCTAGTGATGTGTTGGAACCAAAAGGATAACTCAAGGATAGACATCTTGTATGGAGGAAAAAACCCTCAGTTCCAGATGGATAAAATTAGATGCACGGGCCGAGAGGAAGGTTTGAGAAGAGTAGTGGTCGGGCATTTACGTAAGCTTGCCACTGGGTAAATTTCTGGCTCTTCCAGCAAGAGGTGCTTGTTCATTATGTGATTGAATTCTGCGTCAAAATTAACGTTCACAGAGGTGGAAAAGATTATATTTGAACTAACCATGAGAGGGGAAGACAAAACTGCAATATTCCAAAGAGGGAAAATGGAAAGTCCAAACCCAGTCCCAGAAGTCTTTTGAAGGGATCCCGTATCCTCACTATCCACCATGCCTCGAGAGGGCAGGTTATAGCTCGGTGGGTCATGGTTTCACCTCCATGGTTCGATTGGAAAGGCGTGCCGTACTCGGGAATAGACACAATACCACCGATATTGCGAGACATAAAATTGGCACTCGGGTCAAAGGAGAGCTGCAATTGGACCACCTTCCTCGGCATCGGAGCTTAGAACAGTACCTCTCAGTCATGTCCGCGTTACCCCCACCAGAGCACACCCATAACGCACACATCCAAATGGTCAGGTCAACTGGGCAGAAGACCATAGCAGTATGGATTTTGATTGCAATAAAAGGCCGTAGGTGAACCTTTGGTTACTCGAAGGTGAAGTCAGATACTGATCCTTTAGATCTTCACCGGGTTGCAGAAAAAAAATCTACATAACCTCAAATAAGGGCACCTCTATTTAAGCTGTTGGTCCACAAACCGAGTCAGATCATTCAAGCTCGGCGCAAACCTTTCCCTTCCAGTACAAAACTCTGATCACCTCTAGGTACCCATAATAGAGCTAGGTATGGAGGACAACTAAGAGAGTTTTAACCAGGGGTGGCACTCGAATATCGCAAGGGGGGGAAGTGAACTAGGGGAAAAAGAGAGAGATTGTCGTTTCGCAGTTACATTTAGTCAAACTTGATTGGTTACGTTTTTATTAATCCCTTCTCGCGATCTCCCCAAGCGTGGAACAAGAGGACAATACCTCACGAGAAGGAGGAAAGTAAGACACGAGAGCCCTGAGTAACAGGGGGGTGAATGTCACTCAGACGGTGTTCGGAGTATGGGATAATTCGCCCTACGAGAAAAACCTTTCGGGCGGGGAAGGCCCGCATTCTCGAAACGGGGTTCACGGCCTCTACAGAGGACGGAACTAGATCGTAGAAGCATCTAAATAAGAACTCGCTCAGTTCCGTAGGCAAAAGAGCCGGCCTGCAAAGAAAACTAAGAAAATACCTCTGCCTTACATCACCAAAACAGAGAGGGGCCAGTGTATCATCACTAAAAGAACTCGTAACGATCGACATCTCGATAAAAGACGATCGAGGTTTGGGGCAGGAGTGCCACCGCGAGGCTAAGAGTGCAATACTAAACGGAAAGATGCCGAATAAACCCTCAACGACTCGTGAGAAGAGACGCGAGGGAAGCTCGACAGGGTGGGGGAGCTCTTACGTCTACGCTGATCTCCCAACACAAAAACAACTGTGAGAGAGGAGAGGAGGGGGGATGCCCATAGGAGGAAAGGGGGATCTCTTGAGATCCTCACAAAAAGGAGGACGTGCTGAACCTTGAGATTTGTGGGGAAAGGATGTGGTCACTGAGTTTTTCTCTTTAATCGCGCGGGGGAAAAGCACTACGGGGGATCGAAGAAGATCGACATAGCTTAAACGATCTCGTTAAAGTGGGGGGGGTATGACTGTCCGAAACCGGCGCGAAAAAAAAGGGGTCTGGGTTGGGGGGGGGGGGGGGGGGTGGGGGGGGAGTGGGGGGGGGGGGGGGGGGGGGGGGGGGGGATGAAGGGGGGGGGGGGAGAAGCGGTTGGAATGGAATTTGTCGGTGTAGGGTCTGGTAGGGTGGTCTGATTGTCACCGGCTAGGGGATTTCGCAGAGTTGCTTCTGTCGAGCAGTGGCGTCCGGCGTGAGGGAAGAGAATGGACTGGGGATGTAGTATTTTCTAGGGGGGGGGGAAAAGACTGCCTAGCAGGGGTTCTTTAAGTCGAGGCCAAGCGCGATTTGTTACTCTGCCAAGCTTCCGAAAAGGTGCGGAGCGATCGGCTGTCTAGGTTCTCGAAATTGGGCGGAGTAAAACGCCCCCCCTCATTATTAAGAAATAGGTCTCTTCGTCAGCGACGGGGGACCGAGAGATATTTGGAGAGGTGGGGCAAAAAGGGGTCGGGGGAAGCGTCGGGCGATCTCCTAAAAAGAGGGGAAGCCTATCTGTGTGGCCAGAAATGTGAAGGGGATGCAAAGACCCTACTGACTCGGTCACCGAATGATAGAGAGTTCCATGCAATGGGAAAGCCTCTTCTGGTCTTCTTTTCAATACCCTGATAACGTAATCATATTTAGGTGTCGCGGGAAGAAGAGGGGGTGGGGGGGGGTCCTGGTTATAATTGGCGTCATTGTCCTGGAGATGCGCGAGTTCTGCTTACTAGGTGATTGTGCCAGAATTGTAAATATTCTTGTTAAGTAAGCAGGGGATTTTACAGGGTCTCCTTTCATTCGAGAGGGTATCCACGGCGTAGGGGAAGGGCGTTCCAGTATATTATACGTCCCGAATTAACGGTTGTAGGGACCATCATGTAAGGCACGGAATACTCGAGGTATTTTCTTGGTGGCTCGGAAGATTTGGGCAAATTAGAGGGAAGGGTCCGATGCCCCCCACCCCCCCCACCCACTGTTTTCGCTACCCAACCCCCCACACCTCCCCGCCCCCGTTCCCATCCCCCCACGACCCCCTTATTTACCCCCCCCCCCCACAACGTCCCCCACCACCACCCCCCACACCCCAGGCCCCCCCCTCAAGCCGCATCCCCCACCCTCCGCTAGCGACACCTCCCCAGATCCTCCCCCCACCCCCCGCCTATCACAACCCGTGTCTAGGCCGATGGACCGATCACCCGCCGCCCCACCAGTTCACCGACCCCGGTATATCCTCCCCCCCCTCGTTACCACCCCCCCCCTCTCCCCCGAAATTTACCACCCCCCCTTTCACCCGCCACCTTTGCGCTCCCCGCCCACACGCTGCCCAGAGTGCACCACCGCCCTTTTGTCCCCTGACCGCACAACCCCCCGCTCCCCCCACTCCCTACGCCCCCCCCCCCACTCCACATCCCCCCCCCGCCACCACACGGTTGACTGGTTTTTCTAGCCGAGGGTACTTCCGATTCTAGGGGAACGTATTTCAGAAAAGAGTTATTAAAATTTAAATATGGATCGACGATGTGTGGAAGGCGGGGGGCGAGTCCAAGCAAGTTTCCAGGAGAAAATGGTTTCTTGGATAAGCAAACTCTAATCGGCCGCCAGAGCTAATCAAAAGGATAGGGCTCAGCGAGGGATATGACATAGGCTTACTTTAAGAAAATGTGAGACTCAAAACGGCAAAAGGTGCTTTGCAACGCCAAAGAGACAGAGTCAGGAGTTGCCGCATCAGGGGGTCGCAATCAAATTCAAGGGGGTAAGACTATCTCAATCGACTGAATCAAAGTTTCTTGCCTTGTGGGTCGCTGGAGGGGCCGGGTCAAGAGTTGCGGAAAAGAATGTCAGCCAAGCTCTTACTAAGGAAGGAGAAAGATTCTAAAGGGGGAGAAATGCGGTGTCGTATTCAGAGGGGGGGAAAATCACGTCCGTGGAGAAGCGTTCACCAGATGGAAGAGGGCTATAGGTAATCGAATACGTGGGAAGTTTACTGGTGAGGAGAGCGTCTGACTAAAGCGAGCCTCCGGGGGGAGAGAGGCTCAGGCATGAAGGAAAGAAATTTAACTAAAATACTAAACGAGTCCTCGCCCGATGACCCCTTACATAGATTAAGTCTTTTGACCGACTCCAGCTAGCCTGTCCATCTCGAGTTCCTCATCCACCCCATAGGGAAAGCCGTTCCAGTCTGGGCGGCACAATAGTGAGATGCGAAAAATGAATTTGAAAATGCATTAGGTGATCGTTTTTCCCACGTGGGGAGGGGAGCGAGGGGGGTCTGTAGTTAATTTTGCGTAGGAGCTTAGGTGTTTGGGGAACCCGGAGAATGGTCAATAAGAGGGGGGGGGATATAAAAGCTGTGGTGGGTTTGGGGGTTCAATTTAAGCCTTATGATCTACTTGGGGGTGTCTCTACTAGGTCGTTCCGATGTTATCTCAGATGTAGGAGATGACCGAGAAAGAGATTTGGGATAGTGCAAGATTATGTGAGGGGGGTCGTGGAAGGTTAAACTTTCCCGACGTGTCTGGAGGGTGAGCCGATTGCCTTCATCTGTGGGTAAGTGGAGCCTTCAAAAGAAACCCTTTACTGTATGAGGACTATGCGAGGCGTTTCCTCAAGGAGGGGAGGAAACTGGGTTCAGTGGTGCAATTCACACACCTTTTCGAGTTGTTTGTTTGGGGTATTGTGGGGATGTGTTAGGTGGGGGGAGGGGATGAGGTTTTATCTGTTGATTATTGAGTTGGGTGTAGAAAGTGTTGGTTTTTGAATTGGGGATGTATATTTGGCAATTAGGATGGGTCGTAAGAAGAGGGAGGGGGTAGTGGGGAGGGGGCATCTCCGTGCTTCCGCGGTTTTGCAGTGGAGGGTTTTTGCTTTTTCCTTGACGCGTGGTTGTCTCGGTGATTGTCTCGTGGTCAGGACACGTTTTTTAGTCAAGGGAGGTTTTTGTGATGGGTCTGATTCGGGATTTTTTTACCACCGAACGCGTGTTATATATGGTACTGGAGAAGTCGCTTACTGCTGTGTTCGTGGGCTCAGTCACATAGCGAATCCGGGTATGTGATGCTGTTGTCGGAGTGTGGGAGATGTTTACCCATGAGGGGGGGAGGGATTTGAGGAAATGAGGAAGAGTGGTCACAGGAAACATGTTCCGGGGAGAGAGGGTGGGCGGGGGAGGAGGGGGATCTTACATCGCGACACGTCTGGAGTAAATTATTAAGGTGTCCCGCAAGGTCGCGGCAGCGGGGGGTGGTGGTAGTGAAGACGGATCTTTGTCAGAGTGGTCGGGCGTGGGGGAGAATAAGAAGAGGTTCTAGGGCAAGATCGGTAGGGGTAGGGTGTGTAGGGTGTAGCTAGCTGCTTCCTCCGGGTTTGCGGATCTTGTGGATTCCTAGGCATGGTACATAGGAGGAAGGGCATGTGACTCCTGAATGGGTAGCGGAATCAGTGTGTGTTGTCGCGTGGGGTCTAGTATTTGGTAGAATTCATTTCGTTATGACGATGTTTGATGACAACAATTTGGTGGGGTTAGTTGGCTTAACTAGAGTGTTGCGTGGGGTGTGGGACGTTATTGGGTGACGAGGCTCTCTGGTGATGCCGCAAAACAAAAAATCTAAATAAAGACCTAATGAAAACAAAATTAACAAGTTGAAAAAAAATACTCAAAACTCGCCTGGGGGTTTGTGAAGCACTTGTTTTTTTTTGTGTTCTGTTTATTCTCTTTTCTGATGAGAGCTTATAGGGGCTATGTGGTCGAGGGGGACGATCGTCGTGTGTTTCGGGAGTTTTGTCAATGGGGGGGTTGAAACGGTCTGTCGGAGCTCTTATTAGGTGGGCAATGGAGGCGTGTAAATTGCACTTATTGCCTCTAACTGTTACAGCTGACGGTTCGGGGCAAGTTGCAGTTTGTTTATTTACCTCGTTTAGGGATGGTATTGCAGTGGGGTGAGAGGACCGGGGGAGAAAGGGTGTGTGGAGCGTTACTGGGGCGCGTGGAAGAGGGACAATTCTCCACCGGGCTCGAGGGCGGAATGATTCATCTTATGAGGGTGGTGGAGTGGGAGGAATGGAGAGGTCTTTTTGTGACTAGGTGAAGAACCTCGCCGGTACTTGGTAAAACTTCAGGGGACTTCATAAAGGGCAATAATGGGGGGGTTTGGAAGTGAAAGGTGTTGCGGTGCCAGAGGAAACGGGGGGGTTAAACTTGGGGTTGTCCTGCGTCTCTTACTACATGCAAAAACATGATATTGACGATTTTTTGGTGTATATGAATATGCGCGTGACAAGCCTTGAGGAAGCGAGAGGGCAGGTTGGTGGTCTATAGTGCCCAGGTTTTGCGAAAGAAAAAGTACGCAAAGTGGGTTGAGGATAACTCATTAAAAATCTCTGTAGTTCAGAGAGGGGAATCAGTAAGGAAGGTGCGCAAAATCGGTCATCACCTGGAGGTCTGAGATAGTAGGGGGAGGTGACCTGGCGCGGGAAAGGGTATGCGCAAGGGAGAAGTACTTGGATTTGTGACTAAGAAAAAAAAGGACATTACAATGGGCCTGGTATACGACGACCGGCGTGTGTATCAAGTGGAGGGGGGTGGGAATCCGCCGAGGTGGACCATCTCACATCCAACGGAAACCAGGCGGCTGGGTTGGGAAGGTGAAAGGGGTGTGGGGACATACGCACAAATACTTTTGAGGAGAACACTGGCCAAGAAGGGGAAAGTGTTGGGCTGTGTGGGAAAGCTTTTTCTCTAGTTGCCGACGGTCGGCCCCTAAAAAATCGACCCCGCCCCGGGAAGCAAAAAAATCGATACCTGCTAAGGAGACTCAAAAAAAAGAGGATGAAAGAGAAATAAGCGAACGCCATCTCTAGCGGGGCGGAATAGGAGTTTGGGAGAGGGGAGAGGCAAAAGAGTCCGGCCACCGGACCAAAGTCCGCATCACCCAAAAGGGAGAGGGGTGGTGGTGGGAAGTCTGTTCTCAAACGTAAAAGATCTGTTGCTTAGTGGGTTAACGAAACAAGGACTCGACCGAAACTGGGGGAAAAATTGAGTTAGCATCAGAGGCCAAGAGAAAAACCAGCCGAAGTGTAACTCATAAGTGTAAAAAAGCAGTTGGGATGCGCCGGTTTCAGGGACAAAAGGAAAAGAAAGCAGCTGCGGATCAGGTCATACCTTCCGGGGAGAGGACAACGGATCAAAAACAAGGCGTTTCTAGTAGTAACTCTTCGCTTTCCATGGGGGCCCACGGGGGGAAAAGGAGCATCCCTCTTCTCACCAAAGGATTAAGGTTAGAGAAAAATCTTACTGAAAGAAACAGCTTATCATGGGGTAGGATCCAGAAAAAAGCGGTGAAGAATTTAAGGATTACCACAAATAGTTGCGATAACGCCAAGGGACCGATTGGGAACCTGTTAAAGGGTCAAAAGGGGGGAAAAACCCAAATCTCGAGCCATAAATCAGATCCACCTCGCCCAAGACGAGAGAACCTGGTGCCCTTCGGAGAGGAAGGAATCTTTCCATCTCACCTTCCGACAAGATAAACGATCCAAATTCAACTTACGGAAACCGCGAGGCGAGTCAGTGGATGATAGGAAGTTCGAGCCTCACGAAGTCGAGGAAATTGAAAAAGGAGAAATCTCAAAGCCCTAAAAACATAATATTGGCTAAATCTCCAGATGATACTCCTCAAGAGCATCAAAGGGATCGACACACCTACGTCCACGATCAAAGAACAGCTTCCTGGTTACTCTAAAACTAGGTAAAAAAAAGGGGGAGTAGTTCGACCACTAGGGCACGCAAGATCATTCCCCTTCAGGCAGTAGAGCCCGACTATAACGAGAGGTGAAAAGAAATAGCCGATCAGGGGGGGAGGTTCACTAATAGATTTCTTGGGCTCAAAAAGGAGGGTATCCTCTTTTACAACACCGCTTACAATGGGGAGATCCTCGTCAAAGATAAAAATACCATAGGGTAGGAGGGGGCTACTTCTCACAGAGTGAGGGGACTTTCTTCTGGCAAACTTTCCAGTGTGAACGAAACCTCTTTCATCCCTCTCAAGGAGGAACAGTAGCCCTCCGTAGGAAAATAAAATCAGCTTTTCCGATTCCTACCGTGGTGGGGGTAAGGGAAGGGATTCAGCATGGTTCACCGCCAAATAGTATTTGTAAATCAGCCGAAACACAAGTTGGACCTGAGAAATAAAAGGTTTAGGTTATGGACTGGTTGGAGAGAAAGGTCGGAACAGGATAACCCAAGAAGATAACCTAACATTATTTAGGAGAGGTTCTCATCCTGAACAGTCATTCTAAAACAAATGTCCTGCCCTTATAGAGGAGAAAACAAGACCAGACGCTATTGAAGATGCACTATCTCTTGCCCAACATCATAAAAAGGGCAAAACTCAGTAAGGGCAGACAAGGGTGCAAGCGTCGCACGTCAAGAGAAACTTTTTCTCCATTAAAGGAGAGGGAATCCTGGGGGTGGGACCCCTCTTATGGAGATTCAACCAAAAAACCCACGTCTAGAAGACTAATTTAGGCCAAAGAAGAAAAAAAAAGATACAGGATGTGAGTTTGCGCTACTTCGGAAGAATAGGTGGAAACCTATAACTGAAATGGAGCCAAAAAGGGACGAAAGGCTTTGTATCATGAAAGCTCTCTCACGCACACTGAGGAGGGGACCGACTTGAATATTTAAGTAGGAAAGAGAGAGGTAGTTTGGGGAAAACACGCAACGAGAGAAAATCTTATTTCGGAAAAGTGAAAGAAAAGCAGAAAGAGTATAATTCACTGAGGATTCTGGGAATGATGACTTCATTAAGAAAACAACAAAAAAAAAGGCCCCGAGACAGATCCCACAAAAAAATATTACCTTGAAATCAGGTCACCGATCAGGTAACTTCATGGGTCACTTGGGGATGAGGGGGGCAGGGTATATCTCTTCTCAATGGGAGCCTTTTTCATAGGTTCCACAGGTATATTCACCTAGGAAAAAAATTAAAGGAAAAGAGGGGCCCAAAATCACAGATCACTATATAAAAAGCGAATCCAAGGAAAATGGAAAAGGTTGGATAGTAACAAAAGCTATCTCTCCCGGACTTTTACGAAGGAGTGATGGCCTATTAGAGGGTGCTCCGCACGCTTCTGTGTTAGACAGAGGCAGACAAGGGGATCACGATCGACCACAGAGAATTGATAACGAAGCGGGTACGACCCTGATATGGAAGAAAAGAAAGCGGGTTACCACTGAAAAGAACGTCACGGGATAGAGATGGTCTCTACCAGCGAGTCGCGAGCGCGAACAGAAGCGAGGGAAGGGGTTTAGAAGCGCACAAGAAGGCCTGTGAAAGTGAGAAAATACGCCCGAGATCGGACGTATAAGAGGAAGTCTGCAATTGTGCTAGAGGAGACAGGAAAAAGGCCCTGGAGAATCCATCTTTAGCAGAAAAGACGAGGGGTGCAAGGTAGCTGTAACCAAGAGCTAGACGGGGAAAAATTATTTCACAGTTAGACGATGGGCCTTCGTGAAAAAAGAGAAAAGAGACTAGAGGCAGTATCGCACGGGGGGATCTATGGGGTAGGGGTCCAGTCAAATAAAGAGGACCTTCCCGATCTCAGCGAAGGGGCGAATGTCTCGGGGAAGAGGGTTAGGTGGGCAGAAGTAAAACACTGGGGGGAAACAGAGAATGAAAAGAGAAGGTTGGACTCGAAAAAATACAATCTATCAAAAGAAGTCCACTCTAGCATATCGAGAACGACCTAGCTACCGGAGCGAACACGAACTATCTGAGTAAAAGTTTAGATTTGTTGTTGGTAAAAACCTCATCAACGGAAAAGGAGAGGATGTAGAGAAGGGAAAAAAACCTTGGGGAGCGGGTGCTCAAAACTCCTCTTCGAATGGTCTAAGCTTAACTGAGCGAAAAAAAGGGGGGAGATGAGGCAATGAGGAGAACATCGTCTAACCAAAAACAGTCTCCAGTACTAAAGAAAGAAAAAGTCCTCTACCAAAACTCTTCGAAAAGATACCTCAAGGAAAAAAAAGCGACCATGGGAGAGCCTTTGGGTGTAAGGAAAGAACTAAGCATCTCCGCTCTCTAACGAAAGCCATATGGTGCGCAGTTGAAAACCTAGCAAACTGTCACTCATAATCTTCCATATCGCTCAACCACCCTTCAGAAGAAGGAGAAGGTCTGGAAGATATAAGGGGTTAGGAGGGTAGAGATATAGAGACGTCTGCCTAAACCTG